>Ga0308417_1002985_pt1 | contig 10949 bp, 8 predicted proteins | sample HotsprSampleOS65_FD_203528 | JGI IMG/M metagenome (GOLD analysis project Ga0308417, IMG submission 203528) | Hot spring phototrophic mat microbial communities from Octopus Spring, Yellowstone National Park, Wyoming, United States - 20090730_OS65 ... | reverse complement strand
TCGGATTGAACGGTGTGATCCTCCTCGCTTACGTGTTGGCCATTCCGGCCAACGAAATCGTCATCCCTACCGTCCTCATGCTCACGGTCCTGGTCACCGGCACCCCTGAGGCGGGCGCAGGAGCCGGCGTAATGTTCGAAGTGGAAGACTCAAATCTTCTGAAACAGCTGCTGCTCCAGGGCGGTTGGACCACCCTGACCGCCATCAACCTCATGCTCTTCAGCCTGCTCCACAACCCCTGCAGCACCACTCTTTACACCATCTACAAGGAGACCGGCAGCCTGCGCTGGACGGCCTGGGCTGCTCTGCTGCCCCTGGCCCTCGGTTTTACCGTCTGTTTCTTGGTGGCCCGCCTGTGGCACTGGCTAACTTGAGGCGGCCGCCGCCCGGGGGGTGAGCCCCTTCGTACTCCGCAGCCACCACAGCGGCCCCTGCTGGAGAAGCGGAGGGATCCTCCAGTTCCGCGGTCGGGGTCAAAAACGCCCCCCAAACGCCTGCGCCAACGCCGTGGGCGCGCGCTGCTCGTAGAGCTCAAAGAGAGCCGGGCGCGGGTGCCGAGCCCCTTTTAGGAAGTCAGCCGGGAATGGGGGCCACACCGCGGAGGCCGCGAAATCGGTGCAGGGCACGAGTCTTCAGCTTTCATCCCGCATGCCCGGCACCTGATCACCCAGGGCGGGGGACTTCGGTCCCGCGGGGAAACCCCGTGGATCGGCGGCTGGAAAACTTGCCCGCACCGGGGCCCCCGGGGGCGGCTTTTTGGGGTTGTCATTCCCAAACTGCAAGTTAGGCTGGAACTGCGGCGATGCAGATTACAGCAGGACAAACTGTCCTTTTGACGGGTGCTTCCGGCGGATTGGGCAGTGTGATGGCGCGGACACTGGCCCGACGCGGCGTGCGACTGGCTCTGGTGGCGCATCCGGGAATCGCGCTCGAACCGTTAGCCGAGGAACTGCAACAGCAGGGCATTCGCACCTTGGCTCTCATCGCTGATTTGCGGCATAGCGGCGAACGCCGCCGGGTGGTGGAAACTACGGAGCAGACCTTGGGCCCCATCGATCTCCTGATCAATAACGCGGGGGTGGAGCACAATGGCTACTATCATGAGCTGCCCGAAAGCTCCATTGAGCAGGTCCTAAGCGTAAATCTCACCGCCGCGATGGTGATGACTCGTTGGGTGTTGCCCGGAATGCTCCGCCGCAGAAGAGGCCACGTCGTAAACATTTCGTCGCTGGCGGGCATGGCTGGGCCCGCCTTCCAGGAACCCTATGCCGCCTCCAAGGCCGGACTCATCGCCTTTACCCAGTCCCTGCGCGCCACTTACCGTGGGTCGGGCGTCAGCGCCAGCGTGCTCGTCCCAGGCTTTGTCGAGACCGGTATCTACACCCGCCTGAAGCTGCAGGCAGGACGGCCTGCACCGTTTTTCCTGCGACCGGTTTCCCCCGACCGGGTCGTCCGGGCCTTGTTCCGAGCCGTGGAACGGGATCTGGCCGAAGTCTTTGTGACCTACTTTCCTGTGCGTCCTTTGCTCTTGTGGATCCTGTGTGCCCCAGGCTGGGCGGCCCGATTGACTCACGCGCTGGGCGCCAATGCATTTTTTCGGGCCGCGGCCCTGTCATGCTGCGCGCAGTCTCCGGCGCGGCCGGCGTCTGCTGGTCTCCAGGATCCTCCCTCCTGAGACCGCCCCACCCGCTTCCATGAAAGCCAAACTCATACCCGTGGAAAGGAGTTAAGCCATGCACGATTCGATGGCCCGTCCCCGCAGACCTCTTCAGGCCTTTTGGCCTGCGTTCCATCCGGCACTGTGCCGGGTTGCCGCCGCGTCGGCTGTCACCATGATGCTCCTGTGGATTGCTCAGGCTGGTGCCGCAGGCTTTCGTCTGCCGGACCAGGACGGTTTTGCCACCGCCCGCGGCGAGGCGTTTGCGGCAACCGCGGACAATCCGTCAGCCATCTACTATAATCCAGCCGGTATCACGCAGTTGGCCGGGCACCAAGTGCGCGCCGGTGTTTACGTCCTGAACATCCAGACGACCTATCGCTCGCCCCTCACCCACGAGGAGTTCGACAACGAGAAGGATCTGCACACCGTGCCTCAGTTCTTCTACACCTACGGCCCTGAAAAGTCTCCGATCTGTTTCGGTCTCGGCTTGTATGCTCCCTTTGGATTGAGTTCCGAGTGGTCGGATCAAACCGGCTTCCGCACGGTGGCCACCCGTGGCCAGGTCACCTATTTCACCATCAACCCGGTAGTGGCGTGGCGCCTGGCTCCCACTCTGTCGCTTGCCGCCGGCGCCACTTTCAACTATGCGGAACTGGACCTGCGCCAGGGCCTGGTTTGGCCCGCTCAACCGCTGGACCAGTTCCGCTTTAAAGGAGATGGTTGGGATGTGGGCTACAACCTCGGTCTGCTCTGGCAGGTGCATCCGAAGGTCACGGTCGGGATTGGCTTCCGCAGCCCCACCACGGTTTCCTTGAAGGGGCATACCACCGCGTACAATCGGGAGGCCTTTCCCCCCGGCAGTCCGCAGGTGCCGGCCTTTCCAGAACAGCGCTGGTCGGCCGAGGCCAATTGGCCCTTTCCGTTGAACGCCGTGTTCGGCATTTCCTGGCGCCCTACACCCGCATGGAACCTCGAATTCAACGCCGACTACACCGGATGGAATCGCCTCAAGACGGTCACCCTCCGTCAGGCAGGCGGTCTGCCGCCGCTGCTGCCTTCAACTCTGCCCCTGCGCCTGGACTGGGAATCCAGTTGGTACTACGAGTGGGGCATTACCCGATACTTCGCAGAGCGCTGGCATGTCAGTGCCGGTTACATCTTCAACGAGGGGTCGGTGCCCGAGGCCACCTACTCACCCTTGGTGGCCGATCTGGACCGACATTTCTTCAGTGTCGGCACCGGGTATCGGGGTAACCGTTGGAACTGGGACGTGGCCTACCAGCTTGGTTACGGTCCGGCGCACACCGTGCGGGGCAGCGCCCCCTCCGCTACCGGCCAGACCGCCGATGGCGAGTACGCATACTGGAGCCATGCGCTGATTGTATCGGTAGGCTTCCAATTCTGAAAGCATTGGCGCAATGCCACGGGTAACCCGTCTAGAAACGATCTTTCAAAGCCAAACGGCAGGAGGACGAGGGAATGCCCAACGTCGGAACCTCAACTGACGGCGTCTACTTCCGAGCTTCGGATGGAACTTGCTTGTGGGGAACCGTGCGGCGCCTAGGCCAGTTCCACGCGGCTTTTGATATCTTTTCCGAGAGCTGTGGGCTGCGCGTCTCAGAAAGTCTGAAGGACCTGACCATCGTGCTCCATGGAAGGGAATTCTATAAGGGGCGTGCCGTGGTCCGGGGGCTCCTACATACAGGACCGACATGGGCTTGTGAAGTGGAGCTCAGTGAGCAGCAATGGCAGGATCCCATTTACGCGCGCCCTGCAGTCTTAAACGGAGCCCTTCAGGAAGCTTTCAGCGATTTTTTGCGACACTGGGCGGAGGCTTACCAGGTCCTGCCTTCCTACAAATCGGTCATAGCCGACATGCACACGTTTTTTTCCGGCCTTCGAATCTGGCTGGACCAGTTGGAGGCGGCTCAGAAGACCTATCAAGGAACCTCCCCTCACGCAGACCTAAATTCATGCCTTCCGGCAATTGCCGAAAAAGTCGTGCCTTGCGTCAACGAGCTGTTTCGGCGGTTTGAAGCGTGTTGCTCGGAAATTCCTCCGGAATTATTGCCCGCACACCGGAGCTACATGCGACGACAGCTGCACGCGCTGACTTTGTGCGCGCCGTTCGCGCACCGTACCTTTCACAAGCCCCTTGGCTACGCGGGGGACTATGAAATGGTCAACATGATCGTGCGGAATGGTTGGGAAGGCTCTTCATTCTACGCACAGATCGTTAACAAGTGGTTTTTATTACAGCCTCCTGCGGAGGCTCATCGAAACCGAATCACGTACCTGACCGAATCGCTCATCTCTGAAGCCTCGCGGGTCATGCGGCTGAAACGTCCGCTCCGTGTATTGAGTCTAGGTTGCGGACCGGCCCATGAGGTACAACGTTTTCTCAAACTGAGCCCCCTAAGCAAGGAAGCTCACATGACCCTGCTCGACTTTGACCGGGAAACCATTGATCATGTAACGGGCATTCTCCGGAACCTGGAGCATCTGCATCATCGATCCGCCGAACTTTGCCTCGTCCAGGAGTCCGTTTTTGCGTTGCTCAAAGAGCGGGAAACGGAGAAAGACAAGCCGGCTGCAGACCGGTATGACCTCGCCTACTGTGCCGGTCTCTTTGATTATCTTGCGGATTCGGTATGCCGCAAACTGCTAGCGTACATGTTCCGTCGCTTGGAACCAGGGGGACTGTTGATTGCCACCAACGTGCACCCGTCGAATCCTCTGCGGAACGGGATGGAACACCTTTTGGACTGGCATTTGATTCACCGCAATGCCAGGGACATGTTGGCGCTCGCAGCAGATCTTCGGGAACTTGGGGAAGCTCGGGTCCTTGCGGATCCTACGGGCGTCAACGTTTTTCTGGAGATTCGAAAGCCAGAGAGATGAAGGACTCGCTGCTCATCCTTCGTGATCCCGAATTTCGTGCAGCTTTTCGGGCTCATGAGGCGGAGAATCGCATCAGCACCGGAAAGGTGGCCGCGCTGCTCGTCGCGGTTTTGATGCCCTTTGGATCTACGCTGGACTTGGTTGTGTATCCGCAGCGAGTTGTCGCTTTTGGTCTAATCCGGTTAGCGAGTTCGGTACTCGCTGCGTGTCTATGGTACTTGTTAAGCCTCAACTGGGGTAAAAGGCACCATCGGGTGTTGGGGTTGGTAACGGCGTGGTTGCCTTCCGTGTGCATCTGCTGGATGATTTACGACCGCGAAGGCCCGGCCTCCCCGTATTATGCGGGTCTCAATCTTGTTCTCCTGGCCATAAGCCTTGTGGTGCGATGGAATGCACTTGAATCAGCGGTGGCCGTGGGAGGCGTGATTCTGATGTACCTAATCACCTGTTTGCTCCACGGGCCGCTCGAAAGTCTCGACGGCCGATTTCTGGCTAACTGCATTTTCATGGTCGAGACGGGAGTTATCGTTGTGGTTGGTAATCACTTCTTCAACCGTCTGCGGCTCAGGGACTTCGCAAGTCGTTACGAATTGGCCCAACGCAAGCATGAGCTGGAGGCTGCGCTGGCCAAATTGCGCGAGGCAGAGGCGCAGTTGGTGCAGCAGGAGAAAATGGCCTCATTGGGCGTGCTGAGTGCGGGCATCATCCATGAAATCAACAATCCCCTGAATTTTGCGATGACCAACCTGTTTGCCCTGCGCAAACACATCGCCGCACTCCCCCCGGCCCAACAGGCGGAAATTACCGAAATTCTGAGCGACATCGAAGACGGGCTAACACGCGTGAAGAACATCGTTTCCGACCTGCGCCTGTTCACGCACCCGGACAGCGGTGGCCTGGAGCCGGTGAATCTGCAGGAGGCGGTCCAGGCGGCCCTGCGCTACCTGAGCGGGGAGATGCCGGAGTCCGTACGGGTGGAGGTGCAGATTCCCCCAGGGTTCATGGTCAAGGCCAACCGCAACAAACTGGTGCACGTGCTAATCAACTTGGTGGAGAACTCGCTGGATGCCTTGCGCCTGAAGTCCTTCGGAACTGAAACCCCGTGCATCCGGATCACGGCTCACGCGGAGCGGGAGCGCATCCGGCTGCAGGTGTGGGACAACGGACCCGGGATTGCTCCGGAACATCTGCCGCGCGTGTTTGACCCCTTTTTCACCACCAAGGATGTCGGCCAGGGCACGGGCCTGGGCTTGAGCATTTGCTACCGCTTGTTGCAGGAGTGTCAGGGTACCATCCAGGTGCAAAGCGAGCCCGGCCATTATTGCCTCTTCACCCTTGAATTCCCGGCCACCCCGCCGCAGCCTGATGCGCAGCAGACCTTGCAAGCATGACGCCGACCTACGATTACCGCCGCTACGCCATCCTGTACGTGGATGACGAGGAAAAGTCCCTGAAGAGTTTCGAGCGGGCCTTCTCCGACACGTTCCGGATTCTGACCGCATCCAGCGCCGCCGAGGGCCAACGGCTGCTGTTGCAACACCGCCAGGAGATTGGCCTGCTCATGACGGACCAGCGGATGCCCGGCGAGAAGGGCGTCTGGTTGCTGGAACAGGCCAGGCAGATTGAGCCGCGCATCATCAGGGTTCTGGTAACCGCCTACAGCGATTACAAGGAGGCCATCGAGGCCATCAACGCCGGCGCAATCTACAAATACATCAGTAAGCCCTGGGACCTGCACAAATTGGAGCAGACCCTGAAACACGCGTTGGAACTGTTCATGATCCAGCGCGAACGAGACGAGCTCCTTCGCCAGAAGATGACCGTCTTGCGGCAGATGCTGGTGGCCGACCGCATCCTCAGCCTGGGTCTGCTGGCGGCCGGCCTCAGCCATCACATCCGCAACGCCCTGGTGGCAGTCAAGACGTTCCTGGACTTGACCCCGATCAAGCTGGCCGAGGAACAGGTGAACCTGCAGAGCCTCCGCGATCCGGAGTTCTGGCAGGTGTACCATCGCAAGGTCCAAGAGCAGATCGACCGAATCAACGGCCTGTTGCAGGAGCTCTGGAAGGCGTCGGAACGTCCGGCAGCCTTCACGGACCGGGTGCGCCTGCACGAGGTCATTCAGGGGGCCTGCCAAGGGATGCTGGAGACAATGACCGCCCGGGGAATTAGCGTGGAGCTGGATGTGCCCGACACCCTGCCGGAGCTGCTGGTGGATGGCCCCCGATTCCGGCGGTTGTTCGAGCTGCTGCTCAGGGATGAACTGGTCACACTGCCCGCCGGCACCCGTATCCGGTTCACCGCCCGAGCCGTCCAGGACGCGGATCCAGATCGGCCCGAAGTGGAAATTCGGGTAACCGACACGGGTCCCGGCCTGCCGGAGGAATGGTTACGACTTATCTTCGATCCGTTTGTCTGCCGCAGCGAGAGCCCGGCCGAGTTCGGAATCAACCTGATGGCCTGCTACTTCATCGTGCATCATCACGGGGGTACCATCCACGCCCGTAGCGAGCCGGGGCACGGGACCACGTTCGTGATTCGGCTGCCGATCCGGCCCACAACGGAAGTTTCCCCCGCATCGGACACGGATTTTTTGCGCAAGGCGGTCTTGAACGAGGAACTGTGGCACCGGCTGGCGGGCGGTCTTCTGCCCCCGGAAACCGGGGCCCGGCCCCCGGCTTGAGGCCGGAGGAATTGGGCCCACCTTGACGCAAGCGGTGCCGCCAAGGTTCCGAGACAATCCCCACCCCGCCCGGGCAACCGGGGCGGGTGCGGAAAACGCCGGCAGGGGCAGCTCCAGCAGCTTGCCGGAACGTCGCCAAGGCGCTACCGTGACCGGCAGGTAGCCAAGCTCGGAGCGCACTGTTCCTCTTGCATGACCATGAGCCTCACCGCGCACTACCTGCAGTCAGCCCGGGAAGGGCCCGAGATCAGTGTCCTGGTCAACTGCCTCCTCCAGGATGCCATCCGCCTCAGGGCCAGTGACCTGCACATTGAGCCGTGGGAGGAATCCCTGGCCGTGCGGGCGCGCGTCAACGGCGTGCTGATGGAGGTCGTGCATCTGCCCCTGCAGCTCCTGGACAAGATTTCCGCACGGTTCAAGGTCATGGCCAATCTGGTCACCTATCAGGCGGGTCTGCCCCAGGACGGCAAGATCGTGTGCGGACCGGAACTGGATCATGTGCAGTTGCGGGTGTCCGTCTTTCCCACGACCCGGGGAGAGAAAATTGTGTTGCGAATTTTTGACCCGCACGACCGCCGGTTCGAGCTGGACGACCTGGGATTTGACCCGGACACGCTCCAAGGTTTGAAACGAATTTTGCGTCGGACCAGCGGGCTTTTGCTGTTCACGGGACCGACCGGCTCGGGCAAGACCACCGCCATGTACTCGGCCCTCTGTCACATTGTGCAGCGCGACGGCAGTGCCGTCAGCATCAGCACTGTGGAGGACCCGGTCGAATTCAACCTGCCGCGCATCAGCCAGACCCAGATCAATCCGGCCCAGGATTTCACCTACGCCGTGGCCCTGCGCAGTATTTTGCGACAGGACCCCCAGGTCATCATGGTCGGAGAGATCCGCGATGCCGAGACCGCTGCCATCGCGGTTCAGGCCGGGCTGACCGGCCACTTGGTCATCAGCACCATTCACGCCGGGGTCTCCGCCGGCGCTTTCACACGGCTCATCAACATGGAGATCGAGCCCTTCCTGCTGGCTTCCAGTGTGTTGGGGGTCATGGGACTGCGTCTGGTCCGACGCGTCTGTCCCCAGTGTGCCCAGCCCTACGAACCCGAACCCAGTCTCACCAAGGTGGTGCCAGAAGCCTGGCTGCCGCACGCACGGTTCCGGCGCGGAGCTGGATGCGAGCACTGCGCGCACACCGGTTTTGCGGGGCGCATGCCCATCTGCGAGCTGCTCGTGGTCAACGAGGCGTTCCGAGAGGCTGTCCTGAAACGCATGCCCACCAGTGCGCTGGAAGAGATTGCCATCCAGAACGGCATGCGCACGTTATGGCAGAACGCCCTCCAAGCCGCCCTACAAGGCCAAACCACCTTGGAGGAAATCATCCGCGTCCTGGCCGCTTCGATGCTCTGACTCCGCTGACCTCGCCGATCCTGTTTCCTGTCGTGAGATCTTGGGCAAGCCCCACACAGACCGGACGCCATCGCCAATAGCCGGCCAGTATGCTGCCGAGGACCGAGTGCACGGTGGCTGACAGCGCACAAGGTAGCGCCGCTGCTGGCATGGCGGCAAAATGCTCGCGGGCCAGCGCAGCCCCCAGGCCCGAATTTTGCATTCCCACCTCGATGGATACAGTGCGAGCCTCGCGATGGCCCAGACGGCAGAGTCGGGCAAAGCCGTAACCGAGGGCAAACCCTCCCGCGTGCAGCAAGGTCACGGCCGCCAGCAGGGGGCCTGCGGATCGCAGCAAAGCCTCGGCACTGTTGCCAATGATGCTGGCGCAGATTAGGGTGATGACCACCACGGACACCAACGGCGCCGCCGGAAGCACGGCTCGCACAAGTCGGGGAGCGCCGTGGTGCAGGGCCAACCCGGCCAGCAACGGCATCAGCACAATGACCAGCGTACTACGAAACAAGCCCCAAGCATCCACGGGTACGTAGTGCCCGGCCAGCCATGCAGTCAGGGCCGGAGTCAGGACCACCGCGGCAAAAGTGGAACCCATGGTCATCACCACAGAGAGGGGTAGGTTGGCCCCGGCCAGAAACGTGACCACGTTGGAGGCGGTGCCGCCCGGGCAGCAACTGACCAAAATCAGGCCCACCGCCCACGGAGTCTCCAGTCGCAGCGCGCGGGCCAGTGTCCACCCCAACAAAGGCATGATCAGGTACTGGCCCACTAACCCCACGGCCACCGCCCATGGCATGCGCGCCACTGCGCGAAAATCCTCCACCCGCAGCGTAAGGCCCATGCCCAACATGATCACGCCCAGGCCCCAGGGAATCCATGGGCCGCTGAACCAGGTAAACCAATCTGGCCTCACCAGGGCCACCCCACCGGCTAAGAGCACCCAAACCGGGAAAAAGTTGGTTAGGATCGAGGCCCAACGGTGCATGCGGCGGTCCCCCGGTTCAAACCCGGATCCAACCACGGCAGCATCCCGCCTGCCCCCTGCCGACAGCAGCCAGCGCACGGCTTCAGTGGCTCCGACCGGTCACCGATTCCAGGGCATCGAACAGGGCAGCCATGGAAAAAGGTTTGAATAGCACGCGGCACGGAACACGTTTAAGGAATTCCTGAATCTTGGGATCGTGCTGGTGTCCGGTCATGAAAATGAACCGCTCACAAAGTTTAGGTTTCGCCCGTTGGACGGCCAGATAGAACATGTCGCCCGGGAAATTGGGCATCATGATGTCACAGAGGATGGCGTCAAAGTCCCGAATCAGGATCTGCTGGATGCCCTGGGCTCCGTTGGCCACCACTGTCACACGGTAGTCTTGTTGTTCCAGGATCATGCGCAGCATGGCGCAGAATTCCGGATCATCTTCCAACACCAGCACGGACTGGGCCCGGGCTTGGCTGGGATCTTCAGGAATCTCATACAGACGAGGACTGGGCACCTCGGGATCTGGACCAAGCGGTCCCCCGGAGCCGACAAATTCAGTAGGGGCGCACATAGCTGTTTCGCCTTCAAGCTACGCGTTTTGTAGCCGGGGGCAAGCGGGGAGTGGCCACCGGCGGCCGGGATGGTGATGGAGCCGAAGGTTGTCAAGGCTGCGGCTGCCGCGTTGCATCCCTGGCGTAAGCCGGCGCCGCGTGTCACGATGAACAAGGAACTCACTGCGCCCAGCGCCAGAGCCGTGCCTTTACAGCACTAGGGTCCGGGCCGTAGGTTGCTGGTAGCGGCCCTGGAGTCTGCGGTGCATGAAACGCCCGGTGCGCAAAGCCATTCGCGTCCTGATCGTCGACGATCACCCCGTGGTCCGGCGTGGGCTCCAATCTTGCTTGGCCGACCGGCCGGAGTTCCAACTCGTAGGCGAAGCCGCAAATGGCGAGGAAGCGCTCCGATTGGCTAGCGCGTTGCATCCAGACCTGATATTGGTGGACATCAACATGCCGCGCATGGACGGGCTCCAACTGTGCGAGGCCCTGCAAACGACCGCCCCCAACGTCCGGGTCGTCATCCTCTCCATCCACAATAAGCCCGACTCTATCGAAAGAGCCGTCCGCGCCGGTGCCAAAGGATACCTCTTGAAGGACACGTCCCCGCATCAACTGATCGACGCCCTTTTGAAAATTCATCAGGGCCAGATGGTTTTCAGTCCGCAGGTCACCCAGGCTACTTTGGAGCATTGGATCAGCCGGCCCAGACGCCCTGCCGGCCGTCCTGGACTAAGCCGGCGCGAGAAAGAGGTCCTGGCGTTCATC
>Ga0308417_1002983_pt1 | contig 10952 bp, 10 predicted proteins | sample HotsprSampleOS65_FD_203528 | JGI IMG/M metagenome (GOLD analysis project Ga0308417, IMG submission 203528) | Hot spring phototrophic mat microbial communities from Octopus Spring, Yellowstone National Park, Wyoming, United States - 20090730_OS65 ... | reverse complement strand
CTGGATGATGTGATAGCCGGCCCCCAAGGGGTCGGAGGCGGGGTCGAGCATGGTCAGGACGCGCTGGCGCTGGTAATCGTGCAGGAAATGCCAGGCGATGGGGGTGGCGAGTACCGCGAGGACGAATATTCCGGCCAGCAGCCGCAGGCTCAGGCCCGCCAGGTAGATGACGAAGAAACCCGAGGCCGCGATCAGCAGCGACGTGCCGAGATCCGGCTGGCGAAAGATGAGCGAGACCGGGAGCAGCAGCAACCCCAGCGCAATCGCATAATCCAGAGAACGCAGGCTCTCCTGTCTCTGATGCAAATACCAGGCGATCATCAGGGGCACGGCCAGGCGCATCAGTTCCGAGGGCTGGATGCGGGCGACCCCGAGGTCCAGCCAGCGGCGGGCGCCATTGACCACCTCGCCGAACAGGGCCACGGCAATGAGCAGCACCAGCCCCACCACATAGGCGAGCGGCGTGAACTGCATCAGGCGCTGTGGCGGGATATGGCTGGCGATGAGCATCGCCGCCAGGGCCAGCGCGATGTTGACCACGTGGGCGACGAGCCGGGCGGGATTGCCTTCCGTGGCGCTATAGACGGTGCCGAGACTCACCAACAGCAATAACCCCAACAGGCCCACCAAGGGTAGGTCGAGATGGGCCGTCAGACGCCGCAACACTGTTTCAACCCGCATGCCCATCTCTCCCGTTCAGTGGCTGTAGCTCCGCCGGCTCGATGGCCGGGACGCTGTCTTCGCGTTCCTCTTCTTCCCCGGCAGGGGTGGCGGGCGTCGGCAGCGTGGGTGCGAGCAGGGCGGGCCGTTTGCCCAACAGCCAGTAATCGATCACCTTGCGCGCCATCGGCGCCGCCGTGCCGCTGCCGCTGCCGCCGTTCTCCACCATCACCGCGACGGCGATGCGGGGTGCGTCGGCCGGGGCGAAGGCGATGAACAGGGCATGGTCGCGGTGGTGGGCGGCGACGCGCTTCTCGTCGTAGCGGGCCCCCTGTTTGATGCCGATGACCTGGGCGGTGCCGGTCTTGCCGGCGAAGGCGTAGGGGGCGCCGGCGCCCGCCGCCGCAGCCGTCCCGCCCGGAAGCATCACCTCCACCATGGCCTGCTTGACGACCTTGAGGTTGTCGGCTTTGAGCGGGAGGCGGCCGAGCAGGCGCGGCGCGGCGTAGTGCATGCGTCCGGTAATGGGGTCCTGCCAGGCGCGCAGCAGCTGGGGCTGGTAGACGATGCCGTCGTTGGCGATGGCCATGGTGGCGACGGCGAGCTGTAGCGGTGTGGCCAGCATGTACCCCTGGCCGATGCCGGCGATGACGGTCTCGCCCGGCCACCAGGGCTGGTTGAAGCGGCGGCGCTTCCATTCCGGATTGGGCAGCAAACCGGCGAGTTCCCCGTCCAGGTCGATGCCGGTCTTCTGGCCGAAGCCGAACCGGGAGAGAAAACGGTGCATGTTCTCGATGCCCATCTGATGCGCCAGGCGGTAGTAGTAAGTGTCGCAGGAGACGACCACCGACCGCTTCAGGTCCACCACCCCGTGGCCGTCCTTTTTCCAGTCGCGGTAGCGGTGACTGCTGCCGGGCAGTGAAAAGTAACCAGGATCGACGATGCTGTCGGCCGGCGTGCGCAGCCCCAGCTCCAGACCGGCCAGGGCCATGAACGGTTTGATCGTCGAGCCGGGCGGATAGACACCGCGCAGGGCCCGGTTGATCAGCGGCCGCTCCATGGGGTGATTGAGCTCTGCCCACGTTGTTTGATCGATGGCATCGAGGAACAGGTTGGGGTCGAACCCGGGCCGCGACACCAGGGCGAGCACGCCGCCATTGCTGGGGTCGAGCGCCACCAGGGCGCCGCGGAAGTCGCCGAAGACCTCGGCGGCGAGCTGCTGCAGCCCGGCATCCAGGTGCAGGTGGATGCCATGGCCGGCTACCGGCGGGCTCCGGGACAGGATGCGCACCGCCCGCCCGCCCGAGTCGATCTCCACCTTCTCCACCCCCGTGCGACCGTGCAGCCAACGCTCGTAACTGGCCTCCACGCCCGCCTTGCCGATGTATTCGCTGCCCCGATAGTTGGCGGCCATGCCCGCCTCGGCCAGACGCGCCTTATCCTGCGGGCTGATGCGGCCGAGGTAGCCCACGACATGGGCCATCACATCGGCATAGGGGTACTGACGGAACTGGCGCGCCTGCACCTCCACGCCAGGAAAGCGGTAACGGTTGACGGCGAAGCGCGCCACCTCCTCCTCGGTGAGGCGCGAACGCAGCACCACACTCTCGAAGCCCTTGCTCTCGGCCAGCAGACGTCTGAAACGCTTGACGTCCGCGGGCGTGATCTCGATCAGGGTCGCCAGCCGTTCCAACACCTCGTCCACATTGCCGGCCTCGTGCGGCGTGATCTCCAGGGTGAAGGCGGTGTCGTTGTGGGCCAGCACGACGCCGTTGCGGTCATAGATCGTCCCCCGCGGCGGCGGAGCGGGCACGAGGGCAATGCGGTTGTTCTCGGCCATGGCGTGATAATGGTCGTACTGGATGACCTGCAGCCAAAAGAGGCGGCCGGCCAGCAGCAAGAAGAGGAGCAGGGCCGACAGGCCGGCGACCTCCAGCCGACGCCGGTAATGCCGAAAGGCCTCCTCGGGCGTGATGTAACGCAGCCGCGACATGCTGGGGATCTACTTGTCCTGCGCGGCGGCGGGGCCAGCCGGCGGACGGCCGCCCAGCCTGTGCAACAGCAGACACACCGGCAGCCAAAGCAGGGCCGCCATGGGGCCGGCCGCCAGATGCCACCAGTCGATGACCTTCTGACCGAAGGCCAGCCCCAGCAGCAGCACCGCCAGCTCCTTGCCCAGGAACAGGGGGGCAAGCTGCAGGGCCTGGCCCGGCGGCAGGAAGTTTTCCAACCGGCGACGCACGGACAGCGCCACGAAAGCGGCCGCGACGTAGACCAGGGCGTGGATGCCGAACAGCACGCCGCGCGCCACATCGGTGAGCAGACCCAGTACGAAGGCGAGGCCCAGGCCCGCCCGATGGGGGGAATGGACGTTCCAGTAGAGCAGGACCAGGAAGGTGAAATCCGGCGTGAGCCAACGCCAGTCCACCGGCCAGGGCAACAGCCCGAGCAGGAAGGCCAGGGTGAGGCTCCCGTAGACCAGACGCGCGCTGGCCGGCGCGATCAGCTGCGGGCCCTGCGGGCTCAAGCTACGCGCCCAGGAGCGGGGCCTCTCCGACCTGCCTTTCTGCGGCGTGGCAGAGGACATCGGGTCGGGGCCTCGTGGTTCAGGCACGGGATTGCCTTTCATGGCGACACCCCTGAATGGCGCGACACGGCCGAAAGCGCCGGCGGGCCAGCCGATCGTGGTCCTGTCGTCGGCGTCTCCCGCTGCAGGATGAGCATCTGGCGATGCCGGCCCACACCGGCCAGGGGCGCGCAGACCGCACGGGCGAAAGGCGAGTTGCGGGGCGGTTCGACCGAGACGACCCGTGCCACCGGAATGCCGGGCGGATAGACCCCGTCTAGTCCGGAGGTCACTAGGACGTCATCGGGTCTGAGATCGGCGTGCATGTCCAGGAAACGCACTTCAAGCAGACGGTCCTGACCCGTCCCGGAGACGATCAGCCTCAGCCCGTTGCGCACGACCTGAACCGGGATGTCCTGGTCGCGCGAGGTGATCAGGGTGATCTCGCTGCTGGTCGGATAGACCCCGGTGACCTGACCCACCAGGCCCAGGTCGTCCACCGCCGGCCAACCCGTGGACAGGCCGTGCACGCTGCCGCGATCGACGACCACCTTGCGCGAGAAGGGGTTGGTCATGGCCTGCACCACCTCCACCCCATGGACGCTGTATCCCGGCGGGACGGCGAGGCCGAGCAGGCTGCGCAGATGGGCGTTCTCGGCTTGCAGCAGCGTGCGGTCGTGCAGCTGCTGCATCAGCGCCCGCTGCCTCTGCTCGAGCCGGTGTTTCTCCTGCACCAGCTCGCCATGCACCGTGAAGAAATCGAAGGCATCCTGCAGATAGTGAAAGGGCCGGGCCAGACCGGTCTGGACCGGATGCAGGGCGGCAGCCACGCCGGAACGCAGCAGGCGCAAGGTGTCGTAGCGCGCGTCCGCCCCTATTAGGACGAGGCTCGCCAGGGCGTACAGCGCAAAGCGCAGGGGTAGGCCCATGACCCGGACGAACATGGGGGGCTGGGCAGTCATGGCCATGGCGGCAGGGGTCAGGAAGCAGAGGTCAGGGATCAGGGTCGGAATGGTATTGTAGCCCTCGCCCCTCGCCCTTCACCCGCGCGCATCGCGCCCCTCACCCCTTGCCCGCGCGCAGCGCGCCCCTCACCTGGCACCGACTCAATCGTGGGTGAACACCGTCGAGAGCCGGTCCATCTCCTCCAGGGCGCGCCCTGAACCCCGCACCACACAGGTGAGCGGGTCATCGGCCACGATCACCGGCAACCCCGTCTCCTCCATGAGCAAGCGGTCGATGTCCCTGAGCAGCGCCCCGCCGCCGGTGAGCACCATGCCCTTTTCGGCGATGTCCGCCGCCAATTCCGGCGGGGTCTGCTCCAAGGCAGACTTCACCGCCGAGACGATGGTGTTCAAGGGCTCGGTCAGGGCCTCCAAAATCTCGTTGGAGGTGACGGTGAAAGAGCGCGGGATGCCCTCGGCCAGGTTGCGCCCCTTGACCTCCATCTCGCGCACTTCCGAGCCGGGGAAGGCGCTGCCCATCTCCTTTTTGATCGCCTCGGCGGTGGACTCGCCGATCAGCATGCCGTAATTGCGGCGGATGTAGTTGATGATGGCCTCGTCGAACTTGTCGCCGCCCACCCGCACACTGGCGGTATACACCACACCGCCCAGGGAGATGATGCCCACCTCGGTGGTGCCGCCGCCGATGTCCACCACCATGGAACCGGTGGCCTCGGCCACCGGCAGCCCGGCGCCGATGGCCGCCGCCATCGGCTCCTCGATCAGGTAGACCTGACGGGCCCCGGCGCCGATGGCCGACTCGCGGATGGCGCGCCGCTCCACCTGGGTCGCCCCAGAGGGCACACAGATGATGATGCGCGGGCTGGGGTGGAACAACCGGGTGTCGTGCACCTTCTTGATGAAGTACTTGAGCATCTGCTCGGTGATGTTGAAGTCGGCGATGACGCCGTCCTTCATCGGCCGGATGGCCTGGATGTTGCCAGGGGTGCGGCCGAGCATCTGTTTGGCCTCATTGCCCACGGCCTGGATGACCTTCTTGCCGGTGGGGCCCTCGTGGCGGATGGCCACGACCGAGGGCTCGTCCAGGACGATCCCACGGCCACGCACGTAGATCAGGGTATTCGCCGTGCCGAGATCGATGGCCAGGTCGGTGGAAAAATAGCCGCGTAAGGATCCGAACATGATAGGGATAGGGGTAGTGGAGTGAATGGCGGGTCAGCAAGTCAAGCTGCCTATGATAACCTAGGCGGCCTGACGAAATAAGGCTTTGAAACCGTGTCGCTTTCGCTAGACGAAGTCAAGCGCGTCGCACACCTGGCGCGCATCCGCATCGCTGCGGACGAGGCCGTGCGCTTCCAGGCCCAGTTGAACGGCATCCTCAGCCTGATCGGCGAGATGCAAGCGGTGGACACCACGGGCATCGAACCCATGGCCCATGCCCGTGACGTCTACCAGCGCCTGCGCGAGGATGCGGTCACCGAGACCGACCACCGCGAGGCCTTCCTGGCGGTGGCCCCACAGACCGAGGCGGGTTTGTATCTGGTGCCCAAGGTCATCGAATAGCCGTAGGAGCGCCGTCAGGCGCGATTAACCCAGCCCCTGACCCCATGTCGAATGCCTCCCTCAAACAACTCGCCGCCTTGCTCGCCGAGGGCAGGGCCTCCAGCGTCGAGCTCTGCCAGGACTACCTCGCCCGCATCGAACGGCTGAACCCGCGTCTCAACGCCTTCATCACCTTGGACCCCGAGCGCACCCTTCTTGAAGCCCGTGCCGCGGACGCGCGTCGCGCGCGGGGTGAGACCGGGCCCTTGTTGGGTGTGCCCATCGCCCACAAGGACATCTTCTGCGCCGAGGGTTGGCTCACCACCTGTGGATCGAGGATGCTGGCCAACTTCGTCTCGCCCTACGACGCCCACGTCATCGAGCAGTTCAAGCGGGCGGGCATGCCCTGTCTGGGCAAGACCAACATGGACGAGTTCGCCATGGGCTCATCCAACGAGACCTCCTACTTTGGGCCGGTGAAGAACCCCTGGGACGTGCGGGCGGTGCCCGGCGGTTCCTCGGGCGGCTCGGCCGCCGCGGTGGCGGCGCGCCTGGCCCCGGCCGCCACCGGCACCGACACCGGCGGCTCCATCCGTCAGCCGGCCGCCCTGACGGGCATCACCGGCCTCAAACCGACCTATGGCCTGGTCTCCCGCTACGGCATGATCGCCTTCGCCTCCTCCCTCGATCAGGGCGGGCCCATGGCCCCTTCCGCGGAGGACTGCGCGCTCCTGATGAATGTGATGGCTGGGTTCGACGCGCGCGACTCCACCAGCCTGGAACGGCCGCCCGAGGACTACACGCGCGAACTGGAGCGACCCCTGAACGGGCTCAGGATCGGCCTGCCCAGGGAGTACTTCGGCGCAGGCCTGGCTGCGGACGTCGCGCGCACGGTCGAGGCGGCCATCGCCGAGTACCGCTGCCTGGGGGCCGAGACGGTCGAGGTGGGCCTGCCCAACACGCGGCTTTCAGTGCCGGTGTACTACGTGCTCGCCCCGGCCGAGGCCTCCAGCAACCTGGCGCGATACGACGGGGTGCGCTACGGCTATCGTGCCTCGGACTACGCCGATCTCACCGACATGTACGAGCGCACCCGTGCCGAGGGCTTTGGCGCCGAGGTCAAGCGGCGCATCATGATCGGCACCTATGTGCTGTCGCACGGGTACTATGATGCCTACTACCTGCAGGCGCAGAAGGTGCGGCGGCTCATCGCCCAGGACTTCGCCGAGGCCTTCCAGCAGTGCGACGTGATCATGGGCCCCACCACCCCCACCACCGCCTTCGACCTGGGTGCCAAGAGCGCCGACCCGGTGCAGATGTATTTGTCCGACATCTACACCATCGCGGTCAACCTGGCCGGCCTGCCAGGCCTGTCCATCCCCTGCGGATTTGGCGACGACGGCCGCCCCGTGGGTCTGCAGATCATCGGCGACTACTTCACCGAAGCCAAGATGCTCAATGTCGCGCATCAGTACCAGCTCGCCACGGACTGGCACACAAGAACGCCCGAGGGCATTTGAACCAGGAGGGTGATACATGGGCCACGCTCAACCCCAGGTGCGGCATTACACGGTCGCCGATGACCAGACCTGGCCGGAGGCATTCCGCTGCGAACTGATCCACGGCGTGGTGTATGACATGTCGCCGGTGACGGTGATTGAACACCAGGTGCTGATCGGCAAATTGCACCTACCTGTGTCTGGCCAGCTCGGACCTGCGGCATGATGGATGACAGCCACCGTCTCGAGTCGGCGTTAGGTCCCGCGCCGGGACAAGGGAGGCAGGATTGAAAATCGAGTCCCTGGGGCTGCCGGAGCGGCCCGCTCTGACCGACTCGATCCTGTACGAAGGCGACGCCCTGCAGGTCCTGCATCGATTGCCCACTGCCGCGGTGCAATGCATCGTGACCTCCCCGCCCTACTGGGGGCTGCGTGACTATGGCATCGAAGGGCAGATCGGGCTGGAGGAGACGCTGCCGCAATTCATCAACCGGCTGGTCGCCGTATTCGCCGAGGCCAGGCGGGTGTTGCGTGACGACGGCGTGCTCTGGCTCAACATCGGCGACGGCTATACCAGCGGCAACCGCGGTTACCGCGCCCCAGACAAGAAGAATCCCGCGCGCGCCATGTCGGTGCGTCCCGACACCCCCGAGGGGCTGAAACCCAAAGACCTGCTTGGCATCCCCTGGCGCCTGGCATTCGCCCTGCAGGACGATGGCTGGTATCTGCGCAGCGACATCGTCTGGCACAAGCCCAACGCAATGCCCGAGAGCGTCAAGGACCGCCCGAGCCGCAGCCACGAGTACCTATTCATGCTGACCAAGTCGGAACGTTATTTCTACGATTACCAGGCTGCCATGGAACCGGCGGCCAACGGCGCCTGGCGCAACCGGCGCTCGGTCTGGAGCATCCCCACCCAGGCCACCGAGCATGCCCATTACGCGGTCTTTCCGCCCGCCCTGATCGAGCCTTGCATCCTCAGTTCGACCCGTCCCGGCGATTTCGTACTGGACCCCTTCTTTGGCTCAGGCACCGTCGGACTGGTCTGCCAGAAACTCGACCGCCGTTTCGTGGGCATCGAGCTGAACCCTGAATATGCCGACCTAGCGGTCCGGCGCCTGGAAACGCTGGTGCACAGGGTTGTGCGCCTCAGGGCCGCGTGATGTTCGCTTTCCCAACGCCATCCCAGCAGATCACCTTCTCCGTTGTGCTTGCCCAGGCGCGCGGCCTCTACTTGCAGGAGGCGCTTGGCAACTCGGTCGAGCAACTGGACATCACCCGCATCGACCAGGAGCTCGCCGAACTGGCGCCAAGAAAGGTGCTGGCGGCATTGGCCAGGCATGGTTTGCGTGGTGAGCTGATATTCGCCGTGCCGTGCCTGCTGCGGGCCGCCCCGCGTTTGTTGGCCTATTACCGTCTGTTGCTGGGCTATAGCCAGAAAGAGTTTTACAACAAGGCGACGGGGGCGTCCGCCTACAAAGCGATGGAGACTGCAGGCCGGATCCCGGCGAAGGCGGACAACCAACTCGGACAGTTATGCGCGGCGTTGAATGTGGCCGCAGTGAGCCTGATCGATGGCATCGGGCTAGACCGCATCAGCAAAAGCCTACTGGACGATCTGACCTTGTTGACGCTCGGCCCCCAGCTGCGTGGCGGCGCCAACGTGCGCAAGGGCGGTAACGCCACCCTCAAGGTGTTCGAAATCATACATGAAATTGTCAAGAAAGCGGTCCGGTCCAGCAGCGCCAACCGCATCGAGGTCCGTAACGCAGCGCGTCGTACGGTATGGATCGAATTCGCCGCGGATCCGGACCTCATCATCCGTGAGCAGATGTCCAAGGGCAGATACCGTAACATCATCGCCATCGAGATCAAAGGCGGAACGGATTTCTCCAACATCCACAACCGGCTCGGCGAGGCAGAAAAAAGCCATCAGAAGGCGCGTTCCAATGGCTTTACGGAATGTTGGACGGTAGTCAACGTCGGTGAGCTGGATCCCGCGCTTGCGCGACAAGAATCGCCAAGCACGGACAGGTTCTATCGGCTCTCACGCTTGGCGGACACACGTAGCGACGAATATCAGGATTTCAGGGAGCGCATCATCTCCCTGATCGGCATCAGAGGGTAGGGAACACACCATGCAATGGGAAACCGTCATCGGCCTGGAGGTGCACGTCCAGCTCACCACACGCTCCAAGATCTTCTCCGGTGCCGCCACCGCCTACGGCGCCGAACCCAACACCCAGGCCTGCGCGGTGGACATCGCCTTGCCGGGGGTGCTGCCGGTGTTGAACAAGGGGGCGGTGGAGCGGGCCATCCGCTTCGGGCTGGCCATCGGCGCCAGGCTCAACCGTGTCAACGTCTTCGCGCGCAAGAATTACTTCTACCCCGATCTGCCCAAGGGCTACCAGATCAGCCAGTTCGAGCTGCCCATCGTCGAGGCCGGCGCGCTGCCGATCCAGGTGGGCGATGAAACCAAGGTCGTGCGCATCACCCGCGCACACCTCGAAGAAGACGCCGGCAAGAGCCTGCACGAGGACTTCCACGGCATGACCGGGATCGATCTCAACCGCGCCGGCACGCCGCTTCTGGAGATCGTCTCCGAGCCGGACATGCGTTCGGCCAAAGAGGCGGTGGCCTATGCGAAGGCATTGCATAACCTGGTCACCTGGATCGGCATTTGCGATGGCAACATGCAGGAGGGCAGCTTCCGGGTAGACGCCAACGTCTCGGTGCGCCCGTTCGGGCAAAAGGAATTCGGCACCCGGCGTGAGATCAAGAACTTGAACTCCTTCCGCTTCCTGGAACAGGCCATCGAATTCGAGGCGCGCTGGCAGATCGAGCAATTGGAGGACGGTCACGCCATCCGCCAGGCCACCGTGCTGTTCGACCCGGACACGGGTGAAACCCGCATGATGCGCAGCAAGGAGGAGGCGCACGACTACCGCTACTTCCCCGACCCCGACCTGCTGCCGGTGAAGCTGGAGGAAGATTGGATCGAGGCCATCCGCGCGGACCTACCCGAGCTGCCGCAGGCCAAACAGGCGCGCTACCAGACGGACTACGGGCTGTCCGCCTACGATGCCGCCACCCTGACCGCCTCGCGGGCGATGGCGGAGTACTTCGAGTCGGCGCTCGCCGCACTGCCCAAGGCCGACGCCAAGCTGGTGGCCAACTGGGTGATGGGGGAGCTGTCCGCTGCATTGAATCGCGAGGGACTGGACATCGGCGCCAGCCGCATTGCTCCCGCCAGCCTGGCCGGGCTGCTCGCCCGTCTGCAGGATGGCACCCTATCGAGCAAACTCGCCAAAGAGGTCTTTGCCGCCATGTGGGCGGGCGAGGGCGAGGCCGACGCCATCATCGAGGCGCGTGGGCTCAGGCAGATGTCGGATAAGGGGGAACTCGTCCGCGTCGTCGACGCGGTGCTGGCCGCCAACCCCAAATCGGTGCAGGAATACCGCGCCGGCAAGGACCGCGCCTTCAATGCCCTGGTCGGCCAGGTGATGAAGGCCACGCGCGGCAAGGCCAACCCGCAGCAGGTGAACGAACTGCTGAGGGCGCGGCTGGCCGAGTGAGCCGGCAGCCTCAAGCCCCGGTGATGCGCAGTCCTTACAGGAGGACTGAACCCAGATTATCCATTAGACCGGCAAGTGCTTTCGTTCACCGATCAGGTGATGCGATCAGAGGTGGCTTCGATACGACGTTCAAGCCTACGCAGGC
>Ga0308417_1002982_pt1 | contig 10952 bp, 10 predicted proteins | sample HotsprSampleOS65_FD_203528 | JGI IMG/M metagenome (GOLD analysis project Ga0308417, IMG submission 203528) | Hot spring phototrophic mat microbial communities from Octopus Spring, Yellowstone National Park, Wyoming, United States - 20090730_OS65 ... | reverse complement strand
TTCCCGTTCCGCAATAAGGGTCAAAAAGTAACTGACTGTCTGCACCATATTTTGTCAAAATACGTTCTGCAATTTGCGGTATCATCATTGCTGGATAATTATGGTAGCAATGTGTGTAGGGCTTAGTATTTGAACCAATAAAATCCCAAGAAGTATCTAAGTATTTCATAACAGACTTTTTAAATCATCAACAATTTTTGAAAATTTTTTAATTTTGCCGTATTCCTGCACGTTAGGGTTGCAAACATAAACTCCGTCTAACTGTTGCACTCTTTCACGATTTACATTGTCTTTTTCAAAAGTTTCCCAAGCCGTAACCAAAAATAATTTCACATTTTGAATTTCAGCAGGTAAGGTTTGCAAATAGTTATGCCAACTAATTGTCTGCATAACTCTTTCCGCTAAGGTTGTTTTAGCCGAAATAATGGCAATTACAGCAGATTTTGGAGATTGCATTACTACAATATCAATATCAGGCTTAAAACTTTTGTTAGTTTTTGCAAACTCATCTATTGCCTTGTTAAGTGCTTTTTTCGCTTCGCCTGTTGTAGTGGCACTAAGGGGTAATTTTTCATTTTCAAAAGCCTTATTTAGAACCTTTGTAACCCAAATAGCAAAATTATTACCTGCCAAAGGTCGCATAGAGTTAGCAATGCTTTTACCAATTTCTCGCAACTCCAAAATCATTTGTTCATTTTCTAAAAACTTTTCCCAAAGAGGTAAAGTTTCAGAACTTGCCCATTTCTTTACTGCTCTTGGTGTAATGATTTTGACAATATCTTCTTCTGAACTTTTAAGTAGTTCTGCCAAATTATTACCTATTTCTAAGGCATTTTGTGTATCTAAAACACCTCTGATTTTATCGTCAAAATATGTTTTGATAGTTTCTTTAAACTCTTTTTCAAGCTCGTCATTCCAACCTTGTGTCATACGGTTTTTTTTAAAATATCGTGCAACTACTTAATTACCAAATCGAAGGGCATACGGGCTTGAACCCCTTGCCATTGCTTTATTTTTTGGGAGGCTTTGTAGTACAAAAAGGCTTCCTCCCCAAGTTTTTCTCTAATAAAAGCCTCCTCTTTATTTTTTCCGCTCAATTTACTGAAAAAGTCTTGCTGAACAGGATAATATTTCACTTGATAGTCTTTTTCTACTTTGGCTTTTTTGGCGGCAATATGGATAGCATCATCAAGCCCACCGAAAACATCTACCAACCCGATTTCTTTGGCTTGGCTTCCTGCCCACACACGTCCTGAGGCAACTTTTTTCAGGGCTTCGAGGCTCATTTTTCTGCCTTCGGCGGCTTTGGTCGTAAAGGTTTCGTAGGTGCGTTCTACACTTGCCTGAATGATATTGCGTTCTTCTTGCGAAAAACTGCGAACAGGATTGCCCAAGTCCGAGAACTTGCCCGTGCTGACGCGGTCGGTAGTTACGCCTATTTTATTTTTAAGCAAATTTTCAGCATTAAATAACAAACCAAACACACCAATAGAACCTGTAATCGTATTTTTTTGAGCCACAATCGTATCGCAAGCCATTGCCATATAGTAGCCACCCGAGGCGGCAACATCAGACATAGAGGCAATTACAGGCTTTTCTTTCTTAGTCAGTACAATCTCACGCCACATCACATCAGAAGCCAAAGCACTGCCCCCAGGCGAGTTGATACGCAATACAATAGCTTTTACTTTATCATCTTTACGCAATTTGCGTAGTTCTTGCACGATTGTTTCTGAACCAATATTGTCTTCGCCACTCTTACCGCTGTTGATTTCCCCTTCAGCAAAAATTACGGCTATTTTGTTTTTTGAGTATTTAGGTTCAATGGTTTTGTAATAATTTTTTACACCTACCATCTTGATTTTATCTTTTTTATCCACTTTTAGCTCTTTTCGCAAGATTTCTAAAATCTCATCTTCATAGCCAACATCGGTAACGAGTTGCATTGCAAGGGCATCTTGGGGTGTGCGAACCAACATAGAGTCGGAGATAGTACGAAGGCGTTGCTTCTCGATTTTTCGTGATTGGGCAACATCATCTAAAAATACATCAAAGATTGCTTCTAAATAGGCTTTCGTTTGCAGGCGATTGGCTTCGCTCATTTTGTCTAAAATGAAAGGCTCAACAGCACTCTTGAATTCTCCTACTCTAAATACTTCGGGTTTTACTTCTAATTTTTCTAAAACGCCTTTCAGGAACGGAATTTCATTGTACAAGCCGTTAAATTCTACCAATCCTGCGGGGTTGAGAAAAATTTTATCAGCTACCGAAGCCAAATAATATGCTCCTTCAGTGTAGTATTCGCCATAAGCATAAATAAACTTATTAGATTGTTTGAAATCTACCAAAGCATCGCGAATTTCTTTGAGTGTGGCATAACCTGCCGCTACACTTTGCGTGTTGAGGTAGATACCTTTGATTTTCTTGTCGTTTTTAGCGTTTTTGATTGCTTGCACAATTTCTACCAAACCTAACTTGCCATCAACGGCACTAATGGGCAAGTCCAAGTATTCTAAGGGATTATTTTCGCTACCTCTTTCGGCAATAGGGCGTGATAAATTCAGTAAAAGAACTGAATTCTCCTCTACTTTGGGCTTTTCCGAAGTTCCCAATGAGGAGGCAATTCCTACCAAAACAAAAATTGCTATCAATGCGAACAGGAACAAACCTACGATGGTTGCTCCTACAAATTTTAAAAATTGAAGCATAAACCTTATTTTTTAGTTTTTTTATTTTCTACGATTTGCACTTCGTCACCATCTTTCAGTTTTTTATCAATTGCCTGAAAAGGGGCAACTACAATTTTTTCACCTACTTTTAAGCCTTTTGTAATTTCAATATTTTCAAAATCGCTAATACCTGTACTTACTTGCCGAAGTTCTACTTTTTTGCTTTCAGGCTTATAGACAAAAACGTATTCTTGTTTTTCTGATTTTTTCTCGCCATTTTTTTCTTGTTTTACTTCTTTTGGCTTGGCATGTTCTTTTTGAGAACTTATTTTGCTAATCTCTTCGGGGCTTTTGGCAACCACAGCCGCCAAAGGCACAGCCAAAACATCTTTTTTGGTTTCGGTGATAATTTCTACGCTGGCACTTGTGCCAGGTCGGAAGGGAGAAAGTCTGCCACTTTTGGCTTTCAGGTCTTTGTAAGAATCGCTAAGGATACGTACTTTTACCTGAAACTCGGTTACTGATTCAGCCGTAAGAGCCTGATTAGCGGTGTTGGCAATGGAGGTAACTACTCCTTTAAATTTACGATTGCGGTAGGCTTCTACTTCCACGTCAGCGGTATCGCCTAAGGAAACACGAATAATATCGTTTTCATTGACATCAACACGCACTTCCATATCGTTGAGGTTAGCGATACGGAGCAGTTCTGTGCCTGCCATCTGGGCAGTACCTACCACGCGTTCGCCTTTTTCTACGGCAAGTTTGGAAATGATGCCACTCATAGGAGCATAAACCGAGGTACGCGTAAGGTTTTGGATAGTTTCATTGACGGTGCTTGTGGCACTTTGTATGTTGTATTGAGCAGAGATGACATTTTGCTTAGCGGCTTCAAGTTCTTGTTGAGCCACTTTGTACTCGGCAGTAGCCTGCTCAAATTCTAATTGTGAAATAACTTTTTGCTCAAAAAGGGCTTTTTGGCGTTCATAATTGGCTTTGGAGCGTATCAGTTGGGCTTCGGCTTGAAGCTGTCTGGCTTGAGCCTGAGCCAAGGCGGCTTTGGAGGTATTGAGCGAGGCTTGGGAGCGTTGTACAGCAAGTTCGTAGTTATCGGGACGAATACGCAGGAGCAGTTGTCCTTTTACTACGGAGTCGCCTTCTCTTACGTAAAGTTCGGTAATTTCGCCTGATACATCGGGGCTTAGTTTTACTTCGGTTTCGGGTTGTACCTTGCCCGAAGCCCCCACTTTTTCGGTAATGGTAACTAATTTTACCTCGCTGATTTCTACGGCTTCAAGGTTTTTCTTGCCTTTGCTCATCACTACCGAAACCACCACCAAAACTACCACAACAGCCAGTAGATACCAAATAATTTTGTTAGACTTTTTCTTTTTGCTCATTGTTTTTTGAATAAAACTTAAAAAATCATTTTGGTTGAATGATGAGTCCACCTCCTGAGCCTACTACACTAGGGGTTTGTCCATTCCATTTTTTAATTTTTTCGTATTCAATCAGATTTGGAGAGATAGATTCGGCTAATTTTCTGTTGTATTCGGCTTCGGCTTCGGCACGGATACGCATTGCCTCGGCATAACCTTTGGCTTTTTCAATTTCTTTTTGGGCTTCGGCACGTTCTTGGGCTACTTCTTGCTCTTTTTTGAGGGCAATTTGCCTTGCATTGATTTTGGCATTGATGTTATCCACTACGCCTTGTGGCAAACGCAACTCGTTTAGCAGTACAACCTGCTCTACGATGAAACCTTCTTTACCCAAAAAATCTTTTATTTCATTTTCCGACTCTGTTTGGAATTGCACTTTATTTTCGTAGAGTTGCTCGGCAGTGTATTTACCCGAAACCTTGTTGTAGGCATCACGCATATAGTTACGCATAATGGTTTTGTCTAATTCTTCCAAAGGTTTTCTATATTTTTTGAAGATTTCGGCGGCTTTGTTGGGAGCAACGCGGTAGTTCATCGATACATCAAAAGAAACTACTAAACCATCTTTGGTTGTTACTCTAAATTCTTCGTTGGCACGGCTTCCTTCGGTAGCATCTCTCGTGAAAACGACATTTTGCACAAAAGTAGGAAACTCATAGATTTGCGTAGTGAAAGGATTATACCAAACCCAGCCTGTTGTTTCGGTTACATCTTGTACGCCTTTTTCTGAGCCGTAAAGTTTTACGATTAAACCTACGTGTCCTGCATCAATACGTTTGCAGGCACTACTCATCACAACCAGAATAACTATCATCACAACCGTAATGCCTATCACTCTGAATAAGCCGATGCCTGAACTTCTTTTGTTTGCCATAATTGTAAAAGTTTAATTCTAAACGTAAAGAATGTTTTTTTTAGTGCTTTGTTGCAAGTATTTTTTTCAAAACAAAAAAGAAAGTCCCAATTTCGCAACACTTTTCTTGTTGTAAATGTTTTGTTTTAAAGTTTATCTAATAAAATCCAAGTTCTTTATGCAATCCACTGCTGTTTTAGATATAAAATCCATTAGAGAGCAATTTCCGATATTGCAAGTAAAAGTTCATAACAAGCCACTTGTGTATTTGGATAATGCGGCTACCTCGCAAAAACCTCGTAGCGTAATTGAGGCACTCAAAAATTATTACGAAAGCTACAATGCAAATATACATCGCGGGGCTCATTATTTAGCTGCCAAAGCCACCGAAATTTATGAGCAAACTCGCCAAAAAGTTGCCGAATTTCTCAATGCAAAAAGTTCCGATGAAATTATTTTCACACGAGGAACAACCGAAGGCATCAATTTGGTAGCCAGCACTTTCGGGCGAAAATTCATAAATGAAGGCGATGAAATCATTATCTCTACAATGGAGCATCATTCCAACATTGTTCCTTGGCAGATGCTTTGCGAAGAGAAAGGAGCAATTTTGAAAGTAATTCCTATCAATCAGGCGGGAGAAATTATTTTTGAAGAATACGAAAAATTGCTTTCGCCACGTACTAAATTAGTTTCTGTTGTACATATTTCCAATGCCTTAGGCACAATCAATCCTATCAAGCAGATGATAGCCAAAGCTCACGAGATAGGGGCAAAATTTTTGGTTGATGGGGCACAAGGAGCCGTGCATTTGGAAATTGATGTGCAAGATTTGGATTGTGATTTTTATGCTTTTTCGGGGCATAAAGTTTATGCTCCTACGGGCATAGGGGCTTTGTATGGCAAAAGAGAAATTTTAGAGGCTATTCCGCCTTACCACGGTGGTGGCGAAATGATAAAAGAAGTAAGTTTTGAAAAAACCACCTATAACGACTTGCCTTTCAAGTTCGAGGCAGGCACACCCAACATTGCCGATGTAATTGCCTTTGCCAAAGCCTTAGATTTTGTAAATGAAATAGGCAAAAGCAACATCGCCGCACACGAGCAAAAACTTTTAGAATACGCTACTCAACGTATTTGCGAAATTGAAGGGCTGAAAATCGTTGGTACAGCCCAAGAAAAGGCAAGTGTGATTTCCTTTGTTTTTGAGGATATTCATCACGCAGACGTAGGTACGCTCTTAGACACACAAGGCATTGCTGTTCGGACAGGACATCACTGCACGCAACCACTGATGAAGTATCTCGGTCTTTCGGGAACGACGCGAGCCTCTTTTGCTGTCTATAATACCTTTGAGGAAATTGATACGCTGATAGCAGGTTTGCAAAAAGCCGTGAAAATGCTCAGATGATAAGAAAAGTTTGCCAAACTTTAAATCTGCCTTTAAATTTTGGCAAATGTATTTACTTTTTCTTCTCATCTTGTGGTTTAGAGAAAGTTCCTGTTTTTTCATCGTAATCTCTAAAACCGATACTTACGCCTACCATTATTGCAAAATGTTGGTTTCGCAACTCATCGTTTGCCAGTTTGCTGATATTACTGATACCATAATTGTAACGGACATCGGCATTGAGCCAAATTTTGGGGGTTATATTGTAGTTGAAACCTGCCCCAAGCACTACGCCAAGGTCGTTGGTTTCGTAGATGATTTCATTTGGGTCAAGGTCTGCACCGTCTTTGTCTTTTGCAGAAAGCAAAAAGCCAAATTGCGGACCTAACATTACTTTGGGGCGGAATTTGTCTTTTCCGAAATAATACGCACCCAAAATGGAAATTTGTAAATAGTCTAACTTGATTTTCTATTCTACGTTAGTTCCTTGTTGGCTGTATAGGACTTGCCCTGTAAGTCCAAAATCGGTGGTGATGCTGTAATTGGCAAAAATGCCGCCTGCGAATCCTGCCTTGAAAGAATTGTTTTCAATATCTCCCGAAAGATTGGAAACATTCAAACCTACAACAGGACCGATAGAAAAGTTTTGCCCTAAGGCAGAAACATACATCAAAAGTATGAAAATAGAAATAATGGTTTTTCTCATAAGAATTTATCATTTGGCTACGTGAAAATACGTAAAATTTCAGGTTTAATTTAGTTGCCTGTTTTGTTTATTTTTTTAGGTGTTAGGGTGTATGTTCCTGATGAAATTAACCTAAATTTGCCACTAAACTTATTAAATATGTGGAAGAAAGTAAAAAAAAACATTTGGCGAGTGCTAAACTTTTTAGGTATTGGGGCGTATGTTCAACTTTTTTTGCGTAGTTATCTTAAAGAGATTGGTTGGGCAAGAAGTTATCACTGCAAACAGTCGGTAGATGCACAAGGACAAGCTATTCCTTGGTTTACGTATAGTTTTATTCATTTTTTAGAAAAAAGGTTGCAGAATACCTTTGATGTATTTGAGTATGGCTGTGGCAGTTCTACGGTCTGGTTTGCTCAAAGAGTAAATAGCATTGATGCCGTAGAAAGCGACCTGAAATGGTTTGAAAAAATACAAAAAATCCTTCCCCCAAACGCTAAACTGCTTTTCTTTGAGGTGCAAGAAAATGAAAATGGCAACTATGCAAAAGCCATTACACAAATGCAAAAATATTACGATTTGGTGATTGTAGATGGCAAGGATAGAAATAATTGTATCAAAAATGCCCAAGCATACTTAAAACCCGATGGTGTTTTGATTTTAGACAACAGCGACCGCCCCGACTACCAAGAAGGAATAAATTTTATGCTTGAAAAAGGCTACAAAAAAATTGATTTTATCGGTATGGTGCCAGTAGTTGCCTTACGTTCGGCTACTTCGGTGTTTTACAAAACAGAAAATTGTTTGGGAATATAACTTACCTACAAAACTTTATTTGGTCTTTTAGTTTATCCTCTCCCAATAATTTTCTTTGTACCGATATTTTTGGGCAAAAGTTGGCATTCTCTTAAAAATTGCTTCTATGGTTGCTTGATGCCCTATGATAATTTCAGGAGCGTTTTGGGAGAGCCTTTCGTATATTTCGGCTTGTATGTCGTAATAATCAACTTTTTGCAAGTACTTTTTAGACAAATCCCAATGAAAGTACGGGCTTGCCGCCTGATTGTAGAGGTAATATTCCCATTTTTTGTCTAAAACCCATATTTTTTTGTTTTTAAACACAGGTACAGATAATTCAGCAGGATATGGTAAAAATTTCTGAACTTCTTTGGGAACTAACCTAAGCAGATAAACATAATTTACGCCCAAACTCATCAGTACAAAGCTAAAAAAAACAAAATTTCTTAAAAACTTTCTTTTGAACAACAAAAACAAGTGAGCAACAAAAAACGAAGCACTACACCATAACATCGCACTTGTATAAACGGCAATTTCGGAAGAAAAAAAAACTCCTAATAAGGCAAACAACATCACTATCAGCATAGTTTGTTGGCAACGAACTTGATAGTTGATAAAACCCACACTCTGCAACAAGGCAAGAAAGCTAAACAATACCAAAACAATTGGCACAGAAAAAATTACAGCATAATGTAAAAAAGAGAGTGAGTAATTTTTAGGTAATCTAAAACCACTCCATACGAAAAAATCTACGAATACATCAAAACTATCTTTGAAATAAAAAGCTATGCCTAAAAGCAAGAAAGGCAAAACAACCCCAAAGCACAGCAAAACATATTCTCTGAATTTTGTCCCTGAAAACAGCAAAAAGGAAATAATAATTCCAAATAAAATAAAAATGATAGGAAAATGAAACATCGTGGCTACTCCCAAATAAACGCCTATTTCAAAAGGTTTTTCGTTGGTTTGTTGGTCGTTGAGGTGTAAAAGGGTGTTACCGAGAGCGGCTATCAAAAAAGTATTTGCCATTAGTTCGGGGCTGAGTGCGTAGCAATCCGTCCATAACGAAGCCAAAAGCAGATACACAATAGCGGGTATTTGGTTGCGTTCTTGGTACATTTTGGTACGAACAAGCCAAAAATTCCATTGAATAGCCTGCAAAAAAACAAGCACACCTGCAAGCAAATGATGCACCCAGAGTGTCTTGCCAAATAAAAGATACAAAATTGCATATACAAAAGCCGATAGCGGAGCGGTATTATCCCATATATCAACGTACAGCCAATTGCCTTGTGCCATTTTTTCGGCTAAAGCCAAATGTTTTATTTCTATCGGGAGCAGGTTGGTATTGAGCCACTCGGCAGGCAAACGAACTGCCAAAAAAAATAGGGCTAACAGCAATGTACCTGCAACAGAGCTACTTCTGAAAAAATTTATCACTTTTCTGAGAATTTAAAGTCTGATTTAGGCACGAAATTAGCCAAAAATAAGGATTTTTCTACGAAAAAAAGCAGGCTTGCTTATCATTGAACACAGCATAAACTTTTCCTTTGAGTGTTTCGCCGATAAATGGTGAGTTTTTAGATTTGGAAAGTATGCTTTCTTTTGTAAAAACGCTTTCTTGTTTGTTGTCCCAAACACACAAATTTGCTATTTCTCCTTCTTTGATGCAAGGAATATTTTTTTGTAAAATTTTTCTCGGATTTTGGCAGAACTTCTCTAAAATTTTTTCAAGACTGATAGTATCTTTTTTGGTATTTGTTGCCAAAAGAGCAGTTTGTAAGCCTATTGCTCCAAATGCCGCCAAGTCAAACTCCAATTCTTTGTTTTCGGTATCTTGTGGCTGGTGGTCAGAGACAATAGCATCTATCGTGTCGTCTGCAATGCCTTGCCAAAGGGCTTGTCTATCGGTTTCGGTTCGTAGGGGAGGGTTTAGTTTAAAATTTGTATCAAAATCGTAGAGTTTTTCTTCCGTAAAATAAAGATGATTGGCACTCACATCGCAGGTTACGGCAAGTCCTTCTTGTTTGGCTTGCCTGATAAGTGCTACGGATTTTTGTGAAGAGATGCAAGAAAAATGAATTTTTCCACCTGTATAACGCAAAATTTCTAAATCTCGCTGTATGATAAGCACTTCGGCAAGTGAGGGCAAGCCTTTCAGTCCTAAGTGTGTAGCTACGATTCCTTCGTTCATTTGTCCGTAGCGTGTGAGGGTCTGCTCTTCGGGACGCTGAATGAGCAAAGCCTCAACAGGTTGCAGATAAAGCAGTGTTTTCAGCAAAATATCGGTATTATGCACACATTGCAAGCCATCGGAAAAAGCCACTGCCCCTGCTCGGTGCAAATCTAACATTTCGCTAAGGTCTTCGCCCTTCGTTTTCAGGCTAAGAGCCGCTATCGGATAGGTTTTGACTAAATTTTTATCATTATCTTTGAGAACATAAGCCAAGCTATCTTTGCTATCGAGTGGGGGGGTCATATTGGGAAGCAAGCAAATTTCGGTAAAACCGCCTGCTGCTGCCGCCTTGCGAGCCGTTTCTAAGGTTTCTTTGAACTCAAAACCTAAGTCAGGAACGTGGCAACGCAAGTCCATCAGACCGATATTTACGCAAAGATTTTCTGAACTTATCGTTTGAGCAATATCTTCGGACTTTATGTTTTCTGAAATAGTTTTGATGATACCATTTTCAATCAAAATATCTTTTTTTTGCAAATGGAAAGGGCTGTTAGCATCAATTACGAGAGCCGATTGGATAAGATATTGCATCACAAAGATTATGCTTTTATTCAACAAACTTTCCCAAAATCCGAAATTTTAGAAAGCTACCTGATTTTCAGGGAAGTACCTTTTTAAGTGTTGCTTCTAAGGCTTCGCCACGCAAGTTTTTGGCAATAATTTTACCTTCTTTATCGAGCAAAAAGTTCATCGGGATACCTTCCACCTGATAAAGAGCTACCACGGGCGAGTTCCAGAATTTCAGGTCTGAAACTTGTGTCCAGGTGAGTTTGTCTTTTTCTATGGCTTTGAGCCAAGCCTCTCTATCTTGGTCTAACGACACGCCTAAAATATCAAAACCTTTATCTTTGAATTTTTCGTAAGCGGCAACTACGTTGGGGTTTT
>Ga0308417_1002979_pt1 | contig 10958 bp, 10 predicted proteins | sample HotsprSampleOS65_FD_203528 | JGI IMG/M metagenome (GOLD analysis project Ga0308417, IMG submission 203528) | Hot spring phototrophic mat microbial communities from Octopus Spring, Yellowstone National Park, Wyoming, United States - 20090730_OS65 ... | reverse complement strand
AAGTGCAGGAAAGGAATGCGTGAGCGCAGCGAAGCCGCTTGAGCAATCAATGCCATGTCGTGGGCTTCCTGCGGCGAGCGGGAGGCCAGCAGCGCCCAGCCGGTCTGGCGGGTGGCCATCACATCCGAGTGATCGCCGAAAATGGAAAGGGCGTGGGTAGCCACCGTGCGGGCTGAAACATGAAAGACGGCCGGGGTCAATTCGCCGGCAATCTTGTACATGTTGGGGATCATCAGCAGCAAGCCCTGCGAGGCGGTGAAGGTGGTGGTCAGTGAACCGGTTTGCAAAGCGCCATGCACGGCTCCGGCAGCGCCGCCTTCGGATTGCATTTCCACGACCAGCGGTACGGTTCCCCAGATGTTGGGGATTTTGGCGGCTGCCCAGGCATCGGACAGTTCACCCATCCCTGAAGAAGGGGTAATGGGATAAATGGCGATGACTTCATTCAGCCGATAGGCTACATAAGCAACAGCCTCATTGGCATCTACGGTTATCTTTTGTCGTGTCATTTCGTTAAACTCCACTTTGAGATGATAGAAATCCCAAAAACAGCCTGCTTTCTGCTGTGAAAGTCAGGCTGTTTTAATGTTCGGCCGGCTTGGGTGTCCAGACATTCATCTATGAGAGTGTATCTTTTCTTGGACAAATGGGTAAGTTATATTGGTCATTGAAATCATATGTTTCCTGTCATATTTACAAATCACCCTTGAGTCGTTTCTGCGCCAGCATCAGGGCTGCCAGGCTTTTGGCATCCCGCAGCTCTCCATTTTGAGCCATTTCCAGTGCCTCTGCAGCCGGAATGGCAACCAGCTGGAGAAATTCATCGGCATCCTGTTCCAGGGGTGACGGGTAAAGCCCGCTGGCAAGAAAGATGTACATGTGTTCGCTGGAATAGCCGGGAGCCAGATAAAAGTCACCCAGCAGTTCCAGGTTTGAGGCGGCCATGCCGGTTTCCTCGCGGATTTCACGAGCAGCGCAGGTCTGTGGGTCTTCAGCATCGTTCAGTACACCGGCTGGCAGTTCCAGCAATTCTTTCCCAACTCCGATGCGGTACTGCCTGACAAAGAGCAGGTTGCCGTTCGAATCCAGCGGTACAATCGTCACCGAGCCGCTGTGTTGAACAAGATCATAAGGGCGGACGCTGCCGTCAGGTAATCTCATTTGGACCTTTTCAACGCCGAATGCGCGTCCCTGGTAAATCGTTTCACGTTGAAGAATGGAAAAATTCATCCTGCACCTTTTTTCAGCGAGTAATTAACGTCAATTCGGGATAAATCATTTTTACATCAACTTTCGAATTTTCGTCCCCCTCCCGCCTCCCCCAAAATCGCAGGGGCGATTTTGGGGGAGGTGCAGGTGGGGGTAATAATCACTGCATGCTAGGTTTTGATCTAATCCCGAACTCACGTTAATTAAGCAAATATGGCGGGGGCAATCCCGCCATTAATTGTACCATGGTGCGTCTGCCTCAAAGAGAACGCAGGTTTTTAGGGGATGCGGATGACGTCCCCGACTTTGAGGGTGTAAGGCGCCTGCAGATTATTGGCAGCGGCAATTGCCATGGGGTCCACATCCCCAAAGTCGCAGGCAATCGAGTAAATCGTGTCGCCGGCTTTGACCGTGTAATCCGCCGGATGGGCTTTCAAGGCGCGCGGCCCCGAAGACCACGTTCCAGTGGCCGGGATCTTCAAAACCGTTCCTTCTGCCGGGCGGGAATTCATGTTGAGGTTGTTGGCGGAGAAGAAAGCGTTGAGATCCAGATTGTAGCGCCGGGCAATGCAGATCGGCCATTCACCTTTTTGCAGGGTGTAGGTTTCGGGGCGGCTGAGGGTTGGCAGAACCGGCAGGGTGGTGGTCGGTTGGGGCACCGGCGTGTCGGTGACGACAATGATTGGCGTCGCCTCGCCGGGTTCTTGCGGCGTCGTTTCCTGTGGCTGGGCGGTTGGCTGCTGGGCAGCCTGCGTCTGCTGGACGATTTCGGTCAGCCGCTGGTTTGGATCAACCGTAGCAATCGGGAACGGGATTTCGGAGGTGGCGGTGGCTTCGCCGGGTTGTTTGGTGGTGGCAGAACGGGTACAGGCAGCCATGCTCACCACAACCAGAATACTGATCAGCGCCACTACAAAAAGGTTCTTTTTCATCTTCATTCTCCTTCTGAGGTTACGAATTCCCGAATTTCGTGTGAACTTTCCTCAGGATTTCATCGCTTGCAATGATACTAGCATAAGCATTATCCTGCGTCAAGCGAAGATTCGGGGGCAATTTCATGACTCCATGCAATAAGTATGCCAGATTTTGAATTTTGAGTGTTGAAAAAATACGGGTAAAATTTAATCAAACCCATTCGATAGCAGGGATTTGCCCAAGAAAATGAATATTTACTTTTCCTGTTCCATCACCGGCGGAAGAAAGGACCAGCCGGTTTATGCAGCCATCGTTCAGGCTTTACTGGAGGACGGGCATCACGTCCCAACGGCTATCCTTGCCAGTCCGCGAATACTGGATATGGAAATCGTTGTTGACCCGCGCGAGGTGTACCGCAGGGATGTCAACTGGGTGCAGGCGTGTGATGCGTTGATTGCCGAGGTGAGTACTCCCTCTCATGGTGTGGGTTATGAAATTGCACTGGCTTTGATGCTGGAGAAGCCGGTGCTTGCCTGTTACCGGGCGGGGGCGGCGGTTTCCAAAATGATTCTGGGTAACGATCATCCGCGTCTTAAAATTGGCATGTACAGGGATGTTACTGAGGCTGTCATATTGACGCGTGACTTTTTACGGGGTTTGTAATGTGAATAAGGTCATCCAAAAACTATGATGAAACACAATAACCAATGTCAGACCTTTGCGGTATCATAACGCATGGAGACGCAGACATCCGGACACCTCCAAATTTAGCTCATCGCTGTCTCCTCCTTTGGCGAATGCCTCCGCCGGGTAACCTCACCGCCCCCGGCGGAGGCTTGCTTTAAATGCAAGCAGGATCGGTTTGGTCAGCCGAAAATGAAGGTGGAGAATCAGCTTTCCACAATCGGCAGGACAATGGTGAAAGTTGTACCCTGACCTACGGTGGATTCGACCCAGATGCGCCCTTCGTGACTTTCGACAATCGAGCGGACAATTGCCAGCCCCAGACCGGTGCCGGCAACCTCGTTGTTGACATTGCTGGCACGGTAAAATTTATCGAATATGAACGGCAAATCTACGGAAGGGATGCCAATCCCTTCATCCTTGATTTGCAGGATGATCTGATTTTGTTCCATCTCCCCGTAGATTTCGATTTTTCCACCGGGTTGGGAATACTTGATGGCATTATCTATCAGGTGTTCGAACATCTGACGAATCTGCACGGGATTACCGTAAAAAGGCGGCATGGGGGATGGCAGTTTGATTTCCAACGTATTTCCCTTGCGCGCCAGCGCCTTGCGGAAGTTATCTGCGGCCAGATCGAGAATCTGGCGCAGGTCAAAGGTTTCTTTACGGGTATCAAAACCGGCTTCAATGCGCCCCAGATTGACCAGATCATCCACCAGATGGGTGATGTTCTGCACGCTGGTTTGCACGCGGCGGATGAATTCCTGCTGTAATTCGTTGACCGGCCCCGCCCGTTCAATTAGTTCGGCGTATCCCAAAATAGCGGTCAGCGGGGAGCGTAAGTCGTGGGAAACGGTGCTGACAAACTCGCTCTTGATTCGGTCGAGTTTCTTGAGGTAGGTGATGTCATGCAGGGTCAGGGCGGTACCGACATCTGGAATGGGGGTGCGCTGTGCTCCGAAGACGCGCCCATCCTCCACGACCAGTTCAGTGCGGTTGGAAAGGCTGCGCGTGCTGGTGTCCAGCAATTCCAGCAGTTCTGGCTGGCTGATGACCTCTCGGTAAGGCTTACCAACCACATTCATGTGGTGAATGCCCAGAGCGGCTTCGGCAACCTGATTGATCAGAATGATTTCCCGGTTCTGCCCGATGACGATCACTCCGTCCTGAATTTTCTTCAAAATGGTTTCCAGTTTATTGCGTTCAGCCTGGGTTTCGTCAAACAGGCGCGCATTTTGCAGGGCGATCACGGCGTATTCGGCGAGGGTGGAAAGCAGGTTAATATCCCGTTTGTGGAAGGGCAAGCGGCTGTGGCGGTTGTCCACTCCCAGCACGCCGAAAACGCGATCCTGCACCTTCAAGGGCACGTAGATTAATGCGTGCACCAGATAGGAAGTTTTGATTTTTTGCGGGGTGCTTTCATCCAGAACAACCGGTTGAGAGGTGCGCAGCACCGATCCGGCCAGCGTATCCTGAATTGGCAGGCGAAACGTGCGCACAAAATCTTCCTGAAAGTTCTTGGCGGCGCGCATGTACAATTCGCCGCTCTCTTCATCCAACAACAACAGGCTGCCTTCTTCAGCACCGGTCAGTTCAACGGCGGCTTCGACAATGGCAGAGAGCACTTCATCGGAGTTGAGAGAGGAGGTAATGGACTGCCCCAGCCTTGCCAGGGTTTCCAGTTCATCCACCCGGCGGCGCAGGCGGTCCGTGGCGCGGCGAGCCTCCAAAAGCACCCAATCCCGCGACTGACGCACTTTATTCAGGCTTTCCTGCACCGAAGTGAGAATATCCTCAGTGCGCAGCGGCAGGCACAGGTAGTCGCTCACCCCCAGCCGCAAAGCTTTTTTGAGCAGTTCGGGGGTATCTTTTTGTACCAGCAACACAATGGGGATGGCAGGAAATTGATGTATGAATTTACCGGCAACTTCCAGACCTTTGCCCTGGTTGATGGTTTCACTGAGCAGAATTAGCGCCGGGTGATTGTCTTCGGTATATTGAAAGGCTGTTTCAACATCGGATTGAATCACCACCGTGAAACCGGCGGACTGCAGCACCCGTTCAAGCAAATAGGTGATCTGTGGATCGGTTATCAGGACGAGGATGGTCTGGTCTTTGTTTGGGTTATTCATGAAAGGATTCGTGCCTCAACAGGATCATACCGATTTAGCGGGCGGGCAGCATTACATGAAACTGGGTGCCTTGTCCCGGTTTGCTCTCCACCCAAATTTTACCATTATGTCGGTTTACCATTTCTTTAATCGTTCTCATTCCTACTCCCAAACCGCCGAAACGACGCGGTTGGGTCTGCTCGCTGCCCGCCTCGCTTTCGAAAAGATTGGCGGCAATTTGGGCATCCAGCCCCGGCCCGCTGTCACTCACGATAAGGTGAGCATCCTTCCCGTTGGTTTTTTCCAGTTTGATACGCACCTGTCCACCGCTGTTGCAGAACTTGATGGCATTGCTGACCAGCCCGCCAAGAATCTGGGTAATTTGACGTTCATCACCGGCTACATAAACTGGCTGGGGGGGCAGGTCGGTAATCAAGGAAAGGTTGCTCTTTTGTGAAAATGGCAAAAAATTACTGGCGGTCACTCGAACCAGCTCTGTCAGATTGACCTCACGGGCAGGCCGCTGGCTGCGCGGGGTTTGAATGGGGGTGATCGCTTCGCTTAACTGGTTTAAGGTGTCCAGCGATTGGCGTAAGGAGGACAGGTTTTCGCGCTGGGCAGACGACCAGCGGATGGTTGGGTCTTGAAGCAGGCGTTCCAGCGCGCCGTATTGAATTTCGACAACCTGTCGAAGCTCCTTTTTAACTTTTTGCAGTAATTCGATGGTTATCTTTTCACCGGTCAGGGCATTTTCAGCCAGTGATTGCTGGTGGCGGGCGCGTTCTTCCATGATTCGGAAAAGCCGCGCGTTGACCAGTGAAATTGAAGCAAAATCGGCAATCGATTCGACCAGGCGCTGTTCGTTTTCTCGGAACGGTTCGGGTTTGCGGCGGATGAGAGTCAGCAAGCCGATAACCTGTTTGGATACTTTAACCGGCACGATCAAAGCCGACTGACCCAGCGCTGCAACCTTGAATCGTTTGAGCGGTTCTCCGTGAATACTCAGTGGTTCGCCGGACATGGCTACCAGCGAACTGATCCCATCGTCCCAGGCCTGATTCAAGCGCACCGGCAGCGAAGGGGGTAATTTGTGTTGGGCAACCAGCAAAAAGGTTTTGCCAGCCTCTTCTCGCAGCAGGAACCAGCCGATGTCGGCATGGGTGATTTGGGTGACGCTCTCCAGTATTTTCTCGAATAATGCCGACTGGTCAGTGATCGAGGTGACTGCTTTGGCAATGGAGAAGATGGTGGTCAATTCGCGGATGCGCTGCTGCAGTTCCTGATTGGTTTGCTGCAATTGAACTGCCAGGCGTTCCCGCTCGCGGCGTTCCCGCACCTGGGAGAGGTTGCGTTCCACTGCGGAAAGCACCTCCGCTTCGCGTGCCGGCCAGATCAAATAATCGGCTGCGCCTAGCCGGAAGGCCTGAATGATCTCATTTTCGGTGCCTTTTCTGGCAATCAGGATTAGCGGAATGTTGACACCCTGTGAATTCAACCCGACCAGTAAATCTTTGCCACTCAAACCGGGCAGTTCGAGATTGGCGAGGATGACATCCGGCATGATTTGCATGGCACGCGAGAGCGCCGTGGCCCCATCGCTGACCTGATAGACCTGATAGCCAGCAGCCACCAGCGTCTGACGCGAGATAAAATCTGCAATCACCGGATCGCTTTCAGCGATTAAGATTCGATCGGTATTTTCTGCCATGTATTAATAATGATAGCACGGAACATTAAAAATAAAACACCGCCGACTATTCAATTCACTAACAATTTTTGTTTTTTTTTACTGCCCGTAAAACAACGTGGGGAGCGCAGACAGTAAAAAGTCAAGCAGGGCTTCGAGGGCTATTCCACACCCAGCACACGCCGGGTAGCGCGAAAAGCCAGCGGCGGGAGATTGCTGCGTGGAAAGAAAGCAGCCTGATCGGCGTCATCGCCGGCGGCCAGCGTACCACCGATCACCACAGCGCGATAGACGATGATAATATCGGCTCCGCGTTCATGTTCCCGTCCGTTGATGACATCTACCAGCCCGGTGATTTTGACTTCCAACCCGGTTTCTTCCAGACATTCCCGCAGAGCTGCCTGCTGGGGGTCTTCGTGGGCGTCCACAAAACCGGCCGGGATGCTCCACAACCCTTGCAGGGGTTCATTGATGCGGCGAACCAGCAGTACTTCATTGCCCTGTTCCACCAGCACCCCGGCGGCAACTTTGGGGTCGGCAAAGTAAATAAAACCGCAGTGCGGGCAAACCGGGCGCGGCTTGCCAAAGACAAGGCGGGTTTCCAGTTCCGCAGCACATTGCGGGCAGTAACGGTAAATGGTTGGGCTCATGAAATCTTTCGTTTGAGCAGGATGGAAAGCAGCCATAACCCGATTGCCAGAATTGCAAAGCCAGCTCCTGCCAGCCAGGCCGGACGGATCATGCCGCGCTCCTGTTCGCTTGGTGGAACAGCCGAATTGGGTGTTGTAGAACTCAAATCAGGGGTGAACAGCGTTTTACCCTGTTCTTCCGGCTGGCGTACGCCCAGCACCGGACCACTACCTTCCAGTGGCAACGGCTCAATTTGTGTAGGGATGGGGTTGAGTTGAATGTTGCCTGAGCTGGATTCGGGTATGCTCTGTGTTTTGAAGGATTGATCTGTTCCACCGCCCATGCCGTCAGCAGGCGGATACCCGGCTGCTCCCCCACAAAAGGCATCCGGGCAGCCCGGCGCAATGCCTCCCCCTCCCCCCATGCCCATGGCAGGAGGCGGTGGGCCGCCCCAGTACACGACCGGAGGTGTTTCCTGTGACATTTCAGGAGCAGCCATTATTCTGACAGTTTCTGATTCGGTGGCTTGTGATTCCATGACCGGCTCACTGGCGGTCATCGGGCGGGTTGCCATGCCCGGCAATAACTGGCTGACGAACATCCACACGGCCACGAGGGTTGCCAGAACGGAGGAAAAGCGCAGAGCGGGGATCAAGACAAATGGACGGCGGGGCTGCTGGACGGCTGCAGCGCTGAGGGTAAAGTTGCGCGGCACTTTGCGAAGCGGAGCATTCCGTAAAACCGCCCTGGTATTCTGTAAAGATTCGTAAGTTTCTTTTGCCTCAGGATTGGATTGGAGTAATGCCTCAACCCGCGCCTTTTCGCGCGGGTCAAGCTCTCCATCCAGATAAGCAGAGAGCAGAATCAAATCACGGGAATTCAACTGCTCTTTCATTGTAATTCAGCCTCTTTCCCAAGACGAAATTTTGACGGTAATAGTTCCGCAAAGCCGGAAAGACAATCCCGCAAGCGCAGACGGGCGCGTGCCAAACGGCTTTTGATGGTGCCGAGCGGCTTTCCAATAGCCTGTGAAACTTCTTGATAATCCATTCCCTGAATATCTACCAGAATGACCACGGCGCGGAATTCTTCCGGCAGATCCTGAATGCAGTGTTGAATGGCGGCTTCCAACTCGCGGGTTTCCATCTCTTCATCCGGCTGAGGGTTGTGGTCGGCGAGCCAGGCAGGTGATTCAATTTCCTCGTCATCTTCTTGATGAATGGGCTCCAGTGCAACCGTGGGGCGGCGCTGGCGGCGACGCAACTCATCGTAACAGGCATTGGTGACCATGCGCATCACCCAGGCGCGGAACGAACCTCCGCGGTATTGTTTAAGATTGCGGTAGGCCGAGATAAAGGCGGTTTGGGTGGCATCTTCGGCGGCAGCATCGTCGTTTAACATACGGTAGGCAAGGTTGAATGCCATTTGCTGATAGGCAAGCACCAGCCGGTTGAAGGCATCCAGATTGCCCTGCAGGGCATCGCGAATTAAGGCGGCTTCGTCCATTCAGACCTGCTTTCTGGTGATCCAGGCAATCCAAATCACTCGCCAAATCAACAAACCAACAGCCGAAACTGCCATCATCACCAGGGCAAAGACCGGCATGACCACATTTTGAAGCCACAGTCCACGTAGAACGGCTCCAAACGGGGCGGCCAGCGCTGCACAACCCATTACCCGCCAAAGTTGGCGGTAATCCGTGCTGATATCCGGGTGGAACACCCCGCCCAGCCAGCCGGCAATCAGCCATCCCGCCAGCATTGGCAGGAAGGTGGCCAGCCATCGGCCGCCAGCCAGAGAAGTGCTGTGCGAAGCAAAACCGATGAAGGTGACCAACAGCAAGATAATCCCGTCCATCAGGATCAAGAAAAGGATAGAGGAATACACCGGGCGACTCTTCACCCGTTTATCCTAACCCATCTGAATATGAACGTCAAGAAAATAATTACTTCAAGTAACGGTCAAAAAACTCAACCGTACGCTGCATGGCAAGGCTGAAACTGTTGGCAATGTTGTGATCGTCACCGGGGTAGGTGTAAAACTCCACCGGTTGACCGGCGGCCTGCATAGCTTCAGCCAGCCGCTGCGAAAAGAAAATTGGTACAACCGAATCTTCGCTGGCGTGGTGCAGCTGCAGCGGCCCGCTGATTTCATGGACAAACATGATCGGCGAGATTGAATCCCAAAAGGAGGGGTTTTCCTGCGGCAAACCGTACGTTTCTACCAGTTGTTGGGTAAAACGTCTTCCGGCAGTCGAAAGGGTGGGTATGGGGGTCGGCCGCCAACGGTACATCATATCCTCATAAGAGCCGACCACACCTGCCCAAATTACCCCGGCTTTAACGTCCGGTGTGGTCACCATTGCCCGCAGGGTAAGGTGACCGCCCATAGAATGCCCCCACATCCCGATTTTGTCCGGGTTGGCCTTGGGGTAACGTTTGATTGAGGCAACCGCATTCAACACATCCACGGTGTAATCCGGTGTGCTGTAAGCGCCGCGCGCTTCTCCTTCTGAATTGCCATGACCGCGGTAATCCGGGCGGAGGACGATGTAACCGCGGCTGGCAAAAGCGTTGACATAGGCTACATAGCGTTCCGTGGGGCGGTATTCGCGCGGGGGAATATAGCCATGATTGAAAACGATCACCGGAAAGCCCTTGGGGGGTGGTTCACCAAACGGGACGGTCATGAGGGCATAAATTTTCAGCCCATCCGAAAGATAAGAGACCAGATAGCGTTCGTAATTCCCGCCGGAAGCCAGTTTTTCTTCAAAGACGATCTCGCTACCGGGATAATCCCGCAGGCGCATGGATTGAATGGTCAGCGGATGCAGGGTGGGGGTTGGGGTAAAGGTAGCGGTGGGAGGCAACGTCGGGCTGGGGGTAATGGTTGGCGGCGGGCTGGGAGTCTGGCTGGGTTGTTGAAAATTTGCAGGCGAAGGCAACCGGTTTGGTTCATTTTGAACAGCGTTGCACCCGTTGATCAGCAATCCCAGGAGAATGGCAAGCAGAGTGAAAAGAAGACGGTTGAAATTGGACATTTATTATCCTGAATTGGATTGTAAATGGGTTTTTGGAAAGGTGTCAAGGCGGGGTTTGTGGTTTGAAACAGGTTGCGCAGGCTGACAATCTGGTCTACACTAAAGGTATGATGGTCAGCGAGCGGACGGTATTCTTGGGAATTGACCCCGGCAGCGGACGGGAGGGGATGACCTATGTTGCGCTGGATGCCGAAAAACGGGTGCTGGCCATTGGTGGAGGAAAAATTCAGGATGTTCTGGCTTTTGCCGCCGGCCAGCTGGATGTGCTGGCAGCGGTTAATGGGGTCGTCAAGCCATTGAAAGAGCCTTCTTCAAGCGAGGTGCAGCAACGGCTTTTTCCTGAGTATGCAGATGATCTGTTTGGGCGGCTGAGAAAAGAGGCTGCTGAACGGCTGGAAACCAGCGGCGGGGGTGGAATGTCTGGTCTGGTTGAAAAAGACAGTCGCAGCGCTCGACAACGTTCGGAAGTCCTTGTGCAGCAATTAAAAGAACTGGGCTATCGTGCTTTCCCCGATGAAGACCAGAAGCGGCAGTGGCTGCGTTTTTCGGCACAGGCCGCTTTTTTGTCCTTGTGCGGTGGTCGTTTGTTTGAGTCGCGTTCGCTGGAAGGCCGTTTGCAGCGCCAGTTGATTTTATTCGAGGAAAAATTGCCTCTCAAAGACCCGATGGATTTTTTTGA
>Ga0308417_1002975_pt1 | contig 10963 bp, 12 predicted proteins | sample HotsprSampleOS65_FD_203528 | JGI IMG/M metagenome (GOLD analysis project Ga0308417, IMG submission 203528) | Hot spring phototrophic mat microbial communities from Octopus Spring, Yellowstone National Park, Wyoming, United States - 20090730_OS65 ... | reverse complement strand
CTGGCGGAGCGTCGAGACTTTTGGAGAGGAGGGCCAGGCCATCGTCAAGACGGTCGGCGGGGAGGCGCAGGTCGATGCAGAGTCTGCCCCAGTCCTTGCCCTGCTCGAGGTGGGCTTCGACGCCGTAGGCGATCCCGTGGCGTTCGCGCAGCGTCAGGAAGAGCGTGCTGGTAGGGCCGCCGCCGAGGAGGGCGGCGGCGAGGCGCGCTGCATCGGTGCCCGGGTCTCCAGCGGGAGGAGCAGGATAGGCCAGGGCAACATCGGCGACGGGGTCGTCGACATCGGTTTCTTGCCATTCGAGGCCTCCTTGGAAGTGGGGCGAACGACGCTCCGGCGCGCGGGTGCGGGGGCAGCCAAGGCCTCCGAAGCCCTCGATCAGGGCCTGAAGCATTGCATCCGGTTCCGCGTCTCCGACCGCGACGGCGCAGGTCGTGGCGGGCCCGAGGTGGATCTGGGCGGCGTGCCGCAGGGCCGCTTTGGGGATCTGGAAAAGGCTTTGGGCGGTGCCGGCGACGGGGCGGGCGAGGGGGTGGGTACCCCAGCAGGCTACGTCAAGGAGGGCGCCGACGCCGCCCTCGTCGGGATGCTCAGCGAGCTCCTGCAGGACGACTTGACGTTCGTGCTCGATGTCGGTGTCGGTCAGACGTGGTGCATGGAGGATCCCGCCAAGGATCCGAGCAGTCTCTGGGATCCCGTCAGGCAGAACAAGGGCGTCAAGACGGAGGTCGTCATGGCTGGTGGTGGCGTTGACGTCGGCGCCAGCGCGGGCGAGTGCCCGGGCAAGGTCTTCGGCATCACCGTCGGGGCCGCCGCGGAAGAGGACGTGTTCGAGAAGGTGGGCTAGGCCCTCTTGGCCGGAGGGGTCGTCGCGTGCGCCCAAGGGAACGCCCGCGGCCAGGGCGGCGGCGGCGCGTCCGGGGAGGCGAAGCGCGGCGGCGCGGAGGCCGCCTGGGCCACGGCCGATGCGGAGGAGGGAAGAGGTCATGCGGGGACGGAGATGGGGCCGCCGGACGGCGGCCCCGCCTCAGGAAGCGATCACCGTGTTGGTGTGGGAGCCGAGGATGGCGCCGGCCAAAAGATGGACGACCTCGGTCAGGATCATGGCAGTGTTGGCCGTGGCGGCGTTCGTGATGGCGTCGGAGATGCGGTGTGAGACGAAGACGGAGCGGATCTCCTTCGGGGCTCTGTCTTCTTTCGTGCTCCTTACTGAGGGGCTAAAGTCCGCGTCGCTCGGCAAGGAGGCGCTTGATCTCGCCGATGGCTTTAGCGGGGTTGAGTCCCTTTGGACAGGTCTTGGTACAGTTCATGATGGTGTGACAGCGGTAGAGTCGGAACGGATCTTCGAGGGCGTCGAGGCGGCGCTCTCGGGCTTCGTCGCGGCTGTCTTGGATCCAGCGCCATGCCTGGAGGAGGACGGCGGGCCCAAGGTAGCGGTCGCCATTCCACCAGTAGGAGGGGCAAGAGGTGGAGCAGCAGAAGCAGAGGATGCACTCCCATCCGCCGTCGATGGCTGCGCGTTCCTTGGGGCTCTGAGCCCGTTCGCGGTCGGGCGGCGGCGGTGTGTCGGCCTGGAGCCAGGGCTCGATGGAGCGGTATTGGGCGTAAGCGTGGGAGAGATCGGGGACCAGGTCGCGTATGACAGGCATGTGGGGGAGAGGGGAGAGGCGGATCGGGCGTTCCTCCGGAGCGTCGCGTAAGGGGGTGAGACAGGCGAGGCGGTTAGTGCCATCGATGTTCATCGCGCAGGAGCCGCAGATGCCCTCCCGGCAGGATCGCCGAAAGGCGAGAGTACTGTCGGCGTTGGCCTTGGCCTCGATAAGAGCGTCGAGGACCATTGGCCCGCAGGCGGCACGGTCGACAGGAATAAGGTCGCGCCGCGGCGGGGCGCCGTCGTCGGGATGCCAGCGGTAGATCTCGAGCCAGGCGATCTCGCGGGCATCCGCGGGGGGCTGCAGGCGACGGCCGCCCGTGGGGCGGCTACCGGGGGGGAGCGTGAACCGGGCCATTGGCGTTTTCTTGCGACCTGCTGTAGGTAGCGCGGGTATGACCGCTGATCCAGGGCGTGCGCTCATCTCCTTGCGCATGTCCAATTCCATCCTGCACAACCGCCTGATCCTCGCCCTCCAGGAGGGGCGAATCGCTGCGCTCCGGCGCGATGGGATGGAGATCGTCCTGGCGAAAGGGCAGCCCTACCGGCGCCTGCGCCTGCGCCTCCATCCGAGGGGTCTCTCGGTGGTGGGAGAGCGTCGGCATCCGCCACTGGCCGATCTGCTCGACGCGGCCTTTGGCCCGGATGTGCCTCCCGTCTTCGTGCGGCGCGAGACACTTGTGTCGCTGCCGCTACGCGGCGGGCGCTGGGCGGCAACGCCTGCGGAGCGGGCGGTCCAGGCGGTGCTGCTGTTAGCCGACGCGGCCGGGGCGCCCGCGCGCGCGGCGCTGGCGGCGCTGGCCGAGCACGCCCTGGCGCTTGTCTGTCCAGCGCGGGCGGATCCGAACGTCGTCCTGCGCGTGGAGGGGGCGGTCTGCTGGCTGGAGGGGTCCGAAGGGACGATCGCGATCCCCGGGGTGGCCGAACGTCTGCGTCGGATCCGGATCTCGACCGGGCTGGACGTCTGGCACCACGCGGCGCCGATCGTTCTCGAGATTGTGCCGATGGAGGCGAGTGCTCATGCGCGGGCGGCAGCCCGCGGGCGGCCACCGATGCCGGCGGGGCTGGGGGGGCGCATCCCTCGCCTGAAGCGGATCCGGATCCCGCGCCGCCGGGCGCCGCGGGCGCCGGGGATCTCAGTGGCATCGGTGCTGGCACCCTCCGCCCTACGCGTGTGGGCTTGCCTGGCGTGAGGCCTTCATCGCCCGTTGGTCAAATCGTTGTCCGTCGATCCCTTGTTGAACGGGCTGGCAAGATGCCGGGGACCTTGGAAGGGAGGACGTAAGATGCGCTTTTCCGACGGCACGATCTACGGGATCGTGCATGCACCCTACGACGAGTGGCTCCTGATACGGCAGCCGAACGGGGTTGGCGGGATCCTACACCTGCCCGCCAAGGGCGGCAGGAAGGTAATCATGCCGGACGGAGAGGTTTTCCGGGTCGACCTCGATTCCGCGGAGGCCTTTGACGAGATCCCGGAAGTCGCGGATGGCGAGGCGCTGCTGGCATGGTTCTGGGCAGAGGGTAATGCGCGTCTCGCCGATCCGATCCTGCGCGATGACGCGCTGGATACGGTCCCGGCCTGGCCCGAGGACGAGGCGACCTGCACGGCCGCGCTAGCGGAGGTCTTGCGCGCGGCCGGTCGGCCCAGGGGGACGCTCGAGATTCTGGGCGGGACCTCGGCTGGGGGAGCAGCGCGGGCATGGCGTCTTGACGGAGTAGATCTCAACGCATCGGCGCCGGATTTGAAAGCGGCGCTGGACGTTGTGCTTGCGCGGCTCGGCCCGATCTTCGAGACGCCCCGCCTGTCGGCCAAAGCGCGGGGCCGGCGCTCCGGACTGGGGGCGCCGCAGCGCGGAATACTGACGCTCGAGATCGGCTAATCCTTGACAGGCGGCAGGATCGTTTCTCATGTTTGTTGGATATTGGAGAAGCATCGTCGATGGATCCGTTTTGGGCCTGGCGTTGGGTGCGTGCCCGTCGCCTGCTGGTCGCGTACCTCCACGACCATGTCTCGGCCGACCTCGTGACCCAGAACCCGGGGGAAGCGATAGCGCTGGTCGGGTAGGCCGATGCACTCTCGATCAACTAGGGCATGCTGGACGGGGCCAGGAGGAGGGGATCCTGGCGGCGGTTGTGGGAGGCAACGCGTCTAGGCCGGCCGTGAGTTCTTGATCTGGTGGGCGTGGGATCGCTGCTGCGGCGCGCCAGCCTGGCTGGTGTTCTGGTGGCGACGGGCCCTTGAGTTGTGCGAGCGAACATGTCCGAGGTGGCGGCGCTGGCTGGCAGGCCGCCGGCGTGCAGTGTCGATGCCGACGGGCTGGTTAGGCGGAAGAGAACTTGTTCCCTCGATGCCGGCGGTCGTGGCGCATCGGGCCTCGTCTATATCGAATGGAACTGAGGAAGAGATTGCGATTGACGGAAGAGGAGCGTCTTCCGGCGACGGAATCGCGGCTTGATAGGTGGCTAGCCGTAGATTCATCATGGGGGTGCCAGTCGCCTGATAGACAGCCGCCCCGCCCTGTTTTTCCGCATTCGCCCGCCTCTCCAGGGTCCTTATTGCCCTAGCAGAAATGCCCGGTCTCTGGCGGGCCGCGTTTCCAATCTGCGGCATCTCGCCGCCTGGGCGCCTCTTAGCCCTTCCGAAGGCTCGGCGGCAGGGCCACGCCGAGGCTGAGGTAGAACCCGCTCAATTGGTCAATTCCCATCTCTGCCGGCACGATCTGCTCTTCCGGAACTAACAGAAGGGCTCCGCCAAAGGGGATGGGAGCGGTTGGGATCATCACCACCAGATGGCGACGTCCCTCGAAAACGACGGCCTCGGGCGTCGTCAGCAGCGCCAGCGTCTTCGGGGCGCCCTCCGGGCCGAAGCGACACCACACCGGCGTCATGCCCCGCAGCTCTTCCTCGGCCTTGCTATCGAGTAGGCCCACGAGGCGCGTCAGGACTCGGTAGAGTCCGCCCAGCAGCGGGACCTTCGCGAGGGTCGCGTCGATGACCCGCTGCGCGACGCCGGCGGCCTTCGTTTGCACCAGGATCCCCACCCCCCAGAGCATCGCCAGCACGATCCCGAAGCCCGCCGCGTAGCCGAAAGCCGGCTCGGTCACGACCGTAAGGCCGAGGATGCGAAGCATCCAGCCAATCCGGGATCCAGGCCCGACATAGGCGGCCAGGGTTTCTCCCGTCCAGACGACGAGGACACCGGTCAGCACGAGCGGCAGGAGTGCAATTCCCCCGGCCGCCATTGTTGTCAGGATCCGCCGCATCGCTCGTCCTCCGTCCTTACAGTTGGCTCGCCGCTGCCCGCGCATCCAGGAGAGCCCCGCGCGCCAGCCCCGGTGGGGCTGCCGTCAGCAGCGGCGCCAGACCCTCCTCTCGGAACGCCCGGATCGCCCGGGTCCGCGCCGCTCCCCGCAGGCGCTCCAGAACGTTGACCTGCGCCAGGAGAGCCCGTACAGGCGCGCGCTGCTCCTCCGGCAGCGCCGCCGCTGCCGCCTCGAGGGCTGCGCGCAGTCGCAGGACCGGCGGCGCCTCGACCATGGCCGGAGGAACGCCGGCACGACCGAGATGGAGCCAACTACCCAACCACCGCTGAGCCTCGCCGGCCACGCGCGGGTCGGAGGCCTCCAGCAGACGGCCCATCTGGAGCACAGGACTGTAGCCATCACCTTGGCCGCCATCCCCGCTCAGACCATCCCAGGCCGCTTGGATCGCAGCTACGTCATCTGCGCGGCGCGCGTGGCGGGCGGCACGCTGGACCACGACCTGGCGCACCAGGTCCGGGTCCTTGGCCTGGTCGCCGAGACGCCGGCCATCTTCGACGGCCTGCAGCACCGCTGTCCCCCCCGCCGTCCAGGCTAGGCGGCGGTGGTAAAAGCCCGATAGCAGACGCCGGTGGGCCAGACGCTCCAGCCAGGCCGCTGCCTGGGGCTCCTCGCCCACGCGCCACAGCGCCGCCGCCATGTCGGCCGCTGCCACCTCGTGCGACGCCGCGTCAAGCCCAGCGGGCGTCGGCAACCCGCGCGCCAGCAACACGGCGGCCATCGCCGCTCGCGCCTCCCAGAAGGCCAAGCAGAGACGACGCTCTTCCAGCTCCACCGGACCAGGTAGCGGCACGGAGGCGGGCAGGCCGATGCGCGCACGCCACCAAGCGATCGGATCAAGGTCGGGCGGCGGCGGCACACCTAGCACCACCCGGCCGCGCGACCCCTCGACCAGCAGGGCGCCGGTCCGCCCGCCGTCGAGAACCCAGGACGGCAGGCCCCCAGGGTCGGGGAAGCCCCCCTCGCCGGCCTCGCCGATCCAGCGGATCCGAGCGCCGGCGCCTGCGCGGCCCTCGAGAAAGGCCGACAGCGTTGCGGCGTCAGGGAACTGCCAAAGCGCCAACGGTTCGATTGCGAGTCCCGCGGCCGCGCGCAGTCCCGCCAGGCGTGCGGAGAACCGCTCCGCCTGCGCCGCGAACGGCCCAAGGCCAACCTGCGGCGGCGCGGGCGGCAGCGTCCTCGGCGCGCGCGACGGCAGACCCGGCGCGGAGGGCAGGGGCGGAAAGGCGGTCGGCCCCGGGGTCGGCGGCGCGCCGCCGTCGAACGCCGGCCCCGTGCTCGCCACGGCGGCGGCGGCCGGCAGGGACCCGAAGGTGAGGAGTAAGAATCGGCGGCGGCGCATGGGCCACGGAGATGAGGACATGGCCGTCCTGGAAAACCCGTCTGGGCTCAGCGGCGGTGGGTAGGCAGCGGAGGGAGAATCGCCCCGGACACGACGATTGCCACCTGCCCGACGGAGAAGCTGAGCTAGCGGTGCTCGATGCGCAGCATCAACAGTCCAGGCGGCGCGGCTGCAAGGCGGATCATCCCCGCGCAGGCCTGTCCCGGCCACAGAACGTCTGGACAGGAGAGGAAGATCTCCGGCAAGATCCCGGCGCCGGCGGCGCCGAAGACCTGTCTAACCGACATAGGGATCCAGCCCGCGGGCCCGAAGCGTAGCTCGACTTGCCGCTCGTCTTCGAGCAGTGGCCTGAACCCGGCCCGAGATGGGTAGGGCCGTCAGGGACAGCCAGAGAAGCCCCGGCGCGAGGAAGACGGCCGTCAGCGCCGCGCCCGAGGCCACCATATGCCAGGACATCAGCGGGTAAAGCCGGGCGTCGAGGTCGAATCCGCCGGACGCTGCCCCGGCCGCGCCACCTGGCCGCCGGAGGGCGTCTGGGCCTGGCGGCGGCAGACGCCTTGGAAGCCGGGCAGCTGGACGTCGCCCGACTGAGGCTGGGCGCCAGGGACGAAGACCGTGCCCGTGGGACAGGTCGTCTGAGCGGACGCGGGCGCGGCGACGAGGAGCAGGAGGAGCAGGAAGAGCATGGCGAGTCGTCCGAAGACCGCCTGGACTATCCCAGGCCTCTGAGGTAGATAGGGCTGGGGAATGCGACGGGCGCAGGGCTCCGCAGGAGGCTGGTCCACGTCATCATGCCGCCCGTGGGCCCATATGCGACGGCGGGTTTCTCCCCTTACCACAGGACAACATGCGGGCTAGGTACAAACCATAAACATGGGCACACTCTCCCTGCGTGCCTTAAATGACTTGTTCCCCGACGAGGTGTCGGCGCGGGCATGGTTCGAGCGTGCCCGCTGGCCTGATGGTCCAGTCTGCCCGTTCTGTGGCGCTATCGATCGCGCCTACTGGCTCAAGACCGTGCGGTGTTAGGAATATTGTATCTGCGCCCGTCAGTTCGGCGTGACGGTGGGCACACCCATGCATCTCACCCACCTCCCCCTGCTGACCTAGGCGCAGGCCATCTACCTCATCGTCGCCTCGTCTAAGGGCATCAGCGCGGTCAATCTGAGCGAAATGCTGGGCATGACCTACCAGACGGCGTGGTTCCTCGGCCACCGCGTCCGCGCAATGATGGCCGAGGACCATCCCCTTCTGTCCGGGGTGGTCGAGATCGACGAGATGGATGCCGGTGCATCGCTCCGCAAGCGGGCGACGCCCGTGCCCCCCTCACGACAAAGACGATCGGACGCTTAAGAACACGCAGGGACGAGGTACAAAGGGGCCTCTGGTGTTGGTGGCCGCCGAGCGCGGGGGCGAGGGGGTGGCGCAGGTCGTACCGACCCACGGCAGGGAGACCATCGCAGAAGCCCTCGACGGGAAACTGGCCCCGGACATCGTGGTGATGACCGACGGGCTGCCTGCCGACAAGCCCCTCGGCGCGAAGCACGCCCATCTTTCGGTCAACCACGCCGACCGCGACTATGCCCGTACCGCACCGCCCACGGGTCAACGCGTCCACGTCAATCGCGCGGAACAAGATCAGCGCCAAGCACCTCGGTCGTTATCTTGGCGAGACGGCGTTTCGTTGGAACCAAAAAACGGAAGCGGTCCTGGAGCGCATGGCGCGGATGGTGCGACCGGGGGAGGGGCGTCCCCTCCCCTATGCCTTCCTAACAGCGAGGCCGGCCTGATGGCGCGACGCTGCCGGAGGAAATGTCAGCCGCAGGTAATGCGCTGCGATCTCCTGCCATCCAATCTGACAGCCGGCAAGGAGGCGCGGGTACGCGAACTGCTCAGGGCTTGGCGCAAGGGTGCCGTCCTGCTCGGGCAGGAACAGTGGCGGCTGTTCTTCGAAACGGGTCGGTTCGACAAAAACCATGACCTGGACAAGATCACCTTTGCCTCGGTGATCGGCGCGGCCAACCGGGCGCAGATGTGCCGCTGGCAGGTCGTTGGCCAGTTGCAGGGCTGGCTCAGCAACCGCGCCAACGAATTCCACGACACGGTGAACCGCAGCAGCCTCAGCCCCGACATCAAGCACATGCTACACGTCATCAACCGCCTCGGCGCGTGGTTCCCGCGGAGCGACGTGGCGATGCCGGAGACGGGGAAGATCATCCCGCCCGAGGTCCGCAAACTCGCCCGTTCGATCATGCGGCACGTCATGTCGCGTCACCACCGCCGGACCTGTCGCGCATCTCCATGTGGCTCGACCACCGGGCCGCTAGCCTCGCCGCGCCGACCAAGGCCATGCAGGGCGGCAAGGTCGGCTGGTGGGGCAACCTGTCCAGCATGGAGAAGGGGCGGAAGATCACCATCCCGCTGTTGATCTACAAACATCATCGGCTCCGGAGGAAGAGAGGCAAGATCTCAAACGGCGCGCTGATCACCGAAGACCGCGACAGCGGACGGTTGATGTTCGGGGTGGTCGCCGACATGGCAAAGGAATAAGCCGCTTCCTGCGCGTCGTATCGACCAGGGCGGGGCGTGCTGGCGCTGGACTTTAACCTGTCTACCCTGTTCGCCACCAGCGAAGGCGATCTGTTGGGACGGAACTGGCTCAAGCGCCTGCGGGCCTATGACGCCAGGATCACCTCCATCGCCCGCCACGTCCAACGCTCAGGCAAAAGACCTCGCGACAGTCGGCGCTACCGGGAGGCGGTGGCCGACCTCCGGGGCTTCCTCCGCACCGAGGTTGGGCGGGCGCTGAACCGGCTGGTCGTGGCCAAGCGGCCCGCCGCTTTGGTCCTGGAACGGCTCGACTTCCGCCATCCGACCTTGTCGCCTCGTCTGAACCGCCTGCTCCAAAACTGCGCCAAAACTGCGGGCGCTCGGCGATCCGGGCAAACTGATCGACCTGCGCGACCGCTTCGGCGTCGAGGCCAAGGAGGTCAACCCCCGCCTACACGTCGCGGATCTGCTCGTCCTGCGGCTATGTGGACAAGTTGAACCGCCCATCGCAGGCGCTGTTCCGGTGCCTCTGGTGCGGCCACACCCTGCATGCCGACTGCAATGCGGCACGAAATATCGGGCAGCGCCGTGCGTCGCCCATCGGTTCCGTGTTCCAGCGGAAGGATACGATCCTTGAGGAAGTCGTGCACGCCTTCCTCCAGCGAAAGGTCCGGGCCTTGCGCTCGGGCCGAACCGGAGCGACTGGCAGAGATGCCGACAGGGGCTGCTCCGCTGATCCGCAACTGACCAATCCCTACTTCGGCAAGAGGAGGCCAGTCATGGTGAGGACATCGCCAACACCTCCAGCCCTGGCGGCTGCCTGAGAGAAAGCGATAATGCCCTGCGACGGACCATGCGATCCTCCGCCCGAACGCAAGATCAGTTCTACACCCGGCCCGACGTTGCCGCGGCATGCCTCTCCGCCTTCGAGGAGGCGCTGCGGGCGCGCAGGGATCGCGCCGGCCTGGTGGATCGAGCCATCCGCCGGCACCGGCGCCTTCCTCCACTTCCTACCCGCCGATCGGCGCACCAGCCTCGATGTCGAGCCGAGGGGCGAGGGGATCGAGACCGCAGACTTCCTGGCCTGGAGCCCGCCGGAAAACATGCCGCACCCCATCGCCGCCATCGGCAATCCCCCCTTCGGGCGCAACGCCTCGAAGGCTCGGCGCTTTCTCGATCATACTTCCTCCTTCGCCGCCCTCGTCGGCTTCATCCTGCCCAGGACCTTCGAGAAGGAGACCTTCCAGGAGGGCCTCAGACCCGATCTGCGCCTGGTCGCCCAGATCCCTCTCGATCCCGCCTCCTTCGTCTTTGAAGGGAGGGGCGTGTCCGTCCCCTGCGTCTTCCAGGTCTGGCGTCCGGGCCAGCCGCCCCGTCCGCGGCGGGAACGCTCCTTCTCCCATCCGGACTTCGCCTTCCAGCGGGTGGGCGTGCGCGCAGGAACGGTCCACCGAGCCTTCGCCGATCGCGCCGCCCAGTCGCACCACTTCGTCAAGGATCTCAGCCCGGAGCGCGACGTCGCCGAGGTGCTCGAGCGGATCGACTGGCGCGGCGTGAAGGCCAGGACCGCCGGCAATCCCAGCATCGGAAGGCGCGAGATGGTCGAGGCCTACGCCAAGACCCGCCGGCGGGCCGGCGCCACTTCCCGGAGGGGCGAGATGGACCCGGACGCGCCGGCGACCTAGATGGGGGACTATTCCTTTCTCTCCCCAGATCCGAAAGATCTCACGATGGAACAGCACGCCCCCATGACCGGCGCGGAGGTCGTCCTGCGCGCACTCGCCGATCAGGGTGTCGAGGTTGTCTTCGGCTATCCGGGCGGCGCGGTCCTGCCGATCTACGACGCGCTGGCCCGTCAGAATCGCGTTCGCCATGTCCTTGTGCGCCACGAGCAGGCGGCGGTGCACGCTGCCGAGGGCTACGCGCGCGCGACCGGCAAGGTCGGCGTCGTTCTCGTGACCTCCGGCCCTGGTGCCACCAACGCCGTGACGGGCCTGGTGGATGCAATGATGGACAGCATTCCTCTCGTCTGCCTCACGGGCCAGGTGCCGACCCATCTCATCGGCAACGACGCCTTCCAGGAATGCGACACGGTCGGCA
>Ga0308417_1002974_pt1 | contig 10964 bp, 10 predicted proteins | sample HotsprSampleOS65_FD_203528 | JGI IMG/M metagenome (GOLD analysis project Ga0308417, IMG submission 203528) | Hot spring phototrophic mat microbial communities from Octopus Spring, Yellowstone National Park, Wyoming, United States - 20090730_OS65 ... | reverse complement strand
GCCGGACGCAGAGCCGGGGAGACGACACGGTTGGCGGATGTGCTACTCTTGCTCACGGCGTTGCTCGCCTCCTTTGGATTCGACACCCAGAGCCTATCGGCTCAAGGTGGGCAACGCCGCCCCCCCCCATTTTCAACAGAGATCGGGACAACCCCTGCCTGCCCCCCTGCACGCGCAGACGGCTGCGCCGCAAACCTTCCGCGCAGCCGGCGATCCGCCGCTCAACTTCGATTATCGCCAGGTCGCGGTCGCAGAAGGGCTCGAGCACCCCTGGTCGATCGCTTGGCTCCCCGACGGGACGGCCCTGGTCACCGAACGTCCGGGCCGTCTGCGGGCAATCCGCGGCGGCAGGCTGGATCCAACCCCAATTGCCGGGGTGCCTCAGGTCCTGGTCGCGCCCGAACGGGGCCTCGTGTTCCAGGCCGGCCTGTTCGAGGTCTCCCCGCACCCGAACTTTGCCCAGAATCGCCTCGTCTACCTCACCTACGCGCACGGCACGGCGCAGGACAACCGCCTGCGGCTAGCCCGCGCGACCTTCGACGGCCAGAGGCTTTCTAACCTGCAGGTCATTTTCGAGGCGAGCCAGGGCAAGCCCGAGTTCCAGCATTATGGTGGCCGTATTGCTTGGCTCACCGACGGCACGCTGCTCCTCTCCGTTGGCGACGGCGGCAACCCGCCAGTCTCTGTCGGCGGGCAGCTCGTACGTCTCTACGCCCAAGACCTGAACAGCCACTTCGGCAAGATCGTCCGCCTGCGCGACGACGGGACGGTGCCGCCGGACAATCCGTTCGTCGGCCGGCCAGGGGTGCGGCCGGAGGTGTTCTCTTACGGCCATCGCCACATCCAGGGCCTCGCCATCCATCCCGACGGGAGGATCTTCGCGACCGAGCACGGCCCGCTCGGCGGAGACGAGCTGAACCTCATCCGGCCGGGAGGAAACTACGGCTGGCCCGTCGTCAGCTGGGGGCGCGACTACGCGGGTGCGGCGCAGATCGGCACCGGGCAGCGCTCCGCCCCCGGAATGATCGATCCCGTGCTCGTCTGGACGCCGGCGGCGACCGCGCCCTCAGGTCTGATGATCTACACCGGCGACAGGTTCCCGGCCTGGCGCGGCAACCTGTTCTCCGGCGGGCTCGCCAGCCAGGATATCCGCCGCATCGCCGTCAACAGCGACGGCGTCGTCACCGCGCACGAATCGCTGCGCATCGGCCAGCGCGTCCGCGACGTCCGGCAGGGGCCGGACGGGCTCGTCTATGTGCCGACGGACGAGATCCACGGCCGCGTTTTCCGCCTCGAACCCGCGGCGGCGACGAACTGAGGTGAACTGAGGTGGTCGGCGCGCCCGTCCGGGGGGCGGGCACCCGCCCAGGCTTCGGCACCTCCGCAAGAGGCGCGATGATTGGAGCAAGCCTCGACCGCTGCGAAGGCGCTGTCAGGGTCACAGGGTCGCGCCCAACACCCAAGGCGCGAACTCCTGGTCGCCGAATCCCCACGCCTCGCTCCTGGTCTTCTTGCCGGAGGCGACCGCGAGGATTTCGCGGAAGATCCGCTCGCCGCACTCCGCCACCGTCTCCTCGCCGTCGATGATGGTTCCGCAATTGAGGTCCATGTCGTCCTGCATGCGGTGAAACAGCGGCGTGTTGGTGGCGAGCTTAAGCGACGACGCCGGCTTGCAGCCGAACACGGAGCCGCGGCCGGTGGTGAAACAAACCATGTTCGCCCCGCCCGCCACTTGGCCGGTGACGGAGACGGGGTCGTAGCCGGGCGTGTCCATGAACACGAAGCCCTTGGCCGTAACGGGCTCGGCGTAGCGGTAGACCTCGACGAGAGCGGTGGTGCCAGCCTTCGCCATCGCACCCAGCGACTTCTCGAGGATGGTGGTCAGGCCGCCAGCCTTGTTGCCTGGCGAGGGGTTGTCGTCGAGCGCAGCGCCGTGCCGACGCGCATGGTCCTCCCACCAGCGAATCAGCTCGACAAGCTTCCGCCCGACCTGTTCGCTAACGGCACGGCGCGTGAGCAGGTGTTCGGCGCCAAAGGTCTCGGGCGTTTCGGACAGGATCACCGTGCCGCCGTGGCGGACAACGAGATCGGACGCCGCACCGAGAGCAGGGTTGGCGGAAATTCCCGACAGGCCGTCCGACCCCCCGCACTGCAGCGCGAGCCGCAGATGGCTCGCCGGCACGGGCGTGCGCGCGACAGCGTTGGCTTCGGGCAACACCTCGCGCACGAACTCGACCGCCCGCGCGACGGTCTTCGCCGTTCCGCCCATGCCCTGGATGGTCGGCGCGAGCAGGTTCGGCGTGCCGCCAACCCCCTCCGCCCCCACCAGCTCCGCGATTTGGTTCACCTCGCAGCCCAGCCCAAGCACCACGACCGCGGCAAAGTTCGGGTGCCGGGCATAGCCGGCGAGGGTGCGGCGCAGCAGCCTGAGCGGCTCATCCTCGCTCATGCAACAGCCGGTCCGATGCGTGAGCGCGACGACGCCATCGACGTTCGGAAATTCCGCCAGCGGATCGTGGCCGGTGAAGGGGTTGCGCCGGAAGGCCTCGGCGACGAACTGGGCGACGGTTGCGGAGCAGTTCACGGTGGTCAGGACGCCGATGCAGTTCCGGGTCGCGACCCGACCGTCGGGACGGATGATGCCGTCGAACGTCGCCGGGGGGTCGATGCATGCGGTCGGCCGGGCCTCGGTACAGAAACTGTAGTCGCGGTCGTGGTCGCCCATGCCGAGGTTGTGCGCGTGGACGTGCTCGCCGGCCGCGATCGGCCGCGTCGCGACGCCGATGATTTGCCCGTAGCGTCGCACGGGCTCGCCCGGGCCGTGCGGACGCGTCGCCACCTGGTGGCCTGCGGGGATGCGCCCTGCCGCGACCACCCCTTCGTCCGCAAGCGTCGTGCCGGGCAGGATGTCGGTGCGGGCAATGACAACGCCATCGGCGGGGTGGAGACGGATGGTGAGCGAGTGAGCGGTCATCTGCAGTTCCCGAACCATCGGTCGAGGCGTACGCCCGTATTGCGCCCAGCCGAAGCCTTGGTCATGCGGTCATCCGAAGAGCCGGACCAACCAGCAAGATGGGAAGGGCCCGTCATGTTCCGTTCGCTGTTCGCGGCGCTCGCCGCCGCCTCTGCCTTGGCCTGGAGCTTGCCTGCGCATGCGCAGACTAGGCTCCGCTTCGCCCACGTCTACGAGGTCTGAGAACCCTACCACACAGAGGCGCTCTGGGCGGCGGAGGAGATCGCCAAGCGCACTAACAATCGCTGGCGGATCGAGGTTTTCCCGGCCTCGGCGCTCGGCAACGAACCGGCCATCAACGAAGGCCTGACGCTTGGCACGACCGACATGATCTACACCCGCACCGCTTTCGCCGGCAGCCGTTTCCGCCCGATCGCGATCAGCAACGCGCCCTATGTTTTCCGCGACTTTGACCACTGGCTCGCCTACCGTGACAGCGATCTCCTGAAGGAGCTGATGGCAGGCTACGACCGCGCAACTGGGCACAAGAGTCTGGCCATAACCTACTACGGCGCGCGCCACGTCACCGCCAATCGCCCGATCACCCGGCCGGAGGACATGCGGGGCATGAAGCTTCGCGTGCTGCAAGCCCCGCTCTACCTGATGTTTGCCCGCTCGGTCGGGGCGAATGCGACCCCGACTGCCTTCGCCGAGGTCTATCGCGCCCTGCAGAACGGCACGGTGGACGGGCGGGAAAACCCGCTGCCGACAATCCAGGCGAAGAAGTTCTTCGAGGTGCAGAGCCACATCATCCTGACCGGCCACATCTCCGAATCGCTGCTCACCATCGCCTCGGGCAACCTCTGGCGTCGCCTTTCGGCGGCGGATCGAGCGGTGTTCGAGGAGGTTTGGCGGGAGGCGGCGAACCGCGCCACATACGCAATCCGCATCGCGGAGGAGACATTGCCTGCCTGGTTCGAACAGCAGGGCAAGACCGTCATCCGTCCCGACCGTGCCGCCTTCCGCGCCGCTGCCGTGCCGCTGCACAACGACCCGCAGGCGGGAGCCGGTTGGACGCGCGAGCAGTACGACCGGCTGCAGGCACTTGGCGCCCGGACGAACTGACGCCGCGGACGAGCCGAGGCGGTGGCCCCCTGCCGCTTCGGCCTCGTTCCAGCGATGGCAACCTGCCGCTTCGGCCTCGTTCCAGCGATGGCAAACAGCAGGAACCGATGACTCTCGATCGCGCGCGCATCCGGAATGAGGCCGAGCAATGAGGCCGTGCCCCTGGCGATCGGGCGCGCGTTGGCCCGTCCACGTGCTCTGCGCGTCTCTCCCCGGTTGACGTTCGGCCGCGGGAGGAGCACGAGCCGCGCGCTGTTCGGCCCCGCGCGACGGGGCGGCGGATGAAGCTCAATCAGGGGGTTGGGGGCGGGGACCGTGCCATGGCACGCCCGAGCCATGTGCGCGACCTCGAGCTGCCGCGCGACACCGCCCAGCGCGATGACCTGCAAAATGCCGCGGTCGCTGGTTCCGTCCTGCCCGTCGCCATCGGAGAGGCGGACGAAGGGCGTCGCCCTCGGCGCGAAGGCCTGGGTCGCGTCGCCGCGCGCAACCCGAGGCACTGCGTCGATCGGGCCAGCCTCAAGGCGGACGATCCTGGCCAGCCCGGCGGCTCCATCGTCGGCACGACAGTCCAGCAGGGCGCGATCTAGACAGGGGGGCAGGAGGGAAGAATCGCCATGACGGGCGGGGCAGGGAACGCGCCGCAGGCCAAAGCCGGATACGAGACGCTCCTGCACGAGCAGGAGGAGCGGGAGCGACGTGAGCCGCCCGACGACTGGCGGATCGAAGACTGGTTCGCCTTCGCAATCTTCTGGGTGCTCGCCGCGGTCGTCTTCCTGCAGTTCTTCACCCGTTACGTGCTCAACGACTCCATCGCCTGGACGGAGGAGATCGCGCGCTATTTGCTGATCTGCACCAGCTTTGTCGGTGCCGCAATGGCGGCACGGCGGGGCAGCCATATCGCGCTCGACATCCTTGCCTTCGCCGTGCCTGGGCCGCTTCGCCGCCGGTTCCGCCTCGGTCTCGACCTCGCGGCGACGGCCTTCTTCGCCGTCGCTACCTGCCTCTGTTTCAGCATCGGCGAGGCGATGTGGGACCAGCCGATGGTGGTGATCGACGTGCCGCTCGGCGTTGTCTACTTCGTTGCCGCCTTCGGGCTCGGCCTGACCACCGTGCGGTTCGCCTGGCATGGCGTGACGGCGTTTCGCGCGCCCGAAGCGGCTGCCGTCTATCCCCCGCTCTCCGCGAGGACATGACGGCGCTCCTCTTCGCCGCCTTCCTGCTCGGCCTGCTGCTCGGCCTGCCGGTCGCGGTCGCCCTCGGCGGTGCCTCCCTGCTCTATGTCGCGCTGACGGGCGATTTGCCGCTGCTCGTCGTTGTGCACCGAATGGTGAACGGGATCGACAGTTTCCCGCTTCTCGCCGTCCCGTTCTTCATCATGGCCGGCAACCTGATGAACAGCGCCGGGATTACGGATCGCATCTTCTCCTTCGCGCTTGCTGCCGTCGGGTGGGCCCGCGGCGGCCTGGGCCACGTCAACGTCTTCGCCTCGATCATCTTCGCCGGCATGTCCGGCACCGCGGTAGCTGATGCCGGCGGCCTGGGCACGATCGAGATCAAGGCCATGCGCGACAACGGGTATCCGGACGAGTTCTCGATCGGGATCACCGCGGCCTCCTCCGTGATCGGCCCGATCATTCCGCCCTCCTTGCCGCTTGTCATCTACGGCGTAATGGCAAACGCCTCGGTCGGCCAACTCTTTGCCGCTGGCATTCTGCCCGGCCTGCTGATCGCGCTCGTCCTGTTCGCCTGGGTCGCCGTTTTCGCCCGGCTGAGGAATTTCCCGCGCGACGCGGCCTTCCGCCTCGGCAGGCTGGCCCGCGCAGCCTGGCGTGGCACCCTTCCCTTGCTTACGCCGGTGATCCTGATTGGCGGCATGAAGTCCGGCCTGTTCACGCCGACCGAAGCTGCCATCGCGGCCACCGTCTATGCGCTGTTCCTTGGCCTTGTCGCCTACCGAACGCTCGGGTGGAACAGACTCGTCCGCGTGTCCATGGAGACGATCGAGACGACCGCGATCGTGCTGCTCATCGTCGCCGGAGCGTCGATCTTCGGCTGGCTGATCACCACCACCCGGGTGAGCGAGGAGATCGCCGAGGTCGCACTCGCGCTCACCGGCGATCGGGCATTGATCCTGCTGCTCGTCAACGCGCTGCTGCTCGCGGTCGGCTGCTTCCTGGAGACGATCGCGGCCATCACCATCCTCGTGCCCGTACTGCTGCCGCTGGTGAGCAAGGTCGGGGTCGACCCCGTCCACTTCGGACTCATCATGACCTTGAACCTGGTGATCGGACTGCTCACGCCTCCGGTCGGGATGGTGATCTACATCCTCGCCCGCATTTCGCAGCGTGGCATCGATTTCGTCACCCGCGCGATCGCGCCCTTCCTCGTGCCGCTGTTGGTGGCCCTGCTGATCGTGACCTACTGGCCGGCGTTCGTGCTCTACCTGCCGACCGTGCTCTATCGCTGAGCGCCGCGTGCCCGGCCGCCCCCTTCCTCAGCGGTAGGCGAGGATCGCGAGCATGGCCGTTCCAAGCGCGATCCGGTACCAGCCGAACGGGGCGAAGCCGATGCGTCCGATCACCGCGAGCACGCCCTTTACCACGGCGAGGGCGACGATGAAGGCGGAGACGAAGCCGATTGCGATCAGTCCCCCGCCCTCCCAGCTCAGCCCGGACCACTCCTTGTAGAGGGCGAACACCGTCGCTGCTGTCATCGTCGGGATCGCGAGCACGAAGCTGAACTCCGCCGCCGCCGGCCGCGCGACACCGAGAAGCAGCGCGCCAATGATGGTCGCGCCCGACCGGGAAGTGCCCGGGATCATCGCCAGCGCCTGAAAGAGACCAATCGCGAACGCCGTTCGCGCGGGGATCGCCTCGACGCGAAGCACCGAGGCTTCGCCCCGATAGCGCTCAATGAGGATGATGGCGATCCCGCCCAGGATCAGCGCGGCCGAAACGACCCAGGGGTCGAAGAGGCTCCGCGTGATCGGCCCGTAGAGCGTGGCGCCGAGGACCATCGCGGGCAGGAAGGCGAGGATGAGGTTGCGCAAATAGGCTCGCGCCGCCGCCTCCGTGAATGCGCCGACCGTGAGTACCAGCAGGCGGCGCAGGTAGATCGCGATCACGGCCAGAATGGCCCCCATCTGGATGACGATCTCGAAGCTCCGCCCCGGCGGGCCAGCGAAGCCCAACAGATCGACGAGCAGGATCAGATGCCCGGTCGAGGAGACCGGGATGAACTCCGTTGCCCCCTCGACCACGCCGAGAAGCAGCGCCTGCAGCGCGCGGGTCAGATCCATCTCCGCCCTGTTCAGACGGGAGGCGGGTCGATGGAGGCGACGACCTCCCCGGCACGCTCGCCGGTGCGGACAACGACGGCAACGCCGGGGCCGGGAGCAAACCCCGTGAGCGCGGATATGGTCTCGAGGTGGGTGACGAGCACGAGCGCCCCGCCCCGCCACGCGCGCAGGAGCGCTCGGAGCGCTGCCGTCTGTTCCGCCTCGCGCGCGCGGTCGGGGCCGAACGGATCGAGGGCGGGATGGTGCGCGATCGGCCCGAGGTCAAGGAGCTCCGCCGTCTCTCGGCAGCCGCACCAGCCGGAGGTGAGCACCGTGGCGCCGGCCAGCCCTAGTGTGCGCAGCGCCTCGCCCCAGGCCAGGGCTTGCGCCCGGCCGCGCTCCGTCAGGGACCCTTGGCCGGGACAGTCGTCGGAGGACACACCGGCTCGTCGGCCGTCGCCACGCGGGGCCGGATGGCGAAGAACGAGCGCCGCACGCCCTGCGCGCAGATCGGCAAGGAAGGGGGCGGCGCGCGCGAGAGAGGACCCAAGCGCCAGGGAAAGGGGCAGGGCAAGAAGGGCGCGACGCCGCATCGTCCTTCCGCGTGCCACGACTGCGCGCACCCTGCAACGCCCCGCCGTTGCCTTCGGCCTCGCCCGACCCTAGGGTCCGCGCACCGTCAGGGCCGGCAGAGGGTCGCGACGGGGGAGAACACGTCCGCGTTGCCGATGCCGCTCCTCGTCTTCTTCGTCCGCGCGATCGACGCGCTCAGTGACGCACTGGGGCGGCTGCTCGCTCTTGGACTGATCGCCGCGGCCTTCGTCTGCTTCGTGAATGTCGTGCTGCGCTACGGCTTCGGTGTGGCCTATGTGTGGATGCAGGACCTCTATGTTTGGTTGAACGCGGCAGGATTCACCCTCGGCGCCGGGTTCGCTCTGAAGGCGGACGCCCATGTCCGCGTCGATCTGTGCTACCGCCCGGCCTCCGCACGCGCCAAGGCCCTGGTCGAGCTCGTGGGCGCCTTTCTCTTTCTTGTGCCGATGCTCGGCGTGATCGCGTTTTGGGCGTGGCCCGCGGTGCGCCTCTCTTGGCTGTTCAACGAAGCGAGTCAGAACGTTGGCGGCCTGCCCGCGCTGTATCTTCTCAAGTCCTGCGTGCTCGGCCTCTGCCTGGGCCTCGGGCTGCAGGGGCTTGCGCAGGGAGCGAAGGCAGCGCTCCTGCTTGCCGGGTGCCCGGCCCATGCGCCGCATCTGACGGGACCGGGACAGGCGTGAACGATGGAGCCAATCGTGATCGGCGAGGTGCTCGCCGTCCTGCTCTTCGTCGTTTCCATCGGCACGCTGATGCTGGGCTACCCGGTGGCTTTTACCCTTGGCGGCACGGCGGTGATCTTCAGCGGCATCGGCTGGGTGGCGGGCACGTTCGATCCGAGTTTCTTCGCCACCCTCGCCCCGCGCTACTTCGGCATCATGCAGTCCGAGGTCCTGGTCGCGGTGCCGCTCTTCATCCTGATGGGAACGATCCTTGAGCGCACCAACATCGCTGCCGCCTTGCTCGCCACCATGGGCCAGTGCTTCGGGCCACTGCGCGGCGGGCTTGCGGTCTCCGTCGTGGTCGTCGGGGCCTTGCTCGCCGCTTCGACGGGCGTGGTCGGGGCCACGGTCGTGACGATGGGGTTGATCAGCCTGCCTGCCATGCTGAAGGCGCGCTACGATCCGCGCCTTGCCGCGGGCACGATCTGCGCCGCCGGTACCCTCGGCCAGATCATTCCGCCCTCGACGATCCTGATCTTCGTTGCCGATTTCCTGCAGGGGGCGAACGCCGAGGCGCAGCTGCGCAAGGGCAACTTTGCTCCCGATCCCGTTTCGGTCTCGGAGCTGTTCGCTGGCGCACTGATCCCGGGGCTGATCCTGGTCGGGCTCTACATCATCTGGGTCGTTGCACTGGCGAACATCCGCCGCCAGGCCGCACCTGCGCTCAGGATGACGCCGGCGGAGCGCGCCGGGCTCTGGCGTCGCATCCTCGCCTCCCTCGTGCCACCCTTGGTGCTGATCCTCGCCGTGCTTGGCTCAATCCTCGGCGGCATCGCGACGCCGACCGAGAGCGCCTCGGTCGGCGCGGTCGGTGCGGTGCTGCTGGCCGTCGCGCGCGGCGAACTGACGGCCCGGCGACTGCTGGAGGCGGCCGAAAGCACGCTGAAGACCACGACCATGGTGTTCGTGATCCTGTTCGGCGCCTCGCTGTTCTCGCTCGTCTTCCGCACGCTCGGCGGGGAACTTCTGATCGAGCGGACGTTGCACGGCCTGCCCGGCGGGCGCTTCGCCGCCATTCTCGCCGCGATGGCGACGATGTTCGTGCTCGGCTTCTTCCTCGACACGTTCGAGGTCATCTTCATCGTTGTCCCGCTCACCGCCCCCGCTCTTCTTCTGCTGGATGTCGACCCGCTCTGGCTCGGCGTGATGATCGGCGTGAACCTGCAGACCTCCTTCCTTACCCCGCCGTTCGGGTTCGCCCTGTTCTACCTGCGCGGCGTGGCCCCGCGCGAAGTGACAACGGGTGCCATCTGCCGCGGCGCGCTGCCCTTCGTTGCTCTGCAGCTTCTCGCCCTCGCCCTCCTGTGGCGGTTTCCGCAGCTCGCCACCTGGCTACCGCGCGTCCTGTTCACGTGAGACAAGAAAGGCCGACGATGGTGCTTACACCCGCGCTTCGCGACACGCTTTCTTCCGTCACCACGGCGACACTGACCACGGTTCTCCTGAAGAAGGGGCTGCGGCGAACCTGGATGGAGGGCCCGCGCGCGCTCACCCGGGGGCAAGGGCGCCTCGTCGGCCCGGCCTTCACGCTGCGCTTCATTCCGGCGCGGGAGGACTTCGCCACCCTGCAGGCCTGGGCCTCACCGCGCTCGACCCGGGCGGCGATCGAGGCGATGCCGGAAGGTTGCGTGGCCGTTGCAGGTACGGAAGGGATCGCGCGTGCCGGCATCTTCGGCGACATCCTTTGCGCGCGCATGGCGAGGCGCGGTGTGGCTGGGCTGGTTACCGAGGGGGCCGTGCGCGATGCCGCAGGCGTGCGCGCCACGGGCCTTGCGGTATGGTGTGCCGCCGAAGCCGCCCCTCCTTCCATCGCGGCGTTGACCTTCGTCGGCTGGCAGGAGCCGGTCGGCTGCGGCGGTGTGGCCGTGTTCCCGGGCGACGTGGTGGTGGCGGACGAAGACGGCGCGGTGGTCATCCCCGAGGCTCTGGCGGTCGAGGTGGCGCGCGAGGCCGAGGCGCAGGATCGGCTGGAAGCCTGGATCATGCGGGAGGTCGAACGCGGGGTGCCGCTGCCCGGCCTCTATCCGCCCGATGCCGAGACCCGGGCCCGTTTCGAGCGCGAGCAGGCTGCCTCCGCGCCCGCCTCCGGGCAGACGTGATCGCCCAAGTGCGGTTGGAATCGCTCGTTGCGAGGGGGACACGGCTGCCCTCGGCACCCCTTCCAAGATCATACCAAGTCTTTCTGAACGAGACTCATGAGAGGGATTCCCCGACGCGGGCGGGATCTGATTCAACGGGGCGAGCAATGGAGCCTCGCCATGGGTCAGCCGCTTCCCCTCCGCCCCGACTACGA
>Ga0308417_1002970_pt1 | contig 10982 bp, 6 predicted proteins | sample HotsprSampleOS65_FD_203528 | JGI IMG/M metagenome (GOLD analysis project Ga0308417, IMG submission 203528) | Hot spring phototrophic mat microbial communities from Octopus Spring, Yellowstone National Park, Wyoming, United States - 20090730_OS65 ... | reverse complement strand
CATGTCGCGGAACACGTTGATCGTGCGACCATCGCCGGTTTGGAACTCTAAGGGGATGACCTGCAAGTCCGTTTGGAACTCGCGCGAGGCGAAGGTGCGAACATGGGCTTCGTCGCCCGTGGCCGGGTTGCGCACCGAGAGGCTGCCCGGCACCCCTTTTTCGATATCGCCCTTATGCGTGCGGAACACGCCGAGGGTCATTTCCACCGGCAAACCGTCGGGAAACTGCTCTTCGCGCAGGTTCTCGAAGGTCCAGATGGCCGCGGCCAAGCTTCCGCCCTGAATATAGCTGCGGTAGGTCCATTCATCGCCCACGTTGACGCCCTTCTCGGCGTCTTTGCCCGCGCGATCCTTGAATCGTAGTTTTCCATAGATCGGCACCCGAGCCAGCAGATGGTTTTCCGGAGGGCCGCACGAGAATTCCGGCTCGCCGTCGACGGGCACAACGTAGCGGATTTCGTGATCGTGCCCGTTCTCCATGTCGGTCCGGATCGCGCCGCGGCGGACGCCCTGTTCGTCCACCGTTTCCTGGGACGGATCGAAATAAACCGTGTGCCGATGATTCTGCACGCGATCGGTGGAAACGGCGATTCCCGAAGTCGGATCGCCGCGACGCGCTTCGCGCCACAAAACGGCAAGCTGTTCGCGGGCGGCTGCGCTGAAATCATGCTGGTGATCGAGTCCGCGCAATACGAAAACGTAGCTGATCGCCGCCATCAACCCCAAGAGCACGGTGCCGACCGCGGTGAATCCGAATACGCGGCCCAAAACGATCTCGCTGGGCCGAACCGGCTTGGTCACCACCGTGTGAATCGTATGATTGCGGATATCAGCCGGCAGGCTCAGGGCCGAAAGGAATACGGCCAGCAACAGCACCAAGTAGCTGGTCGTAGTCAGAACGAAGCTCAGGTAGAGCCGGGCGGGCTGGTTGCTCCCCGGATCGAGGAACCACCCGGCGAACGCCACGAGAATCAGAAACACGGCGAACACGATGACGATCCGCCGACGAATCGATTCCTTGATCGTCAGGCCGGCAAGGGCCAGCGTTCGCCGCGGCGAAAGCAGCACGAGGTCGGCCGCTGCCGCCAGAAGGAATTCCATGGTGCTCAACGTTCCCGCGGCCGGCCCCTGGCGCAATACGGCTAAGAGCCAGCGCAGCAGGCAGAAGGCGATCAATAACGCCACGACCGCAATCAGCCAGACCTTCGCGGCCGGGCCGATCCATTCGGCAAAGTTCACGGCATGATAGGATTCGAGCACCATCGTCAGGTCACTCCTCGCACGCGACGACCCGGGTGCTCTTCGCTCTCGCGGATGATCTTGACGAACAGCTCTTCGAGCGTTGCCGTCGGATTATCGCACGAGAGCAGTTGGGCCCCGTGTTTGGCGATAACCTGGCGAATCTCGTCTTTCGCTTCGTCGCTCAGGCCGGTGGCGCGGATTTCCGTCATGTCGCGCACCTTCAACAAGGCATCAACCCGGCCCAGCTCTTTCAATTCGCCTTGGTGCAAGATGGCGATGCGGTCGCACACGTCTTGCACATCGTCGAGCCGATGGCTGCACATCAAAATCGTTTTGCCCTGCTCTCGCAGATGCAGGATCAGGTCTTTCATTTCGCGGATGCCGATCGGGTCGAGTCCGGTGGTCGGTTCGTCGAGCAGCAGCAGTTCCGGATCGTTGATGAGCGCCTGGGCCAGTCCGATGCGGCGCGTCATCCCTTTGCTATACTCGCGCAATTGCCGCCGCTTTGCCCGCTGCAAGCCCACCTGCTCGATCAGATCGAACACGCGCTGGCGACGGACGGCCCGCGGCAGCCGGAACAGCCTTGCGTAAAAGTCGAGCGTTTCCTCCGCGTTGAGGAAGCGGTAGAGGTACGACTCTTCAGGCAGATAGCCGATCCGCGCGTTCTTCTCGACATCGCCGGCCGGGCGGCCGAAGACCAGCGCCTCGCCATTGGTGGGGAAGAGCAGCCCGAGAATCAGCTTGATCGTCGTGGTTTTGCCCGAGCCGTTCGGCCCGAGCAGCCCGAAAATCTCGCCGCGACGGACCTCCAAATCAAGCGCCTTGAGCGCCTCGACCTTTCGGCGGCCCCAAAAATCGCGATAAACCTTTGTCAGACTGCGGGTTTCGATGACGACTTCGGCAGACATCGGCATTCTCGATGAGGAGGTTAGAACTATCCGCAGATACGCAAGAGAACAGCGATTGGTTCGGGCAAAGGCAATCGGCTAACGAAAACTTTACAACGCTGCCCGTGCCTGCCGGCGGGAGGTCGCTTCGGACAAGGGCATTGCTCCCGCGCGGAAGCCATTCCCGCACCGGCTCATTGCGAAAAGCCCCTGACGCTCACTATATCCGTGGCCTCAGCCGCCGACAAGCGGCGTGAAAACCGCACTTCCCGGCCGCGCCGGCGGAACGCAACCAACTCGTTTTTGGAACCTCTGCCTAACGCCGCGAGGCGTCGCTTTCCTGCAATCCCCTATCCGCCGACCGCGGCCGCGGTAGAATACTCGTCGGCAATCGTGAGAATCCGATGAGGGCCGCCGATGTTGAGCAACGCCGCTGTTGTCGAATCGCTTCGCTGGAAGAAGATACCCGTTCTCGACGAGGGGTTTGTCTGCCTGGTCGACGCGATGGGCGACGACGCGGCGATTGTGCAGGCCGCCCGCGTGAGCTACGGGGCGGGGACGAAACAGGTTTCCGACGACCGCACGCTGATCCGCTACCTGATGCGCCATGACCATACCACGCCGTTCGAAATGTGCGAGGTCAAGCTGCTGGTGCGCGTGCCGATGGACTGCTGGCGGCAATGGATTCGGCATCGGATGGCCTCGGTCAATGAATACAGCACCCGCTACTCCGTGGCGATCGACGCGGCCCATCGCACCGGTCCCGATCAGTGGCGGAAGCAGGCGGCAAGCAATCGGCAGGGCAGCGAGGGGACGGTTGAGCCCGAGATCGGCCGGCGGCTCTCTCAGGCCGAAACCGAGCTTCACGCCCATGCGCGCGACGTGTATCGCCAACGGCTCGAAGCCGGCATTGCACGCGAGCAAGCCCGAAAGGACCTTCCGCTTTCGACCTACACGGAGGCCTATTGGAAGATCGATCTGCACAACTTGCTGCACTTTCTCCAACTGCGGATGGACGAACATGCCCAATGGGAGATTCGGCAGTATGCGTCGGTCATCGGACGCGAGATCGTTCGCCCGCTGTTTCCCTTGGCCTGGGAAGCGTTTGAAGACTATCGGCTCGGGGGACTGCGGCTGAGTCGCTTGGATTGCGGCGTGATCGCGCGGTTGGCCGCCGCCGGCGCGCTGCCCGCCAACGAGGCGGCCTTCGTCGCCGCCGGCGATCCGAGTTGGGCCGGCCTGACCCGTTGCCGCGAACGCGACGAATGCCGCGAGAAGCTCCGCCGGCTCGGCTTATGGCGCGGTGCGGGCGAAGACGACGACATCTCCGATGCCGCGCGAAACGAAGCGAGCTGATGGAACGTAAACGATCGAGGGAGAAAACTGGATCGACGGCGAAAGATGGGGCCGTTCAGCACGGTGCCGCCAAGCGGATTGTTCGGCAGCCGCGTCGTGATCGCTTTTTGGCCATTTGAAACAAAAGAACGAAGGGAAGGACCGAATGGAAGACTACTCTCCCGGCAAGAAGGCCCTTTGCGAAGAATTGCTCGCGATCAACCAGCGGCTGCTCGAGAGCATCATGGTGGGCGATTGGGAAACATACAGCTCGCTATGCGATCCGACGATCACGGCCTTCGAGCCGGAAGCGTGCGGGGCGCTGGTTCAAGGGCTTGATTTCCACGGGTTCTATTTCGACCAAGGAGGGACGCCCGGCGCGCACAACACGACGATGGCCTCGCCGCATGTCCGCTTTTTGGGCGACGATGTGGCGGTGCTTTGTTACATCCGTCTAACGCAGCGCATGGGCGACAACGGCAAGCCGCAAACGTCGCGCTGCGAAGAAACTCGCGTGTGGCAGCGCACCGCCAGCGGATGGAAGCACGTCCATTTCCACCGTTCGTTGTCGCAATAGCGCCGGCGGCTTTCGACAAAAACGGCGGCCGTTCTCGGCCTTTCTGTTCAGCGCTTCGGGCAATCAACGCTCGTTGTGCCGGCGGCCGCTTTCCCAATGGGGTGGAACGATCCCGTAGCCGGGCCGCTCGTTCAGCCCGGCCCGGGCGGTTCGAGATCGATCGATTCGACCGCGATCGGTCCGGATTTCAGCGATTCGCCCTCGATCAATTCGACGCGGCTGGCAGCCATGCCCCGCGCAAAGCGAGTGGTGATCACCTCGCCCGGCCGCAGCGCCGCGGCATCGCGGACCACGCGGCCGTCGTCGCCGTGCTGAGTTAGCGAATAGCCGCGAGCCAAAACGCCCAACGGGCTGAGCGATTCGAGCCGTGCGGCCGCCGATTCCAGCCGTAGCTGGGCGTTGCGCCGGCACGAAGCGATGGCCCTGGCGGCTGCATCGGCCAGCTCGTCGAGGTATTGCGCCTTGACGCGAACCAGTTCGGCCGGGCGTCGGAAGACGGCGCTGCGGGCCAGGGTTTCGATCTGGGTGCGCGCAGTGGTCAGCCGGGAGCGGACGGCCCCGGTCAACCGGCGCTGCCATTGGGCCAACTGGGCGGCCCATTCGTCAGCCGAGGGAACGACGCGCTCGGCGGCCTCGCTCGGCGTCAGCGCCCGAAGGTCGGCGGCCAAGTCGGCCAGCGTAACGTCGATCTCGTGACCGACGGCCGAAACCACCGGCAAGCGCGAGGCCGCGATCGCCCGAACCACCGCTTCCTCGTTGAATGCCCAAAGGTCGTCGCTGCTTCCGCCCCCGCGGGCCAGCACGAGACAATCGAGCGGCCGTCGCACGCGATTGGCCCTCGCGATGGCCGCGGCGATCTCGGCCCCGGCGCCCTCGCCCTGCACGCGCGTCGGCACGATCAGCACCGACAACCCCCGCCACCGCCGCCGCAGCACTTGGATGAAGTCGCGGACGGCCGCACCGCTGGGGCTGGTTACCAGCGCCAACGAACGCACCCAACGCGGCAAGGGGCGTTTTCGGGCCGGATCGAACAATCCCTCGGCCGCCAGCTTGGCATGCAACTGGCGAAACGCCAACTCGAGCGCACCGATCCCCCGCGGTTCGATCTGATCGATCACCAGTTGATAGGTTCCCCGCGGCGGGTACACTTCGACCGTGCCGCGGCAAATCACTTCCATGCCTTCGTCCAAGGCGAACTTCAGCCGCTCGGCCTTGCTCCGCCAAAGCACGCCGCGAATCTGCGCCACGTCGTCTTTGAGCGTCAAGTAGATGTGCCCCGAGGCCGGGCGCGCCAAGTCGCCGATCTCGCCGGCGACAACAACACGAGCGAACGTCTGTTCGATCACCGCCTTGATTTGCGCGGTCAGTTCCGAGACGCTTAGCGGCATCGCCTGATTCGGCGCGGCAAACAGCGACGGCGTTTCGTACTTGATCGGTCGCTTGGCGGCCATGTTTCTTTCCCGCATCTTTACTTCCGCAGAGGGTGCAACGACGACCCGAGTAGTTTACGTGAAACCGCGAGCTATCGAAAGTTGGGATCGATCCTGTTGCGCGCATTATCGGCTGAGTTTCGAAAAGGAGCCCGAACAACTCGCGGTGCAGAGGCGCAGAACGGCATCGCGCACGATCGGGCCTCGTCGAACGTCGGAGTTCGGCCGCGCGATTCCGACCGTCGCCATCGACGGGCCTGTGTCGCTTGCGTCGCGGGCATACGGCCGGGTACGCTAGATGGGTCCGTAGGGCAACGGGCAGCGGTCGCGAGCCGTCCGGCTCGACGTGTCCGCTCGATGCGGACGGCGGCCGAGATTGCAGCGAAACGGCCGATGGCAAGTTATCGCAGCGATGCGGCCGATGGCAAGTTGTCGCCCTGTGGCCCGCCGCGCGTCTTTCTCGCCTTTGTTCATCCCTTGCGCGGCGGGAAACGAGCTTTTTCGGCACAGAGCGGAAATCTGCTCTTGCGCGCGAGGGGTATCGCAGGTCTTTCGCAGTCAGGACGAACGAGAACGATGGTTCGATGGATTCTCTTGTTGGCGGTGGCGGCGGCCGTCGCAACGATCAGCACGGGCGATGCGGCAATCGGTTGGGCCTCGTGGGCACATGCGGCGGAGGCCGACTGGCTCCAATGGGGCGGGTCGGCCGGCCGCAATAATGTTTCGCCCGCGAAGAACCTGCCCGAAACGTGGTCGATCGGCGATTACGATGCCGACTCGGGCCGGTGGGATCGCCAGTCGGCCGAGAACGTCGCTTGGGTCGCCCGGCTCGGCTCGCAAAGCTACGGCACGCCGGTTGTCGCCGGCAACAAGGTGCTTTGTGCGGGCAACAACGGGGCGGGCTACCTCGCCCGTTATCCGAAAAAGGTCGATTTGGGATGTCTCTTCGCCTTCGACCGTCGCGATGGGCGATTCCTTTGGCAGCTTTCGCGCGAGAAGCACCCGCTGGGCGACGCGGTCGATTGGGAGCTTCAGGGCATTTGTTCCGTGCCGTTGGTCGAAGGCGATCGCGTTTGGATCGTCACCAACCTGGGCGAAGTGCTTTGCCTTGATTTGGAGGGTTTTGCCGACGGCGAGAACGACGGCCCCTACCGCGACGAACCGAACCAAAACCGCGACGAGGCCGACATCGTTTGGCGGTTCGACATGATGAAATCGCTCGGTTCGGTGCAGCACAACATGGCCAGTTGCTCGGTGACGGCCTGGGGCGAATTGCTGCTGGCGGGCACCTCGAACGGGATCGACGAGGAGCACAAGAAGCTCGCCGCGCCCGACGCCCCGGCCTTCGTCGCCCTCGACAAGCGCACGGGCAAAGTGCTTTGGACCGACAACTCGCCGAACCCGGGCATTTTGCACGGGCAATGGGGCTCGCCGGCCGCCGGCGAGTTGGGCGGGGTGCCGCAAGCGATCTTTCCCGGCGGCGACGGTTGGCTGTACAGCTTTCGCGCCGCACCGTCGGCCGACGGCAAGCCCGAATTGCTTTGGAAGTTCGACTGCAACCCGAAAACCGCTGTGTACAAAAGCGGCGGCCGCGGCGACCGCTGCGAACTGGTCGCCACGCCGGTGATTGCCGACGGCAAGGTGTTCATCGCCATCGGGCAGGATCCCGAGTACGGCGAAGGGCCGGGCCGGCTCTGGTGCATCGATCCAACAAAACGCGGCGATGTCAGCGCCGAGCTGGTGGTCGATGCCCAGGGAAAGCCGGCGCCGCAGCGCCGCATGACGGCCGTTGATCCGGCCGCGGGCGAGAAGGTGGTCGCCAACCCGAACAGCGCCGCCGTGTGGTGCTACACCGGCAGCGACCTGAACGGGAACGGCAAGCTCGATTTCGAAGAATCGATGCACCGCTCGTTGAGCAAGGTGGTTGTCGCCCAAGGGCTGGTGTTCACGGCGGATCTGGCCGGGGTGGTCCATTGCCTCGACGCCCGCGACGGCCGGCTGCTGTGGTCGCACGATTTGATGGCGGCCGTGTGGGGTTCGCCGCTGGCGGCCGACGGGCGGTTCTTCATCGGCGACGAGGACGGCAAAGTGACCGTGTTTGCCATCGCTCGCGAGAAGAAATTGCTTGGCGAGAACAACGTCGGGGCGTCGATCTACAGCACTCCGGTGGCCGTGGGCGATACGATCTTCGCGGCCACCCGCAGCCACTTGGTCGCGATCCGGCGAACAGATGTGCAAGGCGAATCGCAGCAAGCGAAACCATAGCGCGTGATCAATCGGGCGCTCACGCTCGGATACATTCCCATTGCGCGGTGCCGGTTGTGCCTTGCCGAAAGGTCGATCGGGCGTCACTCCCTTGGGGCCAGCGCGGCCGCGGCGGGCGGAGGGGCAATCGCCTCGGTGGGCGATGCGCGGCGGGCCGCCTGGTGCAGCGGACCGGCGAACAACCCGAGGCCGATGACCAGCACCGCGGCCAATAGGGCGGGCGACGCCGGGCCGGTTGTCCGATCGTCTGCCCGCGCGAGCGGCTGCGGTTGGGCCGCCTCTGCCGCTTCGGCGCTTGACGGTTTTTGGAAGTACATCACGGCCGCAACACGCAGGTAGTAGGCGGCCGCCACGGCGGCATTGAGCACGCCGATGATCGCCAGCGCGGTGAAAAGCTTCGCCGTTCCGGCAGCCCCTGCCGGATCGACGGCCGCGGCCAGCGCCGAGCCGAACAGGAACAGCTTTCCCCAAAAACCGGCCAACGGCGGCAAGCCCGTCAGGCTGAACAGGCACACAGCCAGCGCGGCGGCGATCCAGGGGCGCGAATAGGCCAGAGCGGCCAGTTGGTCGATGCGGTCGATCCGGCGGCCGCCGACTTCCAACGCCGAGAGGGCTGCGAACACGCCGATGGCGGCAACGGCGTAAACGACCAGATAGAAGAGCACCGCGGCGGCGCCGTTCCAATCCGCGGCAACACCGGCGGCAGCGCCCGCGACTTCGCCCGGGCCGGCGGCACCATCAAACGGGCCTCCTGCTCCGGCCAGGGCCGCACAAAAGCCGATAAGCATGTAGCCCGACTGCGCGATCGACGAGTAGGCCAACATTCGCCGGATATTCTCTTGCCTCAAGGCGAGCAGGTTGCCCAGGGTCATGCTGCATACGGCCAAGGCGAAGAGCAACCGCCAACAAAGCTCGGCGTGAACCGGCACCACATCGAACAACAGCCGGCCGAGCACGAAAAACCCGGCAGCCTTCGGCACAACCGAAAGCAGGGCGCCGTTGGCCAACGAAGTGCCTTGGTAAACATCCGGCGCGTAAAAGTGCATCGGTACGGCCGTCAGCCGAAAGGCCAAGGCGACGATCGAAATGATCAAGCCCAGCGCCGCCAGTCGGCCCGGGGCCCCCGCGGCGAAAACGCGGGCCATCTCGGGCAGCCGCGTCGAACCGGTTGCGCCGTAAAGAAACGCGAACCCATAGACGAGCATCGCCGAGGCGATCACGCTGAGGATGAAATACTTCAGGGCGGCCTCGCGTCCTTGGGCGTCGGTTCGACCGACGCCGAGGAGCAGATATGTTGGGATTGACACCAGCTCGAGCGCGGCGAAGAGCAAAACCAGGTCTTCCGCCGAGGCGGCCAGCATGACGCCGACGGCCAGCAGCAGCAGCGAACCGACGTATTCCGCCTCGGCCGCATGCTGAGCCCGCCCACCGCGCAGGGCAAGCAACAAGCCGACGGTCCCGATTGCGAACCAGCGGGCGAACTGCACCCACGGAGTGATGGCGACCGGCGGCAGCCAGGCCGAGCCGGCAGCGGCGGCCGCGGCCCGCAAGGCCTCGAACCGATCGACCCCGCCGAACCGGTACAGGCACCATGCAGCTACAGCCGCGACCGCTAACGCAGCTGCGTGCCAACGCACACGCTGCCGCGCGAACGCCCCGCCCAAGCAGATGCCGACCCCGGCAACGGCCAGCACGATTTCGGGCAGCAGGATCAACAGCAATTCGGCGGTCACGCTCGGCACCCAATTGGTCGGCAGATTTCAGCGACACTTCGCACGTTCGCTACTGGTCGTTTCTCTGAACAGGAACAACGCATCTCGGCCGGCGAAAGCGCGAACGACGGCAAGTCTTCAACAAACAACGCGAGGCTCTCGCAAGGTTGGCTCGCGTTCTTCGGCCCGACGTGCAGGGCCATCGCCCCGGTGCGCACGGCCTTCGGCACGGCCCGATTCGGCCCTATCGCCTCGATTTGTTTGCCGGAGGAAGCAGCAGATCGTCCGCCGGAAGAGACGGCTGGTGCGGTTTCGCTGCGCACCGACTCGGCTGCCCGATCGACCGACTGCGCGGCTGCTCGATCGGATGCGTCGTCGGCCGAGTGCCGGCGCGATCCGGCAACCGTTTGACCGGAAGTCGCTTCGTGACCGGAAGACGCCCCCTTGCCCGACTCGAATCGCACGCGGGCCGGGGCGGTCAGCTCGTCGAGCTTGTCGGCCATGGGGCGGAGGAACAGCTCCGGCCACAGCCCGATGGCAACGATCGGCACTGAAAGCAGCACGAGGGCCGTTGACTCGCGGGCGGTCAGGTCGGCCGGCGGGTTCGTATCGCCGTGCCCCGGTTCACGCAGCGGGCCGAAGAACACCCGTTCGATCAACCACAGCATATACCACGCGCCAAGCACCACGCCGAAAACGGCCGCCGCGGCGATTGCGCGGAATTGGATGCCCCAGAAATCCAACGGCCAAGTGAACCCGCGCTGAAACGCGCCGATCAGCACCAGCAGTTCGCCCACGAATCCGCCCAGGCCCGGCAGGCCGATGCTCGCCAGGCTCATCAGCAGCATGAAGAAGGCCAATCGCGGCATGCGCCGGGCCAGCCCGCCCAACTCGGCGATGTTGCGGGTGTGATAGCGCTCGTAGATCATGCCCACCAGGGCGAACAGCCCGCCGGTGGAAAGCCCGTGGTTGATCATTTGCAGCGCCCCGCCCTGCACGCCCGCGGGATTGAGTGCGAACACCCCCAGCGCGCAGAAGCCCAAGTGGCTGACGCTCGAATAGGCGATCAGCTTCTTGATGTCTTTCTGCGCCAGCGCGACCAACGCCCCGTAGAGGATGCCGATGACGCCCAGGTAGAGCATTACGGGCACGGCCCAGGCCGAAGCGTCGGGCAGCATGGGCAGGTTGAACCGCAGGAACCCGTACACGCCGATCTTCAGCAGCACGCCGGCCAGCAGCACGCTGCCCGCGGCCGGGGCCTGCACATGGGCCAGCGGCAACCAGGTGTGCAGCGGAAAGAGCGGCACTTTAATCGCGAAGCCGATCCAAAGGGCGGCGAATACCGCGAGCTGGACGCCCAACGGCATCGGCGCCGCCTGGAGCCGCGAGGTCAACTCCGGAATGGAAAACGTCAGCGGCGCGTTGCCCGCGACCAGCCCGTCCCAAAGCACCAACGTTACAATGGCCAAAAACGTCAGCAGGCTGCCGGCCAACGTGTAGAGGAAGAACTTCACGGCCGCCCGGCGCCGTTCTT
>Ga0308417_1002968_pt1 | contig 10985 bp, 9 predicted proteins | sample HotsprSampleOS65_FD_203528 | JGI IMG/M metagenome (GOLD analysis project Ga0308417, IMG submission 203528) | Hot spring phototrophic mat microbial communities from Octopus Spring, Yellowstone National Park, Wyoming, United States - 20090730_OS65 ... | reverse complement strand
TTTCCACCTCAGCTACGCCGGCATGGATCGCAAACTCCTCATCACCCTGCAAACGCTGGCGGCAATCGTGGAAGAATGATCGAGGGCGGCGCAGTCATGCACACCGTACGCCGATTGGTCTTGCCGGCTTTGGCCGTGCTGGCCATCTCGATCGGGGCGTTTGCCGGGCCGGCACCTGCGCATGCTCGGACGAAGGGTTTGCGCTGAGGGTGCTGGCCAACCTGATGATGCTGGACGCCATCACGCGCGGCCTGTGACGGTGCGAAGAGCGCACCCGAGTTGCGCTCAGTTCGACACCGTGAACCGCAGCGTCGGCTTGTTGGGCAGGGGGCGCTCCCAGCGATCTACCACGACCAGTTGCATCGTCCAGGTTCCGTTGGGCAACACCACGCCGTTCGGCAACGGCTGGCGCGTATCCCAGCGCCATAGCACGCCGTTTACCACGCGCCGGTCGAAGCGCTGCAGGAAGCATACGCCTCCCTCGCAGCGCGGATCGAGCAGCTCGAACTTGTAGTAGCCGAAGTTATTCGCCGTGGCTGTGCCGCGGATGACGACCACGCCTTTGATCGTGGCGCCGTTGCGCGGCGCGGCGATGGCGGCGCGGCCGCTCAGGGGTGGCAATGGCTCCTCCCACGTCGTGTCTATGCTGAAGTAAATGGCGTTGTCCTCGGCTTCGCGCTTGCGCCAGCTCCCGCTGACGGCGCCGGTGGCAATCACCTCCATCACGTAGTCGCCGGGTTGAACCGGTTGGCCGCTGCCGAAGGCATCGTCGCTGTCCGGCCAGGTCGGTCGCCCGTTGACGACCGGGATCGGGTTGCACACGCCGTTCGCATCGCCGAACGGGCACCACGGTGGGTTGCGCTCGACGTGGCGATACACTTCGACGCGGCCGCCGGGCGAGTTGGGATCGCGCCGGTAGATGGTAAATTCGACGGTGGCGATGGGCGAGCCTTCGATGCGTTGGACCTCAAAGCCGCGCCCGGCCCACACGCCCTCCGCCGGCAGCAACACCGTCGCTTTGATGTCCGATCCTGCGCCGTCGGGCGAGCGCGTGTTCACGCCGCGCAGCCGCATCACCAGGTAGGCGCGCGCGCTTCGCGTGGGCGTGACGGACGGCGTGGGCGTGACGTTCGTCTGAGCTTGTGCCTGCGGCCTCGCCGGTTGAACGAGCGCGGCGAGCATGATGGTCACGCCGACTGCAGCGGTTGCTAAACCGGATAGCGAAGACGGTCGTCTGTTGATCATCGCTTTCTCCTTTGCGAAGTGTCGGGTCCCCCGGTGTCGCGGCAGCGCAGCGGGTCAGTTCTGCACGCGGATGCGGATGCGCGGTGGATTGGCCAGCGTGCGGCCGAACTTGTCCACCACGACCAGCTGCAACACGTAGTCGCCGTTAGGGATGGTGCGCGTGTCCCAGCGCAGCAGCAGGCCATTCGACACCGGCCGCTTGCCATCGGCCACGAAGCACACGCCGCCGGCACAACGCGGATCCACCAGCTCGAACTTGTAGAAGCCGAAAAGGTTCGCCGTGGCCGTCCCGCGCAAGGCGACGACGCCCCTCAGCGTGGAGCCGCTGCGCGGCGCGGTGATGGCAGCGCGGCCGACGAGCGCCGGCAGCCCGGTCGCTTCTTCGAACTCGATGGTGAATTGGGGCGAGCTGTTCCAGTTGCCGAAGAAGTTGCCCTCGTCGCCGTCCACGTAGGCAAAGCCGTTGATCTCGAGCGTGTATTTGCCTGGCCTCACCGGTGAGCCGCTGCCGGGTTGTCCGTCGCTGTCCGGCCAGTGATAGGCGCCGTTGACGATCGGCATCGCGTTGCAGCGGCCGTTTCTATCGCCGAAGGCGCAAAACGGCGCATTGCGCTCGACGTGACGGTAGACCTCGACCGGGCCGTTCGGCGTCTCCTCGAAGAAGACGAACTCGGCGCGCAGCCGGCCACCGGCCTTGCTCTTTGCCCGCTTCACCGTCTCCGGGCTGGGCAGCCATTCGAACGTGGCACCGCCCCATTCGCCGTCGTCCTGCGAACGGAACTGCGCGCTGATGTCGCCGGCGCCGTCCGGCGAATTCCGGTTGACGCCCTTGAGCACCAGCCGCAGGCGAGCGCCCGGCCGCGGCGTGGGCGTAGAGGTGACGGTCGCGGTTGCGCCCTGGGCGCTGGCCGGAGCTGTGAGCGGTTGAACGGCAAATGCAGCCGTCGCAGCGACGACACAAGCCAGCACCAGCGTCCAGCGCATGGCTGCGGCGCGCGCCCCGACGTCGAAGGCAATTCGTCTCATGTCGCTTCACTCCTTCAGCGCCTCGGTCACATCGGCCAGGGCGGGGGCGCAATTGGTATCGCGGTAGTCCCTGAGCGTTTGATCGAGCACCAACTTGCTTTGCGGGTCGTCGAATTGTTGCAGGCAGGCATCGAAGTCGGCCTTCGCTTTCTCCAGCAAGGCGTTGCCGCCTGCCACGTCGCCGGCCAGCAGCTTGCGCGACACGCCCATGTTGAACTGCGTCACGCCGCGCACGAAGAAGGCGTTGGCCAGCGAGCGCGCGTCGCGCGCATCAATGAGCGGAAAGGCGCTGTTGACCAGCGTCATCGCCTCGGCGAAGTGCGCGTCGGCCTTGCCCGCAGCGGCCGGGTCTTCGTCCACCCGGATCAGATCGGCGAAGCCGGACAGGCGGTGCGCATTGGCCAGCGACGTGCGGATCTTGCCGGCCAGCGTCGGCTGCTGCTCAATGTTGATCTTGGTCAGCGCAGCGGTGTAGGCCTCGATCGCTCGCGCCAGGTCGTCCTCTGCGGCGGCGAATTCCGGGCCGGCGACATCCACGTTGTCCGAGGTGATCACCGGCTCGGCGCGTTTGAGCAGCGCCGTGCCCAATCCCCAGAAACCCAGCGGCAGGTTGGGGTTCAACGTTGTGGCGGCCTCGAAGTTGGTGCGCGCGTCCTCCAGCGCATTTTGCGTGGTGCCAAAGATCGCCGTCGCCCGGTCGGCGTTGCGCAGCAGGAACAACGCCTCGCGGCCCAGGAAGAAGCTCAGCACGGCCCGCTCGTCGTCGCTGCTCCACGCGCTGCGGATGCGCCGGAAGTCCTCCAACGCCTTGTCGTGCAGGCCGATCAGGTCGAACAGCAAGCCGCGCACGAAGATGGCCCGCGATTCGAGCGAGGCGCTTACGCCCAGGCCGATGTCGCCCTTGAGCGGAAGCGGGATGCCGACTGGCGCGCCGAGCCGGTTGCTGCCCACGATGTCTTCGGCTTCACTCTCGCGCTTGAGCGAGGCGGCTGCCGTCGCCACGTAGAACTCCGGCTCCAGCTCGGCCTGGTTGCCGCTTTTCTTCAGGTTGCCGTAGATCACCAGGTGAGCGCCGATGCGTTCGGCCAGCGCCCGGGCCGATTCCTGGCGCTCGGCCGGCGTGGTGCCGGTGATGATACCTATGAAGGCGCCCTTCTCGGCCAACGGCAGGCTGTCGTGCCAGATCTGGGCGGCGGTGGTGTCTTTCAGGGCGCTGCGCAGGCTATCGAAGACCCATTCGCCTACGCGATCGCCGTCGGCCGTTCGCGTCTGTCGGCCGTCCAGATCGGTCTCGGGGATTTGGGCCACAGCGATGTTGAACGCGCCGGACATGCGATCCGGCCCGATCACCGGCGTGGGCGTCGGCGCAGTGACGCTCATGATGCCGGCCGTGCCGATGCCGGCGACGACCAGCACCGCCAACAGCAGCAGCGGCAGGGCGATCGCCAGCCAACGCGGCACGTTCAGCGAGCCGATCTGGATGACATTCTTGCTGCCCACGGCGACCTGGCCGGTGTTGTTGCGCACCTCGGCGATGCCGCCGATGTTGACCGCGCCGCTCACGTCTCCGATCCTGACCTGCACGCCGCCGTTGGGCCATTCGTCGTCGTCCGGTTCATCGGGTTGGCGCGGAGGCGGGAGCGACCAGTCGCGGTTTGGGAAGTCTCGGGCGCATTGGGCGACCAGCGCGGGCAGCTTATCGTGCCGGGCGGCATATTGCAGCAGCGACCAGGCGCGGGCCGGCAAGGTCTCGCCGCGCAGGTGCTCGAACGGGATGTCGAGCGCGCCGCACAGCACAGCCAGCTCATCCAGCGTGTACGACGCGATCAGGTTTTCGTGGAGGGGTGTCAGCCTGCCCATAGCGCTCCCGTTGGGTAGCGCCTATTTTGGGGGTGACGCATTCCCATGACAATTCAGGTCGGAGTGCGGGTCAGGCGGTCGGACGAGACGAAGGCGCGACGATTGCGCACCCTCACGTCCCAGGCTGGATGACTTTGCGGCGCAGCACGTCCAGCACCTGCAGCGCGGTCAGATTGCGCTGGTTATAGCCATATTGCAGATAGTCGGGCGTGAACCAGGCCGAGCGGTTGTCGCCGGGATAGTTGTAGTGGAAGCCGTCGCCGGTGGTGCCGCCGTTCGGCAGGCGTTGCACCACCTGGCGCAGGTTGAGCAAGGGCACCTGATACTCCTGCGCCAGTTGCGCGATCTTGCCGTTGATGAACCCGTATGGCGCATTGTTGTCGCGCGATTCGAGGTCGTCGGCTTTGGTGATCAACACGGGGATCACACCCATGTTGATCGAGATCTCGATGATGCGGCGATAGTTGCTCTCGAAGCTCTGCCAGTTGTGCTGGTCCCCCGTGCCCAGCAGGATGAGCGCAACGCTGGGGCGGGTGCGGTTGTACTCGCACTCCAGCGGCGACTGACCGTTGCAGTAGGACGGCGCATGGGCTGGATCGAGCACCTTGGCCGTGTTGAAGCCCCCCGCCGCCGCCGGGCTGTCGTTGGCGAACGACCCGCGGAAGAAGTCCACCGTGCTTTGCAAGTACCCGTAGCTGCCCAGGTTGTAGTTGCCCCAGTCGAACGGCTTGAGGAAGGCCGGATGCTGCGAGTTACTGTCGCCGACGACTGAAAAGGCGTTGGCACGGTTGCCGCGCGCCTGGCCCGCCTGGAAGATTTGATATACGCGCGGCGAAATGTCGGACAGGTAGGGATATTCGAGCGGGCCGGGGATGACTGCGGAGACCAGCGGCGCATCCAGCGCGGAGGAGGTCGGCAAGGTCATTGTGCCGCCGATGCTCACGTAGCGCGCGTCCACGTAGCCCTCGGTGCCGTTGGGCGTGATCACCTTCAGCCAGCTCTGCCCGGCGACCTGGCCGAGGATCTTCAGCTCGGTGTTCGGCCCCAGCCGCGTGATGACGTTGCTTTCGTAGCTGGGGCCGGCGCGCAGGCGCAGGCCGCCGGCATCAGGCAGCACCTGACCCATGACGTAGTAGGAGGGAGCAGGCTGCTGCGGCTGAACGGGGGCGACGGTCGGCTGCGGCCGCGGCGGCGGCACAAAGTCGGCGCCGGGGATGTTGATGACTTGTCCGAGCGAGAGGAAGTCGGGGTTGATGCCGGGGTTTGCCGCGATGATCGCATCGAGCGTAGTGAAGCCGAAGCGGATGGCGATGTCCCACAGCGTGTCGTTCGGCTGCACGACGTACTGCGTCACGCGCGGCGTGGGCGTCGGCTCGACGGTTGGCGCTTCGGTAGGAGCGACGATCGGCGCGGCGGGGATCGGCGTTGGCAGGGGCTGTGTGGGGTAGATCGTCACTGCGATGCCGCCGGTGGGCGCAGGGGCGGGCGAGTTGCGAGCGACGGCAACGACGATGAGCGCCAGCCCGACCAGAATGAGCAGGACGAAGAAAGCCGCAACAACGGGTGATGACGCGCGCGAGCGAGGCTGCATCGGCGCGAATTTTATCGAACCTCGGTGCGGGAACGGCGCTTTTGGTGACCGATGATAGGATGCGCGCCATGTTCAAGATCAGCAAGCGTATGGTCATCGCAGCAGGGTTGAGCGCGGCGCTGGTCGCCTGTGGCGACGCACCCGTCGGCGATCCGGCCGGGCGCGTCGAGGCCTATCTGCAGGCCCGCGTGAAAGGCGACGTCAACCGGATGATTGCGCTCTCGTGCGCGGCATGGGAGCCGAACGCGCGACTGGAAGCAACTTCGATCCAAGGGCGCAGCCCGGCCCTGGAGTCGCTGGCTTGTAGCACCAGCACGACCGAAGGAGATACTGCATTTGTCTCGTGCACCGGCAAAATCGTCACCAGTTACGACGGCGAACGCCGCGAATTCGATCTGGCCGAACGCCAGTTCAGGGTAGTGCAGGAAGGTGGCGAATGGCGCATGTGCGGATATCGTTAGTGTTGGTGGTGTCGGTGGTGTCAGTTGTGTCTTTGGTGTCGTTAGTGTCAGGAGTGTCGGCTATCACGACGCCAACCACTATCCGACCTGACCGACCTGAATGACTTGAAAGACCTGACCGACTTGGACACCCCCGCCGCCCCTACTTGACCACTTTCAGCACCACGTCCAGCGCTTGCAGCGTCACCAGGTTGCGCACGGTGAAACCGTATTGCAGATGGTCACCGGCGAAGATGTCCACGCGCCCATCGGGTGGCACGGAGAGATGCGTGGTGTCGTTTGGGTTCACGCCCTGGTTGGGCAGCCCGGCCAGGGCGCGGTTCAGGTTCACCAGCGGCACGCGGTAATCCTGGGCCACCTTGACCACGATCTGGTTGAGTTGGCGGGTCTTGGTCGGGTTCTCCGGCCGGGTGGGAAAGGTGTTCAAGATGGGGATGACGCCGGCGTCCAGCGTCTGGCTGACGATGGTGCGCAGGTAGAAGTCGTAGCTTGCCAGGTCGGTGGTGTTCACGTCGTTGGTGCCGAACATCACAATGGCAAAGGCCGGCTTCGAGATGCGGAATTCGCATTCGAGCGGGGACTCGCTGGCCATGCACCACTCCGGGTTGGACCAGGTTGGATCGAGCGGGCCGGCCACGTTGAACCCACCCGCCGCGGCCAGGCTGGCCGTGGCGAACGAATCCTTATTCCAGGGGCGGCCGCCGTTGGCGCGGGCCGGCATGCCCAGGAAGTGCTCCAGCGTCGGCTTGAGCGCGGCATAGTCGCCCAGCTCGAAGCGCGCCGCGCTGAGCGGGGCGAGGAAATATTCGTTGTCGGTCATGCAATCGCCCAGCTTGGCGAGGATGCGCGGATTGTTCCCTTTCGCCTGGCCGGCTTGATAAATCGCCCGCAACGACTCGGCCATCGCCGGCGTGATTTCCGGCAGCACCGGCAGGGCGTCTACGTCAATATCCTGAGTCGTGGCCGGGTTGAACTGACCGAAGACCGGTGGAGCAGGGCGCGATGGATGCGGAGGGGCATCCTGCGTCGGGCTGCAGGCGACCAATAGCGCGCCCAGCGCTGCGGACGCGATCGCTTTTGCGTTCACGAGCGCGATTTTAACGTGCCGGAGTCGGGCCGGGGCTGGCGTTGTCCGCTGTCGCGCCATCCCGGATAATCTCCCCATCATGAACGAACATTCCATCCAGTTCCTGAAGCGATTGCTCGACACACCCGGCCCGTCGGGCGACGAGGCCGGCGTAGCGCGCATCTGGCGCGAAGAGGCTCGGACGTTCGCCGATGAAGTGCGCGCCGACGTGCGCGGCAATTCCTACGCTGTGTTGAAAGGCGCCGAGGGCGCGCCGCGCGTGCTGCTGGCCGGCCACATTGACGAGATCGGCCTGATGGTCACCTATGTGGACGACGACGGTTACCTGTGGTTTGCGCCGATCGGCGGCTGGGACCCGCAGGTGCTCGTAGCGCAGCGCGTGCGCCTGTTGGGCAAACAGGGCGAAGTGGTCGGCGTGATCGGCAAGAAAGCCATCCACCTGATGAAGCCGGATGAACAGGACCGGGCCAGCAAGATCGAGGATTTGTGGATTGACATCGGCGCGAAGAACCGCGACGAGGCGCTGTGCCGCGTGCGCGTCGGCACGGTCGGCGTGATTGATGCGCCGATTTACGACTTTCCCAACGATCGCATCGTCTCGCGCAGCATTGACAACCGCATCGGCGCGTTCACCGTGCTGGAGGCGTTGCGGTTGCTGGCGCAGCAACGGCCGACGGCCACGGTCGCAGCGGTGGCAACGACGCAAGAGGAGATCAACTTCGCCGGCGCGTACACCTCCGCGTTCTCGTTCGACCCACACGCGGCCATCGTCGTGGACGTCACGCACGCCACCGATCATCCCGAGGCCAACAAACGCCGCTCCGGCGACGTGAAGCTGGGCGGCGGGCCGGTGATCTCGCGCGGGTCGTCGGGCAGCCCGGTGGTGTTCGACATCCTGATCGCGATTGCTGAACGCGAGGGCATCCCCTTTGCCATCGAGGCCAGTCCACGCTCGACCGGCACCGACGCCGACGCGATTCACCGCACGCGCGGCGGCGTGGCTACCGGCATCATCTCGATCCCCAACCGCTACATGCATTCGCCCAACGAGATGATCGAGTTGAATGACGTAGACAACGCCGCGAAGCTGATCGCGGCGTTCGTGCGGTCGGTGACGAGGGAGACGGATTTTGTGATGTAGTCGGCAAATCGTGCTAGTATTTCGCTCGTAACGATGGAGCCCGATCCGAAGCTCATCACGCAGTTGGTCAATGCGATCGTCGGCGCGGTGCAGCCAATTCAAATTATCTTGTTTGGCTCGGCCGCGCGTGGCCAAATGAGGCCTGGCAGCGATATTGATCTCCTCGTCGTGATGCCGGATGGCACGCACAGGCGGCACACGGCGCAGCGCCTCTATCAGATGATCGGCGGCATTGAGACCCCGTTCGACCTGCTGGTGGCCACGCCGAGCGATTTGGAGAAGCACAAAGACAACATCGGCCTAATCTATCGGACGATCCTGCGAGAGGGAAAGACGGTGTATGTCCAACCGGTCGCAGTTACCTGAGCCGGGAAGCCCCGAGGACTGGCTGCGCTTCGCCAAGAGCGACCTGGCTCTGTCGCGCATGGTGAATACGCCGGATGTCCTGTTGGAGACGCTTTGCTTTCACGCACAACAGGCAACTGAAAAGAGCATCAAAGCGGTTATGGTGTTCTGCGGTATTCCGTTCGAGCGGACGCATAACATCAAATCGTTGATCGAGAAGCTGCCTCCGGAGTATGCGCTTCCCAACGGGCTCGCTGCTGCCGCACTGACCGAGTACGCTGTCGCGATGCGTTATCCCGGTGAGCGTGAGATCATCGAAATCGAGGAATATCACGCTGTGATCGCAGTAGCTCAATCGGTCTACGACTGGGCGGCCGGCATCGTGTTAGCCAAATGATGAAGCGACAAATGTTGCGAGGCTGATCGCGGCGTTCGTGCGGTCGGTGACGAGGGAGACGGATTTTGTGCCGAAGTAAGCAGCATCACTGCCCTGTCGTCGGCACGCTGCCAGCGTTGCCCGTCGTGCGCACGTAGCGCGCCGAAATCCAGGCCGGTTGATCCCCAAACTGGATCTGCCACCACGCGCCGTCGGCGCTGCGCCCGATGATCAGCGCCGATTGACGCGCGCGCAGGCGGCCCAGGATATCGAAGCTCACGCCGGGGCCGCTGCGCACGTTGACGATGCGGCCGCCGGGGACGACGATGCGCGGCGGATCGGCGTTCGACAAGGGCGACATTGCTTGTGCATCCTCTCCTGCTGTGGCCGCCTCCTGAAAATACCCCTTCACCTGCACCACGTTCTTGTTTACCCAGGCCAGCCGGCCGGTGCGCGGCATCTGAAATTGCAACCAGTTGCCGTCCACGCTGCGGCCGAGGATATCGGCGCTGAACCCGCCTCGCAATTGACCCAGGCCGCGCGAGCGCTTGGTCGGCGCGCTGCGGACGTTGACGACGTCGCCCACCGGCACGATGAAAGTCGGCGTCGCTGCTTCCGGCGGCATCAGCGGGGCGGTGGCTGCCGCGACCGGGTCGAGGAGTGCCGTTGCGGTGATCACGACCGCGGTCTGGTCGAGGGACTCGGCGACGGCTTGTTCGATGTGCGCCGTGTCGGTGACGACGACCGAACTGGTCAGCGGTTGCAGAATCTCCTCCGGCGCGCCGGCCTCCTGTTCGCCAACAGGCTGGCTGCCACTGGCCATCAGCGATCGGGCGTAGTAGCAAGTGTTGAAATCCGGGCCGATGATGACGGTGAAGCGTGGCCCGTCCGGCCTGGGGTCGGGGACGACGTTTCGCTGATTGATGTTGAACGTGCGCAGCAACAGCGGCAATGCGCTACCCTTCTTCGTCGTGGTGTGGTCAATCACCATGGTGCGCGCATAGCTTTGCCCGGCCGGCTTGATGTCGGTCACCACAAAGCCCAGCTCCTTCAAGCGATCCGCCGCCGCGAGCGCAAATCCGGCGTCGCCGGTGCCGTTCAGCACCTCGATCGGGATGCCGTCGTTGATGCGTTGGTTAAGCGCGACGTTCAGCGCTTGCTGGATGTAGGTGAGGCGGTCGTTCCAGTTTCGTGGCGCGCCATCGAGCGCCGCGCCGTTGGCGTCATAGCCCATCAGGTAACGGCTGCGGACGACAGCGTCCCCGATTTTGTCAATCATCAACGCGTAGCGCAGGATGCTCTCCAGGGTGAGGTCGGTCTCAACGTCGTTGCGCACCGCGTTGTAGAGCTCGGTCAGCTTGGTGAGCGAGCCGACCTGGCGCGCCTTGGCCAGCAGCGCGCGCACCACGCGTTGCTCGCGCCGGCCGCGATCAACGTCGCCGCCGGGGATGTTGTAGCGCGCCCGCACGTAGGCCAACGCTTGTAACCCGTTCAGGCTGTATACGCCGGGCTTGGGCAAATCTATTCTGAGGATGGGGACGCGCGAACCGGCCGGCCACACCTCGCCGGTGAACGTGTCTACATAGTCTTGCGCGACGATGCTGCCGCCCATGTAATACGGATCGCGCGGGAAGCCGTGTTTGATCGGGCATGTGGCGATCACATCTATGCCACCCAACGCGTCCACCGCGCGCACCAGGCCGGCGAAGTTGACCATCGCATAGTTGGCGATGTCCAATCCGAAGTTGTAGCGGATAGTCTCCTTGAACAAGTCGGGCCCGCCGAAGGCGTAGGCCTGGTTGATCTTCTTGACGCCGACGCCTGGGATGTAGGCCGGCGTGTCGCGCGGGATG
>Ga0308417_1002967_pt1 | contig 10986 bp, 13 predicted proteins | sample HotsprSampleOS65_FD_203528 | JGI IMG/M metagenome (GOLD analysis project Ga0308417, IMG submission 203528) | Hot spring phototrophic mat microbial communities from Octopus Spring, Yellowstone National Park, Wyoming, United States - 20090730_OS65 ... | reverse complement strand
CTCGAGGGATGGAGCGAAGATGGCGTCTTAATCCCTTCTCGATCAGGTCTGCTTTCAAACAACACGAGGCCGGGGTGGTCCCCCGGCCGAAACGCGTCTTAATCCCTTCTCGATCAGGTCTGCTTTCAAACCATCTCGTAGGGCGGCTCCGCTCCCGCGGGCGAGGTCTTAATCCCTTCTCGATCAGGTCTGCTTTCAAACGGCGGTATCCGCCCGGAGTGGAGAACGTGGGCGTCTTAATCCCTTCTCGATCAGGTCTGCTTTCAAACCGTGGAACTACAAGCACGCCATAGCGTTCACCCGTCTTAATCCCTTCTCGATCAGGTCTGCTTTCAAACCCGCGCCCTCCACGAGACCCGCCCCTGGACTTCGTCTTAATCCCTTCTCGATCAGGTCTGCTTTCAAACCGATTTCGATAGACGGTCCGGCGCGTAAGCGCGTCTTAATCCCTTCTCGATCAGGTCTGCTTTCAAACCGCGCAAAACAGTCGAGTACGATGACCATTGGGTCTTAATCCCTTCTCGATCAGGTCTGCTTTCAAACGCTACGAAGGCTAGGAAGTCTCTAGCCCCGGAGAAGTCTTAATCCCTTCTCGATCAGGTCTGCTTTCAAACGGCGGTATCCGCCCGGAGTGGAGAACGTGGGCGTCTTAATCCCTTCTCGATCAGGTCTGCTTTCAAACCGTGGAACTACAAGCACGCCATAGCGTTCACCCGTCTTAATCCCTTCTCGATCAGGTCTGCTTTCAAACCCGCGCCCTCCACGAGACCCGCCCCTGGACTTCGTCTTAATCCCTTCTCGATCAGGTCTGCTTTCAAACCTACACGGGCGGCCCGTCCGCGGTGAGCGGATTCGTCTTAATCCCTTCTCGATCAGGTCTGCTTTCAAACAATTGCCGGCTTCCCGCTTCCCCCCGAAAATTCCGTCTTAATCCCTTCTCGATCAGGTCTGCTTTCAAACGGGTCCACGAAGGCGAGAAAGTCTCTCTCGCCTGGTCTTAATCCCTTCTCGATCAGGTCTGCTTTCAAACCTTTTCGGGGTGCTCCGCTCCAGGGGGCGAGAGGTGTCTTAATCCCTTCTCGATCACGTCTGCTTTCAAACTCCGCGACAGCACAGATATCAACCTCTTGCACGTCTTAATCCCTTCTCGATCAGGTCTGCTTTCAAACCAAAACGATGTGATAAACTGGAGTCATATGGCAAGTCTTAATCCCTTCTCGATCAGGTCTGCTTTCAAACGGTTAACCGGACCTCGATCTCGCTGGAGCCGGGCGGTCTTAATCCCTTCTCGATCAGGTCTGCTTTCAAACACGCGCGTAGCGCGCTATCCTTCCCTTTCGCTCCGTCTTAATCCCTTCTCGATCAGGTCTGCTTTCAAACGGATGATCCTTCCAAGCCCGGGACCGTTGGGTGTCTTAATCCCTTCTCGATCAGGTCTGCTTTCAAACGCCTTGTGCAAGGCGGTCCGCACCCTCCACGAGACCCGTCTTAATCCCTTCTCGATCAGGTCTGCTTTCAAACGCAGTGGCCGGAGCGGGCTGAGTAAGCCCGCTGTCTTAATCCCTTCTCGATCAGGTCTGCTTTCAAACGAAAACAAGTAGGGGGACCCGCTCGACCTACACGTCTTAATCCCTTCTCGATCAGGTCTGCTTTCAAACAGAAGCTGGCTGGTATCCAGCGACTCCGCTATAGTCTTAATCCCTTCTCGATCAGGTCTGCTTTCAAACCCGGGCGGGTGGCGGTATCCGCCCGGAGTGGAGGTCTTAATCCCTTCTCGATCAGGTCTGCTTTCAAACCTAGACTTTCAGGAAGTAGTTAAGCGCGCCAAACGTCTTAATCCCTTCTCGATCAGGTCTGCTTTCAAACGATGAGCTGCAATGGCTTTCCAGCCGTGAAACGCGTCTTAATCCCTTCTCGATCAGGTCTGCTTTCAAACAAAAGCCGCTCCCGGAATCGCCAAGTTGCCCGTCTTAATCCCTTCTCGATCAGGTCTGCTTTCAAACGCAAGCACGGACGTCTTTCTCGTTTACGACTGGTCTTAATCCCTTCTCGATCAGGTCTGCTTTCAAACGGAGGTGGAGGCCCAGTCCGAACCGGAAGCGGGTCTTAATCCCTTCTCGATCAGGTCTGCTTTCAAACGGCACCATCGGGTTTAAGTTCATTAAGCCCAATGGTCTTAATCCCTTCTCGATCAGGTCTGCTTTCAAACGCGGCTTTGAGTACGATCTGGTTCATGGCAAGTTGTCTTAATCCCTTCTCGATCAGGTCTGCTTTCAAACAGAGAAGTAGTAGGGGGGTCCCGCTTGACCTACGTCTTAATCCCTTCTCGATCAGGTCTGCTTTCAAACGGCGGATTGCCGCCAAGAAAGGCGAAGCCCCCCGTCTTAATCCCTTCTCGATCAGGTCTGCTTTCAAACCTTCCCCGCTCCGAAGTCCTTCGGAAGGGCAGTCTTAATCCCTTCTCGATCAGGTCTGCTTTCAAACGGAGACACAGTCCGAAACTGAGTAGTCCCGGTTCGTCTTAATCCCTTCTCGATCAGGTCTGCTTTCAAACGAGGTGGAGGTGTCGTTTCTGCGTGGCCCCGGTGTCTTAATCCCTTCTCGATCAGGTCTGCTTTCAAACGTGACCGATGCCCTGTTTGCGACAGAGGACCGCAGTCTTAATCCCTTCTCGATCAGGTCTGCTTTCAAACGCGGTACAAGTATGCGGCCGCGGAAGAGCCGGGTCTTAATCCCTTCTCGATCAGGTCTGCTTTCAAACGGGGCGGCAGATTTTCCGACCAGACGGTAACGCGTCTTAATCCCTTCTCGATCAGGTCTGCTTTCAAACGGGCCTCGGTCTGCCTTCAACCGGGCGACTCCGTCTTAATCCCTTCTCGATCAGGTCTGCTTTCAAACAAATCTGCGCTATCAGATCGTCTTTTCCGAGCCCGTCTTAATCCCTTCTCGATCAGGTCTGCTTTCAAACGGCGTCTCTCAGACAGAACGGTCGAGTACCAAGATGTCTTAATCCCTTCTCGATCAGGTCTGCTTTCAAACCGATAAACTGGAGTCATATGGCAAGGAAACGGCGTCTTAATCCCTTCTCGATCAGGTCTGCTTTCAAACAAGCGCGGGTTTGTGACCATCCGCATGGGAGGTGGTCTTAATCCCTTCTCGATCAGGTCTGCTTTCAAACAAAAACGATGTGATAAACTGGAGTCATATGGCGTCTTAATCCCTTCTCGATCAGGTCTGCTTTCAAACACAGATAGTGTATGATGCAAGCAGCGGGAAACCGTCTTAATCCCTTCTCGATCAGGTCTGCTTTCAAACCCCCGAGCTGGTGAAAATCACCGCTCGGGAGCATGTCTTAATCCCTTCTCGATCAGGTCTGCTTTCAAACACACGCCAAGCCTGACATGGTATAGTGAAGATGTCTTAATCCCTTCTCGATCAGGTCCGCTTTCAAACCATCTCGTCGGACGGCTGAGGACCCGCGGGCGCGTCTTAATCCCTTCTCGATCAGGTCTGCTTTCAAACCATCTCGTCGGACGGCTGAGGACCCGCGGGCGCGTCTTAATCCCTTCTCGATCAGGTCTGCTTTCAAACGAAAACAAGTAGGGGGACCCGCTCGACCTACACGTCTTAATCCCTTCTCGATCAGGTCTGCTTTCAAACACTTACCGGAGAACATCCGGCATATTCCTCACGTCTTAATCCCTTCTCGATCAGGTCTGCTTTCAAACCAGGTGGAGAGCTCATCGACGTCTGCTCTCTCTGTCTTAATCCCTTCTCGATCAGGTCTGCTTTCAAACGCGGCGACTCCTCGGCGTGGAACTGGAACCACGTCTTAATCCCTTCTCGATCAGGTCTGCTTTCAAACCCCGCCAATGTCAATCACGGATTGTGCATATGTCTTAATCCCTTCTCGATCAGGTCTGCTTTCAAACTGAAAAGGGCCATCCAGAGCCTTAGTCAGTCAACGTCTTAATCCCTTCTCGATCAGGTCTGCTTTCAAACACGCTGTACCGGCTCCAGTTATCCTCGTGTTGCGCGTCTTAATCCCTTCTCGATCAGGTCTGCTTTCAAACGCATACGCCTTCCTTCCCCTTCCTACCTTCCCGTCTTAATCCCTTCTCGATCAGGTCTGCTTTCAAACGTACGGTCGAGTACGATGATTATTGGGAAGCCCGCGTCTTAATCCCTTCTCGATCAGGTCTGCTTTCAAACGACCGGGACGGTGACCCCGTCCGCAATGAGGAGTCTTAATCCCTTCTCGATCAGGTCTGCTTTCAAACAAGGAAACGGCAGCAACCGGTCTCGGTCCAATGTCTTAATCCCTTCTCGATCAGGTCTGCTTTCAAACAGATTCCCCGCACCCTTCTTGCCGGGCTGGAAAAGTCTTAATCCCTTCTCGATCAGGTCTGCTTTCAAACGGAGGTGGAGCCCCAGCCTGACCCGAACGCGGTCTTAATCCCTTCTCGATCAGGTCTGCTTTCAAACGGAGTCCCTGCTGGCAAGCACGGACGTGTCCTACGTCTTAATCCCTTCTCGATCAGGTCTGCTTTCAAACGAAGGAGAGACAGAAATACGAGTGGAGCCCGGTCTTGATCCCTTCTCGATCAGGTCTGCTTTCAAACAAGGGAGGCGAGTCGAGTATGAGTACTCCTGCGTCTTAATCCCTTCTCGATCAGGTCTGCTTTCAAACGCAGGCGGCCGCGAGGTCTGGGTTTACCGGCGAGTCTTAATCCCTTCTCGATCAGGTCTGCTTTCAAACTGGCGTTGCGGGACGACCATCCGCTTCCGGGCCTGTCTTAATCCCTTCTCGATCAGGTCTGCTTTCAAACGTCCCACCGCTCCCACCTCCCCCGCAGTGGCCGTCTTAATCCCTTCTCGATCAGGTCTGCTTTCAAACACATGGCCATTGCCCAATGTTTGGCTGGGGGTGAGGTCTTAATCCCTTCTCGATCAGGTCTGCTTTCAAACGCAGCGAACCTGCCAAAGCTCTCCGCGGAGAAGCTGTCTTAATCCCTTCTCGATCAGGTCTGCTTTCAAACGCCGGCGGAGTCCGTATGTCTCCGGGAGGCGAGGTCTTAATCCCTTCTCGATCAGGTCTGCTTTCAAACGATTGCGTGGTCGCCAAGATCGAAGGACGGCTGAAGTCTTAATCCCTTCTCGATCAGGTCTGCTTTCAAACGATGAAGATGCATATGTTTCTTTTCAACCGCTTGTCTTAATCCCTTCTCGATCAGGTCTGCTTTCAAACGAAGGCATGAAGGAGGAAACGATGAAACGAGAAGGTCTTAATCCCTTCTCGATCAGGTCTGCTTTCAAACATACGACATCGCTCGCGGGAGGGTGGAGCCATGTCTTAATCCCTTCTCGATCAGGTCTGCTTTCAAACACGGTCCGCGGGTTTGAATACGACATCGCTCGCGGTCTTAATCCCTTCTCGATCAGGTCTGCTTTCAAACTCCCACGAAGGCGAATTCATGTCCATCGTTCGCGTCTTAATCCCTTCTCGATCAGGTCTGCTTTCAAACCGACCGGGACGGTGACCCCGACCGGAACGTGGAGTCTTAATCCCTTCTCGATCAGGTCTGCTTTCAAACAAACTGGAGTCATGAGTACTCCCAGAATCGAGTGTCTTAATCCCTTCTCGATCAGGTCTGCTTTCAAACACCTATCGCTACGCCCGCTACGTGATCGGCGGGGTCTTAATCCCTTCTCGATCAGGTCTGCTTTCAAACAGACGAAGGCGCGAAAATCACTCGCGCCGGAAAATGTCTTAATCCCTTCTCGATCAGGTCTGCTTTCAAACATTTCTGGCCCACGATTGCGTGGTCGCCAAGATCGTCTTAATCCCTTCTCAATCAGGTCTGCTTTCAAACGGACGCCGGTGGATGGCGTTGCAGGACGGCCGTCGTCTTAATCCCTTCTCGATCAGGTCTGCTTTCAAACGTGGAACTGGAATTATGGCTTGGCGTTTACCGCGGTCTTAATCCCTTCTCGATCAGGTCTGCTTTCAAACTGTCAACAAACAGACCGCGGCTGCCAGCAAGGTCTTAATCCCTTCTCGATCAGGTCTGCTTTCAAACGCAGCTAGCGCGGAGAGGAGGTGAGAAAGGAATGAGTCTTAATCCCTTCTCGATCAGGTCTGCTTTCAAACCTGGATTGGAAAGAGTTCTCCCGCCATCCAGTCTTAATCCCTTCTCGATCAGGTCTGCTTTCAAACCCTGGGAGCAATCGCAGCTCCCGCACAGCCCGATGGGGTCTTAATCCCTTCTCGATCAGGTCTGCTTTCACACTGCCCAAGCGGTCCAAGCCGCTTTGGGGAATGCTGTCTTAATCCCTTCTCGATCAGGTCTGCTTTCAAACAGTACCGGGGTGGTTACATGTACCCCGGCACCCAGGTCTTAATCCCTTCTCGATCAGGTCTGCTTTCAAACTGAAGATGGACATGACTCTGTTCAACCGCTTGGTCTTAATCCCTTCTCGATCAGGTCTGCTTTCAAACGAGAACTGGGCATTGATCCGGGCATTCTGGGCGTCTTAATCCCTTCTCGATCAGGTCTGCTTTCAAACCCGAGCTTGAGTCGATCATCGCAACAGACCCCTGTCTTAATCCCTTCTCGATCAGGTCTGCTTTCAAACCACCCTCTCCGGGGACTACCCCGCGGGCATTGGTCTTAATCCCTTCTCGATCAGGTCTGCTTTCAAACTCCCTATCCCACTTCACTCCGCTTCACTTCCATTCGTCTTAATCCCTTCTCGATCAGGTCTGCTTTCAAACAGCGCAAGCGGAACCGGACCTGACCGCGCTTATTGTCTTAATCCCTTCTCGATCAGGTCTGCTTTCAAACGGACCCAGTGGATGGCGTTGCGGGACGACCATGTCTTAATCCCTTCTCGATCAGGTCTGCTTTCAAACCGCATAGCCCGCTCGCTGTGAGGAGGGGTCATGTCTTAATCCCTTCTCGATCAGGTCTGCTTTCAAACACCTCCGGAAAGGGAAAATCTTGGTGGCGACGCCGTCTTAATCCCTTCTCGATCAGGTCTGCTTTCAAACCGGTGATTGCCGCGGACACATACTGCGCATACTGTGTCTTAATCCCTTCTCGATCAGGTCTGCTTTCAAACAGGGTGCCCTTGAGGCTCTGGCATCCATGACCGGTCTTAATCCCTTCTCGATCAGGTCTGCTTTCAAACGGCCTTGGTTCGGGAATTCTGGGGTTATATCGAGTCTTAATCCCTTCTCGATCAGGTCTGCTTTCAAACTCGTTCCGTGGAACAATTACTGTGTCAACAGCCGTCTTAATCCCTTCTCGATCAGGTCTGCTTTCAAACATTGAGAAGATGGAATATCTTGTATGAGGAGAAGTCTTAATCCCTTCTCGATCAGGTCTGCTTTCAAACACCTCCCCCGCAGTGGCCGGAGCGGGCTGAGGTCTTAATCCCTTCTCGATCAGGTCTGCTTTCAAACGCCCTACTGGGCGTATTGGTACGCGTGCAATGTGTCTTAATCCCTTCTCGATCAGGTCTGCTTTCAAACCAATTCTCCGGCGATTATGGACTTCGAACCAAGTCTTAATCCCTTCTCGATCAGGTCTGCTTTCAAACGCGCGCAAGCCCAAAAAGCCGCTCCCGTAGCCAGTCTTAATCCCTTCTCGATCAGGTCTGCTTTCAAACCCGTCCCAAACGGTCGAGCTTACCCGCGACAAGCGTCTTAATCCCTTCTCGATCAGGTCTGCTTTCAAACAGCACCCGCAACGAGCTCTACAACCTCCATCGGTCTTAATCCCTTCTCGATCAGGTCTGCTTTCAAACCGGTTGCGGCGCAAGCCCAACCGGATCTGGCCGCGTCTTAATCCCTTCTCGATCAGGTCTGCTTTCAAACGTGATTCCGCTCTACGCTTTTTCCGTTCGGGAGGTGTCTTAATCCCTTCTCGATCAGGTCTGCTTTCAAACGCCGTTGGCCGGAGGGGGAGCCAGCAATCGCAAGTCTTAATCCCTTCTCGATCAGGTCTGCTTTCAAACCCAACCTGCCCAAACTCTCCGCGGAGAAGCTGTCTTAATCCCTTCTCGATCAGGTCTGCTTTCAAACCCGGTTGCGGCGCAAGCCCAACCGGATCTGGCCGGTCTTAATCCCTTCTCGATCAGGTCTGCTTTCAAACAAAACCCGATATGGATATGGTTCTTTTCAACCGGTCTTAATCCCTTCTCGATCAGGTCTGCTTTCAAACGAAGCCCGCATCGAAGGGCGGCTGAAACGCCGTCGTCTTAATCCCTTCTCGATCAGGTCTGCTTTCAAACCTACACGGGTGGGGAAGCGGTGGCAAGGAACGTCTTAATCCCTTCTCGATCAGGTCTGCTTTCAAACACCGTTGGCTTCAAATTCATCAAGCCAAACGGGTCTTAATCCCTTCTCGATCAGGTCTGCTTTCAAACAGGAGGTGAAAATGATTCCCGTTCTTAGGCGGCGTCTTAATCCCTTCTCGATCAGGTCTGCTTTCAAACACACCTGCGTGGAGTACATCCACGTGGCCGACGGGTCTTAATCCCTTCTCGATCAGGTCTGCTTTCAAACGCAGGTAAGCATGGTGATTTTCAACAGGCTCCGTCTTAATCCCTTCTCGATCAGGTCTGCTTTCAAACCTTGGCGGGACTGATGCTCCCGGGCACAGCCTGTCTTAATCCCTTCTCGATCAGGTCTGCTTTCAAACAAGGCGGTCCGCACCCTCCACGAGACCCGCCCCGTCTTAATCCCTTCTCGATCAGGTCTGCTTTCAAACAAACCAAGGCGCGAAAGTCGTTAGCGCCAGAAAGTCTTAATCCCTTCTCGATCAGGTCTGCTTTCAAACGGACAAAATCCGGCAAATCCCTCACAGGAGAAAAAGTCTTAATCCCTTCTCGATCAGGTCTGCTTTCAAACAACCGGATCTTGCGGCTCTAGTTGCTGAGACGGTGTCTTAATCCCTTCTCGATCAGGTCTGCTTTCAAACAATGTTGCGGTCTTCCGGCCCGCAATCGACGAGAACGTCTTAATCCCTTCTCGATCAGGTCTGCTTTCAAACAATTTCGCAAAGGAGAACGATAACATGAACATGGTGTCTTAATCCCTTCTCGATCAGGTCTGCTTTCAAACTCATGCCTGAGCCCCTCTACGACGTTCAGTACCTTGTCTTAATCCCTTCTCGATCAGGTCTGCTTTCAAACATCGACATCAAGACGAAAAACGTCCGGCTCGCGTTGTCTTAATCCCTTCTCGATCAGGTCTGCTTTCAAACCCTGGCAGGCGGCCCGTCCGCGGTGAGCGGATTGTCTTAATCCCTTCTCGATCAGGTCTGCTTTCAAACAGAAACGGCGTCTCAGCCACAGAATGATCGAGGTCTTAATCCCTTCTCGATCAGGTCTGCTTTCAAACTCTGGTCGAAAACGTGGTCGCGTCCCGGAAAGTCTTAATCCCTTCTCGATCAGGTCTGCTTTCAAACGCGGTCCGCATCGCCGATTCACTGGAGTACCGGGGTCTTAATCCCTTCTCGATCAGGTCTGCTTTCAAACGCCGGGCGGTCCGGGTCTTCCGGCGAGACCTGTCTTAATCCCTTCTCGATCAGGTCTGCTTTCAAACCAGGTCTTTAGAGAAGGTTGGTCAAAGCCGGTCGTCTTAATCCCTTCTCGATCAGGTCTGCTTTCAAACGCGAAGCGCGTCGGAGCTTGCGCAGAAGCGATTGTCTTAATCCCTTCTCGATCAGGTCTGCTTTCAAACGTGTATCTGTCCAATAATTGCGTGCTGGCCAGTCTTAATCCCTTCTCGATCAGGTCTGCTTTCAAACCTTCCCTTGATTCACCTCGGACTTCCCTTTCGATTGTCTTAATCCCTTCTCGATCAGGTCTGCTTTCAAACACCGGTTGCGGCGCAAGCCCAACCGGATCTGGCGTCTTAATCCCTTCTCGATCAGGTCTGCTTTCAAACGGAACTGGAATTATGGCTTGGCGTTCAGCCCCAGTCTTAATCCCTTCTCGATCAGGTCTGCTTTCAAACAGACGAAGGCGCGAAAATCACTCGCGCCTGAGAAGTCTTAATCCCTTCTCGATCAGGTCTGCTTTCAAACTCAATTCACGCGCGTACATCGCGTCGGCGGTCAGGTCTTAATCCCTTCTCGATCAGGTCTGCTTTCAAACGAGCCCCTATATGACGTGCAGTATCTTTTCCGGGTCTTAATCCCTTCTCGATCAGGTCTGCTTTCAAACCCCCAAAGGAAAACAAACATGCAAATGACAATGGGTCTTAATCCCTTCTCGATCAGGTCTGCTTTCAAACAGAAACGATGTGATAAACTGGACCTGCCGGACAAAGTCTTAATCCCTTCTCGATCAGGTCTGCTTTCAAACCCTACGGGCCGCAGACGTTCTTTCTCCGGGCGTCTTAATCCCTTCTCGATCAGGTCTGCTTTCAAACGGCAAATTCCCCAAAGGAAAACAAACATGCAAGTCTTAATCCCTTCTCGATCAGGTCTGCTTTCAAACCCGGCCGCCCGCATAGCGCGGGCGGTCGGGCTTTGTCTTAATCCCTTCTCGATCAGGTCTGCTTTCAAACGGAGTCATGGCAAGGAAACGGCAACCTCCGGTTGTCTTAATCCCTTCTCGATCAGGTCTGCTTTCAAACGCCGCCCGCTGCACAACGTTGCGGACGCCTTGTGTCTTAATCCCTTCTCGATCAGGTCTGCTTTCAAACGGGATGGTTCGAAGACGGATCTCCGCGCTACCAGTCTTAATCCCTTCTCGATCAGGTCTGCTTTCAAACATCTGGCCGCTATCATTGCCCAAGCGGTCCAGTCTTAATCCCTTCTCGATCAGGTCTGCTTTCAAACAGCGGTCCAAGCCGCTTTGGGCAATGCTAGCGCGTCTTAATCCCTTCTCGATCAGGTCTGCTTTCAAACATCTGGCCGCTATCATTGCCCAAGCGGTCCAGTCTTAATCCCTTCTCGATCAGGTCTGCTTTCA
>Ga0308417_1002965_pt1 | contig 10990 bp, 5 predicted proteins | sample HotsprSampleOS65_FD_203528 | JGI IMG/M metagenome (GOLD analysis project Ga0308417, IMG submission 203528) | Hot spring phototrophic mat microbial communities from Octopus Spring, Yellowstone National Park, Wyoming, United States - 20090730_OS65 ... | reverse complement strand
CGGGACAAGTCGCTCTGCTACCGATTATCTTACAGCCATTGTCAAGCCGGCCGCGATGGCCCGCGCGAGACCGGTTCGCCGCAAGCCGTCATTCTCCGTTCGGGCGTCGATGGGCAAGCTTCGAGACGTCGAAATAAGCGTGCTGTCCGCCGTTCTCTCGCGCCAACCGCACGAGGAAGCTGTCGTCGTCAACGCGGGGACCGTACCCGAACTCGATGGTGTTGATGGTAATCCCGTTGGCCATGCGATGAATCCGCTGCAACTGGGCGGGATAGAGCTTCGGTTCGTCGGCATCGGTGAGAAAGAAGATGACGTCGGGCCGCAGCTTGATGGCGGCCGACAGCGCGGCCTCGTGTTGCGTGCCGCCGTCGGCGGTGATGGTTGCCAGAAATCGCGCGGCGGCTTGTTTGTTCTGTTCGGTGGCGAAGACGAGGCGGTCGGGATCGCCCGTGGGGTTGAACTTCGATATGCGGTCGTTGTAGAAGATGATCTGAAACTGATGCGTTTGCCCCAATGCCCGCAGGCTGGCGAGCAACTCGGCCTTGGCGGCTTCGAGGGCATTTCGTCCGGATCCGCCCATACTGCCGGAACGGTCGAACACATAGACGAATTTGTAGCCTTCGCCGGTGGCGCCGAACACGCCCACGGTGGCTTTGCCGCCCAAGGCAACCGGACGGGATTGCGCGGTGCCGATCGTGGTGCGGATGTCGGCCGCGCCGGCCTCGCCGCTCGAACCGCCGACTGCCGGCGCCGCCGGCAGCGCGCTGGTGGGATCGATCGAGACGGGGCCGCCCAGGGCGTCGGCCAGGGTGCGAACCGGTTCGCCGCCTGGCGCCGCCGTCGCGGAATCGGCTGCCGACGGGTTGGCCGCCGAAGGAGTCGCCTCGAAGGGAAGCGTCTCGGCCGGAGCTTCGGCCGAGCTTTCGGCGAATCCCATTTCCCATGAAACCAACCCTGCCGCGCCGGCCGGGGGGCGCTCGAGCGAAATCGCCAGCAGGATCAAGGCCGCGAAATGCACGGCCGCCGACAGCAGCCAACTGGGAGTCTCGGCGCGAAGACAAAACGCGGCCCACGACGTTGTCGGCCGCCTGCTTGGCGGGCCATCGGCCGCGTTGCGTCGGTGAGGCTCAGGGATCGCCATTGGTCGGGCTTCTCGATCACGAGAGATAAGCAACAAGACCGGAGAACCGCGCGGCACGGCATTCCGTCACTCTCGTCAACCCTGGCGAGGGCCGAGACAGTGCTCCGCCCGTCGAATTGATTGCTTGTGCTGCCGGCTCGAGGTGTTTGCTCGACGCGATCGACTTGTACGGGGACCAACGCCCGATTCTCGGCCATGTCGGCCGCGCGGCAGACGGGCGAACACGCCAAAACCATCGACCGCCCAAGCACTTACAATAACAACACTGGAATTCTAGGCCGGGGGCTTGCCCGCGTCAATGTCGCTTTGAGATTGCCGAAGTTGCTGAGTTGCGAAGCTGCGCGAATTGGCGAAATCGCGGAAGTCGCTGGCAGAGCGGCCTGCCGCGGGAGAGGGTGGCGCAACGATCGACCGACGCTCGAAGCACGTCCGAGGCACTTCGCTCGAACTGCGTCACTCAAAAAACGCCGATCGAAGCAACGCGAATGCGTGCCAACGCCTTGCTCGCGGCGCTATTTCACGGCCGCCGTCGGGGCGGTCGGAGAATCGCCGAACATCCGTTCGTCGTAGAGCACCAGCGCGTGAAGGGCATGCATGACCGAAGCCAGTTCCCGGCTATTGAGCGAACGAAGGGCGGCGGCCTGATAACGTTGTCCGGCCAGCAGGCTCAAGAGGTACTCGACGCCGCGCACCATCCGCGGGTCGCCCAGGCGTTCGTCGGGCAACGAGAAGCAGAGCCATTCCATAATTCGCCCGTTGGATGCCAATTGCGCCATCGCGTCGCGGCTGCTTCCGCGCGAGGCGAAGTAGTTGGAGCTCCAACTGCCGTCGCTGCCTTGCAATTCGAGGGCGAACTGTTGGAAGTCGCTGGTGAATTTCAGCGCGCGGGCAAAGTGCCCGTCGATCGGCTGCTGTCGGCGGGCGCGATCGAGTACGGCCGCGCTGAGGGCCATCAAACGCATCGTGCCGCCTTCGGGCGCTTCGACAATCGGCCGCGAAAGCTCGATGGCCACCATTCGTTCCACCGACCATTCGTCTCCGAGGCTGTTCTTCCAGGGGGCGTCGTTCGTGTAGAAAGAAAGCCCCAGCAATCGCAACGATTGTTCGTGCTCGACGCGGCACGCTCGCTTCTCGTACTCCACCAGATCGGCCACGCTGCGGACGTCTTCGCCGACGCGCATCGGGTAGTTGGCGGGCACGCGCGCCAGGGCGAACACGCCCAGCATCTGTCCCGGGTAGAGCTGACGGCCGTAACCGATGCGTGCGGCAATCCGTCCTTCGGCCAGAACCAGCGGCTCGTAGCCGCCGCAGGCGAAATTCCAACACAGGCACGTCACAGCGTTCACTCGGGCGCCGCCGCGAAGCACTTCCGCACGGCAGCCGAATGCGCGGCAAAGACCAAGCACATCAGCCACGTCGTTGCTTTCGACAGACAAGGGCTGTGCCCGATAGGCAGCCGTTGTTCGTCGAATCCGATCGCGCAGCGCGGCGAGCGCGGGCGTCAGTTCGCGGACGACCGGCGGAGGCTCTTTGTCGCCGGGTTTCTCGGCGGCCGCGTTTTTCGACGTTGCGCTTGAACGGGCCGGCTGCGATGCGTCGGCCTGCTTGTCGCCGCCGGAGGTCGTCGGCGGATGATCGTTCGCGCGGTCGTTCGCGTGATTGTTCGGGCGATCGGCGGCCGATGACTCGCCGGCCGGACGCTGAGGCTCGTCGGCGGCCGGTTTCTCCGAAACCTCGTCGGCGTAGGAGGGCAGGGGCGTTTGGCGAACCGGACCATCGACCGAGGGCCCGGCGTCCGGCTTAGAAGCTTCAACCGGCATCGGCGCCTCGTCGCGGAGTTCCGGTTCGGCGGCAACAGCCGCTTGGCCCGCCCAAAACATGACCGACGCGCAACACATCCACCACAAAGGCCTCTTGCCCATTTCGATTCACTCCCTTGGTTCGCACCGTTGCCGGCCGGGCTACTTGTTGGCTGCGCCGGCCACCGTGTTCGGCGCGGATTCGGTCACTTCGTCGCGGCGCGGCCGATCGATGAGGAAGCCACCGTCCGCCCCGCGTTGAATGTACGAGTTATTCTTCGCCCCGCAACCGTACGTGTCTTTTCCGCCGTAGTCGATGCAGAAGCTGAAGTTGCCGCCGCAGCCGGGCATGTCGTGATAGGTGATGCTCGGCGACGCATAACCTTGGCCGTAGCCGCGGTAGTTGTCGTCGCCGTTGTAATCGAAGAGCACGCCGAGGCTTGCCTGCGCGCCGGTTCCCTGGGTGAGTCCGCCGGCGGCCTCGTAGCGGTCGTCGCCGCCGAAATCAAAGAGGAACCCGATGGCACAATCCCAGGCCATGCCCGTGCCCATGATCGTACCCTCGTACACGTCGTTTCCGGCGTCGTCGATGCAGAAGCCGACGGCGTAATGGCATCCCCAGCCGCAGCCGAATCTCTGAAACTTCGGCTCGGTTCTGCCGCCGCGGGCATACGACGTTCGCGTGATCAATCGCTGATCGTTGCCGCCGAAATCGCGGGCGAAGCCCACGCCGCACCAATAACCACCGCCGTGCGAGAGATAGTCGAATTCGTACACGTCGTCGCCGCTGCCGTCGAGGATCACGCCGATGCCGCCGTTGGCCACCTGTCGGATGCCCGCCCCGACGCCTTGCCCCCAACCTTCGAGGCCGGGTGTTTCCTCATACGAGTCGGGCCATTGGCCGCCGCAGAAGTAATGATCGTTGCCTTCGACGTCGTCGAGCATGCCGAATCCCAGCGGCGCGCCGAAACCTTGCGCCCACATCGCCGCCCGGTAGTCGTCGTGCCCGCCGCGGTCGATCAACAGGCCGATGCCGCCGAGAGCGTGGCCCTGAACTCGGCGCAACCCCAGATATTCGTCGCTGCCGGCGTAATCAATCAAGATTCCGACGCCGCCGATGGCCGATCCTTGCGCGACATCTTGGGCCTGATACTTGTCGTCGCCGGCCAAGTCGAGCACCATCGAGACCCCGAGGACGGCCGCCCCCTGCACGCCGGGTTTGGCGCTGCGGTAGATGTCGTTGCCGTCCAGGTCGATCAACACAAGCACGGGCCGTTGCAGCGATGTTGTGCCGTCCACGTAGCCATCGTTGCCGCCCAGGTCAATCACGCACGCCACATCGGCGAGGCGATCGAGCTGATACACGTTCGACCCTTTGCCGCCGATGAGGATCGCGCCGGCCGGCGTGGAAATCCGCGCGACCAGCGGGCCGGTAACGCCGTCAACGGTCAGCTTCGCGTCGTCGGGCAATTGCCGCAACTGCTTGAGCAGTTCGGGATCGGTCAGCACCACCAAGCGTTCGGCGCACGCCCAAACGGCATCGCGATCCATCTTCTCCAGCAGGTCGCACATTCGCCGGCCCGTGCCGCGGTCTTGGAGCGTATGTCCGACGCGGTTCTGAGTAACCATCACCGGGACGAGCGAGGTTTGCAGCTCGCGAATCTCGCTCCGCGAAAGCGTGCCCAACGCGGCCGCGAAAAGGGCTTGGGTATCGACTAGTGCCGACTTGACCGCGTCGAGCGCCTGCTGCGGCGATGTGATCGGCGGAAAGACGGCCGGCTCGCGGCGAGGCAAATCCATTCGCGGAGCAACCATGGCCAAGGCCTGCGCAAGGCCGTGGTGATGGGTCAACACGTTCTTGTGAAGCTCGCGCGTGAACTTTTCCGCTGCGGCCGGGGCTTCGAGCGGATGACGCAAGAGATAATCATACCAACGCAAACGGCAGTTGCCGGTCAATTCCGAACCGGTATAGCGTCCGGCCGTTGCATCGAGCCGAGAAGCGGCGTATTGCTCGAAGCGGAGGTACTTTGCCGCGACTCCGCGGGTCTTCAGCCCGCTTTCGATCTCCTGGCGCATGATCGCCAACATGCCGGCGGCCAACGGTTCGCCAACAGCAGCTTCGCCGGCCTCTTCTCCCTTGTCTTTTTCTCCTTTAGCTTTCGCCTCGGGATCGTTCGCCTTGGGCTGTTCGGCGTCGGGCTGCTTGGGCTTGGCCCCTTCAGCCGGTTGCTGATCAGGGGCTTTGGCGTTGTGTGTTGTGTTGGGCTTCGCGTCAGAGTTTGTGTTGTCCTTTTCCTTCGTCCCGCTGCCTTCCGGGTTGCGTTCATTTGAACTCTGTTTGCTCGAGTCGTCGTTGGTTTCGCCCCGCGACGGGCTTCGGCCCTCGGGAGCCGCCTTTGCCGGTTCGTCGGGCTTCTGCTCGGGCTTCGCGGATTCGCCCGAGCCGTTCTTCTTGTTCTCGGGCGCTGCCGTTCGATCGGCTGCCGCTGGGGGGCCAAGCGAGGGGCCGGCCGGTTGCTGAGGGCCGTTCGCAGCAACCGGTGCCTGGGCCGAGGCGGGCTTGCCGCTTTCGGCCGGCTCGCCGGGGTGTTTGCTCGAGCTCGATTCCTCATTGGCATCGCCCGGGACGGGCTGCAAGAGAGATGGTTCGCCCGGGGACAGCCCAAGATGCTCCGCTCCGCGTTGTGCGCTTTGCAGCCTTCCGATCAGCGCGGGGCCTGCGACGGCTGCGGGAGGACGAGTGGAATCTGTCGTCCTCAGCACAGCCCGACCGTTCGTTATCGATGTGCGCGGCATTGTTTCTGCTGCACTGGCCACTGCCCCTCCGAGCAGAACGACCAACAGAACCTCACCACGAATCACCTGAGACACCGTGGCCGAGAAGTGCATGATGACCCTTTCCCTGATAGGCGCGCCGGCCTTTCCCGAACGTTGCAACGGTCAACAGTACACTACCTTAGACAGGTTCGAGAAGAAGCGGAAGTGCCAGCCCGTAAAAACCACTGCCTGCAGTACACGCGCAGCTTGCGCCCGCCTTGCTTTTTCTCGGCGTTATCTATTCGCCGTGAAGCCCGTATTGTCCCTGGGGATTTCCTATCCCTTTAACCAAAACGGGCATTCCGTCCGCGCGGACACAGTTGTTCTGGGCTTGTCGCGCAGAATCTCCATCCGCGCCGCTTTATCCGGCGATTCGATACACCCGCTAGAATCGGCACATTCCGACCATGGGCTTGAGGGAGTTGGACTTGATTCAGCTACGACCGGAGTTATTGCGGCTCTACTGCCGGTTGCTTGCGGGCGATTCATTTGTTCCCGAGGCATGAGTTGGCTATATTGACCTCCAACGGTGGATGATGATTTCGTTGACGCGGCAATTCAGCCCGAGACATCCCGGTTTGGATTCCGGGGTTTCAGAATCGTGCGCCGGCTGCGTTCACTCGTGTTTTCGGCGATTCGATGAGTCCCTTCTCTCGAAAGGCGACCGAGATGACATCTTCGCATTGGTGGAAGCCGTTGACGCTGGGAATCGTTTTGCTGTGCTCGCCGCAGTTCGGCATTGCGTCGGTCGATGGAGCGGAGGCGCCGCCGCCCGTCGAGGCTGCAAGGCCGAAATCGGTTGAACGGGAGGCGGGCGGGGGAGGGATCGTCGATCAGCGAACGACCGTTGCGGCTGAGCGCGTGGGCGGGGCTGCCGATGGTCTGGCCGCCGCGCCCGGCGGCGACCTGGGCAAGTCGAGTTCGGGGCCGTTGCCGCTCAGTCCGCTGGTGCGCACAGACGATCTGCTGACGGTTTTCGAGCGTCACGCGCGGCCGGTCGCTGATGCGAAGACATTCAACATTCTTTTCGATCGATTGCTCGGACCGGCGGGCTTTGCCGCGGCCGATGTCGTTGCATTTGAAGAGAATGCCGTCTTCTCGTACGCGGTGGCCGATGCCTATCGGCCTGACCTGACGGGAAAGGAACCGTTGGGCGGGTTGCGGCGGTTGACCCGCCATGTGCTGTTGCTGAAGCCCGACTGCTTGGTCATCGACGACGTTTGGGGCACTGCGGCGGCGGGGCCGAAGTCGGGCGAATTTCGGGTCATCGGCAACGACGGCGACGACATCACCCGCAGCTATTCGTTGATCGACCGCGGACATCGCCTCGACTGGTTGCTGTTGCCTGCCGGAGGCCCCGGCGTTCATGGGCAACCCTGGCCCAGTTTTTATCGCGAGTCGCGAGCGACCTATGTGTTCGTTTACTCGCCTGCGGCAGACAAGCCGCCGGTCGTGGCGGTCGAGGGAATGAAGCTGACCGTGGGCGATCGGGTTTACGAATTGAATCTCAGCCGCTGGCCAGCTTGGCTGTACGGCAATAGCTCGTTGGCGATTCGCGGCATCAAGGGTGAAGTGGTGTTGGCCAAGCGGCTTCTGCCCGCAGGTGTCCTGCCGCACGACGAACAAGGGCTGCGGTTGTTGGAGCGTTGGGAGGCGGCCTACATCGGCACGGCGAAGCCCGGTTGGGAGACGGGCCGACCGTCAAGCGACTTGGTCGCCGCGGTCGAGTCGGGCGAGTTGCGGCCGTGTCGGGTGATTGAATTGGGCTGCGGCAGCGGGACCAATGCGATCTACCTGGCGAAGAAGGGCTTTCAGGTTACGGCGATCGACATTGCGCCCAGCGCGTTGCGCCTTGCCGAAGAGAAAGCAGCGAAAGAAGGGGTTCGCGTCGATTGGCTCTTGGCCGACGTGTTGCGGCTGCCACCGCTGCCTCCGGCGGAACTGATCTACGACCGCGGGTGCTATCACGGCGTGCGTCGAACCGGGGCGGCTGAATACGTTGAAGCGGTTCGGCGGTTGACGTTGCCCGGTGCACGCTTGCTCTTGCTGGCAGGCAGCGCCGAAGACACGTCGCCCGGCGGGCCGCCGCGAGTCACTCAAGAGCAGCTTCGGGGCGATTTCGGCGCGCTTTTTTCCGAGCAACGGCTGCGGCGAACGCGGTTCGACCAAGCCGAGCGCGATGCCGCGGGCGTCGGGGCGTGGTCGGCGCTTTGGGTGCGAAAGCCCTATCCCTCTCCTGAGGAACTGCCGAAGCTGAGCGGCCTGCCCGATCCATTGACGTTTTTCGACGGTTCGCCGGTGCGCACTCCCGAAGACTGGTATGCCCGCCGCCGGCCCGAGCTAAAAGCCCTGTTCTCGCAGTACGTCTACGGCTATGCCCCTCCGCCGGCGAAGGTGACGGCGCGAGTTGCCCACACGGATGAGAACGTGTTCGGCGGCAAGGCGGTGCTGCGCGAAATCGAACTGACGCTTCGCAAGCCGGCCGATTCCGGCCCCGGGCAAGGCGAGCCCGCAGCCGCCGTTGCGGCGGATTCTCCGGCGGCGGTCATCCATCTGGCGCTGTTCACGCCCAAGCAGGCCGATCGGCGTTTTCCGGTGTTCTTGTCGCTCAACCAATGCGGCAATCATGCCCTGACCGATCATCCGACCGTTCGTTACGACCCCGAGGCGTTCCGCTCGCCCGATTGCGTCAAGAAAGGCGATCAGATCGGCCGCGGCGGGCAAACGGATTTTTGGTGCATCGAGTACCTGATCGATCGCGGCTACGCCTTCGCCGCTTTTCACCAAAGCGACATCGCCCCCGACGCGCACGATTTCACCAAGGGAATCCATGCGCGCTATCAGTTGCCCCACCCGAAGGAATCTTGGTGGGGCACTATCGCCGCGTGGGCGTGGGGATTGCAGCGCGCGGTGGACTACTTGATCGAAGATCCGCGGATCGATTCCCGAGGCATTGCGTTGATCGGCCATTCGCGGCGGGGAAAAACCGCGCTGTTGGCGGCCGCCTTCGACGAGCGCGTGGCTTTGGTCGTTCCCCACCAATCGGGCACGGGCGGGATGGCGCTGAGCCGCGGGAACGACCAAGAAACCGTCGAGCGGATCAATCGGGTTTTTCCGCACTGGTTCAACGATGTTTTTCCGGCCTTCAACAACAAAGAAGAGCACTTGCCCGTGGATCAGCATCTGCTTGCGGCACTGGTGGCCCCGCGGCGCCTGCTCGATACCGAGGGAGAACTCGACAAATGGGCGAATCCCGACAGCGCGTGGCGGAACCTGCAAGCCGCACAGCGCGTCTGGCGGTTTTTAGGCAGTCGCGGTCTGCAAACCGAGTCGCCGATCGTCGAGCCGGCGCGCATCTCCGCCGACAACGCCGGCCCGCTCGCCCAATACCGCCTGAACATCAATCACACACTGGTTCGCGCGTTCTGGGAGGCGATTCTCGACTATGCCGACGTGCACCTGCGGAACTGATGCGGAACGGACGGGCGAAAAGTATTGGGCTGTTCTTCGGGTACCCCAACGCCCTCGAACGGCGTTTTTCGTTTTCCGCGGTTCTGATCAGTTGGCAATGCTGAACATGCCGTCGGTGCGGTTGCGGTCGGCGATGGCGCCGAGGCATTGGAAAAGCCACATGTCGATGTCGTCGGGCAGGAAGCGGACGGCCCCGTCTCCGAAAAGGAACTGCGCGCCGCCCGGATGACACGACTTGAACCCCAGGGCGGTATTCCAATTGCAATCGGTGTGGCAGCCGTCGAAGGAAGCCAGCGAACGGTCGCCGCACGAGTTGTAATTGATCGGAATCGTCGTCGAGGTCACGCCGCAGGCATTGTCTGAATGGGCCCAGCCGCTGCGCACCTGCGAGGTGCAGCGCGAACGCACCTCGCCCATAAAGATCGTATAGGAAAGGCCGTCGAGCACGTCGGCGAAGGTGCATGTCCGCGGGTTGTTCAACGAGTGGTGCCGATAGAACGGCCCGGCCGCCGGGAACCCCTTGCGGCGGAAGCCTTCGGGCGGATCCTTGTTCGGCTTGAACAATTGATTAAAGGCGGCTCCCTCCGGGCAGAGGCAGGGCGTCAGATGATTGCCTTGATCCGAAACGTAGCGCGGCCCGGCGGAACTGACATAATTCGACAGTCCGTACTTGTTCGTGTTGAGGAATTGCCCGTCGTCGCTCGGGCAAAGGAACAACGGCACCCAGGTTTTGCGGATCCGATCGAAATTCGGGTGCTTCTCGATCATCTTCATCGCATTCAGGTCGTACCCCTTGTAGATCGCCTCGTAGAGCTGCATCTGTTCGATGAACGGCAGCAGGTGGTGCAGCGTCGTGCCTCGTCCTTCAACCAGCGGCGGCGGATCGGCCCCTTCCCAACGCGCCCATGATCCGATCGGCAATCGCTTGTAGGTGTCGTTGTACGTATGCAGCGCGATGCCCAACTGCTTGAGATTGCTCGTACAATTCGAGCGGCGCGCCGCCTCGCGGACCTGCTGAATCGCAGGCAAAAGCAAGGCGATCAAGATGGCGATAATCGCGATGACGACCAGAAGCTCCACGAGCGTGAACGCCTTCGTCTCACGCCCCCGCCGCGACGAAGATCGCTTCGACATAGATGCTCCCGCCAAGATTCGACAAGAAAAGTTCAGCATCTCCGGCATGCCCGCCGCGTGCCGGCTGTTGCCTCACTCTTGTTTCAGCTCTTCGAAGTGCCTGCTCGCATTCGACGAAGCACCGGCGATGCTCGTCGAGCGAGATTCGGGCCGGGCGATTCTTCCGTGGGCGTGCCGCAAAAATCCGATGATCGGCATGACCGCGATGCCCTTTCGGCCGATTTTATTGTTGCAGGGATCGCTTGTTTTGTCAAGACAAATTGCGGTGTTTGCCGGACCGGCCCGACGGATTGAGCCGCTGAGATGGTACCGGCCCCGGCTCGTCGCCTGAGCAGCCCGTGGGCGGGGCTGGCGGAGCCTGCCTTGATCCCACCGACTCGAACCAGAGCACGGTATGGCCCCCTCTTACCGAAACCGAAAGCCCGGCCTATTGGGCATAGTGCCGCAGGCAGAACCGCTTCCAATCCTCGGCGAGCGACGCCCAATCCTTTCCCAAGATCTCCAAACGGGGGCCTAGGTCGGTCGAGCCGTCGGTTCCGAACGCCTCGAGCAACCGCGGCAGCGAGGCCCGGTAAGCGTCGTCTGTCAGCAGCATTTCCACCACGGTCATCGCCTGCCAGTAGCGGTT
>Ga0308417_1002964_pt1 | contig 10990 bp, 10 predicted proteins | sample HotsprSampleOS65_FD_203528 | JGI IMG/M metagenome (GOLD analysis project Ga0308417, IMG submission 203528) | Hot spring phototrophic mat microbial communities from Octopus Spring, Yellowstone National Park, Wyoming, United States - 20090730_OS65 ... | reverse complement strand
ATCTTGAAGAAGAAGGTTTGTACGTGATTTTTGATGAAAAACAGCAAAGCGTTACACCAGGGCAGTTTGTAGCTTGGTACGAAGGCGAAGAACTCATCGGTTCGGGGGTAATTGCTTGAAGGAAAAAGGTAGATAAAAATTCCATTTTTGATAAAAAACATTTCATAGTCTAAATTTTGTATGTAGATTTGCTCTACGATTAGTAACTATTTGCCTAGCATAATTTAAATATTTGTAAATAGTTACGATTTTTTTTAGATAACTGCTTATAACTCACGTTAAACAGCAAATATGAAAAGACACTTGTGCTATTTGGCGATTTTCATTTTATTTTCCTGTAAAAATACCTACTACACGCTTTCGGGTGCTACGGCTACGGGAACTATTCAGGTGCTTAATTTTAGCAATTTGAGTGGTGGAGGACCGCCCTATTTGGCTCAAAAACTTACCGAAGACCTCAAAACCTACTATCTGCAAAACTCTCGCCTGCGTATCGTCAATGCCGAAGCCGACTACATCGTTGAAGGTGATATTACAGGCTATCAGGTACTACCTCTTGCCCCTACCGCCCAAGAACGAGCCTCCCAAACCCGTATCAATATCACCGTGAAAGTTCGTTTCACCGACAACAAAGAACCTACCAACAGTTTCGAGCAAAATTTCACCCAATTTGCCGATTTCCCTGAAAGCCAATCCCTCGCACAAGTCGAAAATCAGAAGATTCAGGAAGTATTTGATAAACTGATTTTTGATATTTTTCAAAAAACTGTTGCAAATTGGTAATTTTTTTATTTAATTTCGGTGCTTTTTACTTTGGAGAAAAAATATGCAAAAAGATACATTATTGGCACTGCTTTATCAGCCCGAAAATCTTTTGGAAGACCATTTGGAGGATTTGGAGGAGATTATCCAAAAGTACCCTTATTTTCATATTCCCCACGCCTTAGTAGCCAAACTCCTACATAATCGCCAAAGTAGTTTAGCATCTCAGAAAATACGAAAGGCATCGTTGTATGTCTATAACAGAGCTATTTTCAAAGATTTTATTTTACAAAATCCAAATAGAATTGACGTGGAAGAAGAATTTAGCTATCAAGATAATCCGCACAGAAATACTTTTGCTAATATTCAGCAAGAGATAGACGAGTTTGAAAAGAAAATGGAAACCGCTTCCATTGAAGACTTAGAAAAAGAACTTGCCTCCATCACCGAATCGTATTTACCCAAAGATTATCTTTTGGAAGAGACACAAAATAATAATTTTGAACCTGCGGAACAAACAGAAAATCAGAAAGAACAAAATTCTTTGATTGATGACTTTCTTAATAATTTCAACAAAACCGTTGAACCTATCTTAGAATTAGAAGAAGACCAAACCGAAGAAGAAGCTATCAAACTCTTTGAACAAGGCAACACCCAAGCGGCTATCGCTATCTACGAACAACTGAAACTAAAACACCTCGAAAAAGCAGCATATTACCAAAGCCAAATTGATATTTTTTCTATGGATTTTGGCAGTACAAATTTCACCACTACCCAAGAACTACAAGAAACAGAACAAAAAGCCCAAGAAACTACAACAGAAACAACCAACATTTTTTCAGAAACTAATCTTGATAATATTGATACTAATTTCTCTAATAATTTGGAAAACCAATCCACTGAAACTTCTTCCGAAATAACTGAGGCTCAAGCCATTGAATATCTCAATCAAGGCAACGTAGCCAAAGCTATAGAAATTTATAGACAACTTATGTTGCAAAATCCAGATAAAAAAGCGTACTTTGCGTCTCAAATTGAAATTTTAGAAAGTTAAAAATTTAAAAGAAAAATTATGTTAGCATTTGTAATTGGATTGATGATGCTTTTGGCGGTTCTGCTGATTGTGGTAATATTACCTCAAAGCTCAAAAGGAGGAGGAATGATAGGTGCGATGGGAGGAGCTAATCAACTTATCGGTGTAAAAAAAACCAATGACCTCTTAGAAAAAATCACCTGGGGCTTGATGATTGCTATTTTTGTACTTTCTTTGCTCACGAGAGCCTTGTAAAATTTTTAGAAATTTTATTTGTTCAGACGTTGCCACAGACAACGTCTTTTTTGTTTTTAAACTCTTGATTTTCAATGCAAAAGACTGCTCAAAAAATTTTTAGTCAAGAAGCACTTGCCCAACAAGTAAAAAAATGGCAAGCACAAGGCGAAAAAGTTGTTTTTACCAATGGTTGTTTTGATATAGTACATCTGGGACACATAGACTATTTAGAGAAAGCTCGTGCCTTGGGCGATAGGTTGGTAGTCGGTATCAATAGCGATGCCTCCGTGAAACGCCTGAAAGGCAAAAATCGCCCCGTAATTGAAGAATATGCTCGCTTGCGAATGATTGCGGCAATGGCTTTTGTAGATGCTGTCTGCTTATTTGATGAAGATACGCCAAAAAGTCTGATTGAAAAAATTTCTCCTGACATTTTGACAAAAGGAAGCGATTATACTCCCGAAAACATAGTTGGTGCAGATTTTGTTATGGCAAAAGGTGGTGAAGTGAAAACAATAGACTTGGTCGAAGGATTTTCTACTTCAAAAATTATTGACAAAATCAAAAGTTTTTTGTAATATTGTAACTCTTAAACTCTGCAAAGCTATGTACTGGATTATTCTTGGTGTTACCTTTTTATTGAGTTGGCTGGTGAGTAGCCGTCTGAAAAGTAAATTTAGAGAATATTCACAAATTCGTTTGCGTAATGGAATGACGGGCAAAGAAGCTGCCGAAAGAATGTTGAGAGATTACGGGATTTATGATGTGGCTGTAACTTGCGTTCCCGGCGAGCTAACCGACCACTACAACCCTATGAACAAAACCGTCAATTTGAGTGAAGCTGTATATTATGGCAATTCAGCGGCGGCGGTGGCAGTTGCCGCTCACGAGTGCGGACACGCTGTTCAGCACGCTACGGCATATAGTATGTTGCAGTTCCGCTCGGCAATGGTGCCTGTGCAAAACGTAAGTGCTCAGATACTCAATTTCATAATGATAGCTTCCTTCATCGGAGGATACGCTCTGTACAACACCATACCCATACAAACAATATTGCTGATAATTGTAGCATCGTACAGCGTGATTACTCTTTTCAGCTTGGTAACTTTGCCTGTTGAGTTTGATGCCAGTAAACGTGCTTTGAAGTGGATAGAAGCCAGAGGTATCACGACAGGGCAAGAATACGCTATGTCAAAAGATGCTCTTTTCTGGGCGGCAATGACCTACGTAGTAGCCGCTATCGGTTCGCTTGCAATGCTCGCTTATTACATCTTCTTGCTACTTGATAGAAGAGACTAAAAATATTGTGATTAAACACAATGACGATTAACTTGCCAAACGTTTGGCTCAAAAAACCTGAAAGTTTTGTTTTCAGGTTTTTTATTTTTGCAGAAAATTTAAAAATCTTCGCACCTTGAACTACACACTCAACTGCTCGGGAAAACTTATTTCCTTGTACCAACCGCTAATAATGGGTATTCTGAACCTTACCCCAGACTCTTTCTTTGATGGAGGAAAACATAATTCTACGGAAAAAGCCCTTCAACAAACCGAAAAAATGCTTGCCGAAGGAGCAGACATCATTGATGTTGGGGGATATTCTACACGCCCAAATGCAAAAGATATTTCTGAAAAAGAAGAACTAAATCGTGTTTTGCCTGTGATAGAGGTTATCAAAGCACGTTTTCCTGAATGTATCATTTCTATTGATACGTTCAGGGCTTCGGTTGCTCAAAGAGCCGTAGAGGCAGGAGCCAGCATAGTCAATGATATTTCGGGAGGACAATTAGATGAAAAAATGTTTGAAGCAGTCGCTCAAATGCGAGTGCCGTATATCTTGATGCACAGCCGTGGAAATCCACAAACAATGAGCCAATTATGCTATTACGAAAATATTTTTTTAGAAATTTTGCATTTTTTTGAGCAAAGAATTGAAAAATTAACTATCTTAGGCGTGAAAGATGTTATTTTGGATTTGGGCTTTGGTTTTGCCAAAACAAGAGAGCAAAACTTTTACTTATTGAAGCATCTATCTTATTTCCAAATTCTTGAACGCCCTATGCTGGTGGGAGTTTCAAGAAAATCAATGATATACAAGACTTTGGGCATAGAGCCTTCGCAGGCTCTCAACGGCACAACTGCACTCAATATGTTTGCCCTTACACAAGGGGCTAACCTGCTACGTGTGCATGATGTAGCCGCCGCCAAAGAAACATTACTTCTTTGGCAACAATTACAAAATAACTGAAACTATTTTAAATTTATCAATTATTGTTCATATATTTTTTCAATGACTTTACTTTTCAAGATATGGTTTATCAATTTCACTTGGATAGATGTCCTTGATGTCTTGCTAGTGAGTTATTTGATTTACCAATTCTACAAACTTCTGAAAGGTAGCATTGCCGTAAAAATTCTAATTGGTTTGGTTTTGCTTGCTTTGGTGTATATGCTTGTCAATTTGTTTCAACTCAAATTGTTAAGCAGTATTTTGGGGCAATTTTTTGGCGTAGGTGTAATTGCAATGATTATTCTGTTTCAGCAAGAAATACGAAAGTTTTTGTTGCTCGTGGGGCGTTCGCAGGTATTTGGTGATGAAAATTTTTGGGCTTCGATGCCTTGGCGAAAAACTGCTAAAATGACCAAAATAGATGTAAACACGATTGTGGAAGCGGCAAGAGCTTTAAGTACCAGCAATACAGGTGCTTTGATAGTGTTTGCTCGTAGTTCGGATATGAAATTTTATGCAGAATCAGGAGATAGATTAGATGCCGTTTTGTGTAAAAGGCTTTTGTTGGCTATTTTTAACAAATACAGCCCTTTGCACGACGGAGCGGTAATCATTAGCCCCAACGGAAGGATTGTAGCGGCTCGTTGTATTTTGCCTGTTTCCGAAAACAACGAAATCCCTGCCTCTATGGGGCTTCGCCACCGTTCGGCTATCGGACTTACAGAAGTAAGCGACGCTATCGTAATGGTTGTTTCCGAAGAAACAGGACAAATTTCTATTGCTCGTAACGGGCAAATCAATCAGGGTTTGAGCTATCAGGAGTTGCGAACAAAATTGACGAAATATCTATCAGAAAAAACAAAAATAAACGTTACAGAAAGAGAAATACAAGCCGCCGAAAGAGTGCTTTGACCTTATTGAGTAGTTGGACATTAGTTTTAGAGGTTAGTACTTAGACAAAATGTTGTTTTTCAGGAAAATACGAACACACGTTTAATCTCTTTGAATTACTTAACTATGCAGAAATACTACTTGTTGATATTTTTTGCTTTTTCATTGCTCGGGCAAATAGGCTCTGCCCAAAATATTTATTTCTCGCAGTTTCAGCAAACACCTCTCCTGACCAACCCTGCAATGGTTGCAAGTCAAGCAGTTATGGAAGGGGGCTTTTTCTACCGAAGCCAGCAAGTAGGAGGCGGACAGGCTTTTTCTACGCCTTTGGTGTATGGTTTGTATCCGTTTTTTAGCAAAAAAACTAATCAGCATTGGGCAAGTGTAGGCGTGCAGATACTTAGCGATAATGCGGGCATTGGCGGCTTGATGCGTACCACAGGTGGCAGTCTTGCCTTTTCGTATAACTTTTATTTGCCTCAAAATCAGCAAGTTTCGGCTGGTTTGCAAGGAGGTTTTTTTACGAGAAATATTTTTTTAGAAAAACTCAATACTGGTAGCCAATGGAACGATATACGCAGAACTTTTGACTCTTCCCTGCCCAACAATCTGGCTTCGCTCAACCCCAATGTAAAATTACCTATGCTCGATGCAGGTATTTTGTGGCAAATCAAAGATACCAATCAGTTGCAAAGAGCCTATTTTGGTATTGCGGCTAAACAAATCAATCAGCCCAACGATACTTTTACAGATGTTCGCAATCCAATTCCTATGGTTTTGGTTTTCATAGGAGGTTTGAAAGCCTACGAAAATCAGCAGATAAGCGTGTATCCTAATTTCAGACACATTCAGCAAGGAAAAATCAGGCAAACTAATCTTGGCTTCCAAACACGCTATCAGTACGGACAAGAAACCAAACAAACAGGCTTCATAGCTCTAAACACTTGGTACAGCATTCAGAATACTTTTATTGCAGGCATTGAGGTAGCTCATCAAAATTATTTCTTCAATTTTGCCTTTGATTTCAGTTCCACACGCCCACAAAATTTGGGTACTGCCAACGGTGCCGCCGAAATAGGTTTGGGTTACAGAAAATATCTCGCCAAAAAGCCTGCTAAAAAACCACAAAAACCTATCAAAAAGGACACAATCGTAGAAAAACCAGAACTTTTAGACCTTTCTATCATCATTCCCGAAGATTCTGTGTTGGTTTATACAGAAAAAGAAGGGCTAACAGCCGAAGAATTTGATGTATTTCAGCGTTCTGTGCTGTTTCCGTATGCTACGTATTTGCTCTCGGAAGGAAATAAAGCCTTTTTAGATAAAATTGCTTCTACGTTGCTTGCCAAACCAGATTTGAGAGTAGAAATTTCAGGACATACGTGCAATTTAGGCAAAGAAAACGATTTTATCGCAAAAGCCCGAGCCGTAGTGGTCTATAACTACTTGGTACGCAAAGGAATAGACAAAAAACGCTTAGTGGCAAGAGCTTGGGGAAGTAAAAAGCCCATTGCTCCCAACGCTATTGAAGCGGGTAGGGTTCGCAATAGGCGTGTAGAATTTAGGTTAATAACCTTTTAGAAACTGTTCAAAGACCCATAGGTTTTTAGTAAAACTCTAAATTTACGACCACCAAAAGTCCCTCTCTCCTTTGGAGAGGGGATAGGGGTGAGGTCAAAAGATTGAGGTTTAGAAAAACTAAATTATTTTGAGTGTAAAACCTATGAAGTTTGGTAAGACACTGCCGAAAGAGCATTTTGTACTTCTTCATTGAATTTTGCTACAAATTCCTCGATACTGAAACTGCCTAAATCGCCTTGTCCGTGTCTTCTGACCGAAAGAGTTTTGTTTTCTTGTTCTTTTTCTCCTACTATGAGCATATAAGGAACTTTCTTCACTTCGGCATCGCGTATTTTGCGTTGAATTTTCTCATCTCTTTCATCAACAAAACCTCTAATGTCTTTTTCAGCTAAGGTATTGAGAACTTCTTTGGCGTACTTGTTGAAACGTTCGGATATAGGCAAAACGGCAATTTGTTCGGGAGCAAGCCACAAGGGGAAATTACCTGCACAGTGTTCGGTAAGTACGGCAATAAAGCGTTCCATAGAGCCGAAGGGAGCACGGTGTATCATTACGGGGCGATGTTTTTGGTTATCAGCACCGATATACTCTAATTTGAAGCGGTCGGGCAGTTGATAATCTACTTGGATTGTGCCTAACTGCCATTTTCTACCGATGGCGTCGCGTACCATAAAGTCTAATTTAGGTCCGTAGAAAGCCGCCTCGCCGTATGCTACTACCGTGTTTAGACCTTTTTCAGTAGCTACGGCTTGGATATCAGCTTCGGCTCTGTCCCAGTCAGCTTCGTTGCCGATGTATTTTTCTCTTTCGGTTTGGTGGCGTAATGAAATTTGGGCAGTATATTCTGTGAAACCTAATGCTTTGAAAACATAAAGTACCAAATCAATTACCTTTCCGAACTCGCTGCGTACTTGTTCGGGTGTGCAGAAAATATGGGCGTCGTCTTGTGTAAAGCCTCTTACGCGTGTAAGTCCGTGCAGTTCGCCACTTTGTTCGTAGCGATACACGGTGCCAAATTCAGCCAAACGCAAAGGCAATTCTTTGTAAGAACGTGGCTTAGATTTATAGATTTCGCAGTGATGTGGGCAATTCATCGGTTTGAGCATAAAAAGCTCGTCTTCTTCGGGAGTGTGAATAGGCTGAAACGAGTCTTCTCCGTATTTTTCCCAATGCCCTGAGGTTTCGTAGAGTTTTTTGCTACCGATATGTGGCGTAACTACGGGCGAATAGCCTGCTTTGGTTTGTGCTTTACGCAAAAATTGCTCTAAACGTTCTCGCAAAAGTGTTCCTTTGGGAAGCCATAAGGGTAAGCCTTTGCCTACGTTTTCGGAAAAAGTAAAAAGTTCCAACTCTACGCCTAATTTGCGGTGGTCGCGTTTTTTAGCTTCCTCCAAGAGATGCAAATATTCTTTGAGTTCTTTTTCTTGTGGAAAAGTTACGGCATAGACGCGTGTAAGTTGCTTGCGGTCGGTTTGCCCGAGCCAATACGCCCCTGCTACGTTCATTAGCTTTACGGCTTTGATAAACCCTGTATGCGGAATGTGAGGACCACGGCACAAATCAACGAAATTGCCCTGCTGATAAAAAGTAATTTCGCCATCTTGGAGGCGTTCTAGGAGTTCGAGTTTGTATTCATCACCTTTTTCCTTAAAATAGGCAATCGCATCGGCTTTGGAAACTTCTGAGCGTTTGTATTCATTTTTTTGGCGAGCTAATTCCAACATTTTGGCTTCTATTTTGCCAAAGTCTTCTTGACTAATCACTCTGTCGCCTGTATCAATATCATAGTAAAAGCCTGTTTCAATGGCAGGACCAATCCCAAATTTTGTACCTGGATAAAGAGCCTCAATCGCTTCTGCCATCAGGTGAGCCGAAGAGTGCCAAAACGTAGCTTTGCCATCGGCATCTTTCCAAGTGAGTAGTTGTAAAGTAGCATCTTCTTCTATGGGCAAAGTGGCATCTTGTACTTTGCCATTTACTTTGGCGGCAAGGACGTTTCGGGCTAAACCCTCGCTAATGCTATAAGCAATTTGAAGAGCAGTGATACCTTTTTCGTACTCGCGTACTGCCCCATCGGGAAATGTAATTTTGATGTTATTCATAAAATTGAAGGATTTATGTCAAAAACCTACAAATGTTTTTGGCAAGTGAAAAACCTCTGCAAAGGTAGTAAATAATTTTGACGCAGACAGATTTTCTATAAAGTTTGGGCGAAAAATAAATGATGTTCATTAGATTTTTTACTAAAATTTTTCATTTTTTGCCTTTTGCAATTTTGTTTTTACCTTTGTTTCGTATTTTTCCTTTTTCTGTTCGTTGAGCGTAGCCGAAACAAACAGAAAAATCAAATTGCAGTAATTTTAAAACAATGCTCACGATACACAATCTCTCTTTTTCTTTCGGTGGTAGAACACTCTACGAAAATGTTTCTTTGCAAATTAAGCCCAAAGACAAAATCGGACTGATAGGACTGAACGGCACAGGAAAATCAACCCTTTTGAGGCTTATCGTAGGCGAATACCAACCCGAAAGCGGTACTATTTCTAAAAGTAAAGATTGTACGATTGGCTTTCTTAATCAAGATTTGCTTTCCTATCAAACAGACGAACCCATTTTGCAGGTTGCTATGCAGGCTTTTGAAAGGCAAAATCTTATTCAAGAGCAAATCAACGGCATTTTGAAAAAAATTGAAACCGACTACAACGACGCACTCGTAGAGCAGTTAAGCCATTTGCAAGAAGAATTTGCTATGCTCGATGGCTACAGCCTACAAGCCAAAGCCGAAGCCGTTTTGGAAGGACTGGGCTTTGCGACACAAGATTTGCAAAAACCGCTCAAACACTTTTCAGGTGGCTGGCGTATGCGAGTGATGCTTGCCAAACTGCTTCTGCAAAAACCCGCCTTGCTCATCTTAGACGAACCTACCAACCATTTAGATTTGCCCTCTATACAATGGATAGAAGAATACTTGGCAGACTACGAAGGGGGTGTGCTGGTAGTCTCTCACGACCGTGATTTTTTAGACAACATCTGCGAAACGATTGTAGAAATTGCACAAAAAAAACTTCATATCTACTCAGGAAATTATTCCGACTATGTAGAGCAAAAAGCCGAACGCGAGGAAATCCAACGCAATGCCTACGAAAATCAGCAAGCAATGATACGCCAAACTGAACGCTTCATTACGCGTTTCAGAGCGAAAGCCTCCAAAGCCCGCCAAGTGCAATCGCGTATCAAAGCCTTAGAACGATTAGAAAAAATTGAAGAAGTAAAAGACGAAAACGTGAAACTCCATTTTCGCTTCACGTTCTCGCAACATTCGGGAAGGCAAGTAGTAGCACTTAAAAACATAAACAAAAGCTACGGCGATTTGAAAATTTTGGAAAATACCTCTATCCAAATTGAAAGAGGCGATAAAATTGCCCTCGTAGGGGCTAACGGCAAAGGAAAATCAACACTCTTGCGGATTTTGTTGGGAACAGAACCTTTCGATGGCGAAAGAAAATTAGGATACAACGTAAAGATGACTTATTATGCCCAACATCAAGTCGAAGCCCTCACAATGACCAACGACCTGCTCCAAGAACTTCGCCAAACAGGTACTACTCGCACCGAAGCCGAATTGAGAACCATTTTAGGCTGTTTCCTTTTCAGCGGCGATGATGTTTTCAAGAAAATAAAAATACTCTCAGGAGGCGAGAAATCAAGAGTTGCTCTTGCCAAAACCTTGCTTTCTGATGCCAATTTCTTACTTTTGGACGAACCTACCAATCATTTGGATATGATTTCTGTAAATATCTTAGCTCAAGCTCTCCGAAATTACGAAGGCTCTTTCGTAGTAGTTTCCCATGACCGAAATTTTATTCGAAAAATTGCCAACAAAATTTGGTATATTGAAAATCACCAAATCAAAGAGTTTCTCGGCATTTACGACGAGTACGAGATTTGGCAAGAGGAAAGAAAACAAAATACATCATCAGAACCTCAAAATCACAAAAAGGAGAAAGAGAAAGAAAAAAACAAGCCTCTCGGCAATGAAATACAAAAAAATCAGAAACAACAACAAAAACAATTAGAAACCATCGAAGCCCGAATCATAGCCTTAGAAGCAGAAAAAAAATCCTTAGAAGAACAATTAGCCAACCCCGATTTGTACCAACAACCCGAACTTTTTGAGCAAATTCACAAGCAATATAAAAATGTAGAAACCGAACTCAACAAACAACTGCAAGCATGGGAAATGCTTATCGGATAGT
>Ga0308417_1002962_pt1 | contig 10997 bp, 4 predicted proteins | sample HotsprSampleOS65_FD_203528 | JGI IMG/M metagenome (GOLD analysis project Ga0308417, IMG submission 203528) | Hot spring phototrophic mat microbial communities from Octopus Spring, Yellowstone National Park, Wyoming, United States - 20090730_OS65 ... | reverse complement strand
ACGGCTTGCCCGAAGGAACGCTCGGCAAAATGGGCTTTGCCATTGCCCGCAGCCGTTCCAATGTGGTTTATGCTTTGATTGAATCTAAGAAAAATGCTCTTTATCGCTCCGATGACGGCGGCTTTAAGTGGACAAAAGTTACCGACCGCAACATTGGCAACCGCCCGTTTTACTATGCAGAAATCTATGTTGACCCAACCAATGAGAACAGAATTTACAATCTGTATTCCGAGGTGTCGCTCAGCGAAGACGGCGGCAAAACTTTCCGCCCGCTATTGAGCAATCAAATTCACTCCGACCATCACGCATGGTGGATTCATCCGAATGACCCTGACTACATCATCGACGGCAACGACGGCGGGCTTGCTATCAGCCGCGACCGTGGCAAAACATGGTTCTTTCCCGAAAATCTGCCGTTGAGTCAGTTTTATCACATCAACGTAGACATGAGCATTCCCTACAAAGTGTATGGCGGCATGCAAGACAATGGCTCTTGGGCAGGACCCAGTCAGGTGTGGCGCATGGGCGGCATTCGCAACCACGAATGGGAAGAAACTAGTTTTGGCGACGGTTTTGACGTACTGCCCGACCGAAGCAACAATCGCTACGGCTATTCTATGTCGCAAGGTGGTAACTTAGTGCGCTACGACCTCGTTTCTGGAGCTACAAAATTTATTCGTCCACAACATCCTGACAGCAAAGTCACGCTCCGTTACAACTGGAACGCTGCTATTGCGCACGACCCGTTTGATGACAAAACGATTTACTACGGCAGCCAATTTGTTCACAAAAGCACTAATCGCGGCGATAGCTGGGAAATTATTTCACCCGATTTGACAACTAATGACACATCTAAGCAAAAGCAAACCGAGAGCGGCGGTCTAACTTACGACGTTACGGCAGCTGAAAATCATTGTACCATTATTGCCATTGCACCCAGTGCAGTCAAAAAAGGCGTGATTTGGGTAGGTACGGACGATGGGAACGTACAGCTAACAACCAACGGCGGCGCAACATGGACTAATGTGGTCAAAAATATTAAAGGCGTACCTGCTAATACATGGGTGCCACAAATTCAGCCTTCGCCAACCAATGAGGCAGAGGCAGTAGTTGTGTTTGACAATCACCGCCGCGACGACTGGACGTGCTATGTTTTCCGCACCAAAGATTATGGCAAAACATGGGAACGCCTCGCATCTAATGTGAAAGGCTATGCTTTATCATTTGTGTACGACTTGCAAGAACCTAACCTGATGTTTCTCGGAACAGAGTTTGGACTTTACGTAACGGTGGACGCCGGTAAAAACTGGACAAAATGGACACAAGGCTATCCACACAACGTTTCTACGCATGATATGGTGATTCACCCGCGCGAGCACGATTTGGTAATCGGCACATTTGGGCGTTCGGTTTATATTATTGACGATATTCGCCCGCTGCGTGCTATGGCGAAAGAAGGTGTAGCTGTATTAGAAAAAACGCTCAAAGTTTTTGAAATTCCTGATGCTTACATGGCTCATTACCGCTTTCCTGCAGGTATGCACGAGTTTACGCCGGACAATGTGTACGGAGGTGAGAACCGCCCGCGCGGTGCTATGATTAGTTTTGTGATGAATCCAAAGGATGCTAAAACCAAAACAGATACGGTCAAAGTAGAAGTAGTATCAGCTAACGGCGAAGTGGTACGCACTTTCCGCGCAGGTGGCAAACCCGGTCTGAATCGCATTTACTGGAACTTTAGCAAAAAAGGTGTACGTTTTCCTAATCAGCCTAAGCCAACGAATCCGAACGCTCCCGAACCTGTGGGTGGAACAGTTATCCCCGGCACTTATACCATCCGCATCAGCTATGCCGACGTGAAAGACTCTGCCAAAGTGAATGTGTTGCACGACCCGCGCTATGAAACCACACCTGAAATCTTGGCAGCCCGCGAAAAATTACAAGCCGAAATGATGGGTTATGTGAGTAAAGTAACAGCAGTGGCAGACAATATCCGCAATGGGCAGGACAAAATTGGGCAAGTAAGCCGTCTTTTAGGCGACCGCAGCGACGACAAAGCCAAAGCCATTAGGAAGGCAGGCGATGATTTGCGCAAAAAATTGACCGATTTAACTAAAAAAATCAACGGAGATGACGAGTTGCAAGGAATTGTACGCCGTCCTGATATTGTAACAGCTGTTATCAGTGAGGCGATGTCCTATTTCCGAACCACACAAGGTATGCCAAGCAGCAACGAGCAGGCTGCAATTAAACGCGCTGTTGATTCGGTCAATGCGTTGCTCACACAAGCTAACGAAGTATTTGCCAACGATTGGACTAACTATCAGCAATTAGTCAATCAAGCCAATATTGCGATTGTAGAGGCAATGCCGCAAGTAAAATAAAACGATACTAAAAAGCATTAAAATTAAACAAATAAAAATCCCTGTCAGAGGTTCAAACTTCCTGACAGGGATAATTCTTCAAGGCGTTTGTGAAGAAACCAAACAGCTAAATATCCATTTTCAGCCGTTCGGCAATAATCTGTTCTACATGTTTACGTACGCCTTCTAGTTGAATGCGCTGTAAAACGTCTTCGGCGAAAGCAAACATCAGCAAGGCGCGTGCATTTTCTTGGCTAATACCACGTGTGCGGAAGTAGAACAGTGGTTCTTCGTCTAATGCGCCAACCGTACAACCATGTGAGCATTTTACATCATCAGCCCAGATTTCTAGTTGTGGCTTAGTATCCACCTTAGCATTGGGTGAAAGCAAAATGTTCTTATTAGACTGAAAAGCATTAGTTTTTTGCGCATCCTGACGGACAAAAATTTTACCGTTGAACACCGCTTGCGATCTGCCATTTAGCAAACCTTTATACAACTCGTTGCTGTGCGAATGAGGCTTGCGGTGGTCGGCTACTGTGTGATTATCTACAACGGTGTTATTGTTCAGTACGTACAGACCGTTCATGTAAGCCTCGCAGTTTTCCCCGTCAATGGCAATATGCAAATTGTTGCGCACAAGTTCGCCACTTAACGACACGGTGGTATTGGCATAGTAGCTATCTGGTAACTGAACGGTTTGTGTAAAGCCTATATGCGAGGATGTGTCAGCTTCGTTTTGAATTTTATAGTGGTCAAAGCGGGCATTGGCAGCCACAAGAATTTCGGTAACCATGTTAGTTAGCGAGTGGTTAGCTGATGCGACGCTGTTATAATGTTCCACCACCCTTAGTTGTGCGCTTATGCCTATTACAAACAAGTTGCGGATTTGTACCAATACATCGCCAGCTTCCGCTGATGCGATGTAATGCAGAATCACAGGCGCCTCTACAATTTTATTGTTAGGCACATATATGAAAGCGCCTTCTGTATCGGCTGCTGTGTTTAGCGCTGCAAAAATATGTTGGTTAGCATTGGCATATTGTCCGAAATGCTTGCTCCACTCGGCGACAAACTTATTTTTGGCTTCGCGCAGGTTGCAAATTTTCAGTTCGGATGCAGGCGAAACAATGTGTGAAAGCCAAGGCACATAAACGCCATTGACAAATGTCAATACATTGGCGTTTTGTTCGCCTTGCATGTTTGCTAAGGGCTTTGCGCTGGCTGCAGTCGCCTCGCTTACATGGCCATTGGCGAACGTATAAGCGCGGGAGGCTACGTTTTTCAGATTGATGTATTTCCACTCCTCATGTTTGGCAGTGGGTATTTCTAAGTTGCGCAAAATAGCAGCGGCTTGTCGCTGCATGTCTGATTGGGGCGGCTTGGCTTCCAAATAGGCCAGCGCCAGAGATTTCAGGTCTGTTTTTTCCATTTCCTCCGATAAAGATTTAGGGGCATTCCGACATCAGATTTAGGCTTGTTCGGCTTCTATTTCTGCTTTGATCCAGTCATAGCCTTTCTCCTCGAGTTCCAGCGCAAGTTCTTTGCCGCCGGAGCGTACAATGCGGCCTTTGTAGAGTACGCGTACATAGTCAGGTATGATATAGTCTAGCAAGCGCTGATAGTGCGTAATTACCAGAATAGCGTTTTCTTTGTTGCGCAGTGTGTTTACACCGTTGGCCACAATGCGCAGCGCGTCTATATCCAAGCCGGAGTCGGTTTCATCCAGAATTGCCAGTTTGGGTTCAAGCACTGCCATTTGGAAAATTTCATTGCGTTTTTTTTCACCGCCCGAAAAACCTTCGTTGAGCGAGCGGTTGAGCAGCGCCTGATCCATGTTCACTAATTTCATTTTCTCTTTAATCAGTTTGAGAAAATGAACAGCGTCTAACGGCTCTTGTCCGCGATATTTTCTTATCGAGTTAACAGCAGCTTTCAAAAAGTTGGTGTTGCTCACACCGGGTATTTCTACTGGATATTGAAAGGCAAGAAATAGACCTTCGCCGGCGCGTTCTTCGGGTGCGAGTTCAAGTAGGTTTTTACCATTGAAAATTACTTCTCCGCTAAGTACTTCGTAGTCCTCACGACCGGCTAACACAGAGGCTAGCGTACTTTTTCCCGAACCGTTAGGACCCATAATAGCATGTACCTCACCTGGTTTAATTTCCAGATTGATGCCTTTTAATATTTGCTTGTCGCCAATTGCAGCCTGCAAATTTTTGATAGATAGCATATCTTTAAGCCGAATTAATTACGTTTAACAAAACAAACAGGTCTGCAAAGTTCCTAATTGTCTAGAACAGTTTTAAGCAAAAAGGGGCTTTTTTGCAGATTTGTTAATACTTACCCGCTCCTTTTGCAACATGACCGATGCACATAACGTCAAAAAAATGTGTGTTATACTTTTTTCCAAATGTAAGTGCTATGTCGGCGAAATATAGCTTAATTATTCTATCACTAGGCGTTTGGCTCTGTGCAGCTGTGTCTGCTCAGGCGCAGGAAGATAAAAAAGACAAAAAACGCACCGAACGCCGCAAAGACTCCAAAGAAACAACTTTGAAAGGGCGGGAGTTCAATTTGGAAGATACTGCCTTTTTTTATGATGAAAATGAAATCAGTTTTCGCAATATTAATAAGATAGGGTACTATTACAACGAGCGACAGATCAATTTGATTAACAAATATCAGCGAGAAAAGCAGTGGGACAATTTGTTTAAAAATCTGCTCAACTATGTATCGCGCTTTGGGATAGAAAACTTTATTGATCCTTCAAGTATGGATATGGTCTGGCAGTTAGCACGGGTAGCAGGGCAATTGGGCAAAACCCAGATTATGCGGGAGGCATTTCAACTCATTATTAAGCATTACAGGGGAGATCTGCGAAGTGCTTGGCAGCGTTATGATAGCTTGTCGCGTTTCGACAAGCCCCGATACGTCAGTTTAGAACAATATTATCAAATGCTTGAGTTGCGCAAACATATAGACACGTTGCGCCCGCCTCGTGGTGTGCTGACCAACATAGGCAATGCGGTCAATTCCAAATTTGAAGACTATGGCGTCACCGTATCGCGTGATGGCAAAACGCTTATTTTTACTTCTAAGCGCAACCGTACACCTGGTACTAATCGCCTCACACGGTCTTATAATGAAGACCTCTACATAGCCGAGCGCATGAGTGACGACACAACTCAGTGGCAGGATGCTTTCCCTTTTGTCGACATTAATTCTAGTTATAACGAAGGTTCACCTTGTTTGAGCACAAAGGGCGATTATATTATTTTTGCTCGTTGCGAAGCACCCGACGGCAAGGGCAATTGCGATTTGTACATTAGCCGACGGATAGAAGGGCGCTATTGGTCAGAACCTGAAAATCTTGGTATTGTGAACAGCACCGCTTGGGACTCTCACCCAAGCCTCTCAGTTACAGAAGATACGTTGTTTTTCTCTTCCGACCGTGCGGGCGGTTTTGGTGGCGCCGATTTGTATTTTTCCGTGCGCCAACCGGATGGCACATGGGGAGTAGCTCAAAATCTCGGTCCGATAGTCAATACACAAAAGAATGAGGTTAGCCCTTTTATTCATCATAAGTACAACGTTCTTTATTTTAGTTCCGATGGTCAGTTAGTGAATTACGGCGACTTTGATATTTTCAAAAGCTACAATGTGCGCGGCAGATGGTCAGAACCCAAAAATCTAGGACCTTTGGTTAATAGCAAAGGGCGTGAGTTTTACTTTGCCATTGATGCTCAGTCAGATAAGTTGTTTTTTGCCAAAGCCGACCAAGAAAATCCCCGCAATCTGGATATTTATTCTTACCCAATGCCTATGGAGGCAAAGCCTAATGCAATTGTTCGCTTCACAGGAAAAGTACAGGAAGTAACCACTGGCGAAGTTTTTAAAGGCATTGTATCTATTATTGACCTGAGCGATGGAGTAGAAGTAATGCCCCGCTATTTAGCCGAAGATGGCACTTTTGAATTTGAATTAATCAACAACAAACGCTACATGCTTGTTGTGCAGGGTGAGAATTTCTTTCGCTTAGAGGAGGTATTCCTCTTGCAAGGCGACACAGAGAAAAGCGTAGCAGTGAAAAGCATACAGAATGTCCGTTTTGAGTCTATTGAATTTGAGGAAGGTAGCGCTCAAATTCTGCCTACTATGGAAAATGACCTGCACCTGATTATTAATTTTTTGACAGACTATCCCGAATTTCAGCTGAAAATATCAGGGCATACCGACAGTTCGGGAGATGCCGCTGCTAATCTGAAACTATCGCAACAACGGGCAGATGTCATCAAAAAATACCTTATCAACTATGGGCAAATCAATCCTAATCGCATTCAGGCGGTAGGCTATGGTAGCAGTAAGCCTATTGTTTCACCCGAAAAAACATCTGAACACAAAAAGCTCAACCGAAGAGTAGAGTTTAAAATTTACAAAGGCGGCGAATTGGCAGAAGAAGACAGTAACAAATAAGTCGGCATAGGGCTTGCAACATTAATGTTTACCTTTGCAAAAGGGAATTTTGCCCTATTGTCTGCATTGTGTAAGACACGATAATGACAATTTGGCATTTTTATCACCATTTGACGGTAACTATGTCACATTATTATTTCAACGATATTTTTTCTATGGCAATGTCTGAAGACGAAGCCGAAGATTTTATCCCATTGATGCACGGCGCAGGACAATCTTCAGAAGAAAGCGGTGAACTCCCTTCTGAACTGCCCATATTACCTGTACGCAATTCAGTGCTTTTTCCGGGTGTCATCATGCCTGTTACAGTTACCCGTCAGAAAGCTATTAAACTGGTACGTAAAGCTTACAAAGGTGACCGCATGGTGGGAGTGGTTACTCAAAAAAACAACAATGCTGAGGACCCTGTTTTAGATGACTTGTACACTACAGGTACAGTAGCCCGCATTATGAAACTCATAGCACTGCCCGATGGTCATACGACTATTATTATTCAGGGGCGGCGCAAGTTCCGTTTAGAAGCTATCCTGCGCGAAAACCCATACCTCATTGGTCGGGTGTCCTATTTGCTCGACGAGATGCCCGATGAGCGTAAAAAGGACATCAAGGCGCTGGTGCAATCTCTAAAAGAGGCTGCACACAAAATCATGCGACTCAATCCTGAAATACCCCAAGAGGCAGAAATTGCTATCAATAATATAGAAAGCACCGATTTCCTAATTCATTTTCTTTCTGCTAACATCAATGTAGAAATAAAAGACAAGCAAGAGCTACTGGAGTTTTCTTCTGTGAAAGAGCGTGGCACCAAATTGCTCGCGCATATGCTCAAAGAAATAGAGCTTCTGCAAATCAAACAGGAGATTCACTCCAAAGCACATTCCGACTTAGACCAACAGCAGCGCGACTACTTTCTCCGTCAGCAAATCAAGGTTTTGCAGGACGAACTCGGCGTAGATGGACACGAGCAGGAAATTGAGCAACTCCGTATGCGTGGCGCTCAGAAAAACTGGCCCGAGTCAGTCGCCAAACATTTTAATAAGGAATTAGATAAAGCGCTGCGCCTCAATCCACAATCACCCGAATTTCCTATAGCTATCAGCTATGCGGAGTTTATGGTAGATTTGCCCTGGAATGAATTTTCCGAAGATGTCTTTGACCTAAAAAAGGCACAAGCTATTTTAGATGAAGACCATTACGGGCTGGCAAAAGCCAAGCAGCGCATCATTGAATATCTGGCTGTACTTAAACTGAAAGGCGGCAACATGCGTGGTCCTATTTTGTGCTTTTACGGTCCTCCGGGTGTAGGCAAAACCTCCTTAGGGCGTTCTATTGCCAAATCATTAGGACGAAAATATGTGCGCATGTCACTCGGCGGCTTGCGTGATGAGGCAGAAATTCGCGGGCATCGCAAAACTTATATTGGAGCGATGCCAGGGCGCATTTTACAAAGTATCAAAAAAGCCGGTGCATCTAATCCAGTATTTATTTTGGATGAAATTGATAAAGTAGGCAATGATTTTCGCGGCGACCCAGCATCGGCATTGCTCGAGGTACTCGACCCTGAACAAAACAACGCCTTCCTAGATAATTACCTAGAAGTAGAATACGACCTTTCCAAAGTGATGTTTATTGCAACGGCTAATACACTGGATACTATACATCCCGCCCTGCGCGACCGCATGGAAATTATTGAGATTACAGGCTATACGCAGGAAGAAAAAGTACAAATTGCTAAGCAGCACTTACTGCCCAAGTTGCGCAAAGACCATGGTTTGAAAGCCAAAGATTTTAGTATAGATGACAAAACAATACTGAAAATTGTGGAAGAATACACCCGCGAATCGGGTGTGCGCAATCTAGAGCAAAAACTGGGGGCAGTTGTGCGACATGTTGCCAAATGGGTAGCAATGGAAGAACCTTATCAAAAGCGCATCAAACCTGCCGATGTGGAAGCCATTTTAGGCCCGCCTATTTTCGACCGCGAAATGTATCAGAACAACAATTTTGCAGGTGTAGTAACCGGTCTGGCATGGACACAGGCAGGTGGCGAAATCCTATTTGTGGAAGCAAGCCTGAATAAAGGCAAAGGAGCGCTTACACTCTCAGGGCAACTAGGCGATGTAATGAAAGAATCTGCTATTACAGCACTCTCATATCTGAAAGCTCACGCCGATGATTTGGAGATAGATTATCGCATTTTTAATCATTACGACCTGCATATTCACGTTCCGGCAGGCGCTGTACCCAAAGACGGACCTTCAGCAGGTATCACCATGCTAACTGCCCTAGCGTCTATCTATACACAACGCAAGGTAAAAGATCGCCTAGCAATGACCGGCGAAATTACGCTTCGCGGCAAAGTACTGCCCGTAGGCGGCATCAAAGAAAAATTGCTTGCCGCACGTCGCGCCGGTATAAGTGAAGTTGTGCTTTCTGCCCGCAACCGAAAGGATGTAGAAGAGATAGATACGCAATATTTGAATGATTTAACCATTCATTATGTGGAAACAATAGATGAAGTATTGCAGAAGGCATTGCTACCCGAAAAAGTAGCCAAGCCCATGCGCTTTGAGATTGAAACCACTCCTCAGGCAGCGGCCAATGGTCAAGCGGCGGGCGCATAGCCAAGCAAAAAGAATGTTAAAAAGTTAAACCCAGTATTGGTAAGGTCTGAACACCGCACTAAATTCGCACCTCAAAAAATTGTGATAAATGGCAATCATTACACGAATTAGGCAGCTTTCTACTGCAGTTATTGCAGTTATTTTCATTGCGTTGGGTCTTTTTATTATTGGTGGCGACTTATTGTCCCCCAATTCTTCCATTATGAATATGTTCAATCGGAAGGAAGTAGCCCGTATCAATGGCGTAAGTATCTCACCTCAGGAGTTTAGCGAGCAACTGAATATCAGCCGGTCCAACCTGGCAATTCGTCTGGGGCGTAATGTTACCGATGCCGAATCAGACTATCTCCGCTACGAGGCTTTTAATGAGTTGCTTTATAAGCATGCCATGATGCCACAAATAGAACAATTGGGGCTTATGGTAACACCAGAAGAAGTAGTTGATATGGTACAGGGCAATAACATTCACCCTGAGTTGCGCGAGGCTTTTAAAAATCCGCAAACTGGTGAGATTGACCGTAACCAAATTATTACCTTTCTGAACAATCTAGCAGCTTTACCCGCTGAACAGCGCGCTCAATTTGAGGCATTTGAACGCTCACTGGCACCTACCCGCCTGCGCCAGAAATATTCTCATCTGATGAAATATTCAACCTTTGCTACTAAGCAGGAAGCAGAAGCTTACTATCGTGATATCAATAATCGCCGCTCAATCAAGTTTCTGTATGTGCCTTTCAGCTCTATTCCTGACTCTGTAATTAAATATACAGACAGCGAATTGCAGGCATTCCTAAATGCTAATCAGTCAAAGTACAAGCGTAAAGAAAACCGTGCAATAGAGTACGTAACTTTTCCTTTCAAGCCTTCTTCCAAAGATACAGCCAATATTAAAAGCCAAATTATGCAATTGAAAGAGGAATTGGCGAAAACTGCTGAATCAGACCTTGAAGTTTTTGTTACTAATAATTCTGACTTAGGCAGTTCGTATCGCGACTTTAAACCTGCTGATATACCTGAGGAAATTTCTTCTGATAGCTTAAAAGTTGGAGCGGTACTTGGTCCGTATCTGAAGAATGGCTACTTTATTATTTATCGCATAGTAAAATCAGGACAGGACTCACTAAGTTCTGCCAAAGCAAGTCATATCTTGTTCCGCTTCGGCGATGATAAAAACAAAGCCAAACAAGAAGCTGAAAAAGTTCTTGCACAATTAAAAAGCGGTGCTGACTTTGCGTTCATGGCAAATATGTATAGCCAAGACCCAGGTAGCCAGTCTCGCGGTGGCGACTTGGGCTGGTTTACAGAAAATCAGATGGTCGCACCTTTTGAGAAGGCTGTAATGGGTGCTACTAAAACCGGTCTTATTCCCAACTTGATAGAAACTGAGTATGGTTATCACATTATTAAGGTTACCGGTTTGAAAACCCGCGCTAAATATACAATTGCCGCTGTTTCAAAGGATATTGTACCGAGTGAAGCTACAAAGAATGAGGCGTTTATGAAAGCCGGAGAGTTTGCAAAAGCCCGCACAGCA
>Ga0308417_1002961_pt1 | contig 11002 bp, 7 predicted proteins | sample HotsprSampleOS65_FD_203528 | JGI IMG/M metagenome (GOLD analysis project Ga0308417, IMG submission 203528) | Hot spring phototrophic mat microbial communities from Octopus Spring, Yellowstone National Park, Wyoming, United States - 20090730_OS65 ... | reverse complement strand
CCCCTTGGCCACCCCCAGCATGGGCAGGTCCATGAGGCCCAGCTCGCCGAGCACCGCCAAGGCCACGTTGAGCTGGCCGCGGCCGCCGTCGATGAGCAGCAGGTCCGGCAGCTTCCCTTCCCCCGCGGCCAGCTTGCCGTAACGGCGCGTCAGGGCCTCGCGCAGGGCGGAGTAGTCGTCGCCTGGGGTGGGGTTGGCGATGTTGTAACGCCGGTACTCTGAAGGCTGCATGGCACCGCGGTCATAGACGACACAGGCGACCACCGTGGCCTCGCCCTGGGTGTGGCTGGCGTCCAGGCATTCGATGCGCTCGATGCCGCCCTCGCCCAAGGCCTCGTTGAGCGCCGCCAGGCGCACCTCCTGGCTCGCGCGCTGGCCCTCGCGTGCAGTCAGGGCTGCACGCGCGTTCTCCTGAGCAAGCCGTAGCCACACCCGCCGCTCGCCGATCGGGCGGGTGACCACCTGCACCCGACGGCCGGCCCGCTCCGTCAGCCACTCCGCCACCCCCTCGACCTGCGCGCCGAGCACCACCAGGTCCGGCACCTCGTGCATGGTATAGTGCTGGGAGAGGAAGGCCTCCAGCACCTGGGCGGCATCGGCCTGCTCGGCGTCGTTGGGGAAGAAGGCCTTGCCGCCCAGGTTGCGCCCGGCCCGGATCATGGTCAGATAGACGCAGGCCACGCCGCCCTCAACGACGGCGGCGATCACATCCGCGTCCCGTGTGCCGCGGCTCTCGACGAACTGCTTCTCGCGCACGCGGGCGAGCGCCTGGATCTGGTCCCGGTAGCCCGCCGCCGCCTCGTAGCGCAACGCCGCCGCCGCGCCTTCCATCTGCGCGGTCAGGCGCTCCAGCACCTCGGCATCCTTGCCGCTCAAAAACAGCGCGGCGTCCTCCACGTCACGGGCATAGTCCTCGGCGGAGATCAGGCCGACGCAGGGCGCGCTGCAGCGCCGGATTTGGTACAGCAGGCAGGGGCGCGAACGGTGGGCGAACACCGTGTCCTCGCAAGTGCGCAGCCGGAACACCTTCTGCAGGATCTGCATGCTCTCCCGTACCGCGTGGGCGCTGGGGTAAGGGCCGAAGTAGCGATGGCGCCGATCGGTGGCGCCGCGGTAGAAGGCCAGCCGCGGGAAGGCATGGCCGGTGAGGATCAGGTAGGGGTAGGACTTGTCGTCGCGGAAGACGATGTTGTAACGCGGCGCCTGGGCCTTGATGAGGTTGTTCTCCAGCAGCAGGGCCTCGGACTCGGAGCGCGTGACGGTGACCTGGATGTCCCGCACGCGCGAGACCATGAGCGCGATGCGAGGCGAAAGGTCCGTCTTCTGAAAATAGCTCGACACCCGTTTCTTGAGGTTTCGCGCCTTGCCCACATAGAGCAGCTCCCCCCCCTCGCCCAGCATGCGATAGACGCCCGGCAGGCTGGGCAGATTGGCCAGGATGTGGGTCGGGTCGAAGGGCGACTGAGCGGGGGCGTTCATGCGTGATCCGCGGCTATAGCGATGGCCGCTAAGCGGGGTCTCGATTCGAGCCGCGCAACAACCCGATCAGCAAGGGCGAGGCGGGCTCAGCGAAAGGGTTGACCACCGTTACGCCGCGCCAGGTAAACCCATTCTGGTAATCTTCGCTGAGGAGAAGACGGCAGTGGTTTTCCGCGGCAACGGCCAGGATCAGGGCATCCCACATCGGCAGTCGGTGATCGACGGTCAGGTCCAGCGCAGACTGAAACGCGAACCAGGTCGAGTCTGCCACCTCGAAACTGTCTGCCCAACTCAGCACCGCCTCGCGTACCAGCACCGCTGGACGACTGGCTTTGGCCGTGAGGATACGAGCGAGCTCGCCGAGCGCTTGCGCCGGCAATACCACGTCCGTGCTGGACAGCCGTTCTATCCATCGTCTGGCCATGTCGCAACGCCGTTCGTCGCCTACCCCTTCGGCATAGGCCAACACGTTGGTATCCAGAGCGACTCGCACTGCTCAGTCGTCGTACAACTCGGCGCGCACCCAGTTACGCCCGCCGCTGGGCTGCAGTTGCCGCAACCGTTCAAGCAAGCGTCGTTTGGCCGCCTGGCGTTCGCTGTCGTCAGTGCGCACTGGCGCAATGGTGGCAACCGGTTTGCCACGCGACAAGACCGTGACGACCCCTCCCCGGGCAACCTCGCGTAGCAGGCTGGAGAAATGGCGATTTGCCTCAGCGGCGGGGATTGTTTTCATACGCCTCATGCGTGTAGTGATGGACACTACATTAGATTTCGTGGTGTATGCCGTCAAGGATCAACGCACATGACAACATCAGGGCACGGTTGACTACTCGCATATCGCTCGATGTCCATGCTGCGTGTTCACAAAATACCATGCCTGCCCGCGACTCCCGGCGCCCACCGCGTCTTGTCGCTCGTTTGTACGTGGGCCTTGAGGTCGGCTCTGAGGTTCGTACATAAAGGAGTGTGCCACATGGGTGGCTTACAGTTCCTTTAGATGCGCTTGTGTCAGTTGGTGCGGACAACCTCGTCCGGGTGTTGCGTGACTCCCATGGGGCAATGCAGTTATAGCGCACCCGTGAGGTCGATAGACGCGCGTGCAGATGCCTTTAGCGTGGTCAACTCCAACGGCATGCTTGATGGTCGTTACAACATGCCTGCTCTGCCGTTGCTGAAGGCGGACAAAAGCTGACCGGTCTTGACGCCTGGCGCCGCCCTGCGGTGGGAGCCAATTTCCACTACGCCGGTGTGGGTGACGTCGAACGGTCCGCGAGTTAACCTTGGGGTCCTTTTTTCCGAGGTGTCTAGGATGGACGCAGTCGGTTTCGTCGGCCTGGGGGTCATGGGCCGGCCCATGGCCCTGAATCTCCTCAAGGCCGGATATCCCCTCACCGTGTACAACCGCACCGCCGAGCGCGCCGCGGCCGTGGCCGAGGCGGGGGCCTCGGTGGCGGTCTCGCCGCAGGCGGTGGCGGCAGCCAGTCGCATCGTGTTCGTCAACGTCTCCGACGATGCGGCGGTGGAGGCAGTCCTGTTCGGGCCCGCGGGTCTCGTGCACGGGCTGGCGGAGGGGGCCATCGTGGTAGACATGGGCACCACCTCGCCCGCTGCCACGCGCCGCTTCGCCCAGCGCCTGGCCGAGCGGCGTTGCACCCTGCTCGATGCGCCGGTGTCGGGCGGCGAGGCGGGGGCGCGGGCGGGGACGCTGTCCATCATGGTCGGCGGCCCCGTTCACGCCTATGAGCGCGTCCTGCCTTTGTTCAAGGTTTTGGGCAAGAACATCGTGCACGTGGGGGAGTCCGGCGCCGGTCAGGTGGCCAAGGCCTGCAACCAGATCGTGGTGTCGGCGACCCTGCTGGGGGTGGCCGAGGCCCTGACCTTCGCCCGCCGCCAGGGCGTGGTGCCGGAGCGGGTGCGCGCGGCCCTGCTGGGCGGCTTCGCCTACAGCCGCATCCTGGAGGTGCACGGCGAGCGCATGCTCAAGGGCGATTTCTCGCCCGGCTTCCGCACCCGGCTGCATCAAAAGGACCTGGGCATCGTCATGAACGAAGCGCAACGGCTCAACCTCGCCCTGCCCGCCTCGGCCCTGGCCGCGCAGCTCATGAATGCACTCGTGGCGATGGGGCACGGCGAGGCGGACTCCTCCAGCCTGGTGCGGATCATCGAACGATTGAGCGTTCAGGACATCTCCGACCACTGAGGCCATGAAGCACACCATCGTCTTTCTCGACCGCGCGACCCTGATTGCCGAGCTGCCCATCCCCGCCTTCGACCACACCTGGGTGGAGTACCCCGAGACCCGGCCCGAGGAGGCGGGCGAGGCCCTATGGCGGGCGACCATCGCCATCGCCAACAAGGTGCCGATCACCCGCGCCGTGCTGGAGGCGGCGCCCAGGCTGCAACTCGTCGCGGTGGCCGCCACTGGGGTGAACAATGTGGACCTCGCGGCCTGCCGCGAACGCGGTGTGGCGGTGACCAACATCCGCGGCTATGCCGAGCATACGGTGCCGGAACACGTGTTCATGTTGCTGCTGGCGCTACGCCGCAACCTCCTCGCCTGGCGCCAGACACTCGCCGCCGGCGCCTGGCAGAAGGCGCGCACCTTCTGTCTGTTCGACCACGAGATGCACGACCTCGCCGGGACCACCCTGGGACTGGTCGGCCATGGCAGCATCGGCCGCGGGGTGGCGCGCTTGGCGCAGGCCTTCGGCATGCAGGTGCTGTTGGCCGAACACAAGGGGGCGGCCGAGTGCCGTCCCGGCTACACCCCGTTCGACGAGGTGCTCGCGCGCGCCGACCACCTGACCCTGCACTGCCCGCTCACGCCCGAGACGCGCAACCTCATCGGCAGCCGCGAGTTCGGCCTGATGAAGAAGAGCGCCGTGCTCATCAACTGCGCCCGCGGCGGCCTCGTCGACGAGACCGCCCTGCTTGCGGCGCTCGCCACCCGCCGCATCGCCGGGGCGGCCTTGGACGTGCTGGCGGTGGAGCCGCCGACCGCCGGCAGTCCCCTGCTCGATCTGAACCTGCCCAATCTCCTCCTCACCCCGCACGTGGCCTGGGCGAGCCGCGAGGCCATGCAGGCCCTGGGCGAGCAGTTGATCCGCGTGATCGAGGCCTTCGTCGCCGGCCGGCCGATCAATCTGGTGGTACCGCCGCCGGCCTGAAGCGCGGTTGCGCCTGTCCGCGCGCGGCGGCTAGACTGCCTGCCTCCCTCGAGGCCACCGCCATGTCCCGCACCGCCCCCCTCTTCCTCGCCTGCGCCCTGTTGGCGGCTCTGCCATCGCGGGCCGCCCCGACCTGGGAGGCCAGGCCCCTGCGCGAGGTAGCCATATTTCCTGAACGCAGCGCCCAGGCCCAGGTCGTCTCGCTCAACACGACGCGTCTCGCTGCCGAGATCGCCGCCCCCGTCCAGGCCCTGCCGGTGGAACCGGGGCAGACGATCCGGCGCGGCGAGGTGGTTGCCCGGCTCGACTGCCGCGACTATGAACTCGCCGCCCGGCGCGCGGCCGCCCAGCTCGAGGCGAACGCGGCGCGCGAGCGCCTGGCCGCCCTGCAGCTCGAACGCGCGCAGCGCCTGGTCGCGGAGAACTTCATCAGCCGCGACCTGCTCGACACCCGCCAGGCCGAGCACGATGCCGCACGTGCTGCGGTGGCGGTGGAGCGCGCCGCCTTGGAGACCGCCCGCCGCCAGGTGGAAAAGTGCGTGCTGCGCGCCCCCTTTCCGGCCATCGTCGCCGAGCGGTTGGCTCAGGTGGGGGAGATGGCCGCACCGGGCAGCCCCCTGGTGGCCCTCATCGACACCTCGCGTATCGAGGTGCGGGCGGAAGTCCAGGCGGCCGATGCCGGCTCGCTCATGCGCGCACGGGAGCTGCGCTTGCGTCTCGATGGCGAGGACTATCCCCTGCGTCTGGCGCGTCTGTCGCCGGCCATCGAGCCTGCCAGCCGGCTGCGCCAGGCCCGCCTGCGCTTCGGCGCCAAGACCGCCCCCGTCGGTGCCAGCGGACGGGTGATCTGGCGCGATGCCTCGCCACACCTGCCGGCGGAGCTCTTGGTGCGGCGGGGCGGGCGGTTGGGGGTGTTCACTGCAAGCGACGGCCAACCACGCTTCCACCCCCTGCCTGCGGCGGAGGAGGGGCGGCCGGCCCGCGCCGACGGCCTGACGCCTGAGAGCCGCATCGTGGTGCGCGGCCAGAACGCGCTGTAAACCGGGGACGGTTGCGTGCAGTTCTACCAGGCCCTGCTGCGCAACCACCCCCTGGCCAACATCAGCTTTCTGGTGGTGCTGGTCATGGGCCTTTCCGCGTATCTGTCCATGCCGCGCGAGCAGGACCCGGAGATCAACCTCAACTGGCTGGCCATCGTCGCGGTGCTGCCCGGGGCCGGGGCGGAGGACGTGGAGCGCAAGGTCACCGCCCCGCTGGAGGACGCCATCGCCCGCATTCCGGACATCCGCTTCATCTCGAGCACCAGCCGCGAGGGGGTGGTGAACATGCTGGTGCGCTTTCGCGACATCCCGCCGCGGCTGTTCGACAAGCGGGTGACCGACCTGCGGCGCGAGGTGCAGGCGGCGACCGACCGTGAGCTGCCGCCGGAGGTCGGGCAGCCGGAGATCTACGAGATCACTACCTCCAGCGGCTTTCCCACCGCCATGGTGCTGATCCGCGGCCGCGCCTTCGACGAGACCCTGCGCCGCGAGGCCCGGCGCATCAAGGCGGAGCTCGAGCGCCTGGCGGGGGTGGACCGGGTGTTCGCCACGGGGCTGGCCGACCCCGAGCTGCGCGTGAGTTTCCGGCCTGAGGCCCTGGCGGCACGGGGGCTCACGGCGGCCGACCTGGCCGATGCGGTGGCGCGCTGGTTCCAGGACACCCCCACCGGACGTGTGCGCGTGGGCGATGAAGAGTGGCTCATGCGGGTGCGGGGGCAGGAGGTCGATGCCGATTACCTGGCCGGGCTCACCGTATTCTCGCCGCGCGGGCCCGAGCGGTCCGTTCCGCTGGCAGAGGTGGCGGCGGTCGAGCGCGCGCGCGAGAAGCCCACCAGCCTGGTCTCGCAGGCGGGGGCGCCGGCGGTGCTGCTGGCGCTGAACAAGAAGTCCTACACCAACACCTTGGCGCTGGTCGGTCGCATCCAGGCCTATATCGACGCCCAGAACGCGGTCCTGGCCGATCAGGGCATCGAGCTCAGTCTGCTCGACGACCAGACCCTCCCCACGCGCCAGGCCATCGACGTGATGCAAAACAACGCCGCCCAGGGCTGGGTGATGGTGATGCTGATCGCCTGGCTCTTCCTCGGCAGCCGTATGGCCCTGCTGGTGGGGCTGGGCATCCCGTTCGCGCTGGCCGGCACGTTCTGGATCCTGCACGCGGGCGGCTGGACGCTCAACATGAGCGTGCTCTTGGGGGCCATCATCGCCCTGGGCATGCTGGTGGACGACGCGGTGGTCATCCTGGAGGACATCTATTACCGCATGGCGCGCGGGGCGCAGGCCCTGGAGGCGGCCCTGCAGGCGGTGGCCAGCGTCGGGCTGCCAGTCCTGGCGGCGGTGCTCACGACCATGGCCGCCTTCCTGCCGCTCATGCTCATGAGCGGCATCGTCGGCGACTTCATGCGCGTGGTGCCCCTGGTAGTGACCCTGGCCCTGGCCTTGAGCCTGGTGCAGGCGTTCTGGATGCTGCCCGCCCACGTCGCCCTGGTGAGCCCGAACTTCGCCCGCCCCAGCCGTCTGCACGGCCCACGCACACGCTTCCTGCATGCGTTACGGCTGATTTATGCGCGCTGGCTGTTGCGGGCGCTGCGCCATCCCATCGTTTCCATGCTCCTGATCCTGGCGTTGTTCGCCGGCGCCATCGGCGCCGTGGCGGGCGGGTTGGTGCGGCTGCAGTTCTTCGCCTTCGATCCCCTGCGCCTGTTCTACGTCAACCTCGACATGCCGGCCGGCACGGCCATCGACGTCACCCTGCGCGAGGTGGAGCGGCTGGAGCGGGCGATCCGCCCGCACCTGCGCGCGGGCGAGCTGCGCGGCATGGCCGCCTACGCCGGCGTGAAGTACACCGAGACCGAGCCTCTGTATGGCGACGCCCACGGCCAGGTGGTGGTCTCGCTCGAGGCGCGCGAGGCCGACATGCGCGCCACCGACGAGATCGTCGCCGCCATCCGGCGCGACCTCGGCACGCGCGCCTGGGCCGGGGAGGTCACCTATACGGTGCTCTCCGGCGGCCCCCCGCCACAGCCGGCGATCAAGGTCCGGCTCAAGGGCGACGACTACGACCGGCTGCGCGCCGCCGCCGATGCGCTGAAGGCGCGCATCCGCGACATCCCGGCGGTGCGCGCGGTCACCGATGACGACCTGCCGGGGCGGCGCGAGCTGATCCTGACGGTGGATCGCGACGCCATCCGCGCCGCCGGCCTGGATCCCGGCCTCGTCGCGCGCCTCGTGCGCCTGCACGTGGACGGCGAGATCGTCGCCGAAGCGCGCCACCAGGGCGACAAGGTGGAGGTGCGGGTGCGCGCGAGCGAGCGTCGGCTCGATGACGTGCGCCAGGCCCTGGATGACCCCGTGGCCCTGCCGGGCGGCGGCACCACCACGCTGGGCGCCCTGGTCGAGACCCACGTGCGCGAGGCGCGTGCGGCGATCAGACACTACGACCTCAAACGCGCCATCACCCTCGAGGGCGATCTCGACAAGACGGCGATGGACACCCTGACAGCCAACCGCCGCATCCAGGCGCTCTGGGCGGAGATGGCCGCGCAGTATCCGGGCATCGACATCGACTTCTCCGGCGAACTGGACGACATCCAAGAGAGCCTCGACGCCATGGGACCGCTCTTCCTGCTTGGCGTGGGGCTCATCTACCTGATCCTCGCCGCCCAGTTCCGCAGCTATTTCCAGCCCCTGCTGATCCTCACCACCGTGCCCATGGCCTTCACCGGCGTCGTCTTCGGCCTGGTGGTGAGCGGCAACCCGCTGAGCCTGTACACCCTTTATGGCACGGTGGCGCTCACCGGCATCGCAGTCAACGCCGCCATCGTGTTGATCGACGCGGCCAATCGCCGGCGCGCCGCCGGTATGGGCGTGCTGCACGCCACGGTCTACGCCGCCCGCCGGCGGGTGGTGCCCATCCTCATCACCAGCAGCACTACCATCGGCGGGCTGTTCGCCCTGGCCTTGGGCCTGGGCGGCGAGTCTTTGCTGTGGGGGCCGGTGGCGGTGGCCATCGTCTGGGGCCTGGCGGTGTCCACCCTGCTCACCCTGTTCGTCGTCCCGTTGCTGTACCGCTTCTTCATGGCGCGTGGGGCAGCCTCTCGCGCCGCCGACACAGGGGCGTAAATGCAGGCCGCACCACTCGATCTCTTGCAGGCGGCCTTCCGGGTGGCGCTGGCGGCGGTTGAGCCCGCACGGGTGCTGCCGGCGCATCTGCCCGCCCCGCCACAGGGCCGTTTGATCGTCGTCGGTGCGGGCAAGGCGGCCGCCAGCATGGCCGCGGTGGTGGAGACGACCTATGCCCCCGAGGTGCGGTTGGAGGGCCTGGTCGTCACCCGTCATGGCCACGGCCTACCCACCCGGCGCATCCGGGTGGTGGAGGCGGGGCATCCGCTGCCGGACGCAAGCGGCCTCCAGGCGGCGACGGATATCCTGGGGCTGGTGCGCTCGGCGGGGCCGGAGGACCTCGTCCTGGCCCTGATCTCCGGCGGCGGCTCCAGCCTGCTCACCCTCCCCGCCGAGGGGCTCACCCTGGCGGACGTGCAGGCGGTCAGCCGGGCCCTGCTGGCCAGTGGCGCGCCCATCGCCGAGATCAACTGCGTGCGCAAGCATTTGACGCAAACCCTGGGCGGGCGGCTGGCCGAGGCGGCGGGTGCGCCGGTGCTGGCCCTGCTGATGTCGGACGTGGTGGGCGACGACCCGGCGGTGATCGCCTCCGGCCCCTTCGCCCCGGACCCGACCACCTACGCCAATGCCCTCGCCGTGCTCGACCATTGGCGGGTCGCCGCGCCGCCTGCCGTCCATGCGCATCTGGTGCGGGGGACGCATGGCGAGCTGGCGGAGACGCCCAAACCAGGCGCGGCCTGTTTCGCGCGGGTGGACAATCGCATCGTCGCCACGGGCCGTACCGCCTTACTGGCAGCGGCAGCGCATCTGCGCGCGCAGGGTGTGCCGGCGGTGGTGCTGGGCGATGCGGTGCAGGGCGAGGCGCGTGAGGTGGCGGCGGTGTTCGCCGCCCTGGCGCGCGAGGTACGCCTGTATGCTTCGCCCTGGTCACCGCCGGTGGCCTTGCTCTCCGGCGGCGAGACCACGGTGACGGTGCGCGGCCATGGGCGGGGTGGGCGCAATGCCGAGTTCGCCCTGGCCCTGGCGCTACGGCTCGACGGGCTCGCGGGGGTCCATGCCCTGGCCGCCGACACCGATGGCATCGACGGCAGCGAGGACAATGCGGGGGCGCTGGTGGCGCCGGACACGCTCGCGCGCGCGGCCGCCCTGGGGCTCGATGCGCGCGAGCGGCTCGACGAAAACGACGCCTACGGCTTCTTCGCCGCCTTGGGCGACCTCGTGGTCACGGGCCCCACGCGCACTAATGTAAATGACTTTCGGGCGGTCCTGATAGGCTGACCGGGGTGCCCACCGCGAGCCCCAGCAATTCGGCCGCCGAGGCGCGATTGGCGGCGATCTCCACCAGGCCGGCGCTGTTGACGTACCAGAAGGCCGTGCCCTTGGGTGCCTCGGCGAACACACGGTAGTGGGGGAGCGGCTTGCCTTTGACCATGAGCTGCGCACCCTGCATCAGGGCGCCGCGCACCCCGGTCCAGGCGTTGCCGAAACGGTCGATATGGATCACGCGCGGCAGGTCGGCCGGATCGAACTGCACCGTGGGGGCAGCGATGGGGCTGAGCCACGCCGCCGGGAAGGGGCCTCGGGCCAGGGCCGCGGCCACCGGTGCGAACAGGTCGCGGCCATGGAAGGTGGCGGACAGGCGCTCTGGCCGCCAGTGGATGCGCCAATAACGCGCCACCTTGGCACGCGCGCCGACCAGGCTCGTGAGGCCGTTGTCCGGCCCCACGTACCAGCGCGCGTCGGCCTGCATCACCAGGGTCTCGCGCGGCGTGCCCACCCCGGGATCGACCACGGTGAGAAACACGCTGCCGGCCGGGAAGGGGTCAATGAGCGCCGCGAGCAGGTGCGCCCCGGCATGGGCATTGAAGGCGGGCACGTCGTGCATGAGGTCGATGATGGGCACACCTGGCGCATATTGCGCGAGCACGGCCTTGACCTGGCCGACATAGGGGTCGGTCCAGCCGTAGTCGGTGAAGAGCGCCAGCATGGCTATTTAACCTAAAAACCTCAGTTGACCGCTATTTTGGTTTCGTAAGGTCATGAGGTCATTGAGAATATTACCTTCGTTGAAGATCACCCGTAGGGTGACACCGCTACGCGCCCGCTTTCCGGTCCAGGTGGGCGCCTGGCTTTGTGTGGGCCTGGGGCCCATCCCTCGCTTCGCTCGGGACCAGCACTGTGTGCTGTCCTGCG
>Ga0308417_1002959_pt1 | contig 11006 bp, 9 predicted proteins | sample HotsprSampleOS65_FD_203528 | JGI IMG/M metagenome (GOLD analysis project Ga0308417, IMG submission 203528) | Hot spring phototrophic mat microbial communities from Octopus Spring, Yellowstone National Park, Wyoming, United States - 20090730_OS65 ... | reverse complement strand
GTGTATTTGCAACGATAACAGCCGTAACGATAGGTTTTGCTTTGTGGGACAGACGCACAATGATACGCCCTTTTGAGACAAAAGTAAAAGAAATTGAAACCAACATGGATACTCTGAAAACGAGTAACAAAAACTTGATAGAAAGTTTGCGAGAACTTGCCAAGACTGATACAAAATTGGCAGAAGTCTTGAAGTTATGAGGAAGTGGATACTACATATTGCCTTGCTATTGTTTTGTGTGGATTTGTTTGCTCAAACCGACAGGTCAGTTCCTTTTACGCTTGAAGACCGCGACCGCATCTTGCGAATCGAACAACGCCTTGATGCTATGGAAAAACGCTTTGAGCAGGTAGATAAACGTTTTGAAGACCTCCGAGCCGATATGAATGCCCGTTTTGAGCAGGTGGATAAGCGTTTTGAGCAACAACACAATACGATAATGATGCTGATAGGCGTATTTACAGCGATTACGGCGGCGACAATTGGTTTTGCTTTGTGGGACAGACGCACAATGATACGCCCTTTTGAGACAAAAGTAAAAGAAATTGAAACCAACATGGATACTCTGAAAACGAGTAACAAAAACTTGATAGAAAGTTTGCGAGAACTTGCCAAGACTGATACAAAATTGGCAGAAGTCTTGAAGCAGTTTAATTTGTTATGAGGAAGTGGATACTACATATTGCCTTGTTATTGTTTTGTGTAGATTTATTTGCTCAAACCGACAGGTCAGTTCCTTTTACGCTTGAAGACCGCGACCGCATCTTGCGAATCGAACAACGCCTTGATGCTATGGAAAAACGCTTTGAGCAGGTAGATAAACGTTTCGAAGAGCTTCGAGCCGATATGAATGCTCGTTTTGAGCAACAACACAACACGATAATGATGCTGATAGGTGTATTTACAGCAATCACGACAGCGACTATCGGTTTTGCTTTGTGGGACAGACGCACAATGATACGCCCTTTTGAGACAAAAGTAAAAGAAATTGAAACCAACATGGATACTCTGAAAACGAGTAATAAAAACTTGATAGAAAGTTTGCGAGAACTTGCAAAAACCGATACACGTTTAGCAGAAATTCTAAAACAATTTAATCTTTTGTAAAAAAAGTTATTTTTTTATGGATACTAAAACTTTAGCTTTACTTGCCTTACTACTGCCTTTTGCTGGTTTTGTTATCAATGGATTAGGATTCAGGCGTTTGCCTAAATTTTTGGTCAGCCTGATTGCCGTAGCAATGCCTTTGGCTTCTTTTGTTATCACTATTTTACTTTTTAACGAATTCCAAAAAGCAGGTAGCAAAGCCATTACGCTCAAATACGGAGAATGGATAGCTACAACAGGTATGTATGTTACTTTTTCTTTACTGATAGATAAGCTATCGCTTCTGATGCTTTCTTTCGTTACGGGTGTAGGAACGCTCATTCATATCTATTCGGTGGGGTATATGGGCAAAGATGAAGGCTACGGCAAATTTATGGCATATCTCAATTTGTTTATGTTCTCGATGCTTGCTCTCGTAATGGGTAGCAATTATCTGATAATGTTTATCGGTTGGGAAGGAGTAGGCTTATGTTCGTTTTTACTGATTGGTTTCTGGAATAAAAATCGCCCTTACAATGCCGCCGCCCAAAAAGCCTTCGTAATGAATAGAATAGGCGACTTAGGCTTGCTTTTAGGCGTATTCCTGATACTTATTTTCTTTGGTACAACTGAATTTTTAGAAGTAGAATTAGCCGTAAGCTACGACAGCAATCCTTACAAAGTAAATTCTTGGCAAATGATTGCCGTTACAATGCTCCTGTTTGTAGGAGCAATGGGTAAGTCGGCACAGATACCACTCTATACGTGGCTTCCTGATGCAATGGCTGGTCCTACGCCTGTTTCGGCTCTTATCCACGCCGCTACAATGGTTACAGCTGGTATTTATATGGTAGTGCGTTCCAATTTCTTGTACAGTCTTGCTCCTGTTACGCTGACGGTGATTTTAGTAATAGCTCTTCTTACAGCTCTGATTGCCGCTTCCATAGGCATTTTCCAAAACGATATAAAGAAAGTGTTGGCTTATTCTACCGTGAGCCAATTAGGATATATGTTTATGGCTTTGGGGCTTGGAGCTTATACAGCAGGTATGTTTCACGTAGTTACACACGCTTTTTTTAAGGCATTGCTTTTCTTAGGAGCAGGTAGCGTTATTCACGCCTTGCACCACGAACAAGATATTCGCAATATGGGAGGCTTGCGAAAATATATGCCTATTACCTTTATTACTTTTGCTATTGCAACGCTGGCGATTTCGGGGATACCACCTTTTGCAGGCTTTTTCTCAAAAGATGAAATTTTATTGAATTTATACCTAAAAAGTCCTGTTCTTTGGGGCTTAGGCTTACTCGGCTCGGCAATGACAGCTTTTTATATGTTCCGCTTGTTTTTCCTTACCTTCTTGGGAGATTTCAGAGGTACAGAAGAACAAAAACATCACCTGCACGAGTCGCCAATTTCTATGATTTTGCCTCTGATGATTCTGGCTGTACTTTCCATTGGGGGTGGTTTGCTCAATATTCCCGAAGTTTTTGCCAAAGACGGAGATAAACTCAACGACTTTTTAGTACCTATCTACGAAGTTTCTAAAAAAGTAAATCCTAAACTTTTTGAAACTCATCAAATTTCTCATAGTACCGAATACGTGCTAATGGGCATTTCGGTAGCCGTAGCGATTGCTTCTATCGTTTTTGCTTACATCAAGTTTGTTTCGGGCAAAGCTGTTCCGAAAGCCGAAACCGAACAAAAAGGATTTGCACGAGTGCTGGCACGAAAATACTATGTTGATGAACTCTATGATGTCGTTTTTGTAAAACCCATTCAAAGTTTTTCACGATTTTTGGCTGATACCTTCGAATTTGCCATAGATTTCTTTGTAGAGGCGACAGGACAATTGGTGAAATTTTTGGCAAATGCTTTTCGCAAGTTACAGACAGGAAATGTTGGCACATACGTATTTGCTATTGTACTCGGAGCAGTAATTCTGATAGCTCTCAATTTGTTTTTGAATAAGTAAAATTTATTTTTGAAAAAAACTCAGAAACTCACAAAAATTTTTAGATATGACAGCCCTTTTGTTAGTATTAGTTCCTTTGGTAGCCAGTCTTATAGTATTTTTTATTCGCAATCAGCGGGCGAAAATTTTTGCTCTTATTTTTAGTCTTGTGCAGTTGGGTTTGGGTTTGTATGTGGTGTGGCAATTTAATCCTTTGGGCGGTTTGCAATTTGAAAACAATTTATCTTGGATTCCTTCGGCAGGAATTGGCTTTCATTTGGGAATTGATGGTTTGAGCATTATTCCTTTACTGCTCACGATTTTTGTTACGCCTTTTATTATTTTATCGGCTTTTGGGCGAAATTTTGAGCGGCCAAACGTTTTCTATGGCTTAATTCTGCTGATGCAGGCTTCGTTGGTGGGGGTTTTTACAGCTCAAAGTGCTTTTGCGTATTATCTGTTTTGGGAGGGAGCTTTGATACCTGTATATTTTTTGGCGGCAATTTGGGGAGGTGAAAATCGTATTCGTGTAACTTTTAAGTTTTTCATTTACACGGTTTTTGGTAGTTTGCTGATGCTGATTTCGTTGGTGTATTTGTATATGCAAACGCCTGCCAACCACTCCGACGAAGCACAAGTATTCTATTTGCTTGGCTTGAATAGTACTACGCAACAATTTATATTTTGGGGTTTGTTTGTTGCCTTTGCTATCAAAATGCCGATATTTCCTTTTCATACTTGGCAACCTGATACTTATACCGAGTCGCCTACGCCAGCTACGATGTTGCTTTCGGGTATTATGCTCAAAATGGGAATTTACAGCCTCTATCGTTGGCTGATGCCTGTTGTGCCGATGGCTTTCTTTGAAAATTCATTTTTGGTGATGATGTTGGCTATTATTGGTTTGGTGTATGGAGCTATTATTGCTATCCAACAACAAGATATTAAGCGTTTGCTTGCTTATTCGTCATTTTCTCACGTAGGTTTGATGGTAGCAGGTATTTTTACTTTTCAGCAAGTTGCTTTGCAAGGAGCAATGGTACAAATGCTTGCTCACGGTATCAACGTGGTAGGTTTGTTTTTTGTGGTAGATATGATTGAACGCCAAACCAATACTCGTAACCTATCGGATTTGGGAGGCATTACCCAATCAGCCCCTTTCCTGACGGTACTTTTTGCTATTCTGATGCTTGGTAGCGTAGGTTTGCCTCTTACTAATGGTTTTGTAGGTGAGTTACTTTTGCTCAATGGCATCGTAAGGGCATATTTCAATGACCCTGCTTTTGCCGTAGGCATTGGTGCGGTAGCGGGGCTTACGCTTATTTTCGGGGCAGTGTATATGCTTAGGCTGTTTCAGGGGGCTATGTTTGGCGAAAAAACTGCCGTAGTGGCTGGTTTTCGTGAAATCAATTTTTCGGAAGCTATGGTACTTGTACCGCTCTGCGTAATGGTGCTTCTGATGGGCGTATTGCCTAATTTGTTCCTAAAACTTTCTGAACCAGCTGTAAAAGATTTGTTAGATTTTGTGATACCGAGAATTAGGTAAATAGAGATAAAATAGCTTATTAACCTCAGAAAAAAATTATTGAGAATTTGAAATTTATCAGAGTAATCATTCGGAAAACATAAATCAAAGTCAATGCTATCTATATTTTTACTTTCGGTTTTTGGTATTGCCAACTTGTTTTTGGGTTTCCTAAAAAACAGGCAAGTGCTTTTTGTAAGTGCTGTTGTGTTTTTGCTACTTACTTTTGTAGCTAATCTGGTAGAATGGTCAAAACCGCTCGATTTGGGCAGTATCATCAACAACGCAATGATGACTACCGACAAGACCAGCGTACTTTTTACGGCTATTTTGCTCGGAACGGCTTTTCTGATAATTCCTTTGTCGCAAAATTACATTCAAGACAAAGAAGCCCAGCCTGCCGAATATTATGCCATTTTGCTGTTTTCGTTGGTAGGAGCAGTAATGATGGTAAGCTATGAAAATCTTTTGATGCTTTTTGTAGGTGTTGAACTGCTTTCTATCGCAATGTATGTGCTTGCGGGGGCAAACAAACGCAATTTACGTTCCAACGAAGCGGCAATGAAGTATTTTTTGCAAGGGGCTTTTGCTACGGGGATTTTTCTGTTTGGCATAGCTTTGCTTTACGGAGCAACAGGAGCATTTTCGCTTTCGGGCATCGAGAAATATGTTGCGGCTACACAAACGCCTTCACCAATGCTCTATTTGGGCTTGATGTTTGTATTGATAGGAATGCTCTTTAAAGTTTCGGTAGCACCATTTCATTTCTGGACACCCGACGTGTATGACGGCTCGCCTACGCTTTTTACGGCTTTTATGGCTACGATTGTAAAAACAGCAGGCTTTGCAGCGATGTTCAAATTACTTTCTACTTCTTTTGCTCCTACTTACAACTATTGGCAGTTGAGTTTGAGTATTGTAGCGGCTCTCACGCTTGTTGTAGGAAACGTTACGGCTGTCTATCAACAAAGTTTCAAGCGAATGATGGCGTACTCGAGTATTTCTCACGCAGGTTATTTGCTTTTAGCGGTTACAGCCTTCAATGAACGTAGTCTTTCGGCAATTTTGTTTTACTCGTTGTCGTATTCGTTGGCTACGGTTTCGGCTTTTGGGGTGCTGATGTTAGTTTCTGCCAAAACCAAAAACGAAGAATACAGCAGTTTCAATGGTTTGGCAAAGCAAAATCCTTTTTTAGCAATTGTGATGACGATTGCGATGCTTTCGCTGGCAGGTATTCCGCTCACGGCGGGCTTTTTAGGCAAACTTTGGATATTTATCAGTGCATTTGAGCGTGGTTTGTATTGGGTGATGGTGCTAGCGGCTTTGATGTCGGCAGTAGGTTTGTACTATTATTTCCGTGTAATTATTGCGATGTATCTCAAAGAACCCCACGACAGAAACCAAGATATTAAAATAGAAGTTACTACGCCTTACATCTTTGCTTTGTTGCTTACTACGTTGCTTACCGTACTTTTCGGCTTAGTGCCTAATTTGTTTTTTGGAATAATACAATAAATTGATAATTTATGAAAAAAAATTTATTTCTAATCTTATTTTTTGTTGCTCAATTTGTTCTTGGGCAGAATGTAGAGATAAACTCACAGGCTTTTCCGAAAATTCAGTTGCGGGTAGTTTCGGAAAAAAGTTTGAGTAAAGAAAATGTAAAACTTTCTCAGAAAGGTCAGAATATTGATTTTCAGCTTGTAAAACAAGAAATTCCGAGCAATGAACAATCGCAAGGTAAATCGGTGTATTTCTTGATTGAAACTTCGGGCTTTACGAATGTAGGCGTGGTAAATAATTTCAAAACAGGCATCAACGATTTTTTGCGAAAAGCCCCCGAAGGTGTATATTTCAATGGCTCGTCGTTTTGGAAAGCTAATGCTGAAAGCAAAATTTTGAATAATTTGAGTGTAGATTTTACCACCAAAAAAGATGCTTTTGCCGAAGAAATCAAACAGAAAATTAAGCCTGTTGTCGATAGTCAGCAGCAAGCCGATGTCCATAAAGCCATTTATGATGCCATTGAGTACATCGGCAAAACAGCTACTACGCCTCAAAAACAGCTTATTGTGCTTACAGCAGGCGTAAATAAAAGTTATTCACCTATCAAAATTGAAGATTGTGCCGAAAAAGCCTCGCAAACAGGCGTGCAAGTGTTTTCCTTAGTCTATAAAACAGGTTACGCCTATGCTTTGGATAATCTTAAAAAACTTGCTGATAAAACTCAAGCCAAAAGCCAACTTGTAAGCAACAGCCAAGAAATTACGAATGCTATTGAAGATTTCGTAAAAATAGAAGCCGAAAAACCAAGTGCTGCAAGCAATAACTACGAAATTACTTTCACCGTGCCAAACTCTACTGACGTAGAAGGCATTAGCATTAGCATAGACGGACAAACGCAAAATTTGAACATTACTGCCCCGCAAACCCAAAACGAAAACAAAGAAAGTAATGAAAACACTTCGGAAAGCAAAGGGAATAACTCATTACTGTTCATTGTCTTAGCCGTAGTTGTTTTGGGGGGCATAGGTTTTTGGTTTTATCAGAAACAGCAAAAAGAAAAAGCCCAACACCAAGCTGAGCAAGAAGCCTTAAAAGCCCAGTTAGCACAACAACAACAGCAGTTCCAACAAGAACAACAACGCCTACAACAACAAATTTTGCGACAACAAAGCAAACCTACCGAAATCAAAGAGGAACCTAAGAAATTTGACCCTAAGAAAACCTACATCGGTGGGGGAGGTGGTACGCCTACGCTTTCGGTTTCGGGGCAAGGCTTTCAGCAAAATTTTATGTTGCATAAACCTACCATGACTATCGGCAGAAAAGAAGGAAACGATATTGTTATTCCTATTGAAACCGTTTCAGGCAGCCACGCTATCCTTAGCAATGAAGGCGGAAATTGGTTCATTAGCGACAACAACAGCACCAATGGTGTAATCCTAAATGGTAATCGTGTCCAAAAACATATCCTCAAACAAGGCGATAAAATCCAACTCGGGGGGGCTTTACTCGTGTTTCAACTCTGAAAATACTTAAACCACAACAAGTTAGTTATGTTGCAATCGATGACAGGCTACGGCAAAGCCCGAAAAGACACCGAACAATTTAGCATTGAGATAGAAGTCAAAACGCTCAATGCTAAATTTTTAGACCTTAATTTAAAAATAGCAAGAGATTTAGGCGAGAAAGAAACAGAAATCAGAACGCTTATCCAAGAGTATCTGGAAAGAGGAAAAGTAAGTCTGACGATTGATTTGCAGAGAAAAAACCAAAGTAGCGAATTACCTATTTCTGAGGAATTGATAACAGTACTTTACGAGCGTTTGCTCAAAATCAGTCAAAAAGTACACGCCGACACTACCGATGTTTTCAGAATTGCCGTACAAATGGCTGAAAATAGCCAAAAAAATGTTATTTCTACCCTCTCCGACGACGAGTGGATACACCTACAAGAAACCCTCGTGCTTGCTCTGAAAGCGTGTAAACAATTTAGAGAGCAAGAAGGTTCTGTAATACAAAAAAAATTACTGGAATACACCACAAACATAGAAATTTTACTTCAAAAAATAAACGAATTAGACAAACCACGCCTTGCTTACATCAGAGAAAAACTGCACCAAAAAATGCAAGAACTCAAAAATGATGATGCCTTCGACAAAAATCGCTTTGAGCAAGAACTTATCTATTACATTGAAAAGTTAGATATTTCGGAAGAAAAAGTCCGTCTGCAGAAACATTTAGATTATTTGCGAGAAGTTTTGCAAGATAAAAACTCCAACGGCAAGAAAATCAATTTCATCTCCCAAGAAATTGGCAGAGAAATCAATACCATCGGCTCAAAAGCTAACGATGCTACTATTCAACGCTATGTAGTTGAAATGAAAGAAGAACTTGAAAAAATTAAAGAGCAATCACTCAATATTCTATAAATTTAAAAAAAGTCCCTCTCCTTTGGAGAGGGATTTAGGGTGAGGTCAAAAAATCAAAAACCTTGAAAATATTACTTGTCCATAACCGTTATTTACATTACGGCGGCGAAGATGCTACATTTGAGGCAGAAAGAGATTTACTCGTAGCCAAAGGGCATCAAGTAGAAACGCTTTTGTTTCAGAACAAGCCACTTGCAGGCTTTGCCGATAAAATCAAAACAGGCTTACGAAGTATTTACAACTTTGATGCTCGTAAATTATTACGCAATACAATTCAAGATTTCAAACCCGACATCATACACGTACATAACTTTTGGAAAGAGGCTTCGCCTGCTATTTTTTACGAGGCAAAAGCTCAAAATATTCCCGTAGTGCTTACTTTGCATAATTTCCGTTTGATTTGTGCCAATGCTTTGCTATTGCGAGAAGGAAAAATCTGCGAACTTTGTACGCATTCGCTTTTGCCACTTTCGGCGGTTCGGTATGCTTGTTACGACAACCGCCTGCTTTCGGCTCAAATTACTTTGTTAAGTACCTTTCATAAAATAGCAAAAACTTGGAAAAACAAAGTTGATGCTTACATTTGTTTTTCCGAATTTGCCAAACGAAAGTTTCTGAATAGTGCCTTGCATCTGTCTGAAAAACAAATTTTCGTAAAGCCTAATTTCGTAGAAGACAGGGAAGCAGGAGAAATAACGACAAGGAAGTCATTTTTTTTGTATGTGGGCAGGCTTTCCGAGGAGAAAGGTATCAGAATTTTGCTTGAAGCAAGCCAAAAAACCGATTTTTTGCTTGAAATCGTAGGCACTGGCGATTTGGAAGATTTGGTAAAAACTTTTGCTCAACAAAACCCCAACATCATCTATCACGGCTTTCAGGGGAAAGATTTTATCGTAGAAAAAATGAAGCAAGCCAAGGCTTTGCTATTTCCTTCGGTGTGGTACGAGGGTATGCCTTTGGTAATTTTGGAGGCTTTTTCCGCAGGTTTGCCCATTCTCATTTCCGATATAGACAACCTCAACGAATTAGTAAGCGATGGCTACAACGGTTGGCATTTTGAGGCAAGTAATCCCGAAAGTTTAGCCATGAAAATACAGCAAATACAATCTACCTCAAATTATGCCGATTTTTGCCGAAATGCTCGCCAAACCTACCTCAATTATTACACGCCCGAAAAGGTCTATAAGCAACTGATAACTATTTACGAACATCTAATCGCTACGAAGTAACTCACCCAGACAGAACGAATTACGCAAATTTTGTTTTATATTGATTTTCAATGTATATATTTTTGGGAAAAAGCTCTAAGTCCCTCTCCTTTGGAGAGGGATTTAGGGTGAGGCTTCAAGTCCCTCTCCTTTGGAGAGGGATTTAGGGTGAGGTTTCAAGTCCCTCTCCTTTGGTCATTGAGCGAAGCCGAAATGTGGAGAGGGATTTAGGGTGAGGCTTCAAGTCCCTCTCCTTTGGAGAGGGATTTAGGGTGAGGTTTCAAGTCCCTCTCCTTTGGAGAGGGATTTAGGGTGAGGTCAGCAAAGCCAATTTATTTTGTATTTTCTTTCAAAAAAATTACTTTTGCGAAAAAAAAACTAAAAATCTTTATGGCAAAAGCATCTGACGTATCCAAAGGCAATTTTATCCGTTACAATAATGAATTAGTGCAAGTTATTGAGTTAGAACATCGCACTCCCGGCAATTTGCGTGCTTTCTACCAAATGAAAATGCGTAATGTGAGAAACGGAAAACTTTTAGAAAACCGTTTCCGCCCCGATGAAACCGTCGAGATTGTGCGTGTAGAAGTAAAAGAAATGATGTATTCGTATCGCGATGGCGAAAATTTGGTTTGTATGGATAACGAAACCTTTGAGCAAATCTATATCCCTGAAATTGCCTTCGGCGATGGCTTACAATTTTTGAAAGAGGGAGCTACCGTAAAAGTAAGTTTTGATGATACCAATACAGCAGTGTCTGTTGAGTTGCCTCTTACGGTGGAATTGCTCGTTACTTATACCGAACCCGGCGTAAAAGGCGATACCGCCACCAAAGCCCTTAAACCTGCCACCCTCGAAACAGGAGCTACCATACAAGTGCCTTTGTTTGTGAACGAAGGCGAACTGATACGCATCAACACCACCACAGGCGAATATATCGAACGCGTGAAGTAATTCCAACTATTGTTCGCTGAGAGAAGCCGAAGCGAACAATAGAGCGAAGCCGAAGCGAACTGCAAAACGTGAAAGAAACATCATTACGAGGTTTGCTTTTGGCAAACCGAAGTAATCTGTTGGTTGAGAGATTGCTTCGCCTATGGCTCGCCGGTGACGGTGAAAGCTACTAAATTTTAACAAAACCTACCAAATACGAAATAAACAAGCCTTTTTGAAAATATTTTTAAATTTTTGTTTTGTGAAAAAAACTTTTTTGTTATTTTTAGACCTTGAATGTGTTGTATCAACTTAAAATTCTAAAATTATGATGAATTCTTACCTTTTACTCCAACGAACACGAA
>Ga0308417_1002958_pt1 | contig 11006 bp, 10 predicted proteins | sample HotsprSampleOS65_FD_203528 | JGI IMG/M metagenome (GOLD analysis project Ga0308417, IMG submission 203528) | Hot spring phototrophic mat microbial communities from Octopus Spring, Yellowstone National Park, Wyoming, United States - 20090730_OS65 ... | reverse complement strand
CCTGTCCGGTGTCGGTGCGCGCCGAGCAGCACCGGGATCGGGTGGACAACCGCCTCTCGGTGCTGTTCACGCCACTGCACACCGAGCTCGCCGATCCACGGGCCGTGCTGGAGCGCACGAAGGCCACCGCGGCCGCGGCCAAGGCCGAGCACGAGCGGCTCGGCGCCCACACCCTCGCGGCGTGGGCCGAGCTGGCCGACCCGACGGTGGCGGCGGTGGCGAGCGAGCTGTACCGGCGCTCGGGCCTGTCGGGGCTGCACCGCCCAGCGCTGAGCCTCGTGCTGTCCAACGTGCCCGGTCCGTCCTTCCCCGTCTACCTCGCGGGCGCGGAGATGGAGCGTGCCTACCCCATGGGGCCGGTGATCGAGGGGACCGGGCTGAACGTGACGGTGCTGTCCTACCGGGGCAACGTCGACATCGGCTTCATGGCCGCCACCGCCCTGGTGCCCGACGTGTGGGCGCTCGCCGAGCAGGTGCCGGCCGCCTTCGGGTCCCTCGTGGCGGCCGCCGGGCGGACAGGGAACGTTCCCGCCGGGGTCGCCCGGCGTACCGGCTGCTGACGGCATCCGTCCGCGGCGGCGGTCGCTTGTCGGCCGTTCTGCAACGTGTTCTACTACCGCCCGTGCCCTACAACGCCGCCGACATGTTCGAGCACACGGTGGACGTGGTGCCCGACCGTCCCGCGCTGATCTGCGGCGATGAGCGCCGAACCTACGCCGAGCTGGAGGCCCGGGCCAACCGCGTCGCCCACCACCTGCTCCACGCCGGCATCCGCCCCGGTGACCACGTCGGCATCTACGGCCACAACAGCACGGCGTGGGTGGAGGCGCTGCTCGGCATCCTCAAGGCGCGCGCCGTCCCGGTGAACATCAACTTCCGCTACGTCGAGGACGAGCTGCGCTACCTGTTCGACAACGCGGACCTGGTGGGCCTCGTGTTCGACCGCCGGTTCGCCCCCCGGGTGGCCGCCGTGTCCGACGAGCTGCCCCTGCTGCGGACACTGGTGATGGTCGAGGACGGCTCACACGCCGCCTGCGACGGGCTCGAGGCCACCGTGTTCGAGGACGCACTGGCCACCCAGTCCCCCGAGCGGGACTTCGGCGAGCGCTCCGGTGACGACCAGATCATCATCTACACCGGCGGCACCACCGGCCTGCCGAAGGGCGTCATGTGGCGAAGCGAGGACATCTTCTTCGCCCTCGCCGGCGGCACCGACCCCTTCACCCGCGAGAAGGTCACCAGCGAGTGGCAGCACGCCGAGGCGGCCGCCGCGTCGGCAGGTCAGCTGGTGATGTTGAACACCCCGCCCCTCATGCACGGCGCCGCCTTCGTGGGCACGCTCATGTGCTTCTTCCAGGGCAACGTGAACGTCCTCATGCCCCACTTCGACGCCGCCGACATCTGGCGGGTGATCGCCCGTCACCGGGTCAACTCGGTGCTGATCGTGGGTGACGCCATGGGCAGGCCGATGATCGAGGCCCTCGAGACCATGGAGGCGGACGGTGAGCAGCTCGACCTGTCGTGCCTGCTGTCGCTCAGCTCGAGCGCAGCCGTGTTCTCGCCGGCGGTCAAGGATCGGTTCCTGCAGCGCTTCCCGAACCTGGTCATCACCGACTCCATCGGGGCGACCGAGAGCGGGTTCAACGGGATCGTCACCGTCGGGAAGGACAACACCGCCATGCGGGGCGGCGGGCCGACCGTGGCCCCCGGACGGGACACGGTGGTGCTCGACGAGCACCTGCGGCCGGTGGCTCCCGGCTCGGGGGTCGTCGGCAAGGTGGCGCGGGGCGGCAACATCCCCCTCGGCTACTACAAGGATCCCGCCAAGACGGCCGAGACCTTCGTGATCGCCGCCGACGGCAGGCGCTACGCGATGCCCGGCGACTTCGCCACCGTCGAGGCCGACGGCACCATCACCCTGCTGGGTCGGGGCTCGGTGTGCATCAACACCGGGGGTGAGAAGGTCTTCGCCGAGGAGGTCGAGCAGATCCTGAAGGCCCATCCCGACGTGTTCGACGCGGTGGTGGTCGGCGTCCCCGACGAACGCTGGGGTCAGCGGGTCGCCGCCGTCGTGCAGCCCCGCGGCGGCCGCCGACCCGATCTGGCCACCCTCGACACGCACTGCCGCCGACACCTCGCCGGCTACAAGGTGCCCCGCGAACTGCACCTCGTCACCGAGATCGTGCGTTCGCCCAGTGGCAAACCCGACTACCCGTGGGCCAGGCAGCTGGCCGAGGCGGGGACCCATCGCGCTGATCGGATGCCGACATCCTGAAGGAGCTGCCCGTGCAGACCTACGACTCGTTCCCCATCGGTGGCACCTGGGTGGCGCCCGCCGGCACCGGCACCCTCGAGGTCGTCTCCCCGGCAACCCTCGAGGTCGTCGGGCGGGTGCCCGAGGCCACCGTCGCCGACATCGACCGGGCGGTGGTCGCCGCCCGCGACGCCTTCGACGCCGGTCCCTGGCCACGGATGGCCCCGGCTGAGCGGGCCGACATCATGGCCGCCGTCTCGGCGGCGATCACGGCCCGGCTCGACGACTTCGCCACGCTCATCACCCGGGAGAACGGATCACCGCTGACCTTCTCCCAGATGGGTCAGGTCTACGCGGCCACGGCGGTGCTCGACTACTACGCGGGCCTGGCCCGCGAGTTCGCCTTCGAGGAGTGGCGGACCGGGATGATGGGACCGGTGCTCGTTCGTCGCGAGCCGGTCGGCGTGACCGCCGGGATCATCCCGTGGAACGTGCCGCTGTTCATCACCATGCTGAAGCTGGGGCCCGCCCTGGCCTCCGGCTCGACGGTGGTGCTCAAGCCGGCGCCCGAGACACCCCTCGACGCCATGGTGCTCGCCGAGATCCTCCACGAGGCCGGTCTGCCGCCGGGGGTGGTCAACGTCGTGCCCGCCGGCAGGGAGGTGGGCGAGCACCTCGTCCGTCACCCCGACGTCGACAAGGTGGCCTTCACGGGGAGCACGGCCGCCGGACGCCGGATCGGTGCCATCTGCGGCGAGCAGCTCAAGCGGGTGACGCTCGAGCTCGGTGGCAAGTCGGCTGCCATCATCCTCGACGACGCCGACCTCGACGCCACCCTGCCGACGCTGATGCCGTTCGCGCTGATGAACAACGGCCAGGCGTGCGTGGCCCAGACCCGGATCCTGGCCCCACGCTCGCGCTACGCCGAGGTGCGCGACGCGCTGGCCGAGGCGGTCGGGAACTTCAAGGTGGGTGATCCGCTCGATCCGGCGACCGAGTGCGGTCCGCTCGTGGCCGAACGCCAGCGCGACCGGGTCGAGGGCTACATCGCCAAGGGCCGGGAGGAGGGGGCCACCCTCGTCGTGGGCGGCGGTCGTCCGCCCGGCCTGGACCGGGGCTGGTACGTGGAGCCGACGCTGTTCGCGGACGTCGACAACTCGATGACGATCGCCCGCGAGGAGATCTTCGGGCCGGTGCTCTCGCTCATCCCCTACTCCACCGAGGACGAGGCGGTCGCGATCGCCAACGACAGCGACTACGGCCTGTCGGGCTCCGTCTACACCGCCGATCCCGCCCATGGCCTCGAGATCGCCAGGCGGGTCCGCACCGGCACCTACGCCGTGAACAACCTGGGCATGGACTTCGGGGCCCCCTTCGGCGGGTTCAAGGCGTCAGGCGTGGGCCGTGAGCTCGGGCCGGAGGGCCTGCTCGCCTACCTCGAGGACAAGTCCATCCTCATGCCGGGCGACTTCCAGGTACCCGACTGAGCCCGGCGCGCCGCCCGAGCCCGGCCCACCCCGGCTCCGGACGACTCAGCGGTAGTCGCGCAGCCGCGCCCTGACCCTGTGGAGCAGCTCGACCCGTGGATCGGCCGCCTCGGCGACCGGCTCGCCGGCCGCGTCCCCGGGAAGCTCGGCCAGGTGGCTGGCCGTCAGGATCTGTTCGTCGGAGATCACACCGCTCCCGGCGACGGCGGCCCCGGTCCGCTGCTGCGCGGCTGCGCGCGCCTCACGCTCCGCCGCCTCCCGCTCAGCCTCGGCCCGACGCTCAGCCCGCTCGGCCTCGGCCCCACGCTCAGCCCGCTCGGCCTCGGCCCTGCGCTCGGCCCGCTCGGCCTCGGCCCGTCGGCGCCATTCGGCCCGGGCCTCGGCCCTCCGGCGGGCCTCGGCGCGGCGCTGCTCGAGGGCGGCCTGCTGCGTCCGGCGCTCCGCCTCGGTGAGCTGGCGAGGCGGGTGTGGGGCGCGCAGCGAGGCGATCGTCGGACGTCGGGCGCCCAGCGGGTGCGTGAGGCGCAGGACCGCGATCACGGCCGCCGAGCCGGCGACCAGGACCACGAGGCCGATCACCACCGACCACACGGCGACGAACAGCAACCCGACGGCGAGGACCGAACCGGAGGCGGCGAGGGCCTTCTGCTCCCTCGTCACCGGCGCCACCCCCGAGCCACGAGCCCACGTTACGCCCCGGGGACCGGCCGTGCGTCGCCACCGACCGCCGGTGGTCGCGGATCAGCGGCCCTTGAACTCGGGCTCGCGCTTCTCCGCGAAGGCCCTGGGACCCTCCATGGCGTCCTCGGTCAGGAACACCGGGGAGCCGACCTCGAGCTCGTAGGCGAGTCCGACCCGCTCGGGCATGTCCCGCGTCGCCCGCAGGGAGCGCAGCACCGCCTGGACCGCCAGCGGTGCGTTGGCGGCGATCCGGGCTGCGAGCTCGAGCGCCTTCGCCAGGGCCTCGCCGTCGGGGACCACGTGGCCGATCAGGCCCACCGCGAGGGCCTCCTCGGCTGAGATGAACCGGCCGGTCAGCAGCAGCTCGGCCGCCACCGTGTAGGGGATCTGGCGGGAGAGCCGCACGGTGGATCCACCGAGCGGGAACAGGCCCCGTCGGACCTCGGCCACCCCGAAGGTGGCGGACCGACCCGCGACCCGCACGTCGAACGCCTGCAGGATCTCGGTCCCTCCGGCGACCGCGTAGCCCTCGACCGCGGCGACCATCGGCTTGCCGGGGATGAAGTGCCGGAGCAGCGCCTTCCAGTGCAGGTCCCGGTCCTGCTGGAACCGGCGGGTGTACTCGTCGTCGGGATGGCCGGCGGCCATGGCCGCGAGGTCCGCGCCCGAACAGAAGTTCCCGCCCGCCCCGGTCACGACCGCCACCCGGATGTCGGGGTTCGAGTCGATCTCGATCCAGGCGTCGTGCATCCGCACGAGCATCTCGCTGCTGAGCGCGTTCCGCTTCTCCGGCCGGTTCAGCGTGACCACCGCCAGGTGGCCGTCACGCTCGAATCGCAGGTGGGGTTCGTCGCTCATGGGTTCCTCCGGAGGCGGGCCGGGTGATCGCCCGGCGTGCGGGTGACGGGGTGCGCGGTCACGACCTCAGACGTGGTCCGGGCGGACGAGCGCGTCCGTCCCGCCGTCGGCGAACACGATCGAGCCGTGCACGAACGAGGCCTCCGGCCCGAGCAGGAAGCACACCAGCGTGGCCAGCTCGTCAGGCTCGGCCCGACGTCCGAGCGGAACCGGCAGCGCGTCGACGAGCGGGCCGAGCACAGGGTCATCCAGCGAGCCCTGCAGCAGCGGCGTGGTCACCGGGCCCGGTGCCACCGCGTTCAGCCGTACCCCGGCCCGGCCCCAGGTCTCCGCCCGCCGGCGCACGGCGCGCGCGAGGGCGATCTTGGTCATGCCGTAGACCGCAGCACCGTCGAGGGTGTCCGCGAGCGCCCCGGCCCGATCCTCGTCACCGTCGAGCATCGCATGGACGAAGGCGGGATCATCGAGCGGGATGAGTCCGATCGAGTTGGACGCGATCGACACCGCCGCCGGGGCGGCGCCGCGCCGGAGCTCGGCGAACAGCCCGTCGAGCAGCTCCACCGCTCCGAAGTAGTTCACCGCCGCCAGCCGTGACCGGGGCGTGACGTGCGGGCCGAGACCGGCGCAGGCCACCACCCCGTCGAGGACCCCGTCGGTGCGCGCCCGGATCGCTTCCAGCGCGTCCCGCCGGCCCTCCGGCGTGGACAGATCGGCCTCCACCTCGGCCGAGGTGAGGTCCACCCCGATGACCCGGCACCCCTCCCGCTCCTCGAGGTGGCGCCGGATGGCGGCCCCCATGCCCGAGGCCGATCCCGTCACCACGACCGTGCGCACGGCACGGGAGTGTAACGAGTTCTAATCTGGGGTGATGAGGAACGACGTTTGCGCCGCTCCCCCGACCAGCGCCGGCATCTCGATCGACGGCGAGGAGGTGACCGTGCCGGTGGAGGTGCGCTCGGCCCGCATGGTGGCCGTCCAGTACCTCGTCGACGCCCGGGCCGCCCAGGAGCTGATCGCCTACTCGGGGCTCGAGGTGGCCCGGCAGCCGGGCGGTCGGGCGGTTCTGGCGCTGTCCGCGGTCGCCTACGCGGACAACGACCTCGGGCCCTACCACGAGGTGGCCGTGGCGGTGGTGGTGCGTCCCCATGACGCCGGCGCCCACTGGCGTCCGAACCCGTCCCGGCCCACGACGTTCATCCACCGGCTGCCGGTGAACCAGACCTTCACGTGCCGCGTCGGCCGGGAGCTGTGGGGCTTCCCCAAGTGGGTGGCCGACATCGACTACCGGGAGCGCCGAGGCGTGACCGAGTGCGTGCTGCACGACGAGGGCCGGCTCGTGCTCGGCCTCGAGGTGCGACGGGGACCGCTGCCGCTGCCGGCCACCGAGACGACGATGACGTGCTACTCGTGGTCTGACGGGGTGCTGCACCGCACCCCGTGGACGACCCGCAACCGGCTGGCGGTGGCCCGGCCGGGCGGTGCCAGCCTCACCCTCGGCCGGGACCATCCCATGGCCGGGGAGCTCCGGGCCCTCGGCCTGCCCAAGCGGGCGCTCGTGTCGATCACCACCGGGCTGATGTCGGCCACCTTCGGCGCCCCCGAGCGGCTCTAGGCACGCGCCCAGCGGTGGCCGCACGTCGGCGCACCAGCTCCGGCGCGAGGCCACGCAGCCGCCACCGCACGGTGGTCCACCGGCCGGGCAGCGCCAGCACCCTGCCCGCGTCGAGCGCCTGCTCGGCGGCATCCAGCACCACCTCGGCCGGCACTGGGGACAGCTCCCCGGGCAGCGGCCCCTGCCCGGCCGACCCGTCGGGCATCGGGGCCTCCACCCGTGGACCACACACGCAGACCACCCGCACCGAGGTGGCGGCCAGCTCGAGCGCCAGGATCTCGGTCGCCGCCGCGACCGCCGCTGCTGGCGCCGACGCGGCACCGAGGTGGGGCGTCGGCCACCAGCCGGCCGCTGCGGTCACCACTACGACCTCGCCCCGGTCCCGTGCGACCATGCGGGGCACGACGGCACCGATCGTGGCCACGAACCCCCCGTAGGCGATCTCCATGGCGCCGAGGAGCTCGTCCCGGGGTCGGCTGAGCAGCCCGGCTGCGCTGACCGCCCCAGCGGTGTGGACCAACCGCTCGAGCGGCCCCAGCGTCGCTTCGGTCCGGGCGACCAGCTCCTCGACCGCATCCGCGTCGCGCACGTCGAGCACGTCCGGGCGGATCTGGGGTGCCCGCCGGGCGGTGCGCTCGAGTCCGATTGCATCGCTGTCGACGGCAACCACGGTCACACCGGCAGCTGCCAGCCGCTGTGCCGCCAGCCGCCCCACGCCACCGGCCGCCCCGGTGACGAGCGCGACCCCGCTCGCAGCGGTCACGACCGGTCGGCGCCGGCGCGGGGCTGGGCGGACGCCGCCAGCAGCGCCTCGATGCGTTCGAGCGCCTCGAGCTGGCGGTCCACCTGGGAGCGCTCCTCGTGGATGAGCCGTACGAGCCAGAATCGCAGGTAGCGGGTCAACGAGTAGCGGACGAACAGCGCCCCGCCGGCGACGATCAGTCCGACGCCGAGCAGGCCACCCGAGATCACGTAGGGGAGCTGCTCGGACGGGTACGCCGAGCCCGATGCTCCCCACCACCCGAGGACGATGGCGGCCAGCCCCAGCGCGGGCAGCACCAGCCCGGCGATCAGCCACCACCGCTCGGCGGCGTCATCGGGGGTGCGGAGCCGCAGCTCGGCGATCTCCCGGCGGAACTCCTCGACTCGTTGCTGGTTCGTCTCCATGCCCCTCCTCATCGTGGGGTCCACGTGATCCGGCTCCCGGGACCGGGAACCGGTGCCGCCCATCCGTCAGCCTCCCAGGTAGGTGACGGACAGTTCGTCGGCCAACGACGCTGGCGGGCCAGTGCGCACGACCTCGCCGTGCACCATGACCACGGCCTCGTCGGCCACGTCGAGCACGGTGCGGGCGAACTGCTCGACCACCAGGATCGACACACCCTCGGCGGCGATCTGGGCGACGACCCCGTAGAGCTGCTCGACGAGCATGGGAGCGAGACCCATCGACAGCTCGTCCAGCAGCAGCAGCGCCGGGCGGGTCGCCAGCCCCCGGGCGAGGGCCAGCATCTGCTGCTCACCACCCGACAGCGTGCCCGCGAGCTGGTGCCGCCGCTCGGCCAGGCGCGGGAACCGCGTGTAGGCCTCCTCCTCCACGAGCTCCGGGTCGCGGGCGGCGAAGGTCATCATCTCGAGGTTCTCGCGCACCGTCAGGTTCGGGAAGATCCCCCGCCCCTCCGGAACGGTGCAGACCCCTGCCCGGGCGAGCTGGTCGGGGGTCGCGCCCCGCACGTCGCGACCCGCGATGCGCACCGTGCCCGCCGTGGGTGCCAGCAGCCCGCTGCAGACGGCGATGGTGGTGGTCTTGCCGGCCCCGTTGGGTCCCAGCAGGGCCACCACCGAGCCCTGGGGTACCGCCAGGTCGACGCCGTGGAGCACCTCGATGCGTCCGTAGGCGGCCCGGACGCCACGCAGCTCGAGGAGCGGCGACCGGTCGGGGGACATCAGCCGACCTCCACGTGATCAGGGCCGAGGTAGGCGTCGAGGACCCGCTGGTCCCGCTGGACCTCGGCCGGCGAGCCCCGGGCGATGACCCGGCCGTAGTCGAGCACGTAGATCGTCTCGCACGTGCGCATGACGAGGCCCATGTCGTGCTCGACGAGCAGCAGCGCGGTGCCGGTGCGGGTGAGCGAGCGCAGCAGACGGGCGAAGGACTCGGTCTCCGCGGCGTCGAGGCCGGAGGCGGGCTCGTCGAGCAGCAGCACCTTCGGACGGGTCACCAGCGCCCGTCCGAGCTCCACCAGGCGCGCCTGGCCGGTCGTGAGCTGATCCGCCCGCCGGTCGACGAAGGCGCGCATGCCGACCAGCTCGATCGCGGCCTCGACACGCTCCTCGGGTCCCGGACCCGGGGACGACCACCGCCGGCGGATCTCGGCCGCCACCTCGAGGTTCTCGCGGGCGGTGAGCGACCCGAACAGCTCGAGCCGCTGGAAGGTGCGCGCGAGCCCCCGCTGGGCGCGCTCGTGGGGGGCGAAGCCGGTGACGTCGATGCCGTTGAGGACGACCCGGCCCCGCGTCGGCTCCTGCAGCCCGGTGATCACGTTGAACAGGGTCGTCTTGCCGGCACCGTTGGGTCCGATGAGGCCGGTGATGCGGCTCGGCTCGACCGACAGGTCGACATCCTGCAGCGCCATCCGGCCGCCGAAGCGGACCGAGATCTGCTCAACCTCGAGCAGGCCCACCGGCCGCCACCTCCTCCCCCTCCAGGCCGAGCACGCGGTCGACGGCGGCGAGGTCCCCGGCGGTGATCGGGCGATCCACACCGGCGCGCTCGAGGTCCAGGACAGGCTCGACGAGCCGGGCCCGACCTCGCGGCACGCCGGGTGCCGCGGCGCCCCCGAGGCGCGCCCGCAGCCGACCCGCGACCCTGGCGAGCTCGCTGGCGAGGCCGTCGGGGTTGCGACCCAGGCTGATCCCGATCAGACCGGGTGCCACCAGCAGCAGGTCGGCGAGGGAGGGCACGGCATCGGCCAGCACGGGGAAGCTGGCGTAGAGCAGGCCACCGAGCAGCGAGCCGCTGACCATGGCGATGCCGCCGGCGACCGCCATCAGCAGGATCGGGAGGCTCTGGAGCGCGTCGAACTGCGACACCGTGGCGGTGCTCTGCAGCCCGGCGAGCAACGCACCGCCGACCCCGGCGATGCCCGCCGACAGGGCGAACACCTGCAGCTTGGTGACGGTGAGGTTCAGGCCGAGCGTGGCGCAGGCCGCGGGGCTGTCCTTCATGGCGATGAGCCTCCGCCCGAACGGGCCGAGCCGCAGCGCCACCACCCCCGACCCGACGAGGGCGAAGGCGACCGCCAGCAGGATCATGTAGGAGCGGTCGTCGTCGAAGGTGAGCGGCCCGAAGGCGACCCGGTCGACCGAACGGGACCCGCCCGGGAAGACCGCTTCCTGGCTGAACACGACGCGGTCCATGAACACCGCGAAGGCGAGGGTGGACAGGGCGAGGTAGATGCCGCGCAGTCGCAGCGCCGGGAGCGCCACGAGCGCCCCCACCACGGCGGCGAGCCCGAACGCCGCCACCAGCCCGAGCGGGTTCCCGCCAGCGCCCCAGACCGACATGGCGTAGGCACCGAGCGCGGCGAAGGTCATCTGGGCGAGGGAGATCTGTCCGCCGTAGCCGGTCAGCGGCACGAGCGAGACCATGATCAGCGCGAACGCCAGTCCCTTGCTCCAGGAGATGAGGGCGGCGCCGTCGAGCAGACCCGACACCACCACGGTCACGGCCACCAGCGCCACCGCCCCGAGCGCAGCGTGACGCCCCGTCGGGCGGGGCAGGCTCTCGCGGGTGCGCACCAGGCCGTGGGCCCGCAGCGGCGCCTGGGGCAGCACCAGCAGCACGATGAACAGCATGACGACCGGGATCGCCAACCGCAGCGAGGCCACCAGGTCGATGCCGTCGGGGAGCCAGTCGGGGTTCTGCGGCAGGTAGCCGACCGCCCAGGACTGCGCGAGGCCGAGGATCAGGGCCCCGAGGAAGGTCATGGGCAGGCTGGTGAGCCGGCCGACGATGGCGGCGGCGTAGGCGTTGATGACGAGCAGCGTGAGCGACAGCACCTCCAGCCCGAACCGGTCGGCCACGAGGATGCCGGCCAACGCGGCCAGCGCCGAG
>Ga0308417_1002953_pt1 | contig 11015 bp, 12 predicted proteins | sample HotsprSampleOS65_FD_203528 | JGI IMG/M metagenome (GOLD analysis project Ga0308417, IMG submission 203528) | Hot spring phototrophic mat microbial communities from Octopus Spring, Yellowstone National Park, Wyoming, United States - 20090730_OS65 ... | reverse complement strand
TCGGGCTCGTCGCACGACGCTTCGGCACGCAATGGCTCGCCACGATCTTCGGCCTCGTTTTCCTCGGCCACCAGATCGGCGGCTTTGCGGGCGCCTCTCTCGCGGGCCTGATCTGGGACCGCACAGGCAGCTACGACCGGATGTGGGTGATCGCCATCCTCGCAGGCATCTTCGCCTCGGTCGTGAACCTGCCGGTGCGCGACCCGCGCACGCCGGCTGCCGCCCGCGCCTGACGGCTTGCGCCTGCCTGCCGCTCGGATAGGGTCGCGCGGGATTCGAAACGGGAGAACGCCGTGCGACGACTGCTCATCGCCACCCTCCTCCTCGTCTCGCCCCTGCAGGCGGCAGCGCAGGGCGAGCCGCACGCCTGGCTCTACGGCTCCTGGGTCGGCGGCACCCTGCCAGCGAACCCGAACCAGACGGTCCAGGGCTGCTACGCCGACCCGACCGTGATCTTCACCCGCGACATCGTGCTGCGCACCACTCTGCTCGAGCAGGTCTACACCCAGCGGATCATCGAGAGCGTGCGGGGGACGCCGAACGGCGTCGAGTTCCGCTTCCGGCCGATGCCGCGGATCCCTGGGGTGATGGGCAGCCAGCAGCCAACCGGCACCTTCGGCTGCGGCTCGCCTGACGTGCTCCCCGTTCTCCGCCGCGGGCCGAACGAGATCGAGTTCCCGGGCTGCATCGAGTTCCCAGCCCCGCTGATCCGCTGCCCCGTGCCCTGAGCGTTGCGAGGCCATGCCGGCAGCACCGCGGATCGCACTGATCCACGCGCTCAGGCACTCGACCGGGCCAATCGCGGAAGCCTTCGCCCGCCTCTGGCCCGGGCCGTTCCTGATGAACCTGCTCGATGATAGCCTATCAGCCGATCTTGCGGGCGAGGGCCAGCTCACGCCCGCGATGACTGGCCGCTTCCTCGCTCTCGCCGCCTATGCGCGGCGCACGGGGGCGCAGGCGATCCTGTTCACCTGCTCCGCCTTCGGCCCCTGCATCGAGGCCGTCAAGGCCGCCCACCCGGACATACCGGTGCTGAAGCCCAACGAGGCGATGATCGAGGCAGCGCTCGACGCCGCGCCTTCGGGAAGGATCGGCCTCCTCGCCACCTTCCCCGCCACGCTCCCCTCGATGCGGCCGGAGTTCGAAGCCGCAGCCGCGCGGCGTGGCAGGACGATCGCTCTCGCTGAGGCCTGCGCTCCGGCAGCGCTCGACGCCCTCGATGCCGGCGACGGTGCCTCGCATGACCGCCACGCCGCGGAAGCAGCCCGAAGCCTTTGCGGGGCGGAGGTCATCGCGCTCGCCCAGTTCAGCCTCGCCCGCGCCGCCCGGGCGGTCGCGGACGCCACCGGCCGGACGGTGCTGACCACGCCTGAGAGCGCCGTCTTGCGCCTCCGGGCACTGCTCGCCTGAGCCTCAGGCCGGCAGGGTCGCGGTCGCGACCAGGCCTTTGGGGGAGCGGTTGCGAATCGCGAGGTCCCCGCCATGGCCGCGCAGTATGGTGCGGGCGATCGGCAGGCCGAGGCCGGTTCCGCCCGTCTCGCGCGACCGGCTCGGCTCGAGGCGATGGAACGGCTGGAACACGCGCTCGCTCTCCGCCTCCGGGATTCCTGGCCCCTCGTCCTCCACGGTGATGCTGACAAGGCCCCTGTCGGGGCCGGAGAGCCGCACCACACAGCCCCCGGCATAGGCGACAGCGTTGCCCACAAGGTTGGCGAGCGCGCGCTTGAGCGCGACCGGCCGCGCCTCGACCACGAGATGATCGGGCGCGACGACCGACACCACCTCCTCGCCGGCAACGTCGTTCGCCTCGTCGGCGATGGTGCGCAACAGCGCCGCGAGGTCCACCCTGCCCATCGGCTCCGCTGCCGCCTCGTCGCGGGCGAAGGCGAGCGTGCCGGCGACCATCCGCTCCATCTCGTCGAGATCGGCGAGGATCTTCGCGCGAGTGGCCTCGTCCTCGACGAACTCCGCCCGCAGGCGAAGCCGGGTGATCGGCGTCCTGAGGTCATGCCCGATCGCGGCGAGCATGGTCGTCCGGTCGGCGACGAAGCGGGAGATCCGATCCGCCATCGTGTTGAACGCCGCCGCCGCCTGCGCCACCTCAGCCGGGCCCGTCTCGGGAAGCCGCGGCGCGTTGACGTCTCTCCCCAGCCGTTCCGCCGCCGCAGCAAGGTCCCTGATCGGCCGCGTGGTGCGCCGCACCGCCCAGAAGGAGAGGCCAGCCACGGCGGCCGTCATCAGGGCAAGCGCGGCAAGGAAGCCCGGCGAGGACCACGGCCTCGGCGTGGGCGGCCGGGCGGTGATGTTCAGCCAGGGCCCGTCCGGCAGCCTGAGGCTCACCGTGACGAGGCGTCGCGGCTCGCCGCCGACCAGCACCTCGCGCGGGCGCATATGCGGCGGCCCGCCGATCCGCGCGAGCCCCTGGGCAAGCCTGTCGCCCATCGGCTCGGCCAGGAGGCCATGGTCTGGCGCGAGCGGGCGGGGGTCGACGGAGGCCACCATTCCCTCAGCCAGGTCGAAGCCGCGCGCGATCGCGTCGCGCCGGCCTGGGTCGGCCATCAGCACCGCGCGCCAAAGCGCCGCGGCACGGCCGATCGCCTCGCGCGCCTGCTGCGCCCGCTGCATTTCCACGCGGTCGAGTGCGTGGATGGTGAGCGCGATCACCTGCACGGCGAACAGGCCGACGAGCAGCACGAGGAAGGTGCGCCCGGCGATCGAGCGCGGCCAGAGAGTCATCGTTCCGGCCCGCGCAGGCAGCCGCCACGCCGGCCCAGTCCGCAAGGGCGGATCGTCACGACCGCTCCACCTCCGCGGCAAGCACGTATCCCCCGCCGCGTACGGTCTTGATCAGCGTCGGGTTCTTGCCGTCGTCGTCGAGCTTGCGGCGGACCCGGCTGACCGCGACATCGATCGCGCGGTCGAACGGCCCGGCCGCGCGCCCGTGCAAAAGGTCCATCAGCATCTCGCGAGTCAGCACCCGGCCCGCGCGCTCGGCGAGCACGGCGAGCAGCTCGTACTCGCCGCCCGTGAGCGGCACCTCGACGCCGGCGGGAGAGACGAGCCGACGCCGCGCCGTCTCGAGCGTCCAGCCGGCGAAGCGGAAGGTCGCTGCGCGCGGCTCCGCCTGCCCGGCCGCGGCCTCAACACGGCGCAGCACCGCGCGGATCCGGGCGAGCAGCTCGCGCGGGTTGAAGGGCTTGGCGACATAGTCGTCGGCGCCGAGCTCGAGCCCGACGATCCGGTCCGTCTCCTCGCCCATCGCCGTGAGCATCACCACCGGGGTGCGCCCCTCCTCGCGTATGAAGCGAAGGAGCGAGAGCCCGTCCTCGCCCGGCAGCATCAGGTCGAGCACGGCGAGGGCGAAGCGCGAGCCTGGCCAGAGGCGGCGAAGCTCGCGCCCATCGCGCGCGGCGGTGACGCGGAAGCCGTGCTTCTCCAGGAATCGCGCAAGCAGGTCGCGTATCTCGCGATCGTCATCAACGACGAGAAGATGGGGCGCCGGTTCGGCCATGGGCGGACTCTTGCGCGTGCCGTCCCAGCCGGCAACGGCGCTGCGGCAACGGCGTGTTGCCTGCCCCGACCCCGAAACACGCCGTTACCTTCTCTTACCCTCCGGATACGCCGGCACAAACGCCTGTAACGTGGCCGGCGCATGCTCCGCCGCGTTCCTCCCCGAATGCGGGGCAACCGGAGACAAGGAAGAGGACGATGAATCGCTCGATCAGTATGACGCTGCTCGCAGGCGCGCTCGCAACCGCAGGCCTTGCTGGCTATGGCGCAGGCAAGCTCGGCGCGCATGCCCAGGGTGGCCCTGGTATGAGCGCAGGCATGATGATGGGCGAGGGCGGCCCGCGCGGCCCCGGCGGCGGGCCTGGCGGCCCCGCCTGGCAGCGCGGCGACGGGCCGCCGCATTGGCGTATGGCCGAGCGCGGCCGCGGCGTGAAAGGCCACGGCGACATTGGCGGGATGATGGGCCGGTTCTTCATCAACCGCGATAACAAGAACCTCACCAACGACGAGGTGCGCAAGATCGCCGAGGCGGGGCTGCTCTGGTTCGGCGAGCGGAACTGGCGGATCGGCGAGGTGAGGGACGCCGGCAGCCGCACGGCCGAGTTCACGCTCGTCACCGAGAACGGCGGCGTGATCGCCCGCTTCACGATGGACCGCGACACGGGCCGCATCCGTCGGATCGCCTGACGCTTCGGACCCGGCTTTGCCTCGGCGCGGCGGGGAGGCATTCTCCCTGCCGTGCTAGAGGCGTCTCTATCCCCTCTCCCCCCAGCAGAGCGTGCCGCTCTGCGGCGGCTGATCGCGCGCGCCCCAGCCCTGGCGAGGGTCGAACGCGAGGCGGGCAGGCTTTCTTGGCAGAGCCGGGAAGCGGGTTTTCCAAGCCTGCTCGCGGCGATCGTCGGGCAGCAGATCTCGAACCGCGCTGCTGCCGCGATCTGGCGCCGCCTCGAGGCGCTGATGGGTGGCGCGCCCAGCGCCGAGGGGCTGCTTGCGCTTCCCGAGACGGCGCTGCGCGCGGCAGGGCTGTCGCGGCCAAAGATTGCCTATGCCCGCGGCCTTGCCGAGGCGGTCGTGGAGCGCCGAATCGAGCCCGACGCCTTCCCTGCCATGGAGGACGAGGCGGTGATCGAGTCGATCTGCTCGCTCAAGGGCTTCGGCCGCTGGTCGGCAGAGATCTACCTGCTTTTCGCCCTCGGCCGGCGCGATGCCTTCCCCGCAGCCGACCTCGCGCTTGCCGCCTCTGCGCAGTCCCTGCTCGGCCTCGAGGAGCGGCCAGGGGAGAAGCGTCTGCGTGCCCTGGCGCAGGACTGGGCACCCTATCGCGGGCTCGCAGCACGGCTCCTGTGGCACTACTGGCGCCACGTCAACGGCCGCCCGGGCTTCGACGGGTAAGGCCGCAAGGCCGATCGCGAAGCGGAAGGAAACGATCAGGTGACGGAGAACCCCCATATACGCTGCGAGCGTGACGGCGACATCGCCGTCGTGGTGTTTGACCGGCCCGAGAAGCGCAACGCCTTCGACCTCGCCATGTGGCGCGCGCTTGGGCATGTGATGCGCGCGCTCTCACAGGACGAGAGCCTGCGCTGTGTGGTGCTGCGCGGCGCCGGCACGGAGGCGTTCTCTTCCGGCGCCGACATCTCGGCCTTCGAGGCGGAGCGCGGCACACGCGAGAAGGAGGACATCTACGGCGAGGTGCTTCACCAGTCGCTGCAGGCGATACGCACTTGCCTGCATCCGACCGTCGCCATGATCCGCGGCGTCTGCCTCGGCGGCGGCGCGGGCATTGCGACGATGTGCGACTTCCGCGTCGGCGGCGAGGGCATACGCTTCGGCATCACCGCGCGCAACCTCGGCATCTGGTATCCTTACGCCGAGCTTGATCCGGTGATCCAGATCGCCGGCTCCGCAGTCGCAGCCGAGGTGTTCATCGAGGGCCGGATCTTCACGGGCCGCGAAGCCTACGAGAAGGGGCTTTTGTCGCGCCTCGTGCCCGATGCCGAGGTCGAGGCGGAGGCGATGGCGCTTGCGCGCCGGATCGCTGATGGCGCACCGCTTTCGGCGCGCTTCCACAAGCGTGCGATCATCGCCCTGCGCGGGGCGCTGCCGATCACCCCCGAACAGGAGGCGGCGGTGAACGACTTCGTGCTGACGGAGGATTTCCAGAACGCCTTCCGCGCCTTCCTGGCCAAGCGCAAGCCGTCGTTCCGCGGGCGGTAGAGCAGATCGCACACGGCTCGCGTCACCCCTGTGCGTGAAGATGCTCGCACAGAATATCTCGAGCCTTCTACACCCGTGTGGAAACCGCTCCAAGCGTTCTGAGAGGCCCCTGAAAAAGCTTCGGTTAAGGGAGTGGTTACGCGGGTCTGCGCACCCTCTCGGCGATGATCGCCTCCGCGACACAACGACAGGGCGACGGCTTGCCCCGGGCGCCTGTGAACGGGCGCCCGGCAGGCTCGCTCTCTCCCTTCAGGCCGGGGCGGTTTTCCGATCGCGGCGTCGTCCTTCCCGCTACCACGCCTGCCTTCGCCTTCGCCCGCGTCCGGGACGGCGCGCAGGGGCCGGAACTCGTGCTGCGCAACGCGACCGGCACGCGCGGGGCGCTGCTGATCCCTCTCTCCGCCGCTGCCGACTATGCGCGCCCCACCCTGCACGACCGCGCCCTGTTTGCCGACATTCTGCGCCTGCCGCGGATTGGCCCGGCACAGGTCGCCGCGATCGCGCGCGCAGCCGCGCGCGCTGGGCTTGCCGGCCGGGCAGCGCTCGCCGCCGCCTGCGCCGCAGCGGAAGCGGAAGCACGCGAAGCACAAGAGGCGCTCGCCGCGCTTGGCGGCAGCGACCGGCAGGACGCGCTGCGCCTTGCCCCCCTCGCTGCGGCGGCGCGCCGGCTTGCGCTGCTGCCGCCGCAGCTGCGCGCGCTCGCCGTCACGGCGGAGGCGTGCGCAGCCCGGGCCTCTGGCGAACGCGGCGAGCTTGCCGGCTTCATCGCCGCCTCCGCCCGCGCCACCGCGCGCTTCGGCGACGCCCTGCTCGCGCCCCTCCTCGCCGCGCTTGACGATCCGGCCACCGCCGCGGCCGCCGCGGCGAGCGACCCGTCCTGGCCAAGCCCCGCGCTCTCCCGCGCCGCCTGGGTGCTCGACGGCTGGCCGCTCCTGTTGCGGCGCTGGGAGGCGGCGGAAGAGCAGAGGCAGCTTGCCGGCTCGCGCACGCTGCAGGCGATCGCCTCTGCCCTGCCGCCGCTGCCGGCTGAGCTCGCCGCAACGGCGGAGGAAGAGGAGGCAGTCCGCGCCACCTGGCGGCCCGAGGCACAGGCCGTCCAGGGCGCGCACGACCAAGCGCTGCTTGAACGGCTCAGGGCCGCTGCACCATGACCAGACGCCGATGACCGCACCCACCGGCCTCGACCGCAGGACGCTCGCCGACCTCACCGAGCGCCTCGCCCGCGCCCGCCCGGAGGCGATCCGCGACGTGATTGCGCTGATCGACCGTCTGCCTGAGCGAGGCGAGGCGGATTCGCTGATCGCGCCGATGCGGCCGAGGCTTGCGCTGATGCGCCACATCGTCCGCAGGCCAGCATCGTTCGGCCGCGTGCTCGCCCATCCGTTCGAAGACCTGCTCGTCGCGCCAAACGCCTGGCGCCGGGGCAGCTTGTCCGTACCGCGCACGGCCATGCCGGTCGCGATCGCCCTCGCCGCCGAAGCCCTGCCCGAGGACGCCAGACGCGATGTCTCTGCCCGCCTCGCCGATGCGACCATGGACGATGCCGAAGCGGTTCGTTCTGCTGGCGCCACGATATGGCCCGCCGCCGCCGCGCGCTTCGGCGCGATTGAGGCCGCCGGCCTGCCGCCCGGTCTCGCCCTGCCGATGCGCGCGGCCGACCTGCGCGCCCTGCTCGGCGGGCTCGGCGAGACGCTCAGGCTCGCGGGGCCGCTCACCGAGCTCCTGTCGGCTGCGCCGCGCGGCACCGTTCCCGCCTGGGAACAGGTCGAGCACGCGCTGCGCGACACAGCTGCCGAGGCAGCCGCGCTCTCCCCGGAGTGCTTCGCGCGCACGGCGCTGATCCTGATGCGCCGCTTCATCGCCGCTGGGCCGGTCGTCGGCCTGTTGCGCGAGGTCGGGGAACGCGCAGCAGGAGGCGGGGCAGAGCGGCGGCTCGGCGCCGCCCTCGACACCTTCCTCGCCGAGCTGCCGGGCCAGCTGCCGGACGCCGGAGCGCTCGCGTTGCTGCCCTACCCTGTCCAGCAGGCGGCGGTGGCCGAGGCGGTCGCCATCGTCGAGCGCGCGGGCCAGGAAATCGGCACCTGGCAGCCGGAGCGGCGGGACAATCTGCGCGATGCCCAGACGCGCCTTGTCGCGCTTCTGCGCAGGCGCGTGCCCGAGTGTCTCTCAGCCGAACTGCTCGAACCGCTTGCGCGCGCCGCTGCCGAAGGGCCCGCCGGGCGCAGCCGTGCGGACAGGATCGAGGAGCTCGAGGCCGCGGCGCGCGCAGCTTGGGCGATGGTGGCGGCAGCGCGGCGGCTCGGCGCGGTCGACGATCTCGCCATCGCGCTACGCCACGCGGCGGAGGCCGTCTCGGCGCTCGCCGCCTCGATGCCGCAGGGCGCGCCTGCCGACCGCATCGGCAGGACCGATCTTGCGAGGATCATCGAGATCCTCGCAGGACCCGACGCCGCCGAGCGCGCGCTCGCCATGGCCGGATAGGCCGCGCGAGCGCGCGGGCCGCCGCTCGCTGCCCTGCGAGAAGGCCTCACTCCTCCCCGGCGCGCACCGGTTCGCCTTCCGGACGCTCGCTGCCCGACCGAAAGCGGTGCGTTCCCTGCCCGGTGGCGACGATCCGGCCTGACCCGTCACGCACCACGACGCGGGTGAAGAAGGTGGTCCGCCCGCGCGCGACCATCTCCGCCTCCGCGACGAGTTCCCCGCCCGTGACCGGTGCAGTGAACTGTGCGGCGAGGGCGAGCGTCATGCCCCGTCGTGCGTTCCCAGGCACGGTGCAGAAGAGGCCCGCATAGGCCGCCGCCTGGTCGATCAGCGCGAGCACCACGCCGCCGTGCACCACCCCCGCTCGGTTGAGGTGCTGAGGCCCAACGGTCGCGGCGAGTCGGGCGAACCCGTCCCGCCACTCGAGCAGGCGGAAGCCGAACAGGGCATGAAACGGAGCAGGCAGCGGGTCTTCGGGCGGCTCGGTCATGCCTCGGAGGCTCGCCGCCCTGGCCTGGGCGGGTCAAGCCAAGCCGCTGCCTCACGTCGGGATCTGCAGTTCCTGCAGCGCCTGCTCGAGTTCCTGGAAGGAGGGCATGTGCTCAGACGGCGCCATCTTCCGGCCCGTCTCGACGGCGACCTGCGGGGCGTTGCCGTGCAGATGCGCGACCAGCACGGCACGGATCACCTCGTAGTACTTCATCTCCTCCTCGACGATGCCCTTGAGCCGGGACGCCATCGGCCCCATCAGCCCGTAGGCGAGAAGGACGCCAAGGAAGGTGCCAACGAGCGCGCTGCCGATCATCTTGCCGAGCACCTGCGGCGGCTCGTTCAGCGAGGCCATGGTCTTGATCACGCCGAGCACGGCGGCGACGATTCCAAGGGCCGGGAAGGCGTCGGCGAGGGATTGCATCGCATGCGCCGGGTGCAGCTCCTCGTTCGCCACCTTGCGCAGCTCGCGCGCGAACACGTCCTCGATCTGGTGCGGGTCGTCGGCGTGCATGCCGACCATCCTCAGATAGTCGCAGATCAGTACCACCGCGTGGTGGTCCGCCGCGATCTTCGGGAACTTCTTGAAGGCGGCGCTCTCCTCCGGCCTCTCGATATGCGGCTCGAGTGCCATCGCGCCCTTGGTTGAGGCGAGCCGGACGAAGAAGTAGAGCAGCGAGAGGAGATCGATGTAGTCGGACTTCTGGAAGCGGCCGCCCTTGATGATCTTGCCGAAGCCGGCGAGCACGTGTTTGACGCCGTGCATGCTGTTGGCCATCAAAAGCGTGCCGACGCCGGCGCCGCCGATTATCATCAGCTCGAAGGGCAGCGCCGCGAGGATGATGCTGATCTTGCCGCCGGCCAGCACATAGCCGCCGAACACCATCACCAGCAGGAAGGCGAAACCCGCAAGCGTCAGCATCCGCGCCGGCCCTCAGTGGCCAGGGGCGGGGTGCGCCCGCTGGACCAGGATGGCGATGCGGCGGTTCGCCGCCGCCCGCGGCTCTGCCGGCAGGAGCGGCTCGCGGTCCGCCACGCCGGTGACGGAGCGGATCTTCTGGTCGGGGAAGCCGGCCTCGGTCAGCAGGCGACGCGCGGCATTGGCGCGATCGGCCGACAGCTCCCAGTTGGTGATGCCGGCACTTGATCGGAACGGTGCGCTGTCGGTATGGCCGACGATTGTGAGCGGATTGCCGATCGCTGCGAGTGTCGGCGCCACCTTGGCGAGCAAAAGGCGCACCCGCTCCGACGGCGTGGCCGAGCCGGAGGCGAACATCGGCGAACGCTCCGCATCGAGCAGCTGCACGCGAAGCCCCTCTGGGGTGACGTCGATCGCCACCTGGCGGGCGAGCTCGGCGAGCGCTGGATCGCCCGCGATCGCCTCGCGGAGCGCCTCCGCCGCGGCCTCGAGCGCCCGGGTCTCGGCTTCGGCCGCCGCCTCCGCCTCGGCGCGGGCGGCGATCTCGGCTGCGGCACCGGGCGCTGCGGTCGGGTGCGGGCCCTCGCGGTCGGCAGCGCCGCGGTCGGTCGCATTCTCGCCGCCGGAGCCTGAGGCGCGCGGGTTCGGGAAGTAGCCGCCGGTGGCGTGCGGATTGGGCTTCTCGCCAGCATCGGCCGCACGTTCTGGGCGATCGCCGCTGCCTTCCTCCGTGCGGTCCTGCTGCGGCTCGGTCTGGACCTCAGGGTCGACGATCAGCGTGGCGGCGCGCCCGACCAGCGAGTCCCGGTCGAGTGGCGAGGAGCCGCCGAAGGGGCGGCCGGTGCCGCTCGCGCCGGAGCCGAACAGGTTCGTGGGCGAGAAGTAGTTGGCGATGCCGAGCCGCTGCTCCTGCGTGGTGGCGTTGAGCAGCCACATCAGCAGGAAGAAGGCCATCATCGCGGTGACGAAGTCCGCGTAGGCGACCTTCCAGGCGCCGCCGTGGTGGCCATGGTCCCCCGCCTCCTCGCGCTTGATGACGAGCGTCGCGCCGTCCTTCTCTCTGCCCTTCCCCTTCCTGCCGCTCATCCAGCGCCCCTGCCTCGGCCGTGCCTCGGAGGGCCGGGGGCGACCCTCCCGGCCAGCAAGCACCATGGCGGGCATGGCTTAAGCCTTGATGAAGGACGGTCGCATGCCGGCGAGCGGCGCCGGCGCGTGGAGCCGGGCGCAGGCCCGGGTTGCATGCCATGCGTCAGGCGCATATATGCCCGACGCTGCTGTGGGTCGTGCGGCCGGGGCCGCCGCCTGCGTTTCCGCGTCAGCCGCCCTCTGGTCCGGTGTGGCGCGCCGACGGGGAAGGCGATGCGCCGGGGGGTCGTTGGAGGTCGGGTGGCGGGCCGCG
>Ga0308417_1002952_pt1 | contig 11023 bp, 9 predicted proteins | sample HotsprSampleOS65_FD_203528 | JGI IMG/M metagenome (GOLD analysis project Ga0308417, IMG submission 203528) | Hot spring phototrophic mat microbial communities from Octopus Spring, Yellowstone National Park, Wyoming, United States - 20090730_OS65 ... | reverse complement strand
CTCGACCACCGCGAAGTTGTTCCGGAACTTGCCGGCGATGAACGGCGTGAAGAAGCGGTAGTCGTAGTCGACGATCGAAACCGTGAGCCGGGCATCGTTGGGATTGGCCACGGTGCCGGGCGTGTAAACAACCCTCACGTTGGCGCGGGTCAGCCCGAGCACGCCCGGCCCTGTGCCGCCGGATGTCCTCCCATAGATCACCAGGTTGGCGATCTGATCCCCGGTGCCGTCCCACTTGTGAATCATGCCCCAGCGCAACCCCATGCGCGCTCTCTCCACCAGCATCTGGTGTGTGAAGAGAAGCTGGGAGAAATCCATGATGGCGATGATCGTGGAGATCACCACGATCAGCACCAGCGCGGACTCCACCAGCGCCTGGCCGCGGCGGGAATCAGGGTTCGGATTCTTCTGGCGCATATCGTCCCAGGTAGGGCACCGTGTATGTGGGGTACCCGTTGAATGTGTACTTGCCGAAAATCCCGTTCACCGTGAACGTCTTGATGCGCACCGTGACAGCCGTCGGCACCTGCGTGGCCGTCAGCGTGAACAAAACCTCCACATCGGAAGGCTTCAAACCTTTCACCACCGGAACCGATGAGGAAGCTGGCGCCGGCGTCCCGTAAACGGTCATGTTCTGCACTGCCTGCCGGAATTTGTTGACGTCCGTTTGCCCGGCAAGGCAGCGGTAGGTGCGGTAGGCGGCGTAACGGCCCCCGTTGGACACCGCCGACTGCAGCAGGTTGTACGTGTAAAAGGTGTAGCCGAACTGGAAAGTCCCCGCCATCACGGGCAAAAGAATGCCCGCCGCAAGAGCGAACTCGATGAACGCATTGCCGCGCTGTCTGTTCCGAGCCATGGCCTTCACTCCAGCAGCCTCACGAGGTTGGCGCCCGTGGCGATGTTGCCCACTGGCCCGGTCGCCGGGCCGATGTACATGGCGCACTTGGCGTCGTTGGGATTCGGCGGTTGCGTGGGAGGGAGGAAAACTTTGGCGAATCCCAGCACCGTGGCGTTCACTGCGTCGCTGATGATGGGAACGATCACCACCCGCCGCATCGGCGACGGGTCGTGGTTGGCGATGTACTTGTTATAATCCTTTTCGTTGGGCATCGAGTCCTGGCTCACCCGCTGCGCCAGGCTTTGCTTGACAACGGTGTGCTTGACGCCGCCGCTGCGGCTGACAGGCATGCCCAGCGTCACGGTGTAATCCATGCGGTCGTCCTCAATGGCGGCGGCGATCGCGGAGGTGCTGTTTTCCTGGATGTAGCCGCGATCCGCCGTCCTGCCCGCCTTGACTGCGTCCAGCGCCGCCTGGTTCCGGTCCGCCGCGCACAGGTTGCTCATCCTGACCGGGCCGTTGCTGCCGATGCTGGACGGCCACAGCAGCGTCAGCTCATCGCCAAAATTGTAGCCAAAATCGGGCGGCGTGGCGGACTTGGCAAACGGGGCGAAAGGGAACACCCCTTGGGGGAACGAAGTGGGCAGCTCGGAACCCGCCATCGAGCGCGCCGAAATTCTCATCAGCCGGCCGCCCCCGACCACCGGCACGAAATAGGCGGGCAGGTTGTTCACCGTCGCCGTGACCCGCGCATACCTGATATTCGTGGCCGAGGCCGGATTCTCCGTCCAGGAGCTCTTGTCTTCGCTGAATTCCAGCAACACGCTCGCAAACGTGTTCTTGTTGAACTGCCATTTGTTGCTGCTCGCCAAGGAAGACACTACCAGCTTCGCATTGGCGATTCCCTTGCTGCTGCCGTTGAGCTGGATCGCGGCCGCCAGCGCTGTGGCGTCCGTGAAGGCCTGCGCTTCATTCTTCACGATGAAGGCCCGCCCCAGATCGACCGCCAGCCCCATCATCCCGATCAGAACGATGATGCAAATCGCGGTCATCACCAGGGCGAAACCTTCGCGGCGCGCCGCCATTTGGTGGGTCTTCTGCATCACGTTCCCTCCATGCCGTTCTTCAGGATCCGGTCCGGCTTCGCCCGAAGCCGCGGGAGCGGCCGCGGACCCGCGCGGGCCCGGCCTCACCGCCGCCGGCTGACACCTCACGCGCTGCCGGACTTCCTCTGCAATTACTATCGCGGGAAACGGACGGAACGTCTATACTGAACCGCCGCCTGGACGGGAAATTAAGGGTAATTTCTTGCGGAAATCAGGTGTATCACCGAAAAGAACCGCCAGGCGCGGCCGCCAGCGCCCTGCGGTTCCGGGCGCGCCTCAGATGCCGTAATCCTTCAACAGCTTCCGCGCCCGCGCGATGCCTTCCAGCTCGCCCAGCTTGCTGCCCTCGTATTCGATGCCGATGTAGCCCGAATACTTCGAATCCTCGACCACCTTCATCATGCGGGCGAAGTCGTACTTGTCCTCGCTGAAGTCCGGTCCCTCGAAGTAGCACTTGAAGCTCATGCCCTTCGCCCAGGCGGCGAGCTTCGCCACTGCCTGGTACTTGTCGATTTCGGGCGGGAAATTGCCAAAATCGGGGAGCGTTCCGAAGTTCGGCAGGTTCACCTTCTTCATCAGCGCCACGACGGCGTCGGGATCCGAAGACAACCCCCAGTGGTTTTCGACGAGGATCGAAATGCCGGCCTCGCGCGCGTATTCGCACAACGCGCGAAAACTGTCGGCGCAGCAGTTCAGAACGGTCTCGTTCTCGGCCGGCGTCTTCGGCGTCACGTTGGAGTGCATGTTGGTGCGGATCGAGTGGCAGCCGAGCTCGGCCGCGATATCCACCCACTTGTGATGGTTCTTCACCGCCTTGCGGCGCACGGCCGGGTCGGAGTGGCCGAGCTGCCCTTCGTCATCGACCATGATGAGCACGGCCCGGGTATTGGTCTCGGCCATGCGCTTCTTCAGGCGCGCAATGTAGCCCGCCGTGGGCGACGCCCACAGCGTATTGACGAATTCCAGGCCCTCGCAGTCGTTTTCGCGGGCGATGCGGGGGAAGTCGAGGTTGGTCGCCTTGCCCTGCTGGATCAGGCGGTGGATGGACCATTCGGCCAGCGAAACCTTGAATCGTCCGGGGGCGGGGGCTGCGGAGGCGGCGAACGGCGCGGCCGCAAGCGAGGAGAGAAGGGTTCTTCGGCTGACAGGCATGGTTGCTTCTTCCGCCCGCTATGATAACAGGTCGGCGGGGGAATCGATCCAGAAGTCCGGCCGGTGCGCCTGCATCTGCTCGCGGTCGCCGTAGCCCCACGTGACGGCGCAGGTGCGCACCCCGGCGCGGCGGCCGGCCTCCATGTCCGGCGCCGCATCCCCGACGAGGAGGCAATCCCCGGGCCGGACGCCGAACTTTTCGATCGACTTCAGGATCACGTCCGGGGCGGGCTTCGACGGGAAGCCGTCCGTGCCCTGGACGTGGTCGAAATACCGCAGCAGGCCGAACTGCCCGAGAACGTTGCGCGCCGTCTCGCTGCTCTTGGTGGTGGCCGTGGATTTCAGGCCCGGCAGCGCGGCCAGCATCTCGGCCACGCCCGCATATACGCGCGTGGCGCCGTGCCGCCTGGCGAGATAGATCTGCCGGTAGCGGGCCAGCAGCGCTTCCTGCTGCTCGCGCGTGCTGCCGGGCAGCACTTCGCTGAACAGGTCAAACAGGTGATGGCCGATGAAGCCGCGCAGGTAGTCCTCGCCCAGGCCGTCCACGCCCGCTTCGGCCAGCGCCTGGCGCACGGCCCCGCAGATATCCTCGGCCGAGTCGAGCAGCGTGCCGTCGACGTCGAACAGGTACAGCTGGAACGGGCCGATCACGCCGGTTGCGGGGTCTCTCCGTCGATCAGCCCGGGGGCGAGCGGGCGCGGTTCGGGCCGGAGCACTTCCTGGGTTTCTTCCCTCGCGGCGGCCGGCGCCGGCTCGGGTTCGGCCGGCGCAGGGGAGGCTTCCGCCTTGCGGGGCCCGCGTTCCAGGATGGCGCGCACCTCGGCGCCGTCGATCGACTCGCGCTCGAGCAGCGTGCGGACGATCTCTTCCAGCGCCCAGCTGTATTCTTCGATCAGCGCCTCGGCCCGCCGGTGGGCGTTGTCCACCAGGCGGCGGATTTCTTCGTCGATCCGGATGGCCGTTGCCTCGCTATAGTCGCGGTGCTGCGCAATCTCGCGCCCGAGGAAGATCTGCTCCTCCTTGCGGCCGAAGCTGAGCGGCCCCAGCTCGCTCATGCCGTAGTCGCACACCATCGCGCGCGCCAGCTCGGTGGCCTGCTCGATGTCGTTGCGCGCGCCGGTGGAGAGCTGGTGCGTGTAGCGCATCTCCCCGATGCGTCCCGCCATGGCGACCACGAGCCGCGCTTCCAGCTGGCTCTTCGTGCGGTTCAGCACGTCGCCCGTGGGCAGCTGCATGGTGACGCCCAGGGCCCGGCCCCGGGGAATGATGGTGACCTTGTGCAGCGGGTCGGCGTCGGGCAGCAGCGCCGCCACCAGCGCATGGCCGGCCTCGTGGTAGGCGGTCACCTTGCGGTCTTCCTCGGTGAGCATCATCGAGCGGCGTTCGGCGCCCATCAGCACCTTGTCCTTCGCCAGCTCGAAATCCATCATCGTGACGACCTTGCGGTTCTGCCGCGCGGCCAGCAGCGCCGCCTCGTTGACCAGGTTCGCCAGGTCGGCGCCCGAAAAGCCCGGGGTGCCGCGGGCGATGATCGAAAGGTCCACGTCGTCGGCCAGCGGCGTCTTTCGCGTGTGAACTTTCAGGATCTGTTCGCGGCCCTTCACGTCAGGCAGGCTCACCACCACCCGGCGGTCGAAGCGGCCCGGCCGGAGCAGCGCCGGGTCGAGCACGTCGGGCCGGTTGGTCGCGGCCACCAGAATCACGCCCTCGTTCGACTCGAAGCCGTCCATCTCGACGAGCAGCTGGTTCAGCGTCTGCTCGCGCTCGTCGTGGCCCCCGCCGAGCCCCGCGCCGCGATGGCGGCCCACGGCGTCGATCTCGTCAATGAAGATGATGCACGGCGCGTTCTTCTTGCCCTGCTCGAACAGGTCGCGCACGCGGCTGGCGCCGACGCCCACGAACATCTCCACGAAATCCGAACCGGAAATCGAGAAAAACGGCACGTTGGCCTCGCCGGCGATGGCGCGCGCCAGCAGCGTCTTGCCCGTGCCCGGAGGCCCGATCAGCAACACGCCCTTCGGGATGCGGCCGCCGAGCTTCTGGAATTTCTGCGGCTCGCGCAGGAACTCGATGATCTCCTGGAGCTCCTCCTTGGCCTCTTCCACCCCGGCGACGTCCTTGAACGTCACCTTCTTCTGCTGCGAGCTGTGCATGCGGGCGCGGCTCTTGCCGAACGACAGCGCCTTGTTGCCGCCGCTCTGCATCTGCCGCATCATGAAGATCCAGAACGCCAGCAGCAGCACGAATGGCACGGCGTTGACCAGAATGGTGACCCAGTTGCCGGAGCTGGGCTCCTTGATCCGCGTCACCACGTTTTTCTCGGTCAACAGATCGTAAATCTTGTCGTAGCCGGCGGGGATGACCGTGCGGATCTCCGTGTTGCCTTGCAGCTTCCCGCTGACCTCCGTGCCGGAGATGGTCACCTCGACCACGCGCCCGGCCTCCACCTGCTTGACAAAATCGGTGAAGGACAGCTCGCTGACCTGGCGTCCCGCGTTGGTCTTCACCACGGTCCACAGCAGGACCGCAATGCAGACGAGCACAACCCAGAAAATGGCGGTTTTTACGTTTGAATTCATTCTTTCTCCAGCGCCGGGCCTCCGAGGCGAACCCCTTCCGGCGCCTTTCTCCGAACTCTACACCAGTTCAGACGCGCTGCGCCGCCGGTCCGATTCACCCGCTTTGCCTTCCAACCGTTTCTTCTTCTGCGACTTCCTCGCAAGCGGCGGCAATCCAGAGCCCCGCTGGCTCCGTTGCGGCGGGCCGCGCCCAAGCCGCCGCGCCGAACCCGCGGCACCAGATCACGCGCCCTCCTGTCTCCACAATCGGCCACTCGGCCCTTTCCCATGAGGGTACGCCGCTGCGCTGAAACAATTCCTTCAGTTTCACCGGCCCGCTCCGGCCGGCCGGATGAAAGCGGTCGCCGGACCTCCAGAACCGGATCTCGAAAGGAAATTGCGCTTGACCGGATACCAGCTCGCTGACCTCATTATATCGACCCCTGCCGGGGAAATCCGGGTTCGCGGCCACGAGAATCCTCCAGCGGCCGAGCCTCGCCTCGCCGGGCCCCTCCAGCCGGACCGGGGCGGCCGGCGCCCGGCCAGCCGGGGCGCGGTCGAAACGGATCCAGCCAAGCGACCGCCACGCTGAAGCTCCCGGCGCCACCACGCGCCCAGTCCCTTGATCCGAACAGGCGAGACGCCAGACCGCATCGGCATGGTCGAACGCCGGCCTGCGGCCCCCGCCGGCGGCCATCTCCAGCAGGCGGCGCACCACCCGCCGCCCCAAGGCGGGGCCGAGCTTGCGGATCCGCTCCGCTTCCACCACCAGCGGCGCGCCCCCGGCCCCGAGCGGCTCCACCGCTTCGGCCACGCGGCGTTCCCAGTCCTGCTCGTCCTCCCATGCCAGCGCCGCCGTGCGCGCCAATGCCTCTTCGATCTGCGGGTTCAGCGCGGCGGCCAGCAGCGGCAGGATCTCCGCCCGCACGCGGTTGCGTTTCCAGCGCGGATCGGCATTGGAGGCATCCTCGCGCCAGGCCAGCCCGCGGCGGCGCAGCCACTCGCGGACTTCCGTGCGGCTTGTCTCGAGCAGCGGCCGGATGACGCCCCGGCTCGTCACCGGTTGAATGCCGCACAGGCCCTGGATCCCGGCCCCGCGCGCCAGCCGCAGAATCACGGTCTCGGCCTGGTCGGAGAGCGTGTGCCCGGTGGCCACCCGCTCCAGCCGGTGCTCGCGGCGCGCCTGTTCGAAAAACGCATACCGGATGCGGCGCAGCGCCTGCTCGAGGTTCTCGCCCGGCGCGGGGGGCGGGGCCCGGAGAACGCTCACCGGGAGCCCGCGCTGCGAGGCGAGTTCGCGCACGAAACGCTCGTCCTCGTCGGAGTCCGCCCCGCGCAGGCCGTGGTTGACGTGCAGAACATGCAGCTCGTAGCCCAGCTCGCGAAGCGCTTCCAGCAGGCACACCGAGTCGGCCCCGCCCGACACGGCCACGCCCAGACGGGCCCCGGCGGGCGCCATGTTATAACGGAGAATAGTCCCTCGAACTCTCTCTGCGAGCACCCGATCCTATTCTAGGCCTGCGGCCGCAAGGATCCCGGGCACGGGGCGCCTGATTTGAAACGAAACCGGACATCGTCATGCCGCCAAAAGTGAGTGAAGAAATCCGCCGCCGCGCGCAGCGCATCCGCCTGGTGCTGATGGACGTCGACGGCGTGCTGACCGACGGCCGCTACTTCCACGTCCCCAACCCGCAAGGCGGGCTGTTCGAGGTGAAGATGTTCGATTCGCAGGACGGCATCGCCCTGCAATGGCTTCACCGCGCCGGCATCCGCACGGGCCTGATCAGCGGCCGCGACGCCGAATCGACCCGCGAGCGCGCGCGGTCGAGCCACATGGTCTACTGCTACATGGGCAACACGGAAAAGCTGCCCATTTTTCGCGAAATTCTCGCCGAATCCGGGCTGTCGCCAGAGGAAATCGCCTATATCGGCGACGACCTCACCGACGCCATTCTGATGAAGCGCGTCGGCCTGGCCGTGGCCGTGGCCAACGCGACGCCTGAAGTGAAAGCGATCGCGCATTACGTCACCGCCGCGCCGGGAGGCTCGGGCGCCGTGCGCGAGGCCACCGAGCTGATCCTCGATGCACAGGGGCGGTGGGAGGAAATTTTGCGCCACTACGAAGTGATCTGAACCATGGAACAGGATCGAATCGGCATCGTCATCGAGGCGCGCGACGAGCCGGGCGTGCTGCACGAGCTCACCGGGGTCATCGCCCGCCACCGCGCCAACATCGCCAGCGTCGAGATCCTTGGCAGCCCCGTCGCCGGATGCTCCCGCATCTATTTCGAGCTGGAACAAGTCGGCCAGCCGCAGGAGCTGCTCGCGGAGCTGCAAGCCGTGGACGCGGTGCAATCCGTCGCCCAGGAGCCGAGCCTGCAAAAGATCTACGGCAAGCGGATCATCATCATGGGCGGCGGCGCGCAGGTGGGCCAGGTGGCCATCGGCGCCATCAGCGAGGCCGACCGCCACAACATCCGCGGCGAACATATCAGCGTGGACACCATCCCGCTGGTCGGCGAACAGGCCCTTGCGGCCGCGGTGCGCGCCGTGGCCCGCCTGCCGCGGGCGAAGGCGCTGGTGCTGGCCGGCTCACTCATGGGGGGCGACATCGAGAAAGCCGTGCGCGAGGTTCGCGCGCAGGGGTTGCTCGTGGTGAGCCTCAACATGGCTGGCAGCGTGCCCGACGCCGCCGACCTGGTGGTGACCGACCCCGTGCAGGCGGGCGTCATGACCGTGATGGCCATCGCCGAAACGGCCAAGTTCACCGTGGAGCGCCTGAAACGGCGCGTCTTTTGAAACCCGCGCCGCAAACTGCCTGGCCTTGGCCGCTACAGCCAGCCTGAGCCCCCGCAACAGCGTCCCGCTTCCCTTTCGAAGGGACGAGGGACGAAGGGGACAGCCTGAATTGGACGAAGGGGACAGCCTGAATTGGACGAAGGGGACGAAGGGGACAGCCTGAATTGAGCCCTTGGAGCATACGCTAAGAGGACGGAGCCCTCCGTCCCCTTGGCGCGTATTGAATGAATTGCTGGCCGAACAGGACTCCGGAATTACCGTTTCCCGCCCAGGCAGGGCTCCCGCTGGGACGAAGGGGACAGCCTGAATTGAGCCCCTGGTGTATGCGCCAAGTGGACGGAGCCCTCCGTCCCCTTGGCGCATATTGAATGAAATGCTGGCCGAACATGACTCCGGGACCACCGTTTCCCGCTCAGGCAGGGCTCCCGCTGGCCGTCAGACCGCACTTCGGACATCTCTTGAGTGCGGCCAGTGTTCAGCCTGGTCGTGTTGCATCCAGCCCAACACGGCACGTCTCCAATTCTCCAGGTCTGGATCGAATCGGAATGCTCATGGAATTCATGGTTCGGCAGCGCCGAGGCAACCGTGTCGATGTCCGTTAACCGACGCTACCACCGGGTGGAGTCATCGGCCGGAAAATGCTATTCGCATCAGGCGGGGACGAAAGCATTCTGAACCCGCTGCCCAAGGTGAGGTTGGCCGCACGGCGGCAGCGAGGGGGCTCGGGTCGTGGGGAATGCGGCAAACAGGGCAGCCAAGCACGGAAGGCAACAGGACAGAGGGTGATGGGGGCCTATCTGGCCAAGTGGACGAAGGGCTCCGTCCCCTTGGCGTATACGCCAAGGGCTCAATTCAGGCTGTCCCCTTCGCCCCTTCGCTCATAGCTCGGGTCGTGGGGAATGCGGCAATCAGGGCAGCCAGGCACGGAAGGCAACAAGACAACGGAGGGCGATGGGGCCGATTTGGCCAAGTGGACGGAGGGCTCCGTCCCCTTGGTGTATACGCCAAGGGCTCAATTCAGGCTGTCCCCTTCGCAACGGATTGCCGGGCGGCGAGGCGAGGCCGGAGTGTCGGAACCGCGCTTGGGGTCAAGCAGCCGCTCCGCTGCCCGGGTGTATTTGAACGCAGCATGTCTTACGGCGACTCGCAATCTTTATCCACAAGCGGTTGGTGCGCTGGTCGGATGCTCTTGAACGCAAGCACGTCCTTGACTGGAGGCGAGGCAAGGCCGGAGTCCCGGAACGGCGTCTGGGGTCAAGCAGCCGCTGCGCTGCCCGGGGGCTTTCGTACGTGGCGCGCCGTTCTGGCGCAGGAGGCTCGCCGGTATGTCTTTCTTCTTGCGCTGCTCGGATGCCTTGGAACGCGAGGCGCCGTCCTGGCAGCAATCTCGCACCACCGGGTGCCGACAAGGACGTTTGTGCTCAGCCGGCTCATCACCAGTTGGCCACACTTGACCAACTCAATCGAGGCGGCCGGAATTGGCGACCCGGCTGGCCTACTGGGCCTTGTCCGCCACAGGCAGCCCGAACTCCCGCAACAGGGCTCCGCTTTCCGGGTCGTGAATCCGGACCCAGTAAACGCCCGGCGGCAGGCCCTTGGCCAGCTCAATGCGGCCCGATTCGCCATTCGGTTGCATCATTCCCGATGCAAGCGGCGCTCCGAGCGCGTCCACCACCGACCAACGGAATTGCTCAAGCGGCGGCAACCCGCGGAGATCGGCCGTGATGGCCAGCGGCTGGCCGGCCCGGGGCGCGAACGCCTTTTCCACCCCGCTCCGTTCCGCTTCGAGAAAAATTTCCACTGGCTGGGGGCGATGCGTCATGCGGTAAGCCACCGACGCCCCGGCCATCACCACGGCCAGGGTGGCAACGGCATAGCCCCACCGGGGCAGACTCCAGCCGGCGCCGACGGCTGGCACCGCTTCACCCTCAGGGGCCGGGCGGAAAAGACTTTCGGTCTCCAGTTTCTCCGCCGCCCTGCGCATCGTCTCCAGATACTGCTCTTCCTCCTCGACCTTCCGGAGGCACTGCTCGCAGAACAACAAATGCTCCTCGACCGCCTCCCGGGTCACGCCCGACAGGCGGTTGAACAGATATTCCTCGATCTCCTGTTCCGTCAGGCAGTGCTCGGCTGACCTTCTGGTCAACAGACCCTCCTGTCCGTCATCCTCGTCCCAGTATAGACCCGTCATCCCGGTGGATTCCTTTACAGAAGAAGAAATTGCAACATCTTCAGCCTCCCCGCAAAGAGGGGGCGAAGAATCCGATGTTTTGGTTTGATCCGCACAGTTAGTGGGATCCTCGCAGGAATCCTCTCAAGAAAAATTCATCCGGCTCGATCCATCGAGGCGGCTTCCGCTCATCTCCGGGGCAGCTCCACGGCCAGGTGCGGGCGCAACACCCATCCGGATCAAAGGTAAGACCCCGACGCGATCTCGTCGAAGATCGATGGCCGCCGCACGGTCCAGCCGAAGAATCGGGCGGGCTTGGTCGATCCCGCCTTGCAGGTCATCGCCAGGCAATCGGCGATGGGCCCCATCTGCCGCCGGGCCTCCTCGAGCGGAATGTGTT
>Ga0308417_1002951_pt1 | contig 11027 bp, 9 predicted proteins | sample HotsprSampleOS65_FD_203528 | JGI IMG/M metagenome (GOLD analysis project Ga0308417, IMG submission 203528) | Hot spring phototrophic mat microbial communities from Octopus Spring, Yellowstone National Park, Wyoming, United States - 20090730_OS65 ... | reverse complement strand
AATTCGCATTATTAACCGTTTGGAAAATAACCGCATCCGAGACAATCAAGAAATATGCTTTGGTCAAACGCCCGATACGCTGCGCGGCAGCGTTCCTGTGGGAGGCAACGGACGCTATGACTACATTTGGCAGCGTGAAGTAAGTCCGAATGTCTGGGTAACAGTTGGTTCGGAACGCGACCATTTCCCCGATGTCGTACAAACTACCAGATTCCGCCGCATTGTTCTTACTCAATGCTTCACCGATACAAGCCAAGCTGTTAATGTGTTTGTTACGCGTCCTATTCGCAATAACATTATTTTCACAACTGCTCAAACGATTTGCAAAGGCGCTCAACCTGATACTATCAAAGCGTCTATTCCGCAAGATGGCACAGGTGTATTTGAATATCAATGGCAAGTTTCCACGAATCGAGCCGTTTGGCGCAATATTCCGCGCGAAGTAGGACCGATTTTAGTACCTCCCATATCCGATACGACAAGTTTCTATCGCCGTATTGTTAGAAATAAATGCTTTAGCGATACAAGTTTGTCAGTTCCTGTGCGCGTGTTGCCTCTGCCGCGCGTCAATGCTGGACCGGATACGACCGTTATTTTTGGGCGAGGGGTGCGGCTGCGCGCAACCGGCGCCACCAGATACGTTTGGACACCCAAAGAAGGACTTGACAACGATTCTATTGCAACTCCTCTTGCTAGCCCACGAGTTACTACACAATACATCGTTAGAGGCATTGACGCGGCAGGTTGCGTAGGAGTGGATACCATAGAAGTTAGAGTAGCTACTGACCCTAATTTACTAGTAGATATTGTAGACGTCATCACGCCTAATGGTGATGGATTGAATGACTTTTTGCATGTAAAAAATATAGAGTTATACCCACAAAACACATTAATTATCTTCAATCGCTGGGGTCAGGAAATTCTCCAAAAACGCAACTATGCCAATGATTGGGACGGCACCATAGATGGAAAAGCTCTGCCTACGGGCGTATATTTCTACATATTTAAAATAGAGGGTACTTCGCGACCCAAGACGGGGTCATTTACCTTACTCAATTAAAGGCTATGAAAAAACTTTTACTCATATGGATATACTGTGCTGTATGTATCTCATTTACTCATGCACAACAAGTGCCGCTTTACAGTCAGTATTTCCATAATCCGTTTATATATAATCCTGCATGGGCAGGACTTGATAAGTTTGCCTCTGCTAACCTGACCTACCGCCGTCAGTGGGAAGGTTTGGAGGGCGCTCCTCAAACAATTCTAGCAACATTAGATTTGCCGTTCTATGAAAATAAAGCTGGTTTCGGCATCAATATTTATCAGGACAAAATCGGGCTGTTTCATCAAAACAAAGTGCAGTTTAGTTATGCTTATCACCTATTTGAGCTATATGAAAACAGTTCTGTTTTTTCATTTGGACTGACCGGTGGGTTGGTTACTAACCGCATAGACTTTAACAACGCCTATATCCTACACCCGAACGACCCGCAATTGCTCAACAATACAGGTAACTATCAGGGCTTTGAGTTTACCTTTGGATTGAATTATATCTTTCAGGATAAATTTCAGGTAGGCTTTACTACGCCTCAATTTCTTACCACAGGCATACGTGCGATTGATAACAGCACCAACGACATTGAACTGCAACCCCACTTTTTGCTGGCAGCTAAATGTACGCTGAAAACCTATGATGAAATTCATCGGATAGAGCCTATGTTGATGCTGCGCAAAGTAGGTAATGTACCGCTGCAGTTTGATGTAGGCGCACAGTACACTTGGAACAATACGCTATGGTTCAATGCTGCCTTTCGCACCAGTTATAGTGCAGTTGCGGCAATTGGTGTAAATGTGAAAAGTTTTCGTTTTGGTTTCTCTCGCGACTTTGGCGTTTCTGAATTGCGGGGAGCAGTAGGCAGTACCAACGAAATCATGTTGGGATACAAATTTAACCACCTGAAAACCAGAATTTATGGTGCACCAAAAGGGCGCTCTAACACCAATATTCGGCGCAAGGTAGAGCATCCTTCTAAACCCGGACCTGTTTATCGCCCCAATAATATACATTTGAAGAAAAATCCTAAAAAGAAGCCCAAAGTGAATTTGCGCTCACGTCGCCGGACTAATTGATTTGTGTATGCGAGTGTTTTCATTAATTTACTTGCTAGGGGTTGTCTTTGCGTCTGTGCAACTGTACGGGCAGAAAGATGAAGAGCGCTTTCAGGTAAAACTACTGCGCCTGAATACAAGGCGCGATGAAGTATTTCCTGCGTTTTACGACAATCAGTTGTATTATCTGTCAGTTGGAAAATTAAAATCTCCAGTTGACCTTAGCAGTAATGCCTCTTTCTATTATCTTTTACCTCATGCAGACAGTAGTTATGCTTCCCGAAAGCGTGTATTTATTGCGCAAAAAAGAACCGAGCAGGGGGCACTTTCAGGAGCTTCTTATGCAGCTATTAAAAATACTATTTTTTACAGTCGGTATTTGTCTGCATCAGCCAAAAATCCGCAAGTATCGCGTATATATGCTGCGCTTGTTTCAGATAACGTATGGTATAGCGCATCGTCAGTACTACAAAATTTGCCAGATACTGTTACTGTTTGCCACCCGTCGGTATCGGATGATGGCAATACTTTATATTTTGCAGCCAATCTGCCTGATAGTCATGGCGGTTTTGATATTTATTTCATCAAAAAAGACAGTACAGGCAAATGGTCTGAACCTATTAATGTTGGGAAAAGCGTTAATTCCCCGCAAGACGAAATTACCCCTTTCATCCATCCTGAGGGAAACTTGTATTTTGCCTCTAACCGTCCCGATGGTTACGGCGGCTTTGACATTTACGAAGCCCCTGCTGTTGCTGGTAGATTGCAGGAATGTCGACTAATGCCCACTCCATTCAATTCAACTGATAATGATTTTGGACTTATTATGAATGAAGCGCAGCGAGTCGGCTACTTCAGTTCTAATCGCAGAGGTAATTATGATATTTATTCGGTCTGTGTGCGGTGGTTACATCATACGCGTAACCTAACTGAAAGCGGAGAAGGTTTGTATGAACAGTTTGAAATGGAAGTTATGGGCAGTGTGATAGATACTGCCAATCGGCAACCCGTCAGAGGTGCTCTTGTCAAACTGCGCGATATTTATACAGACGATATTCGCATCACCTTTACCGATAACGAGGGCAGGTATCGGTTTACTATTCAAAACGACCACAAATACCAAATAGGTGTTTCCAAAGTTGGCTACCAAAGTACAGAGGATATTGAGTTTTCTACGATGGGCATTACTGAAGCGTTGACGCTTAATATCAATTTACCTATGAGTTTGCCCTTATACAAGCAGTCGCTTAAGGTGAAGGTGCGCGAAGCTACAGGCACTGCTCGTCAAAAAGCAAACCCCAACCATGTTCCTATTGCCGATGCCTCGCTAGTGCTAGAAGATGTGGCAAGTGGTGAAAAATATGAAAAGCGCACCGACCCCGACGGCAGCGGACTGTTTATCATAGAGCAAGGGCGCACCTACAAACTATTTGCAGAAGCTGCAGGTTATCAGAAAAGCTTGCCCTACCGCATTAGCACCAATCCAAAATACATGGGTCAGTTTATTGAGATGGAGGTAGAACTCCCTCGTGAAGAAGTAACTGATAACTCTGCCAACCGCTACATCAGGGCAATTGTGGTTAATCAGGAGACTAACACACCCTTAGAAAATGCAACAGTATATTTGACCAACTCTACAACAGGTGAAACGCGCTTTCTCTATACTGGCAAAGATGGCACTGCTACCTTCAAAGTAGATTCTGGACTGGTATACAAGTTAGAAGCGCAGATAGTAGGCTATCAGATGGAAGACTACATGATTACTGAAGGCGGAGATATAGAAGTAAGTAAAACACAGGAAATACTGCTACCAATGAAGCCGGTTGATTACAATCCTATCCCCTTAGACGTTACGATACCTACTATCTACTACTCATCGGATAGAGAAATCCTCAGTGAGGAGGTAAAGGCAGAGTTGAACCGGATTCTGCAACTGCTAGCAGAATACCCAGGAGTGAAAGTAGCTATAGAGGCACACGCAGGTTTACATGAATCTTCGCGCCATGTATATGAGATAGCGCTTAAAAGAGCTAATGCGGCGGCTGCTTATATGTTTAAACACGGTCTCCGGCGCGAGCGTGTGGTTGCTATCAGGAGCTTTGGTGCTGAACGTCAGCGCAATGATTGTGTCCGCAAAGATTGTACAGCCGAACAACGTCGTGCTAATCGCCGCACCGAATTTATTATCGTATATCGGTAGGCTGAATCAAATGCAGCATGGTGTTGCACTTCATTTCTGTTTCGAGCCACTCTTTTTCAGGAACAGAATCTTCGGTGATACCTGCACCTGCATATAAAATCAGGCTCTTTTCCTGCAATTGCATGCAGCGCAAATTGACAAATAAGTGGCTCTCACTGTCTATATTGACACTGCCAATATAACCGCTGTATAGCGCTCTGTCATGATGTTCATGCGCAGCAATAAATGCCATAGCCGCCTGTTTGGGCATACCACAAACTGCTGAGGTAGGATGCAGTAATTCGAGCATTACTGTTCCAAGCTGCGGAAAATTGGTTGCTCGCATATCTACCTCAAAATCGGTTCGCAAATGGATTAGCTCACCTGCCGCTACTGTTCGCGGACCTTTTTCTTCAAATTCGCGTAGGCGGATTTTCTTGAAGCAGTTAATAATGTAGCGGCTGACCATTGCCTGCTCGGCAATTTCTTTCTGTGTCCATGTTGCCTGTTGCAGATTAACTAAATCGCCCTTTGCCTGTGTGCCAGCCAGCGCCATTGTACGGAAAATCTCATGTTTATCTACACTGACCAGTATTTCGGGGGTAGCACCCATCCAAACACCTGCCTGCGGAATAGCAAAGAACGAAACAAAGGCATTGGGATAGTGTTTGCCGAGTTCAATAAATGTCTCGACCGGCTGAAAGCACTCAGGCATTGCTACCTGTTTTTGCCTTGAAAGAACTACTTTCAAAAATTCCTGCCTCTCAATAGCTGCAATTGCTTCCTTTACCGCCGTCTGAAAGTTTTCTGAGGAGCTGGCACTAACGAGTGCAGGTTTCAAATAATTTTTCAGATGCTGCACCGAAAATTTTTCTTGGAGGAGTTGTCCTGATACATCCAAGCCTTTTATCCGTCTAACAATGCCCGTTTCCATATCGGTTTCCCATACCCAATGCTCATCGGCAGGAATGAAATACACGCCTTCTTCGCTATGAAAAGGCGCAGCCACAAAACCATCAGGCAGCATCTCTAAGTCTGTTTGGGCGTAGCGCTGTGCTTCTGAGGAAAAACTGGCAATTAGATGAATGCGGTTGCTTTCGGGCAATTTCCAAGCAGCAAACGGACGATTTTCGGCGCTGACAGATATAATCAGGCGACTGATTTCTGTTGCTAAGTTGGTTGGTGTAAGAATGTCGATAAGTGGTGCAGCTAACATAGAACGACGAGCATGTTTAGCTTTTTAACAGTAAAATGATGACGATTGTTGTAACAACAAAATGGCTTACGGCCATGCAATGCCAAACTTTTGTGCCAATTGCTGTAAATCCTCTATCACAGGAGTTAGCAAAGGAATACCTGCTGCCCAACGTTGGGCTTCTGCCTCTCTCTCAGGGTCGCCCGGAATCAGCACGCGCTCATGTCCTTCGGTGGGTTGTGCGCTTCGGAATCGGCTAATCCAGTTATCCATATGTTGCTTAAATTCATCGGCAGGTCGGAAAGCATCCACGCGCATAGCTCCCAGAAAATGCCCCAGACCTTGACCGACGGAATCGGGAGACAGCGGCAAAAAGCTGACAAATGGCGGCGCCCACGGACCATAACCTGCACCGGAAAGTACCGCAGATAGTATATCGACAATAGAACCAAGACAATATCCTTTATGGCTGCCGTGTTCTCTGTCGGAGCCGAGAGGTAGCAATGCACCGCCTTTTTTTAAGGCATTAGCATCAGTCGTAGGTCGCCCAGCACAGTCTTGCACCCAGCCCAGAGGTGCATCGGCATTTTTTCGTTGTAAAATTTCCAGTTTACCATTGGCAGCAGTTGTAGTGGCAAAATCTGCTACAAAAGGCGGCTGCTTATTTGCAGGAATAGCTACTGCAATAGGGTTTGTGCCTAATAGGCGTTCTGTAGCAAAAGTGGGTGCTACCAACGGACTGGCGTTAGTCATCGCTATGCCAATCATATCATAGGTAAGTGCTTGCATAGCATGATGCCCTGCAATACCAAAATGATTGGAATTGCGCACACTTACCCAGCCTGTTCCGACCTGTTGAGCTTTTTCAATTGCTACCTGCATTGCCCATGGAGCTATTACAAGTCCTAAACCTGCATCGCCATCAATAGTGGCGGTAGATGGGGTTTCGTGTACAATACGAATGTGAGGGTTTGTATTGATTCGCCCAGCTTCCCACAGGCGCACATAACCCGACAGGCGAGCTACACCATGCGACTCGATACCGCGAAGGTCAGCAATTAATAAACCTTCAGTAGCTATAGCAGCATCCGATTCGGCGCAACCCATAGCGGTAAATACCTGATAGACAAATTGATAGAGCGATTGATAGGAAAAAGTTTGCATAATAGCGAACGGTAAAGGGCAATAGGAGAGTTAAAAAAAGAGTTGCGAGCTATCAGCTTTTGGGCTTTCACTCGCAACTCAGGCAGCGTGATTAACAAGATAAATTATTAGCCAGCAACTACTTCTACGGTTACTTCTTTCTTCACCTCTTTGTGCAGTTCAAGAATGACTGTGTACTGACCGAGCATTTTAATTTCGCTCTTGAAAACGATTTTCTTGCGATCAACCTCAAAGCCTTTTTCTCTTAGCGCTTCAGACAATTGGTTGGCAGTAACTGCGCCAAAGATTTTACCACTTTCACCGGCTTTGGTTACGATTTGAATGACTAAATCGCCAATGCGGTCAGCCAATTCTTGCGCTTCGCGCTTGATTTTCTCTGCTTTGTGAGCAGCCTGACGCATGTTCTCGGCAATAACTTTTTTGTTGGACTCGGTAGCAGCTACCGCCAATCCGCGCGGAATGAGATAGTTGCGACCATAGCCGGGCTTTACAGTAACAATGTCATTCTTATAGCCCAATCCTGCAACATCTTCTTTGAGAATAATTTCCATGACAGCCATTCGATAATTGATGGTAGTTAAACTAAGACCTATTTAAGCGAATCGGTTACGTATGGTAACAGTGCCAGATGACGGGCACGCTTGACAGCCTGCGCTACGCGACGTTGAAATTTTAAGCTGGTGCCTGTAAGGCGACGAGGTAAAATTTTGCCTTGCTCATTTACAAATTTCAACAGGAAGTTTGCGTCTTTGTAGTCAATGTACTTAATTCCGCTTTTCTTGAAACGGCAGTACTTCTTTTTGTTTTCGTTATTTCTAACAACTGATTCGTTTACAAGTGTCATGGCTTTTAGGCTTCGGTTTCGGTTTTAGCAGTTTCTAACTTTTTGTTAAAAACACCTTTGCGGCGCTTTTCATTGTATTCTAAAGCGTGTTTGTCAAGCCTGATAGTCAAGAAGCGCATCACGCGCTCATCGCGCCTAAACTCAGTTTCCAGAGCTTTGATGACATCTGGCTGGCTGCTGAACTCGAACAATGTGTAAAAACCTGTACTCTTGTGCTGAATGGGATAGGCGAGCTTTCTAAGCCCCCAATCTTCGTGATGATACACATCTGCACCGAGCGAAGTGAGCACTTGTTTAAATTTCTCGACTGTATCCTTCATCTGAGCATCAGACAAAACGGGAGTTAAAATGAATACAGTCTCATAATGGTTTGGCTTCATAAATTTAGCTACAAACGTTTTTAAGATTAATTTTGAAGGTGCAAAGATATCTTTTTCATCTGAAAAACAAGCGTCGTTCAGTTCTTATTGTGCATAAACACCCATACTGGCAAACTTTTCAATACGGCGGTTGATGCGTTCACGTGGCGAAAGTGCGTTGAGTTCGCGGAAACTATTCAAGATAGCTTCTTTAACAGCTTGAACAATAGCAGCTTTATCCTTGTGTGCGCCTCCGAGCGGCTCATCAATAATGCCGTCAATAAGTTTGAATGACAGCATATCGGAAGCTGTCAGTTTCAGGGCTTCAGCTGCCTGTTCTTTGTAGTTCCAACTTCTCCAAAGGATAGAGGAGCAGGATTCGGGCGAAATAACTGAATACCAAGTGTTTTCTAGCATCAGCACGCGGTCGCCAATAGCAATGCCCAATGCGCCGCCTGACGCACCTTCGCCAATAATAATACAAATAACAGGCACTTTGAGCATAACCATTTCGCGCAGGTTGCGTGCAATGGCTTCTGCTTGCCCGCGTTCTTCAGCTTCTATACCCGGAAAAGCGCCAGGAGTATCGATAAAAGTAACAATAGGTTTGTTGAATTTTTCTGCAAGTCGCATGAGGCGGAGCGCTTTGCGGTAACCTTCAGGGTTAGCCATGCCAAAGTTGCGGAATTGCCGCTCTTTGGTATTGCGCCCCTTCTGCTGTCCGATAAGCATAAAAGTCTGTCCCTCAATAACACCGAATCCGCCTACCATAGCTTTGTCGTCGGCAATATTTCGGTCGCCAAACAGCTCAATAAAATCGGAGGTGAGATGGTAGATATAATCCAGCGTATAGGGTCTGTCCACATGTCGGGAGAGTTGTACGCGCTGCCAACGGGTCAAATTGCGGTAGGTTTCAATTTTTAGGTCGTGGATGCGGCGCTCCAACGTTTTTACGGGTTCAGAAACATCTACACCGTTTTCGGTTGCCAGCCGCTTCATCTCTGCCAGCTTCTCTTCCAGTTCGGCAATAGGTTTTTCAAAATCGAGCAACATCTTTCGGCGTGGGGTCTAAAAAATGATGAATCAGAAGTTCTAATTGTTCATGCTGAGCAGGAAGTCCTCATTGTCCTTAGTTCCTTTCATATTGTTTAGCAGGAATTCCATAGCTTCACTGGAGTTCATGTCAGCCATATACTTGCGCAAAATCCAAACGCGCTGTAGGGTATCTTTGTCTAATAGCAGGTCTTCGCGGCGCGTACCCGATGCAGGAACGTCGATAGCCGGAAACACGCGCTTATTGGCTAATTTGCGGTCTAACTGAAGTTCCATATTGCCTGTACCTTTAAATTCTTCAAAGATTACCTCATCCATTTTCGAGCCGGTATCAATTAGGGCAGTGGCAATAATAGTCAGCGAGCCGCCATTTTCTACATTGCGAGCTGCACCAAAGAAGCGCTTGGGTTTGTGCAATGCGTTAGCATCTACACCTCCCGATAAAATTTTACCCGAAGAGGGAACAACCGTGTTGTAAGCACGCGCCAAACGAGTGATAGAATCTAACAAAATCACAACATCGTGTCCGCATTCTACCATGCGTTTGGCTTTTTCTAGTACAATGCTCGATACTTTTACGTGCCGCTCTGCCTGTTCGTCGAAGGTAGAAGCTATGACTTCCGCATTCACACTGCGTGCCATGTCGGTTACCTCTTCGGGGCGCTCATCAATCAGCAGCACGATAAGATATACTTCGGGGTGATTCTTGGCAATTGCATTGGCAATTTCTTTGAGCAGCACGGTTTTACCTGTTTTAGGCTGTGCTACAATCATTCCGCGCTGCCCTTTGCCGATAGGGGCAAAAAGGTCTAACAGGCGGGTAGAATATTCGCTGGAATTATGGCTGAGCTTCAAACGTTCATTAGGGAACAGCGGGGTTAGGTATTCAAATGGGACGCGGTCGCGTACCTGTTCGGTGGTTTTGCCGTTTACGGTGATGACGCGCAACAGAGCAAAGTATTTTTCACCTTCTTTGGGTGGGCGAATAGTACCGCGCACGGTATCGCCTGTCTTCAAACCAAACAGTTTGATTTGCGAAGGCGAAACGTAAATATCGTCGGGGCTGGCGAGGTAGTTATAGTCAGAGGAGCGCAAGAAACCGTAACCGTCTTGCATAATTTCCAGTACTCCCTCATTTTCAATCACACCGTCAAAATCGCGAACCGTATATTTAGACTGCTGCCGCTGTCCGCTCTTTTGGAAAGGCTGGTTGGAATTGTTGCCCTGACGTTCGTTTTCAAGGCGACGTTGCAGATGCTGTTCGGTGGTTACCGATGGCTCAACAAGCGGAATTGCTTCTACCTCTGTTGTAGCTACTGGAGGTTCTACATGTTCTGCTACTTCCAACTCTGCAATAGGTGGTAAGGAAGTCGCATCTATCATGAAGTCTGCTGTAAAATCCTCTTCTATGGGTGCTATCGGCAAATTTTCTGAAGCCAGTACTGCCTCTGTCTGCTCTGTACGCTGTTCTCGTTTATTCAATCGCGACCTCTTTTTTTCCTGAACAGTTTCCTTAGAGGCCGTTGATTGCTCTACTGCGGGCAATTCTACACGCGGTGCTACGTTCTGACGCTCTCTGCGAAGCTTCAACGTAGGCGTATTTGTTTCAGGTGTTTCGAGGTTCTGTTCTGTTTCAGTAACTCCATCTGCGGGAGGAGTAGTAGGTGCAGCAGCCTGATGCTCTATAATTCTGGCAATCAACTCTTTTTTAGTGGGTTTTCCCACAATTTTTACACCTAATTCCTCGGCCAGTTGCCTGACTTCTGACAAGAGTTTAATGTTCAACTCTTCAATACTATACATACAAATGCTGAAAATAAGTTATCGCTGCAATATGTTTGACAGCAGGAAGGACAAGAAAGTTATTAAGTTGAATCAGAAATGAAACGCACTAAAAAACTTCTGCGGAGAGAAGCAAAAAGGAATAACTGCGCAATAATATAGGTTAAGTCTGTAATAAGCAAATACTACGCCTGTTTTTTTGTTGTAATTTTCTTTTTCAATGCTTTCCTTCTAACATTGCACAATGAAAGTTTTTTGGCGTATCTTGTCGTTTACTTCTGCTTGGGGGCAATTTTTGCCTTTTTATATGTTAGTGTTGTTGCTCTCGGTAATATTTGG
>Ga0308417_1002949_pt1 | contig 11029 bp, 11 predicted proteins | sample HotsprSampleOS65_FD_203528 | JGI IMG/M metagenome (GOLD analysis project Ga0308417, IMG submission 203528) | Hot spring phototrophic mat microbial communities from Octopus Spring, Yellowstone National Park, Wyoming, United States - 20090730_OS65 ... | reverse complement strand
GCCCTTGGCGAGGAAATGCCCGTGGCCGCGATGGGTCGAGGCGATCCAGTCGCGGTCGGACAGGTGCGCGCAGACGCCGACCGCGACCGCCTCCTCGCCGATGTAGAGATGCACCGGGCCCGGCAGCATGCCGGCCTTGAAATCGTCGCCCAGCCGCTCCTCGACACGGCGGATCAGCAGCATGCGCCGGTGGAGGGCGAGCAGGTCGTCGCGCGACAGGTTCGTCGCGGCCGTCGAAGCCGCTTCCTCCATGGACCGTCCCATCCCGTTTCGTTGCGGCGGTGATGACGGAGGGCGGAAGCGGCCGTCAAGCAATCCTGCGGAAGAAGGTCAGCCATGGCCGCAGCCCCCATTGCGCAGGCGACGCGGAAGCACAACGTTGCGCGAAATAAACCGCCAGGAGGAGCCAGCCCGGATGATCGAACTCTACTACTGGCCGACGCCAAACGGCCACAAGATCACGATGTTCCTCGAGGAGACAGGCCTCGCCTACGAGATCGTGCCGGTCGACATCGGCAAGGGCGAGCAGTTTCGCCCAGAGTTCCTCGCGATCGCGCCGAACAATCGCATGCCCGCGATCGTCGACCGCGCGCCGGCAGGCGGGGCTGAGCCAATCAGCGTGTTCGAGAGCGGCGCGATCCTGCTCTACCTCGCCGAGAAGACCGGGCGGTTCATCGCCCCAGGCATCCGCGGCCGCGTCGCCACGCTCGAGTGGCTGTTCTGGCAGATGGGCGGGCTCGGGCCGATGCTCGGCCAAAACAACCATTTCCGCCTCTACGCGCCGGAGCGGATCCCTTACGCGATAGACCGTTACGGGCGCGAGGCAAACCGCCTGTTCGGCGTGCTCGAGCGTCGGCTTGCGGGGCGGGACTTCCTCGCCGGCGAATACACGATCGCGGACATGGCCTGCTATCCATGGGCGGTCACCTGGGAACGGCAGGGCATCGACATCGCCGAGTTTCCCGCCGTCAAGGCCTGGCTCGACCGGATCGGCGCGCGGCCGGCAACGCAGCGCGCCTATGCGCTCGGGCCGAAATACCGGCCGGACGGGCCGCCGCAGATGACAGAGGAGCAGCGCCGTGTCCTGTTCGGGCAGACGGCCGCCTCCGTCGCCTCGGGCGCGCATGTCCTGAAGGCGTAAGCCACGGGTGGGGGCGCGAGGCTAGTCGGACCAGTCCGGCGCGAAGGCCGGGTTCACGAAGCGCCGGTCCTTGGGCAGCGCCGCGATCGCGCTCAGGTCCTTCTCGTCGAGGCGAAGCGACAGCGCAGCGAGATTGGCGCGCATGTTCTCAGCCCGCTCCGATTTCGGGATCGCCGCGACCATCTCCTGCCCGAACAGCCAGGCGAGCGCGACCTGGGCGCCGCTCACGCCGTGCTTTCTGCCGATGCGGGCGAGCACCGGATCATCGACGAGCCCTCCCTTGCCGAGCGGCGAATAGGCCGTGAGCACGATCCCCTTCGCCCTGCAGAGCGCGAGCAGCCGGTCCTGCCCCAGCATGACGTGGTACTCGACCTGGTTCGCTGCGATCGGCGCGCCGGTGGCGATCGCCGCGCCGAGCAGGCGGGGTGTGAAGTTGGCGACACCGATGGCGCGGCAGAGGCCACGCTCCTTCAGCACCTCCATCATCGCAAGCGTGGGCGCGAGCGGCACGGCAGGGTTCGGCCAGTGGATCAGGAAGAGGTCGACATAGTCGAGCCCGAGCCGCTTCAGCGAAGCCTCGAGAGCGCGGTCGGGCGCGGCGACGTTCTCCCACCAGACCTTGGTGGTGACGAAGACCTGCTCGCGCGGCACCGAGGCGGCGCGCAAGCCCTGCCCCACCGCCTCCTCGTTGCCGTACATCTCCGCCGTGTCGATGTGGCGGTAGCCGAGGTCGATCGCCTCGGCGACGGCGCGCGCGCACTCGGCACCCTTCAGCGCCCAGGTGCCGAGGCCGAGTTTCGGCATCGCAAGGTGCGGCGTCTCGATCACGGGCATGGCGTTCTCCGGCTCCGCGATGAGCCTGATCAGGTGCGGGCCGCGGTTCAAGCCGGCTGGCCGCTTTCCCTCCGGCCCCGGGCGTTCTAGGCTCGCGCCGAAACACGGACTGGACGAGAAGGGGAACGCCATGACAGCGACACGACGCCACTTGCTTGCCGCGGCGGCGGTCGTACCGGCGGCAGCGCTCGCCCCGCGGGCTGTGCACGCGCAGCAGCGCTTCGAGAGCATCTTCATGTTCATTCCCGCAGGCCCCGGCGGCGGGTGGGACAGCACCGGCCGCGCCATCGAGCAGGCGGCGCGCGCCGCCGGGCTGGTCGGATCGTTCCAGTTCGAGAACGTCGGCGGTGCAGGCGGCATGGTCGGCCTGCCGCGCTTCGTCAACCAGCGGCGGAACCAGCCGAACGCGCTGATGGTCGGCGGCAGCGTGATGGTGGGAGCGGGGATCACCAACAAGTCGCCCGTCACCATCGCCAACGTGCAGCCGGTCGCGCGGCTGACCAAGGAGGCGGGCGTCATCGTCGTGCCCGGCACCTCGGAGCTGCGGGACTGGGCCAGCCTCGCCGCGAAGCTGAAGGCTAACCCAGGCTCCGTGCCGGTCGGCGGCGGCTCCGCGGGCGGCACCGACCATATCGCGCTTGGGCTGATCCTCAAGGCGCTCGGGCGGAACCCGCGCGAGGCCTCCTACGTCGCCTTCGCCGGCGGCGGCCCCGCACAGGCAGCGATCCTCGGCGGCCAGGTCGCGGCGGGAATTTCGGGCTACTCGGAGTTCGCCGAACAGATCAAGGCGGGGCGGATGCGCGCGCTCGCGACCACGGGCGAGAGCCGCATTCCAGGCACCGACATCCCGACGCTGAAGGAGCTCGGCCTCGACGTGGTCGCGGCGAACTGGCGCGGCGTGTTCTGCGGCCCCGGCCTGAATGCGCAGCAGCGCCAGGCGCTGATCGACCTGATGACGGCGATCCACGCCACACCACAGTGGAAGGAGATCCTGAGCCAGCGCGCCTGGGCGGACGCCTTCCTCGTGGGCGATGCCTTCGGCGCCTTCCTCAAGCAGGACATCGCCGCGACCGAGAGCGTGCTCAAGGATCTCGGGCTTGCCTAGGCCACAGCCGGTCGCCGGCGAGGTCGCCGTCTCGGCAGCGCTGGTGCTGATCGCGCTCGTCTCGCTCTGGCAGACCTCGGTGATCCCCGTCTCGCCGATCTACGCCCGTGTGGCGCCGACGCTGTTTCCCTGGATCGCCTCCTCGGGCCTGCTCGTCATCGCGCTCATTCTGCTCGGGCAGGCTCTGTTCCGCGGCTTCGGCGTGGAGGAGAACCTCGCCGTCGACTGGCGCGCGACAGGCTGGGTGGCGGCGGGGCTTGCGGCCAACGCGGCCTTGATCGGCACGTTTGGCTTCCCCTTCGCGGCCGTTGCGTTGTTCGTCTGCGTCGCGCGGGGATTCGGCTCGGCAGCGCCGCTGCGCGACACGGCGATCGGCATAGCTCTGGCGCTCGGTTCCTATCTCGGCTTCGAGAAGCTGCTTGGGGTGAACATCGGCGCCGGCATCCTCGAAGGGATACTCTAGCGGATGGACACGCTCGCCGCGCTCGCAGGCGGATTCGCCACCGCGCTGACGCCGACGCATCTCCTGTTCGCCTTCGTCGGCTGTTTGCTCGGCACGGCGGTCGGCGTGCTGCCCGGGATCGGCCCGGCGCTGACAGTGGCGCTTTTGCTGCCGATTACCTTCCAGGTGCCTGCGACTTCGGCCTTCATCCTGTTCGCCGGCGTCTACTACGGCGCGATGTATGGCGGCTCGACCACCTCGATCCTCCTCAACACGCCCGGCGAGAGCGCGACCATCATCACCGCGCTCGAGGGCCACCGCATGGCGCGTGCCGGGCGCGCGGGCCCCGCGCTCGCCACCGCAGCGATCGGGAGTTTCGTTGCCGGCACGATCGGCACGGTCGCGCTCACCTTCTTCGCCCCGATGGTCGTCGAGCTCGCGCTGAAGCTCGGGCCTGCCGAGTATTTCAGCCTGATGGTGATCGCCTTCGTCGCCGTCTCTGCCGTGCTCGGCGCCTCCGCCCTGCGCGGGCTCGCCTGCCTCTTCCTCGGTCTCATCCTCGGCATCGTCGGCGTCGACCTGCAGACGGGCCAGCCGCGTTTCACCTTCGGCATGATCGAGCTTCTCGACGGGATAGAGGTGACGATCGTCGCCGTCGGCCTCTTCGCGGTCGCCGAGACACTCCATCTCGCCACACGCCACAGGCACGGCAAGGACGAGCTCCTGCCGCTTCAGGGAAGCCTCTGGCTCTCGCGCGAGGACTGGGCGCGGTCCTGGAAGCCGTGGCTGCGCGGTGCGCTGATCGGCTTCCCCTTCGGCGCCGTACCGGCGGGCGGGGCGGAACTCCCTACCTTTCTCAGCTACTATATTGAGCGAAAGCTCTCCAGGCACCCGGAGGAGTTCGGCCGCGGCGCGATAGAGGGCGTGGCGGGGCCGGAGGCGGCCAACAACGCCTCCGCAGCCGGCGTGCTGATGCCGATGCTGACGCTTGGGCTTCCCACCTCCGTCACCGCAGCGATCATGCTCTCGGCCTTCCAGAGTTACGGGATACAGCCGGGCCCGCTGCTGTTCCAGACCCAGGGCGAGCTCGTCTGGGGGCTGATCGCGAGCCTCTATGTCGGAAACGTGATGCTGCTCGTGCTGAACCTGCCGCTTGTCGGGCTGTGGGTGAAGATCCTGAAGATTCCCGCGCCGCAGCTCTATGGCGGCATCCTCGTCTTCGCCACCATCGGCGCCTATGGCGTCTCCAACTCGGTGATCGACCTGCTCGTGATGTATGCCGTCGGAGTCGTCGGGCTGTTCATGAAGCGGTACGACTTCCCGGTCGCGCCGGCCATCATCGGCATGATCCTCGGCCCGCTTGCCGAACAGTCCTTCCGCCAGGCGCTGACGATCAGCCAGGGGGACACGACCACCTTCATCACCCGACCGATCAGCGCCGCCTTCCTCGCGATCGCCCTTCTGCTCGGCCTTGGGCCCAGGCTCTGGGCAGCCTGGGCCGCCGCGCGCCCGGCCCGCGCCTGACCGTCGCCATCTTCCGCCTCTAAAGCGGTTCCCACCCGGGTGAAGAGCGCTCAGAACATTCCCTGCGAGCAGCGTCACGCACACGGCCGATTCCAGCCGTATGCGAACTGCTTTAGAGAACGTGCGCATGCTCGCCGCCAGACGCGCCGCCTATGCCGTGCTCGCGATCGCCTTCGCCCTCCTCCCGGTCTGCCTGCTCGCCCTAGCCCTCGGCGCGGGAGGGTGGACGGCGTGGGAGGTGATCGCGTTTCTGTCGCTCGCCGTCACCGCGCCCTGGGTCGGCAACCTCGCCGCCTCGTCGCTGATCGGCGCCCTGGTGCTGATTGCCTCGCGCGACACGCTCGCAGCCGTCTGGCCGGGGGTGGCGCGGATCGAGGGCGTGCCGAGGAACCGCACCGCTCTCCTGCTCTGTCTGCGCAACGAGGACACCGACGCCGCGCTCGGGCGGCTCGCGCCCCTGCTGGATGGGCTTGCCGCCGCAGGCGCAGGCGACCGTTTCGCCCTGTTCGTCCTCTCCGACACCCCGGCTGGGCCGCATGCGGAGGCGGAGGCGCGCGCGGTTGCGGCCTTCCGTGCGGCGCGCACCGCCCCGCCAGCGGTCCACTACCGGCGGCGTGAGGCGAACACCGGCTTCAAGGCAGGCAATGTGATGGAGTGGGTCAGGCACGGCTCTGCCGGGTTCGAGGCCATGATCACCCTCGATGCCGACAGTGCGATGACGGCCGAAGCGGTGCTTGAACTTGCGCGCCTTGCCGAGGCGAACCCCAAGGCGGCGCTGATCCAGAGCCTGATCGTCGCAAGGCCCGCTCTCGTTCCGTTCCCGCGCCTGTTCCAGTTTGGCATGCGGCACGGCATGCGAGTCTATGCCGCGGGCATCGCCTGGTGGCAGGGGCCTGACGGGCCCTACTGGGGCCACAACGCGATCCTCCGGATCGCGCCATTCGCAGCGCACGCAGAGCTGCCGACCCTTCCCGGCGGGCAGGCGATCCTGAGCCACGACCAGGTGGAGGCGGCGCTTCTGCGCGGTGCGGGATACGAGGTGCGGCTTGACCCGCGCGAGACCGGCAGCACAGAGGCGAACCCGCCTTCGCTCCTGCCGTTCCTCGTGCGCGACATCCGCTGGATGGCGGGGAACCTGCAGTATCTCGCGCTGCTCGGCCTGCCGCAGTTCACCGCCGTGGGCCGGCTCAACCTCGTCTACGCGATCCTGCTGTTCGCGTCAGCGCCGCTTGCCCTGGTCGCGGCGGCCGCTTTGCTGGGCAACGCGCTCTCGCCCGATCCGGCGGCAGCGGTCGATCGCGGCCTCGGCCTCGCCGCCACTCTCGCCTGGCTCGGCTGCTACTTCTCGCACAAGCTCCTCGGCGTCCTGCAGGCGGCGCTCGATCCCGCCGTCCGGGCGACCTATGGCGGCGGAGCGCGGCTCGCGCTCGGCGCTGCCGTCGAGTTCGCGCATGGTCTCGCCCTCGAGACGATCCGCGCGGTGAACCAGACGGGGGGGATGGTGGCGCTCGCCCTCGGTCGGCGCATCGGCTGGGCGCCGCAGGCGCGCGAGGAGCGGGGCATCGCCTGGGGCGAGGCAGCGCGCGGCCTCTGGTGGCACAGCCTCGTCGGTGTGGCGGCGCTCGCTGGCTTCGCCGCCGCGGGCCTCGTGCCGTTCCTCTGGGCTCTGCCCTTCCTCGGCGGCCTCGCGCTTGCGATCCCGCTCTGCGTCGTCACCTCCGACCCTGCGCTGGGGCGGCTGCTTGCGCGCCGAGGCATCGCCTCGATCCCGGAAGAGAACGGGTGCCGTTGGCCGCACTCGCCGGCGGTGTGAGGCCTCTCACCCCGCGGGTGGGCGGTCGCGCGAGGCTCGGGCGGCGCGTCGTCGCCTAGGCCTCTCCGCGGCGGCAGGCGGAGCGTCGCATCCGCGGCTGCGTGCGTGTTGGGGGGGAAACGGCAGCGTCCCGGCGCTAGACGTTGAAGCGGAACAGCATCACATCGCCGTCGCGCACGACGTAGTCCCGGCCCTCGATTCGCATCCTGCCCGCTTCCTTCGCGCCTTGCTCGCCACCGAACGAGACATAGTCGTCGTAGGCGATTGTCTCCGCGGCGATGAAGCCGCGCTCGAAATCGCCGTGGATCACGCCTGCCGCCTGCGGTGCCTTCGTCCCCTTCACGATGGTCCAGGCCCGCGCCTCCTTCGGCCCGACCGTGAAGTAGGTGATCAGGCCGAGCAGTGCGTAGCCCGCGCGTATCACCCGGTCGAGCCCGCTGTCGGAGAGCCCGAGACTTTCAAGGAAGCCACGCTTGTCGGCTTCCGACAGAAGGCTGATCTCGGCCTCGATCGCGGCTGAGACGACGACATGCCCCGCGCCCTTCGCCGCCGCCATCTGAGCGACCCTCTGAGAGAGCGCATTGCCGCAGGCAGCCGAGGCCTCCTCGACGTTCGAGACATAGAGCACGGGCTTGGTAGTCATGAGCCCGAGCGAGCGCGCCAGCGCCTCCTCGCCCGGCTCGATCGCTGCGCGCGCAGGCCGCCCTGCCTGAAGCGTGGCGAGCATGCGCTCGACCAGGACGGCCTGCGCCGCGGTCTCGCGGTCGCCGCCGCGCGCCCTCTTCGCGAGCGCCGGAAGCCGCCTCTCGAGGCTCTCGAGGTCTGCGAGCATGAGCTCCGTCTCCACAGTTTCGGCATCCCGCACCGGATCGACCGAGCCTTCCACATGCGTCACATCCGCGTCCTCGAAGCAGCGGAGCACGTGTACGATCGCATCCACCTCGCGGATATTGGCGAGGAACTGGTTGCCGAGGCCCTCGCCCTTCGAGGCGCCGCGCACGAGGCCGGCGATGTCGACGAACTCGAGGCTGGTGGGCACGACGCGCGCGCTTTTGCCGATCCGCGCGAGTGTGGCGAGCCGGCTGTCGGGAACCGCCACGCGGCCGACATTCGGCTCGATGGTGCAGAAGGGGTAGTTCGCCGCCTGCGCCGAAGCGGTGGCGGTGAGCGCGTTGAAGAGCGTCGACTTGCCGACATTCGGCAGGCCGACGATGCCGCAGTTGAACCCCATCGCCTGTCCTTCCTACGTGCCGGCCCTAGGCAGCGGGCTGAGTCATAAGCGCCACCCGCGTCATGAACGCCTCTGGCCGTGCCTCGGCGAGAAGCGGGGCGGCCTCTGCCACCGCCTCGAGCAGTCGGTCGAGCCAGGCGCGCTCGGCCGCGGCGAAGTCGCCGAGCACATGGCCGGTGACGCGCTCCTTCTGCCCGGGATGGCCGATCCCGAGCCGCACGCGCCAGTAGCCCTGGGCGCCAAGGTGGCGGTCGATCGAGCGCAGGCCGTTGTGGCCGGCAGCGCCGCCGCCCTTCTTCACCCGCACCTTGCCGGGAGCGAGGTCGAGCTCGTCGTGGAACACCCAGAGCTGGTCCGGCCCGAGCTTGTAGAAGGCGACAGCGGGCTGCACGGAGGTGCCGGTTTCGTTCATGTAGGTCGTTGGCTTGAGAGCGAGGATCTTCTCGCCAGCGATCGTTCCCTCGCAGAGCTCGCCGCGGAAGCGCGCGCGCCAGGGCGAGAAGCCATGCCGCTCGGCGATAGAATCGAGCGCCATGAAGCCGATATTGTGCCGCTGGCGCGCATGTTCCGGCCCCGGATTGCCGAGCCCGACCCAGAGCTTCATCGCACCCTCGCGGTGGGCTACCGCCCCGCCGGGGAGCGGCCCGGCGTCGCTACTTCTTCGCGGCAGGCTTGGCCGCGGGCGCCTTCCCGGCGGCCGGCGCCTTCGTGGCTGCCGGCGCCTTCGCCCCGGAAGCCGGCGCCTTGGCGGAGGCCGCCTGCGTCGCGCCCTTTGCCGGACCGGCTGCCGGCGCCGCCGTCGCCTCCGCCGCGGCAGCTGCCTCAGTCATCTTGGTCGGGGCAGCGATCGTCGCGATGGTGAAGTCGCGGTCTGCGATCACCGGCCGCACGCCAGGCGGCGCCTTCACGGCGCTCCAGTGTATGGTGTGGCCGATCGCCATGCCCGTGAGGTCGATCTCGAACCGCTCGGGGACGGTCTCTGGCGTGCAATACACCTCGATTTCGTGCCGGACGACGTTCAGCACGCCCCCCGACTTGAGCCCCGGAGAGGCAGCCTCGTTGAGGAACACCACCTCGACACCGACGCGTATCTCCTGCCCAGGTGCGAGGCGCTGGAAATCGACATGCTGGGGCCTGTCGGTCACCGGGTGGAACTGCACCTCGCGCAGGAGCGTGCGCTCTGTCACCTCGCCGACCTTCACGTCGTAGAGGCGCGACCGCCAGCCCGCCCTGTGCAGCTCCTTAAGCACCACCCGCGGGTCGACCGAGAGGAGGCGCGGCGGCTGCTTCGCCCCGTAGATCACCCCGGGCACATGGCCCGCACGCCGTGTCGCCCGCGCCGCCCCCTTGCCGGCCCGCTCGCGCGCCACGGCCTCGATCGTTACGACCTCGACCATTCTCGGCTCCTTCGCGAAAGAGAAGCGCCGGCCTCCAGGGGTGCCGGCGCGGTCGTGTGCATAGGCGAAACCTGGCGGGAAGGCAAGCGCCGGCCCCCCCGGGGGGCAGGAGGTGGCTCAACCGGGAGGATGGACCTCGAGCGTCCAGGCGCCTCTGCCGGCTTCGGGAGGGCGGACGAAGAGCGGCGTGGCGTTCGGGGTACGCACGTTCACCTCGAGGCCGATCGCCGAGCGGACGGCGCGCCAGAACGCGCCGTGGCCGACCAGCAGCACCGAAGGCGGCTTGCAGAGCGCCCGGTTCACCGCCGCCACGGCGCGGAGCCGCAGCGCCGGGAAAGCCTCTCCGCCCGGCGGGGTGAAGCGCCCCTCCACCCACTCCGCGAACCACTCCCCCATCGGCTGGCCCTCATGGGTGCCGAAGCCGCTCTCACGCAGGTCCTCGTCCTCGGCGACCGGCAGGCCGAGTTCGGCGGCGACGATCTCGGCCGTGTGCCGCGCCCGGCCGAGCGGCGAGTGGATGATTGTGGTGATCCCCCGACCCTTCAGCAGCTTCGCCGCAGCCTCAGCCTGAGCGATGCCGCGTTCGTTCAGGGGAATGTCGGTGCTGCCCTGGCTGAGCGACCGCGCGTTCCACTCCGTCTCGCCATGGCGCAGGAACCAGAAGGCGACGGGCGTGATCGCCATTGGCGCCACCCGGCGCTCAGGTCGGCACGCTCAGGCAAGGCCCTCTGCGGCGAGCGCCCGCTTTGTCGCCTCGCGCGCAGCCACCCGGTCGTGAAGTCGCCCGAGCGCGGGGAACTCCGCAAGCTCCCTGCCAGTGCGCGGCACCCAGCGGGCGATCACGAAGAGATAGTCATCCACCACCGAATGGCCGGAGGTGAGCGCTGTGTCGCGGCCAGCGAGCATTTCCTCGGCGATGGAGAGATATTTGATCGTGTCGGCCTTCGCCTTCTCTGCTGCGGCCGGCGCGTGCTCGGGCGCACCCACGAAACGTTCGGCGCGGAGGATCCGGGTGAAGCCGCCGTTGTGGATGCTGCCCGAGATGAAGTTCATCCACTCGAGGGCGCGCGCCTCGCCGTCCGCGTCGTCCGGCAGAAGCTTCGCCTCAGGGCTCGTGCGCGCGACCCAGAACAAAAGGGCCGGGCACTCCGTGAGCACAGAGCCGTCGTCGCGGAGGATCGCCGGCACCTTGCTCTTCGGGTTGAGTTTCACGAACTCGGGGGAGAACTGCTCGCCGTCCTTGAGGTTGACGCGCACCGCCTCGAAGGGTTTGCCGGTCTCGCAGAGGGCGATGTGGACGGCGAGGCTGCAGGCGCCTGGGCTGTAGAAGAGCTTCATCGTCGACGGAACCTCTGGCGTTGGGGGCGGGGCGGTGGCAATCTGCGGAAGCGCCGGGGCGGGCGCAAGAGGGGTGCGTATGGCCGAGACGGCTGAGAGCCTCGCCCGGTTCTGGCGCGAAGCCGGGCGCGAGCGCTGGTTCCGCCGCGACGACGCGTTCGATAAGCTGTTCCGCGATCGTTTCATGGCGCTGCACCTCGAGGC
>Ga0308417_1002947_pt1 | contig 11040 bp, 6 predicted proteins | sample HotsprSampleOS65_FD_203528 | JGI IMG/M metagenome (GOLD analysis project Ga0308417, IMG submission 203528) | Hot spring phototrophic mat microbial communities from Octopus Spring, Yellowstone National Park, Wyoming, United States - 20090730_OS65 ... | reverse complement strand
CGATCGGTCCAGTCGATGCAGTTCGATCGACTCCCGCGATCGCTGGGGGCGCTGTTTCGATGCCCGCGGCCACCGCGCCGCAACCGAGCAATCGCACGGCCTCATCGGCGGAAACCCGCGTCAGGTCGCTTTCGCGCGGGTCGAGCGCCGCCGCATAGCGCAGCGGCGCGGCATCGGCGGAGAACCGAACCACATACTCGCCCGCCCACCGCACCGGTTCGCTCGACCAGCTCATCGCGTCTCCCGCAAGAAAATGGACCTCCAGCGGCTTATCATCCGGTCCGACGACGCGCGGCGGCGATTCTCCCGCGGCGGGCATCTCGCCGGTGAGCGACTGGCCGACCAAAACGTTCCGTCGCTGCGAGCGGCCGGCGGAACAGTACCAAACGATCTCATGCACCAAAGGCACAAAACTCGGCCAAAGGGGCACGGCGCCCCAGGCGACATCGGCCGAAGCGCCGACGAGAACCACCCGCCCGCGTCCCGCCCCTCCCGCCGCCACCAGCGGTTCGCCGCCGGCGTGCGCCAAAACAATCTCGGCAGTGCGCCCATCAATGGGCAGCAGCTTCATGCTTGTTTCCACCGGTGTGATCAGCAGGGCCGTCCGTCCGCGTCCCGAAAACGCCTTGACGATCGGATGCCGAAAACCGAGGGCATCGAGCGCGCCGGGGGGCTGCTGAACAGTCGGGCCGAGTTCCATCGGCAAGATGTTCTCCCCACCGCTTCCCAGCCGGCGGTTGTACTGTTCGGCCGAGACGCCCTCGCCGACGAAGATCGCCGCTCCGCCGCCGCGGCGCACGTAGCGAGCCACCCGTGCCGCCTCGGCCTGCGAAAACCGCCCCACCGCCGACATCAACACGCAGTCGTACTGTTCCAAATCGCGGGTCGTCAACGCGGTTTCGTCGGCTGTGTCCACGGCGATGCCGCCCGACTCGTCGGCCCCCGGCGCCAAAGCCGCCGCCAAATAGGCCGCTCCTTGCCGGCGCGGCGGAAGGTCGGGGCGGCCCTCGACGCACAATACCCGCATCACCGTCCGCACCGGAACGACAATCGCTCGTTGGTCGTCGAGCGGCAAACCATCGGGCGCCGATCGGACTTCGATCAGATGATCGCCGGGCGCGTCGAAACGAACGGTGAACTCCACCGCCGTTTCGGTCCCCGGTTCGAGATCGACGCGGCGACGATCGACCACCCGCCGATCCACCCACAACTCGACGGCCGTCGCCGGGCGCGATCGGCGCCCGAAATGCTTCAGCACGCCGCGCACCGCCGCGCGACGCCCGACCAACGGCGCCGCCTCGGCCAGTTGAACGCCGATCACCGCGGTGTTTTCCGCCAAAACCGTTCCGGCCAAATCGACGATCCGCACGGCCGCCCGGCGGCTCACGTTCGCCATCCGCTGCTGCAAAGGGGTCAGGGCCTCGCCCAACGACTCTGCCGCCCAACTGCCTCGTTGCAAGTCGGTGAAGAAGACGACCTGTTGCGAATCCACGTCGGCCCGCGCGGCCTTTCCGGCTTCCAACGCCCGCTCGGCGGCCGCGACGGCAGCAGGCAGATCGAAAGCCGTGTGGCGAACGCTCACGGCATCGAGGCGTGCCGCCAACTCGCCAACGGCGGCCGTCGGCTCGGTCACCATCGTCTCCGCGGCTGACGACGCCGCGACGAGCGAGAAAAGATCAGTCGGCCCCGCCTGCGCGGCCAACTGGCGCGCGAGGGCGACGGCCCGATCTAGCCGGCGTCCTTCTTCCGCGCGGTAATCCATCGAATACGAACTGTCGATCACCAGCACATGATGGGTCCGGCCCGTCCCCGGCGAGCGCGCCGCCGCGCGGCGGAGCATCGGCTCGGCGGCCGCAAAGGCGACGAGCGACACCACGGCGACCCGTGCAACCAACACGGCCAACCGCCAGGGGCGCGCTTGCCGCGTCTGCCGCTCGATGGCCGCCGCCAACAGCGACATCGCTCCCCACGGCTCGCGATGCCGCGCCGGACGCCGCCACAGGTGAAGGGCGATCGGCAGCGCAACGGCAAGCAACCACCACAGCATCGAGGCGTTGCCGAACCCGATAGCCCACGTCAGAGACACCATGACCTCACAATCCCTTGCCTTCGGCCGACGGCCCTCCGCCCGCCCGCGCCGCCGCGCGGCGCTGGGCCCGTGCCGCCGTGCGTCGGCCGCAGATCAACCAGCCGCCGCACGGCCGCCTCGTCCGGCCAGAAACCTCGCCAACACGCGGCCCAACGGCTGATCGGTTCTCAACAACACGTAATCGACGCCGTAGGCCCGGCAGCCGCGACGGAGCCGGTCGCAGTGCGCGTCGAACTCGCGCTGGTAGGCCGCGCGGATGGCATCCGCCTCGACCGTCCGATTTCCCCAACCTTCCAAACCGCGAAACTCGACGCGTCCCTGAAACGGAAACGAAAACTCAGCCGCATCAAGCACATGCATGGCGACGACTTCATGCCGGCAGCGACGCAACAGCCTCAGCCCGGCCACCACGCGATCGACATCGTCGAAAAAGTCGCTCAACACCGCCACGACGCCCCGACGCGGCAAGCGATGGACCAGCGATTCGAAACAACGCCGCGCATCGGTGCGGTGAACCGGCTGCCGGCTCTGGAACAGTTCGCACACCGCGCGGAGATGGTCGGCCGAGCCGCCCGGCCGCACCGCCCCGCGCAACTGGTCGTCAAACGCAATCGCCCCCACCGAATCGCCCTGCCGAAGCACGACATAGGCCAACGCCGCCGCTGCGCGCCGGGCGTACGAAAGCTTGCTCTCGGCGGCCTGCGGCCCTTGGTAGCTCATGCTTTCACTGACATCGAGCGCCAAATAGCAAAACAGATTCGTCTCTTGCTCAAACTGCTTCAAGTAGAACTTGTCGGTTCGGGCGAATACCTTCCAATCGAGGTAGCGAAAGTCGTCGCCTGGCGCATACTCCCGATGCTCGGCAAACTCGATCGAAAACCCGCGATACGGCCCGCGATGCAGCCCCGAGAGCGGGCCTTCGACCATGCGCCGGGCCCGAAGCTTCAACCCCTCAAGCTCCCGCGGCAACCGCGGATCGAGATAGTCGTGCAATCCGCCCATCGGCGATTTCTCCGGCCGGCTCATCCGCGGCCTCTTTGTCGCGTGCTCAACAGGTCCACACTCTTGCACAATGCGGCCGCCGGCGCGACAAAACGAGCGACGGCGCGTCGTCTCGTCTCCAACCGCCTTCCGTTCGCCGACAGCTTCAGTATGCGGCGAGAAGCAACTTCGGGCCGTCGCCGGCAGGCAGCTTACGGGCGACGCAGCACGGGATCGTCAGCCGCCTTGCCCTCTGCCGACGAAGCCAGTTCGAGCAACTCGCCCACGATCCGTTCGGGACGCACGCCCTCCGCCTCGGCATTGAAGTTGACGATGATGCGGTGCCTCAACACCGGCAAGGCGACGGCACGCACATCGTCAACAGTCGGATGCAGGCGTCCCTGCAAGGCGGCGCGGGCTTTGGCCCCAAGCACCAGGCTTTGCGCCGCCCGCGGCCCTGCCCCCCACGTGACAAACTCGCGGACGATCGCCGGCGCCCGCGGATGACTGGGCCTGCTGAGCCGCACCACCCGCAGCGCAAACCGCAGCACATGCTCGGCCGCCGGCACGCGGCGCACCAACCGCTGCATCTGGAGAATCGCAGCGCCGTCGAGCAGTGGCGACACCGCCGCTTGGTCCTCGACCGTCGTACGCCGTACCACCTCAAGCTCCTCGTCCTCGTCCGGGTAGTCGATGCACGTGTAGAGCATGAACCAATCGAGCTGGGCCTCGGGCAACGGGTAGGTGCCCTCCTGCTCGATCGGGTTCTGCGTGGCCAGCACGAAAAACGGCTGCGATAACGCATGCCGCCGCCCGCCCGCCGTAACTTGATACTCTTGCATCGCCTCGAGCAAGGCCGCTTGCGTTTTCGGCGGGGCACGGTTGATCTCGTCGGCGAGAATCACATTGCCGAACAACGGCCCCCTCAAAAAGCGAAACTCGCGCTGCCCGGTTTCCCGATCCTCCTGGATGACTTCGGTTCCGGTAACGTCGGCCGGCATCAAGTCGGGCGTGAATTGGATGCGCCGAAAATCCAACGTCAGCGCGCCGGCCAGCGTTCGCACCATCAGCGTTTTCGCCAGCCCGGGAACGCCCTCCAGCAGGCAATGTCCGCGCGCGAACAAGGCGATCAGCAATTCGTCGATCACCGCCGCTTGGCCGACGATCACCCGAGACAGCTCGGCCTTCATCCGCTGATAAGCGTCGTGAAGCCGGGCGACCGCCTGCACGTCGTCGCGATCCGATGGCGTCATTGGTTGGTCCACACCATTCTCTCTTTCGCGGATCTCTCTTTCGCGGCAACCGCGCCGCACCGCAGATCACCCGTTCGCCCGCCGCGCCAGCCGATTGCGGACGCAAACCGTCGGCCCAGACCACAGCCTCCGCAAGAGGCAGCCGTGGCCGAACTTCGCTGATGATCTCATCGAAGATAGAGTCGATTATAAAACCGCCCGCGCTCAGGCGAAAGCAGGGCACAATGCCGCCGAACCCCGCGCCGCCCGATCCATCAACGGCCCGAGGAAACACTCCGTCGTGCGTCGTGCCGCCTCGGTCTTTTCCGAGGATTTCGATGCGTGCGGGCAACTTCCCTGCGCCGTTCTCAACGAAATGCCGGACAACCATCCGTCGCACGCGCAAACTCAGCGTAACTCTCCCCGATTACGCGATTCGCCCCCAATGGGCGCCGATTAACCCAACGCAACGCGATCCTGTTTCGAGAGCAACCGGCCCCGCACGGGGCATTAATACATTTCGCCGCCCCGTTCCCGAAAGAGTAAAGCGAGAGCCGCCCCAACTCGGTTCAAGCGGCAGCCCGAAGAGCCAACGCGGTAGACGAATCGAATCGAGCGGCTTAGAATGAATGTTCAAGGGTTCACGCGGCCGCCCCGCGCGGCCAAATCCCCGCTTGGGAGCCATCGCAGCCCGGGTTTATCGCACGCCGGAATGCAGCGGCTTGCTCCCAGGGAAACCGTTGCGAACCGGGGCGATCGGCGCCGCGCGACACTCTTGGTCCGCAGAGAAAAGACGCGCCGCCGGGACGGTGTTCGTCCCGCCGAACCGGCCGATCGTCGGCCGATCGTCTCGCATCACGTGTTTGGGGGCGACGACTTTCTTCCATCCGCCGTTATTGCTTCTCCGTCGTTTCGTCATGCCCGAGCTTGCCGAAATCGCATTTGCCGAACATGCCGCACGACTGGGGCCGCCCATCGAGTCGGCCCTCGACGCGATGTCGCGTTGGGGCGAGGGCTGCCCCGCGCATCTGTCCGAGGCGATGCGGTACAGTCTGTTGGCTCCGGGCAAGCGAGTGCGACCGCTGTTGGCCCTGATGGCCGCCGAGGCCTGCAACGGCGCGCCCGAGGCCGCCCTGCCGGCGGCCGTGGCCGTCGAGATGGTTCACGCCTACTCGCTGATCCACGACGACCTGCCGGCAATGGACAACGACGATCTGCGCCGCGGTCGGCCGACCTGCCATGTGGCCTTCGGCGAAGCCACCGCTATTTTGGCCGGCGACGGCCTGCTGGCGGCCGCCTTCGAAGTGCTTGCCACCCGCTTGACGCCGCCGGAGGCGGGCGGGGCAGGCTGCGCCGTGCTGGCACAGGCGGCCGGCCCCTGCCGACTGGTGGGCGGCCAGGCCGACGACCTCGACCCGGCACGAACCACCGATCTGCAAACTCTTCAATCGATTCACCAACGCAAGACCGGGGCGTTGATTCGCGCTGCGCTTCGCTTGGGTGCCTTATCAGCAGTAAGCGGCCCGATGTCGCCGGCCTTTTGGCGCGCGGCGTCGCAACTGGGCAGCCCGACGCCGATTTCCGCCGAAGATGATTCTATCGAAAGCCGGCCCGCTTTTGCCGCCGAGCCTGCCGCTCCGGCAAAGGCCGCTCCGGCAAAGATGGACCCGGCAGTGTCGGCCGAGGCTGAACGCCGGCATCTTGCCCACTTGGCCGCGCTTGATCAGTATGGCGCCCGATTGGGTTTGGCCTTCCAAATTGTTGACGACCTGCTCGATGTTCGCGGCCGTCCCGAGGCGGCCGGCAAGCGATTGGGCAAGGATTCGGCTGCGGGCAAGCTCACGTATCCGAGTTTGTTGGGCACGGAAGCAGCCGAACGAATGGCGCGCCAGTTGATCGACCGGGCGGTTGAAGCCTTGGCCCCGCTGCCCGGGCCGACTCACGGCCTCGAGTCGCTGGCGCGCTACGTAATCGAGCGGAATCGCTGATAGGATCCACGGCATGGACAAGATTCTCCCGACAATCCACTCTCCCGTCGATCTGGCGAAGCTCTCCGACGCCCAGCTCGTGCAACTGGCCGGCGAAATCCGAGAGGCGCTTTGCTCGCTGGTGAGCACGCGGTCGGCCCATTTCGCGTCGAACCTCGGGGTAGTCGAGTTGGCCATCGCATTGCACACGTCGTTCGATTTCCGTGTCGATCGGCTCATCTGGGACACCGGCCATCAAGTCTATCCCCACAAACTGCTCACCGGCCGCTACGACGAGTTCCCCACGATCCGCAGCAAAGGCGGGCTGATGGGCTACCCGAATCCGGCCGAGAGCGACTACGACCTCTTCCTGACCGGCCACGCCGGTTGCAGCGTGTCGGCCGCGTTGGGCTTGCGTTGCGGCGACGAACTCGTGCAGCCCGACCGCCCGCGCAACGTGGTGGCCGTCATCGGCGACGGGTCGTTCATGTCGGGCATCGTCGTCGAGGCGATGAACAACGCCGGCGGCCTGAAGAAGAATCTGGTCGTCATCCTCAACGACAATAAGATGTCGATTTGCCCCCGCGTCGGCGGATTGGCCGAGTCGCTCGACCGACTGCGGATGGCCCCGTTCTACGCCGGACTCAAGGCCGAAGTGCAACGGCTGCTCGGCCGTTTGCCGGTTTTCGGCGACCCGGTCGAACGGCTGATCAGTCAAGTGAAGGCCGCGATGAAGGCAGGCTTGCTCGGCGGCATGTTCTTCGAGGAACTCGGGTTCCGCTACATCGGGCCGGTGGACGGACACAACATCAAACAGTTACAGAAGTATCTCGGCATGACCCGCCAGTTCCAAGGCCCAGTGCTCCTCCACGTGGTTACCGAAAAGGGCCACGGCTACGAACCGGCCGCCGCCGACCCGACCGGGTTCCATGCCCCGCCGCCGCTTTCGGCCGACAACGGCCAGGCGATCTCGCCGCGAAGCGTCCGCGTCGTTTCCTACACCGAGGTCGTCCGCAATGCCCTGCTCGAACGGATGCACCGCGACCCGCGGGTGGTGGTCATCACGGCCGCCATGTGCCAAGGCAACATGCTCGAACCGATCCGCGACCAGTTCCCCACGCGGTTCTTCGACGTGGGAATCTGCGAATCGCACGCCGTGGCCTTCGCCGCCGGACTGGCCAAGGCCGGATTGCGCCCCGTCGTCGATATCTACAGCACCTTCCTCCAACGCGCATACGACCAGATCTTCCAAGAGGCCTCGCTGGCCAATCTGCCGATCCTCTTTTTGCTCGATCGCGCCGGATTGGTCGGGCCCGACGGTCCAACCCATCACGGCGTGTTCGACCTGACCTACCTGCGGCCGTTCCCCAATCTGGTTGTGCTGGCTCCGGGCGACAAAGCCGATGCAGCCGCCATGGTCGAGTGGGCCTTCGACTGTCCGCACCCCACGGCTATCCGCTACCCAAAGGCCGCCGCCGAGATGCTGCGGCCCGATGCCGCGCCGATCGAATTGGGCGCCGCCGAGGTGCTCCGCCGCGGTCCCGACGGCGCTCTGATCGCCTGCGGTACCCTCGTTGCCGCCGCGCTGAAGGCCGCCAAACGCCTGGCGGCCGACGGGCGCCGGCTCACCGTCGTCAATGCCCGCTTCGTCAAGCCGCTCGACGCCCAAACGCTGCTCTCGGTGATCGAAGAATCGCCGTGGACGCTGACGATCGAAGAAGGCCAACTCCAAGGCGGATTCGGCAGCGCAGTGCTCGAAGCGGCCAACGACGCCGGCCTCGACACGCGACGCATCGTTCGCCTCGGCATCCCCGACCGCTATATCGAACACGGCGAACGCGACGAACTGCTCGCCGATCTCGGACTCGACGCCGCCGGCATCGCCGCCGCCTGCCGCAAAGCCATGGCCCGACGCACGCAACGCGAAACCGACCGGCTCCGCGTCGTCTAAATCGGTCCGCGTTGCTCCCGTTGCGCCTAAATCAACCGCGAATGAACGCAAATACACGCGAATCAGTGTAAACCGACCGCAAATGGACCCAAATACACGCGAATCGGTGTAAACCGACCGCGAATACACGCCAATGCACGCGAATCGGGGCAGATGGACGTGATGGAAAAAACAAAAAGCAAATCGAGCTTCGCTGATCGATGGGCCGTTGGGGCAACGAAGCAGCCGATTGCGTACCGCCACCGATTGAACTGCCTTCCGGTGCCCGCGGATTAATGGAGAACCGGCGGCGGGACGCAGCCCAACCGCCGGCTCGCGGATCGTCTGTTGTCTGGTTTGCTTCGGTTGCGCGGCGGCAACGGGGCCGTCACACCAGCTTCGTTACGCCCGGAATGGCGACGGGATACTTGCCGTCGGGGCCGGGCAAGATCGGCGGCTCGGCATCGAAGGTGTATTGCTTCGGCGAGAGGTCTTCTTTCGACGCCATCGCCTCGTCCCACGTGATTCGCTTGCCGGTGTAGGTCGTCATCCGCCCGAGGATGCCCATCATCGTGCTCAGCGCCATGTAGCGGCCGTTATTGATCGGCTTGCCGGCGCGGATCGCCGCGAACAGCTCTTGATGCTCGATGTCGTACATGCTGCCGCCCGGCCCGTCGTAGCGCCACTTGGTTTCGCCCTCGATCGTGTGCTTGAGGACGTTCGCCCGGCCCTTGCTGCCGATGACGATCGCCGAGTTCTCGTTCCAGCAATTGGCCATCTGACGGCAATACGAGTACATCGTTACCGGCCGCGCCCCGGTCCATTCGTACACCACCGCGTGGTGATCGAAGATGTTGCCGAACTTCGGATCGGTCCGCACCTGCCGGCCGCCCGTGCCCCAGGCGACCGCCGGCGGCTGATCGTGCATTATCCACAATCCCTTGTCCAACGTGTGAACGTGCTGCTCGACGTTGAAATCGCCCGATAGCCATGTAAAGTAGTACCAGTTGCGCAACTGGAAGGTCATCTCGGTCCAGTCGGGCTGCCGCGGTCGTTCCCACAGCAAGCCCGTGTTGAAATACGCTTGCACGGCCAACACATCGCCGATCGCGCCGTCGTGAATCCTTTTGATCGTCTCGCGCACGCCGTAGTGATAACGCCAACAGAGGCCCGAAACGATGTTCAGCCCCTTCTTGGCGGCTTCTTCGGAGGTGGCCAAAATGCTCTGCACGCCGGGGGCGTCAACTGCCACGGGCTTTTCGCAGAAGACATGCTTGCCGGCGTCGATGCAGGTTTTCAGGTCGCGCGGGCGAAAATGCGGCGGCTCCGCCAGCAACACCACATCGACCCCGCTTTGAACCAGCCGCTGGCAACAGTCGAGCCCGACGAAGCGATGATCGGCATCGACCGCCACCCGATCGCCGAACCGCTTCTGCAAGCCGGCCAAACTCGATTCGAGCCGATCGCCGAAGGCGTCGGCCACGGCGACCAGCTTGGTCCGCTTGTCGGCATCCAGCGCGTTGGCGGCCGCTCCCGTGCCGCGGCCGCCGCAGCCGACCAAGCCGACGCGAAGCCAATCGTCGGCCCCGGCCCCATGGGCCGACCGCGCGATCGACAATCCTCCGGCCGCCAACGCCGCCCCGGCTGCGGTACTGGTGCGAACGAAATCCCTTCGCGTTACTCCCGTCGGCTTGCTCATGACCCTTTCTCCCGTTTCGAACCCGGTAGATCCCGGTAAATCTCAGTTGCCTCGGCGAACCCGGCCTGAGGAAGGCTGCCCGCCGATCAGGAAAATCGATAGGGCATTCACCCTACCAAAGCACTCTGCGGAAAGCCCCTCTTCTTGAGAAGAACAGGTTTTCCGCCGGGCGCAAGGGAAACTACCATGCCCCAAGGCGAAAAGCAAGCAAACAATGAAACCGCCTGCCCGGCGATCGGGCCGCACGCCCGAGCAAGACCGGCCCGCGAGCTGAGTTCAATGGATTTCGATGGACTCGATTGATTCCCGAGAACCTCAACAAGCTTCATCGAACTTGAACTCGGTTCGCCGGGTTTCACCCGAGCTTGATTCTCGGCCGATGATTACAGCCCGCGGGCGTAGCGCAGCAAGTCGCGATCGAGTTTATCGATGGGGCCGAAGTGCCGTTCGAACTCGGCCCGTCGCTTCTCGGCGCCGTCTTCGATCAACGGCGGCTTGGCGGAGACCAGCGTCACGTAGTCGAGGTAGGCCTTCGATCGCTGGTTGATCAGGAAGTAGGTCAGCAGCCAGGCCTCGGCATAGGCGTCGAGGCTTTGCCGGGCGTCGCGAAAGCGGCGATCGTCTTCGATCAATCGCACCAGCGAGTCGGCCGGCCGGCGCCGCAGGTAGTCGCGCCACTGCGCCAACCGCGGCCCATTGACCGCACCGATGCCGCGCCAACCCTTGCTGCTGGAAAGATCGGGCGTTTCGAAGTAGATCGCCAAGCCCTCGCAGAGCCAAAGCGGCGTATCGCTCAGCCGCGCGTGCATCCCGCAGTTGAAGGCGATTTGATGCGTCGCCTCGTGGATGATGGTCGCCACCGTCCGCAGCGATTCGCCCTGTGAAAGGCTGTCGTTGATCGCCGCGACGGTGGCCGCCCGCGACGCCCCGCGCTGCCCGGCCCGGCCCGTCAAATCGAACATCACCATCCGATTGGTCATCAGGTGATAGTAGCCGATCATCGAGTCGGCCGCTTCGCCCAACACGGGACGCGAGTATTTCAAATAGTTCTTCTCGTCGGCGAAAACGATCGCGCACAACGGGAAGGGCGGATCGTGCAGTTTCAGCCCCTTGCGCGTCCAATAGTTGTGGAAGGCCATGTA
>Ga0308417_1002946_pt1 | contig 11041 bp, 8 predicted proteins | sample HotsprSampleOS65_FD_203528 | JGI IMG/M metagenome (GOLD analysis project Ga0308417, IMG submission 203528) | Hot spring phototrophic mat microbial communities from Octopus Spring, Yellowstone National Park, Wyoming, United States - 20090730_OS65 ... | reverse complement strand
CGGCGGAAATTCTCGTTTAGATTCCTCTACGTATTCTACTCTGATGGATTGTGCTTGTAGCGCAAAAGCAATGCTACTTGAGCAGAAAAACAACAAAAATGTACGTAGCATATTTTCTATGATTTTTAAATTGAATTAAAACAACAGCTACAATTTTTAGTAAAAAGTAGCTGTTGTTTTTGTTACTTAACTAAAAAAATACTCACAGTCCCAATTAATATCACTGGCAATTGGCGCACAATTATTATCAAACCCCTTATAAGAGACCCCTGTACACTCAATAAGCACACTTGAACCATCACCAAAGTAAATAGTTGATTCTGTAAACGTAACTACAATTTCAGTAACACCCGGACAATAACGCTTTAAGGGTTTCGCATTAGGCTGTGCAAAAATCTCTTCGGATAATTTTTGATTAAGGTAAAAGCTCTTTTCCACAGTTCTAATTTCAGGTTTTGAGGGTACGGATGCCATAGATTCAACAGGAATCGTCAATGCTGCCGCAGCAAATACCACCACAGCAGCCATCATTTTAATCATCTTTTTCATTTTGTTTTAGGTTTAGATTAAAGATGATGCAATAAATAAATAAGCAGATAAGCAAATAATTAGTAGTATTTTTTTCCATATACCTACTTTGGATAGTTAATTAGATTAACTATTGCAATCATAACAGGATTTACAACATGAAACATCAATAAATAAGCCTACTTTAGATAAATAGATTATCAGGTATAGCTAATTTATATTCATTAAAGCCTTAACATCATACAAACTCAATATACTCTATCAACAAAAACAGCCTCCCGCTTTTGGCAGGAGGCTGCGGTTTTAACAGCATGTTATCAATTAGTCCATTGTAACTTCCAGTGCCAGACCACGCAACTCGTGAATCAACACGTTGAATGATTCCGGAATATTGGGTTTGGACATGTTTTCACCCTTAACGATGCACTCATAGGCTTTTGCGCGACCGACAACGTCATCAGACTTGATAGTTAAAATTTCCTGCAAGATGTTAGCTGCGCCAAAGGCTTCGAGTGCCCAAACTTCCATTTCGCCGAAACGCTGTCCACCGAACTGCGCTTTACCACCCAACGGCTGTTGCGTAATGAGCGAGTAAGGACCAATAGAACGCGCGTGCATCTTATCATCTACCAAATGCCCCAGTTTGAGCATATAGATGACACCAACAGTAACTTTCTGGTCAAACTTTTCACCAGTGAGACCATCGTAAAGTTCAGTACGTCCCCATGGAGGCAATCCGGCTTCTGCTAATTCTTTTTGCACATCCTCTTCGGTAGCGCCGTCAAAGATAGGAGTAGCATACTTGCGCCCTAATACAGAGCCTGCCCAGCCAAGAACGGTCTCATAAAGTTGACCGATGTTCATACGAGAAGGTACGCCCAGTGGGTTTAGCACAATATCAACAGGTGTTCCATCTTCCAAAAAAGGCATATCCTCTTCGCGCACAATTTTAGCAACAACACCTTTGTTGCCGTGACGACCAGCCATCTTATCACCTACCTTCAACTTGCGCTTTTTAGCAATATAAACTTTTGCCAGCTGTACAATACCCGCCGGCAGTTCATCTCCTACTTCAAGGGTAAAGCGCTCACGCTTGAATGTACCAGTAATTTCATTGCGCTTAATGTTGTAATTTTTAACCATCTTAGCAATTAAGCTATTGATACGTTCATCATCTGTCCATCCGTCTAAATTGATGTCAGCAATCAGGTTGGCTTCTTCTGGTACATTGTAGTTGCTCTCATCGCGGTAGGCGTTTTTTGGCGGGAACAAATTGTTCTCAATGTTGGCACGGGTAAACTTTACACCTTTGGGAATAATTTCATCACCAAATTTATGATATACGCCGTTACTAGTTTTGCCATCTAGCAATGAGAACATTTTGTCAATCATTTCTGCACGTAGCGCCAATAGTTGTTTGCTGTATTTAGCCTTCAGTGCCTCTACATCGCGCTTTATACGCGCGCGCACATCTTTGTCTTTTTTCGGGCGGGTGAACAGTTTTGTATCGATTACCACACCACGCATAGAAGGAGGTGCTTTTAAAGAGGCATCTTTCACGTCGCCGGCTTTGTCGCCAAAAATAGCACGGAGCAGCTTCTCTTCCGGTGTCGGGTCGGTTTCACCTTTGGGTGTAATCTTGCCAATGAGAATATCGCCTTCCTTCACTTCTGCACCTACGCGGATGATGCCATTTTCGTCAAGATTTTTAACAGCTTCTTCGCTTACATTGGGAATTTCTGACGTGAGTTCTTCTTCGCCGCGCTTGGTGTCGCGTACTTCTAGTTCAAACTCTTCAATGTGAATAGAAGTGAAGATATCATCTCGAACCACCCTTTCAGAAATAACAATTGCATCCTCAAAGTTGTAACCCTGCCAAGGCATAAAGGCTACTTTTAGGTTGCGACCTAGTGCTAGTTCGCCGTTGTTGGTTGCATAACCTTCGCAAAGCACCTGACCTTTGGTAACGCGCTGTCCTTTTTTCACAATAGGCTTAAGGTTAATACAGGTGTCTTGGTTGGTTCGGCGAAACTTAGTCAGTTTGTAAGTCGTTAAGTTTCCTTCAAAACTTGCCAGCAAATCATCTTCGGAAAGATCATAACGAATGATGATTTTATTAGCATCTACATAATCCACCACACCATCGCCTTCGGCTACTATAAGCGTACGGGAGTCAATCGCCACACGTTTTTCAAGACCCGTACCTACAATCGGGGCTTCAGGTCGCAACAAGGGCACAGCCTGACGTTGCATATTAGAACCCATCAGTGCACGGTTTGCATCGTCATGTTCTAAGAATGGAATCAGCGAAGCTGCTACCGATACAATCTGATTGGGCGCAACGTCTATATAAGACAGTTCTGTAGGCTCTACAATTGGAAAGTCACCTTCGAAACGCGCTTTTACGCGGTCAACTTCAAAACTACCATCGGCATTAACTGCTGCATTGGCTTGTGCAATATAGTGATTGTCTTCTTCCTCTGCTGTCAGATAAACTACGTTTGCATCATCAATATCCACCTTACCGTTTTTTACTCTGCGATAAGGGGTTTCAATGAAGCCCATTGAGTTCACTTTGGCATACACGCAAAGCGATGAAATGAGACCAATGTTTGGTCCTTCGGGTGTCTCAATGGTACAAAGACGACCATAGTGCGTGTAGTGAACATCGCGCACTTCGAAACCTGCACGTTCGCGACTCAAACCACCCGGACCAAGCGCCGACATACGACGCTTGTGCGTAATTTCTGCTAGTGGATTGGTCTGGTCCATGAACTGGCTCAATTGGTTAGTGCCAAAGAACGAGTTGATAACAGAAGACAGCGTTCGAGCATTAATCAAGTCTACTGGCTTAAAGTCCTCATTATCGCGCACGTTCATGCGCTCCTTAATAGTACGCGCCATACGGGCTAAACCTACGCCAAACTGTGCGTACAACTGCTCGCCAACAGTGCGGACACGGCGATTGCTCAGGTGGTCAATATCATCAACAACTGCTTTTGAGTTAATCAGCGTAATGAGATATTTGATGATTTCAATGATGTCCTCTTTTGTCAATACGCGCACATCCATGCTTGTATTGAGATTGAGTTTCTTGTTGATGCGGTAACGACCAACTTCGCCCAAATCATAGCGTTTGTCGCTAAAGAACAGGCTTTGTATGATTTCGCGGGCGGTTGCCTCATCAGGAGCTTCTGTATTACGCAATTGGCGATAAATCTGCTCAACAGCTTCTTTTTCGGAATTAGAGGTGTCTTTCTGAAGCGTATTATAAATAATGGCGTAGTCGAGTGGGTTGATGTCTTCGCGATGCAATATTACCGATGAAACACCTGACTCAATGATTAAATCGATGTCCTCTGCCTCCAGCACATGTTCGCGCTCAAATACCACATCGTGGCGCATAATGTTGTACAACTCATCGGTTTCTTCATCAGTAAAGTCTTCGTACCACGTTTTTAGCACCCTTGCTGCCAATTTGCGACCAATTGCCAGTTGTAGATTTTCGCGAGTAGCAGGTACTTCTTCGGACAGACCGAAGATATCCAGAATGTCTTTATCTGAGCCATAGCCAATGGCACGAAGCAAAGTAGTTACCGGAAATTTTTTCTTCCGGTCGATGTAGGCATACATTACATTGTTTACATCGGTAGCAAACTCAATCCAAGAACCTTTAAAAGGAATAATACGGGCAGAGTACAACTTTGTACCGTTTGTATGCTTGCTCTGGGCAAAAAATACGCCCGGAGAGCGGTGTAACTGCGACACAATTACGCGCTCTGCACCGTTGATTACGAAAGAGCCGCGCGGGGTCATGTATGGGATATTACCCAGGAACACTTCCTGCTCGATTGTCTCGAAATCTTCGTTATCCTTGTCGTTACAGGAGAGGCGCAACTTAGCTTTGAGCGGTACAGTGTAGCTCAGACCGCGGTCAATACATTCGTCAATTGAATACTTGGGCGGATCTACCAAATAGTCAATAAACTCAAGTACAAAGTGTTCGCGCGAATCTGAAATAGGGAAGTTTTCTTTGAATACTTTGAACAGTCCTTCGTGCTGACGTTTTTCAGCAGGAGTTTCTAATTGGAAGAAATCCTTAAACGACTGCAACTGAACGTCTAGAAAGTCGGGATACTCCAAATGATGATTAATGGAAGAGAAATTGATTCTTCCGTCAATGACTTTAGCCAAAGTATTTCAGGTTTTGATGGTGAACAACTAATAATATTTGCCTATTTAGGCAGCTAAAATTATAACCAAACACGATTCGGCTATATAGCTGCTTTGAATCAGCAAAGGTAGTTTAAAAAAATTTTTGTTCAAAAATTAACTGTATAGTTATTGCATAGAAAAATTTTTCTTACTTTGGCAAAGTTATTTCTTGCTGTAAATGAATTGAATACATACCTTTACTTAAAGAAATTATTTCACTGTTATTGTTGTCCCTAACCCCTTTTGCTTATGAATAACAAAGGAACTGTGGCAGCTGTGATAGCTGTTCTTTTGGCAACCACTCTTATTGCGGGTGCTGTATGGGTAAATCGAACCAATACGGAGCGCAACCAAAAAGCTTTGAAGGAATTACGTGCCGATTTGGACGAACTTGCCACCCGTTATGAAGCAGAAATCAGCAACACTCAAGGCACATTTCCCTATCCAAATGCAGATTCGGTGCGTGTAGAACTTGCGCAACTTGCTGAGGCAATAAATACCGATAGAAGCATTTTATCGGGCAAGCCCAACGAAGCAGCAGCTAAGCTGGATCAGATTCGCTCCAATAAAATTCAGTACGATCGCCGTTTGAATGACATTATCGCCTCCCGCGATCGGAGTGTTGGCAATTATATCGGCGACCTGAAAAGTCAGTTGGCTAAAACCAAAGCTGACTTAGAAGAGGCAATGAAGAAAAATCGCAGCTTGAGCGGGCAGTTGAGCAAAACCATTAAACTGTTCAAAGGTGCTCAAAAAGAGCTAGATGCTCTGAAAGCAGAAAAAGCCCGTTTTGACCAAATGTATCAGGAGCAAAGCGCCATTTTGTTAAAACTTGACAGCGTAGTTGCCGAAAACGAAAAACTTCGCGATGCGTTAGCTGCCGCTGAATCTATTATCAAACAACAAGAAGAGCAAATTCGCACTATGAGAGCACGTACTGCTACTTCCGTTGCCAAGCGTGTTTACGATTTCAGAGCCAAATATCTCTTCAAGCGAGGTTTGGGTAAAGACTATGACGTAGAACTGAAAGGGCAGACACACAATGCCGGACGTATAGAAAAAATCACTGTTAATTTCCGCATTGGCGAGCAAATGTTTGACGAAGGTGCAGACCGCACATTATACATCACACTGTATCGTAATGGTCAGCCTTACCGCTTTATCAATACAGCCGTTACACCTGCTGCTAACGGTACGGTAACGCGCGAATTTGACATTAAGCCAAAACTCGAGTCAGGCAAATATACCTTCCGCGTTACTTACCAGAACCAGCAGGTAATGGACGATTACAACTTTGAAATTAGATAAACTGTCATACAAAACCGTTTTAAACAAGCCCTGAGAAATACCTTAGGGCTTGTTTGACAAAAAATTATGCTACGGGTACTGCTGCAAACTGAAAATTTGAGTGTTGGCTATACCGGACAAACGCTACTTAAAGGGCTTGACCTAACCTTGCAAGCCGGCACACTAACTATACTACTTGGACGCAACGGAGGCGGCAAGTCCACACTCATACGAACGCTTGCTGGGTTGCACCCTGCGCTTAGCGGCACTATCCAAACGCCGACAGGGAAGGTATCACCCGAAAGCCATCACCAATGGCTGGCGCGCCAAATAGCTGTTGTACTCACTGAAAGACCTCATACGCAGTTTATGTCCGGTTACGAACTTGTGGCTCTTGGCAGAGCGCCCCATACAAGTTGGACAGGCAGACTAAGCGCACAAGACCGCCGCCTGATTGAACAAGCCCTCCAAGTTACTCATGCTACAGACCTCCAAAACTGTTTGATTGAAGAACTTAGCGACGGACAATGCCAAAAACTAATGATTGCACGCGCCATTGCACAGGATACGCCGCTGCTTCTGCTCGATGAACCTATGGCACACTTGGATTTGGCAAATAGTGCGCTACTGCTCAACAGCCTACTGGACTATGCCAAAGCTAATCAAAAGGCTGTGCTGCTAAGTTCTCACCATGTGGAATTAGCCATTCATACTGCCGACTTTGTATGGCTGATAGACCATGACAATCGCCTGCACAGCAATGTGCCCGAGCAGTTGGTATTGGAAGATAAAATCGGTCATCTCTTTTCGGGGGCATATGTGTCTTTTAACCGTCATACAGGACACTTTCATTTTCCAATGCCCAAAACCGAACACACGCTGTATGCTAACCTACACCTTTCGGAAACAGCATTTCGCTGGCTGGCAAAAGCTGTAGCCAAAAAGGGTGTTCAATTGCAACACGCTGCCGATGCCGAGTGGCACATCGGTCAATCGCCCTCCGATGCGCTGCAGTATCACTGGCAACGTGGCAACCAAAGCGGACAGGCAGATATGAAGGCAATCGCCCAAATGTTGGCAGATTATGTGCAACAACAAGCGCTTTCAAATTTTTAAATTAAATTGTCTTACCAAGTTTCAAGTCTGAACAATATGGATACTCAATTCAACAGTTTTTTAGAGCGCATCAAAGACAGCCTCTCTCGTATGACCACGCTCGATATTAAAACCATTGTTGGCGATTTTAAGCTCGACAGCAAAGAGGATGTGCAACCTGCCGGCGGAGAATATCTCATTTTAGAAAGCCGCATCAATATGCTGATGGGAGACATCACTGTGCGCATGAGCCAAGAACTAACAACTTCCCGTTACGATTGGGTACGTCAGTTTCATAAAGAAAAAGAAGCGCACGGCTACCAGATTATCCAGAACAATATTGCCACCATTCTTTCATTGGTGAATATGTACCAGCAGTTACAGGCAAATCAACCATTGAATATTAATCTGCCTATGTATAGCGGCTCTAATCTGACACAGCCTGATGCTACCTTGCCGCCTGCCAACGATAACTTTACCAACTTGGGTGGTGGGTTTTCCAACGAAATAGTTACAGACAGCAACGCCGACTTTTTGATTAATCCTAATCAAGACCCCCGTTAGTCCTTTTTCATCGGCTAATTCGTCAGCTCAATGAGTGATTTTATTAAAAATCTGGCTTCTGACCTGCTGCGGTTAGAAATTAATACCATTATTAAACAAAATATGTCTGCCGAGAAAATGCCGAGCAATAAGCGAGTATTGCTGCGCAAACTGGCAGACATGTATCGCGATACACTGATTGACTATGGGCTTGTCAAATCTCCCAATGACCCCACTATCACGGCAGAAGATGCCGGTAAAGTACTGAGGTGGCAGTTTGGCGGCGAGTTTTCATTCAAAGAACTAGCGTTTCAGGCAGGGCGAGGTATCCAAATAATAGAAGAGCTGATGCAGAAAGAAACAGACCTTGCCAAACTGAATACGCTCAACAGCCGACATAAAATTTTGCAGCGCATCAGCAGTCAGAGTTCTAACATTATCGGCATATTCAAACTTTTCCGACGCGACCTTGCACCCGATACACTTACTCAAAGCAACGAACATGAAGACGAGAAAAAGCAAATCTATTACATTGATAAAGAACACTTCAACTATTTGCGCTATCAGCGTCGGGAGTTGCCTATTTCATGCGTGCCGTTCCGTTCGCATCAAGAAACCGCTCTTTGGAACAATGACTTGGATTGGGGACATATCAACAGCGCAGTTGAGTTGCCGTTCCTGCCCGATATGCTGAGCATGATTTACAAAGCCTATGAGATAGGCACTGAGCAAATTGTGCTGCAAACGGTTATTCAAGTTGAAGGCGATGTTACTTCATACATCACGCCGCAGTATATCAATATGCCAGAGCAAATCAAAGAAATTATTATGGGTGTTCACAATCGTTCTATCCATACCTCGACACAGCTCTGGAGTACACTTTTTACAACCATTATCAACTTAGCAGGTAAATCGTTTAATCAAATTTTCGGTAAAAAATAATGCCCAGCGCGCAACTCTTTTCAAGGCTATGGAAACAAGGCACAACTTGGCTGGTGAAACCTGTCCGCGCTTTCCGATTTGCCCGCAGCTTGCTCAAAGAGGGTGGACACAGCATAGAAACGCCTTTTACTTACTTGGATAACCGATTCCTTTTGCGAACCATTATCGGCTTTGGAGACATCATCAACTTCATACCCAATCCAGAGCAGGATTGGTGCAATTCAAATGAAGCAGCCGAATGGAGAAACTGTTACCAAACGCACGTAGAACTGCATTTTCAAAAAATCAATGAATTTTTACATGCTTTTGAAAAGCAAATTGTTTTCTGGGACCACAGCTTGAAAGGCATGATAGGGTTAGCTAACCTTTATCCGATATATCAGGCAATAGTAATGAAAGAATGGGTATTGCTATTTAGCCCTATTGCCTCGACCGTTTATTTATACTTTTTCGGGAAGATAACTGCACAAAATTTGGTTTACGGACTCTGGCAGTTGGCCAAGCGGCTACTTGTTATCAGAAGAAAGATAACAACCAAAAAGCCTTAGCATCAGATAATGAAAGCTCTCCTATTATGCTATTATTACAAGCGGTGCCTACGGAAACGTTTCTTGAACGGTTCGGGACAACGCACCTGACCAGGTACGATATACATCAAATGGATGCCAGCAATAATCAACACATCCTTATCGCGGTAGTTACCGCGAATATTATCTTCATACTGTTCATTGCCAAAACCTTCGAGGGTTCTATAAACACGCCCGTCAGCGCCTATATACGTGTAGAAATTAGGCCTGAATGTCAGCCCTAACTGGTCGATTCTTCTGCCGCCTTCTAGTGAACGGTCAGACATGGCGCGCGCCAAGTCATTGTCGCCAAAAATACCCAAATCCACATACTTGCGGCTTACATCGTCAATATAATCAGTAAAGAGTTTGCGATAGGAAATCTCAAATGCCAAGTCCCAACGCGTGCCTATGCGATAGCGCATACCAAAGCCCATCGGGATGGCTACTTGCCAAAGAGAATATTTTTTACCGTACTCTTCTGCATAACCCTGACCTTCTGTACCAAGCGGTTGCAAGGCCACCCATCCGCCGCCGAATGCTTCAGGAGCTCTAGCTTTGGGATTATGTCTGAAAATAGCCAGTCCACTTACCAAGTATGGAACCACACGCTTAGGTCGCTGATAAAAGGTTCCGCGGTTACTCACCAAATCTAACACACCCATGGCAGAAAGTTCCAGAATATCGTTGCGAAAGCGCAGGTTGCGGATGTAGCGGAACTGATTGTGTTCCCAGCGTGGCTTGTTAGGGCCTATATTGGTTGTATCATCTCCTTTTACCCTGCCCCATGAGAGCGAGTAGCGCATACTAAAGTTAGGACGATAGCGTTTTTGCGCATGAATAGCAAAATTAGGACGTGTATAACCCAAGTCCATACTAGTAAAATAGGGTTGCGGCACAATATCGCCAAAATAGTTCATTGCGTTAATGCTTGCACCTATACTCCAGTATTTTTTACGGTTAAACCACGACCAGGTATGCTTAGGGTTTTGTTTAAATTTAGGGTTTTCCCTTTGTTCTATCAACTGAGCCTCAGCCTCCTGCACCGACACAAATGCCGCTACAAGCAACAGGATAAATAAAAAGCGTATGATGAATTTCATAACCATGCCTTTTTGGAAGAATGAGTGCAGAACTAATTGATACCAACTTGCAAAAAAAATGCCTCAAAATACAATTTTACAAAGTTACAAGGATTTAATTTCTTGAATCGGTCCCCCAATTTAATTTCCGCCGCAAGGTATATAGAAAATTATCGCCTTCAAGCCGCACCAACCTTGCATTAAATTCCGACTTATGTAAAGAAAACTTAACATTGGAATCGACCGTGCGAAAACGGGAGTCGAGCGATACAAGGAAGTTATTGTTTCGCCCCTCTATTTCAAAAGAAAGCACACAACCATCATGGACAACTAGTGGTCTTACGTTCAGGTTGTGCGGGCTAATAGGAGAAATAATAAAGCTGCGCGAATCGGGTAGTACCACAGGGCCGCCAACACTGATAGAGTAAGCCGTAGAGCCTGTAGGCGTTGCCACAATCAACCCATCTGCCCAATAAGAGTTAAGATATTCACCATCCAAATAAGCATGGACAATAATCATTGAGGCGCTATCTCGCTTGCTGATAGTGCATTCATTGAGGGCAAAATTCAAATCGCCAAACAGGTTGATGTTACTATCTAAGCGAATCATGGAACGCTCCTCGATGCTAAATCTGCCTTCTATAACTGCACATAAGCCTTTTGAGATGTTTTCTTTGGGTAAAGTAGCCAGAAAACCCAGTCTGCCCAGATTAATACCCAAAATAGGAATACCAGTATGGCGCACAAGTGTAATGGTTTCTAGCAGGGTACCATCTCCGCCGA
>Ga0308417_1002943_pt1 | contig 11044 bp, 9 predicted proteins | sample HotsprSampleOS65_FD_203528 | JGI IMG/M metagenome (GOLD analysis project Ga0308417, IMG submission 203528) | Hot spring phototrophic mat microbial communities from Octopus Spring, Yellowstone National Park, Wyoming, United States - 20090730_OS65 ... | reverse complement strand
CACGAGCTGCGCCGGCTTCGGGTCTTCTATCCCCTTTGGCCTCGCCCGACCGCTGCAGACACTGCTCATGGCACGCGCGTCCTGCGAAGCCCTGCTGGAAGAGATGCCTACGCTGCGTCCTTATGTCATTACGCGAGCTGGGTGCCCCGGCGTTCAGCGTTATGCTCAGACGTGGTCTGGCGACAACACAACATCTTGGCACACATTGCGCTACAACATCCCCATGGGGCTGGGACTCAGCCTCAGCGGAATGCCGAACACCGGGCACGATGTTGGGGGCTTTGCTGGCAACCGTCCAGACCCTGAGCTGTTTGTGCGTTGGGTACAGAACGGGGTTTTCCATCCACGTTTCACTATTCACTCGCTTGGAGATGCGGAAAATGTTAGCGAGCCGTGGATGTATCCCGCTGTACTGCCTCATGTACGCGCTGCTCTGGAGTTTCGGTATCGTCTGATGCCCTACCTGTACACCCTGCTTTTCGAGGCGGCACACACCGGCGCACCGGTGATTCGTCCATTGGTGTACCACTTCCAACAGGACCCTGTTTGTCGCGAAGAGTCGTTCGATTTCATGTTGGGGCCTAATCTGCTGGTGGCGTCGATTCTAGAACCTAGTGTGCGGTCGCGCCAGGTTTATCTACCAGCAGGCAGGTGGTGGTGTGATTTCTTCACCGGTGAGTGGCATGCGGGCGGCCAGAAAATCGAAGTGCCAGCACCCTTGGAGTATATCCCGCTGTTTGTGCCAGATGGCGGGATGATTCCAACCGGTAAATTGATGCGGTATGTGGGCGAAAAGACAGATGATGTGCGCCGTGTGTATGTGTTCCCGCATCCGATGGAGGGGGTAGGGGAGTTTGTTCTTATCGAGGATGACGGTGTTTCACTGGCTTACCGAGATGGTATGTACACATGCCTGCGGCTGCGCGTTGGCGCTTTTTCCAGCCATATTGTGGTAGGGATAGCCTCTGTTCAAGGGACGTACAAATTGCCTTACAACCACATTGAATTCGTGTTTCCCCACAGTGAGGAACGGCGGTTAGAGATAGCAAACGGCCGCGAATACACTGACAATGACAACCGCCGCTGTGTGGCTGTGCCAGTGAAACCTTGATGCTGGAGCGGCCCTCAGCCAACGAGGGCTTGCTCCACTTCACATGTGCGCATCTCTGCGCCAGGCTCACATCACGCTGAAGTCATGAAACTCCACTGTGAAACCGCTCCCCTCCGGAGAGGCGCACATTACACCCACCTGCAGCGCATCCGCTTGTGATAAGTACCCCAGTCGCAGCAGCGTAAATGCGGCGCCGTCCACACTGTAGTGGATCTCCAGTGCGCCGCCCTCACGTCGAACGCGCAGCCAGACTGCGTCAGGTTCTTGAGCGAGGGGCGTGACAGACCAATCGGAATAATCTCGCGTAACGACGGCACTGGCGTGCTGCACACCCTGTACATACTCGATCCCGCACTTCATCCAGGTGCGCTCATTCTCCCGCACCATGAGACCAGCCTGATCGTACAAATCCTTGTACTGGCCGATAATGCGTGCCTGAGCCGTAAAATCGCCAGTTACAGCCGTGTAGTAGAAATGTCCACTGTCACGTGTGAAGCCATAATGTGTCACACGCCAGAAATCAGTGCGAGGCCCAGTCGTCATTGTAATTGTGCTGCGACCTTCCGACCACACAGGCGGAGGGTTCAACCACTGCATCGTGTTCATGGCTGCCATGTCACCGTTCCGCACAGGTGCACGTTAACACCGAGTGCGTCGAACATAGCTGCTTTGGCTGCCAATGCCATATCAGCTTCACGGGCAGTTGGCGCGTAGGCCACATTGAGGTGGTTGGCCTTATGGCGCGCCATCATTTGATCGCGTGAGACGCCGTGCAGCACGGCGTGCATAATCGGCCACTGAGGTGTGGTAGCTTTCCACCTGCGTTCGGTTTCGGCAGGGGGAAGTTCAACGACGCTAGCGCGGCCCATGTCAACGTGAAGCTGGTCGTCCATTACAAAAACGCGGCTCCAAACGATCTCACCGGGTTTGCTAACACCCTTTAATGTGCCACCACCAAGGCGAAAGTACATCGGCGGCTGGCGTTCGCTGGAAGCCCCGGCGTAACCACCAATGAAGTGTGACGCAGGCGCAGCGCCTGAAATGAGGAAAACCCATACGAAATCGTCAACACCGCTGCCGCTGTAGTGCTCGCCCCAGCGCAGGTCGTGAAGCGTTGTGGCTGGATCAAAGCCCATGGCTTTCCAGACCCAATTGGTTATCAATGCGTCCAGGCCGGCACATTCGTCCACTTCGTTGAAGTGAGGGAGCGCCTGGCCCGGATATAGTTCTGCACCCGTTTCGTGGTGATAGACCGGCGGCCGTTCGACGTTGTTAAGCAGCCCTTCGACCAAGTCGGATGCAGGTGTCATATCCTTGAGGCCCTGCTGGTACTGAATGCCGATCGCATCGCAGCTGAAATCGTGCGCGATACGCACAGCGGCGATATACATTTTGCACTGTTCCAAGATTTGTCTGTCAGTCAGATCGGTGTCTTCGTTAGGGCCAGTAACGAATGTTACCCCGCGCTGATCGAGCCAATCGCGCACAGCCCGGGCTTCTCGATCACTAACCAAGCGCATTGCAGCCACTAACGCGGACTGACTGAGCCGCTCTTTGTACACGCCTGTTAGATTGAGAAGCTCATCGTCAATGATGGCATTGTACATGCCCATGCAGCCTTCGTCGAAGACGCCGAGTATTGCCTTTTTGTAGCGCAGATGCCGTGCCAGGGCACGCCCCAGCTCTGCTTCGCTGGAGGGAACGGCTGCCGGATCGAGATCGCGCACGTGGCTGGTGTCGTGTGTGATGTGGCCCAGTTTTATCCACTCGCGAATGCCCTTGAGAAAGAATGGATCGTCGAAATTTTCGCTCCATATTGAACTGTAACGCACCCCCATTTTTGTGAGGCTGCCGTTCAGGTTGAGCAGTCCGACTAGACCTGGCCATTGTCCGCTCCAGTTAGCAACTGTCAGGATGGGCCCTCGATGGTCGCGCAAACCGGCCAGAACGTGGTGGCTGTACTGCCAGACAGCTTCAGCAACAATAAGCGGCGCATCTGGGTGGATAGACTGGAACACATCCATTCCCATGCGCTGATTCCAAATGAAGCCGTGCTGAAGCTCCGGATCATATGGGTGTCCTCGCACAACGGAGACCCCCTCGGCGGCGAAAGCTTGGGTCACCCGTCGCTCCATATCCTCCTGGGCTGGCCAACACTGCTGATTAGCTGACAGGCGCAAATCGCCACTGGCAACTAACACTGCCTGATCTGGGCTAACCGGCGCCGGAACGGTATGTTGCGGTAGAGTGTAAGCGGGCATTTTTCCTCCAAACAGCGAGCAGACACACGCGATCTAATCATTAACGCCAGAATCGTATCATGTCTGACGTAAGTGAACAAAGTTCAGAGCGTCATGAAACGACACGAGTAATGACATATCGCTTGCTAACGTGTGAGCAATAACAATAGGCGGCTAGATTGCACACTGTGTACGATAGCAGGGATGGGCGTTAAAGCAACAGGAGTACACCATGAGCCTACGACAGGGTGATGTTCCCTTCCCATCAGATGACAAGCGCTGGCGTCTTGTGAATGCAACGATGCGCCGTCATGGCTTTCAGCCAGAAGCGCTAATAGAGACCCTGCACACTGTTCAGGAGTCGTTTGGTTATCTCGACGATGAGGCACTGCGTTTCGTGTCAAACAGTCTGCGAGTTCCCTTGAGTCAAGCTTATGGGGTGGCAACGTTCTATCACTTTTTTAGCCTAAAACCACAAGGCAAACACAGCTGCACTGTTTGCATGGGGACAGCGTGTTACATAAAGGGTGGGCAAGCAATTGTTGACGCTGTCGGCAAGGCGTTTAACGTTGAGCCGGGCAAAACGACGGCCGATCGTCAGCTGTCCCTGTTAATCGCTCGTTGTGTCGGCGCATGTGGATTGGCGCCGGTTGTGTTGATTGACAACGAAATCGCCCCCCAGGCCTCTATCGAAGAGCTGCCACAGCGCATTGCGGAGGTAATCAGCCGTGCTGAACTATGAAGAACTAACTGAAATTGGCGCTGCTGAACGCGCAGCAGCTCAGCAGTATCAACACCGTGTCAGCGTCTGTATGTCTGCTGGCTGTCTCTCATCCCGCAGTGATCAGATCAAGGATGCCCTTGAAACCCACGCGGCCGAAAAAGGTTTGGGGAAAGCGTGCCAGATAAAGGGTGTGGGCTGCATGGGGCCATGCGCCGCTGGGCCGCTGGTGGCGGTTGAGACTGACAATGTGCTGTATCGCAACGTCAAGGTTGAAGACGTGAGCGACATTGTACAAAGCCTGGGCACTAGGCCGGTTGAACGCCTGGTGATGCCCACTAACACGCCGTTTTTCTCGCGTCAGGTGAAAATCGTGCTGGAAAATGCCGGTCGAATTGATCCTGAGCGCATCGAAGACTACATCGCTGCTGGTGGCTACAAGGCGCTGTTTCGCGTTCTAACGGAACTGATGCCCGTTGGTGTGATTGCAGAGATTACGCGCAGCGGGCTGCGCGGTCGGGGCGGCGCAGGATATCCAACCGGCTTGAAATGGAGCACAGTGGCCAAGGCTGCGGCGACTAAGAAGTACGTTATCTGCAACGGCGATGAGGGCGATCCCGGCGCCTTTATGGATCGCAGTGTGATGGAAGCTGACCCGCACCGCGTATTGGAAGGCATGGCCATTGCTGCTTATGCCGTCGGCGCAGATCAGGGTTATATCTATATCCGCGCGGAGTATCCGCTGGCCATTAAACGAATCGAGAAGGCGATTCGCCAAGCCCAGAAGATGGGTGTTCTGGGCAAAAACATCTTTGGCACGCCGTTTAGCTTTTCAGTTGACGTCCGGGTAGGGGCGGGAGCGTTCGTCTGCGGCGAGGAGACGGCGTTGATAGCTTCTATTGAAGGCCGACGCGGCACACCTCGGCCTCGTCCACCGTATCCAGCTGCCAGCGGCTTATGGGGCTACCCGACGCTGATCAACAACGTCGAGACATTTGCAAACGTTCCGACGATTATACGCAATGGCAGTGAGTGGTTTTCCCGCATCGGCACTGAGAAAAGCAAAGGCACCAAAGTCTTTGCGTTATCAGGAAACATCAAGAATGTTGGCCTGATTGAGGTCCCGATGGGGATCAAGCTGCGCGAAATCGTCTTTGATATCGGTGGCGGCATACCAGACAACCGGGTATTCAAAGCTGTGCAAACAGGCGGCCCATCAGGCGGCTGCATTCCGGCGGAATACCTCGACGTGTCTGTTGATTACGAATCTTTGTCCCAGTTAGGCTCGATCATGGGATCTGGCGGAATGATCGTGATGGATGAAACATCCGATATGATCAACGTAGCCCGCTATTTCATGGAGTTTTCCATGACAGAGTCTTGCGGGAAATGCATTCCGTGCCGCGTGGGAACAGCTCATCTCTATGATCTATTAGGGAAGTTTGTTGAAGGCAGTGCGACGCCGAACGACCTCACGCTTCTGGAAGAACTATGTGACATGGTGCGCCATACAAGCCTGTGCGGGCTGGGGCAGTCAGCCCCTAACCCGGTGTTAAGCACGCTGCACTATTTCCGCCAGGAATACCTGGATCGGATCGCAGCCGTAAGCCAAAACGGCGCTGAACACATTGTAGTTGGCGAATGAAGGTGGAGATGATTGCTGATGAGTGTCAAAACGCTCAAGATAAATGACCAAGACGTGAGCGCGCGCGAGGATGAAACAATCCTGGAAATTGCGCATGAGAACAACATCTTCATTCCGACGCTCTGTTACCTGGAAGGGCTGAGCGTTGTTGGGGCGTGCCGCTTGTGCCTGGTGGAGGTCAAAGGGTCACCCAAGCTGCACCCTGCCTGCGCAACGCAGGTTCAAGAAGGAATGGAGGTCTTTACCAATACCGAGCGGCTGCAGAAATACCGCCGCATGATCATCGAGCTGCTGTTCACAGAAGGCAATCACATCTGCGCGGTATGCGTGTCAAATGGGCGGTGTGATCTTCAGTACATGGCCCAGCGGTTGGGTGTTGATCACAGTCTGTTTGATTACCGAAGCCCGTACAAGACAGTTGATGCCTCTCACTATCGGTTTGGTGTTGACCACAATCGCTGTATACTGTGCACGCGGTGTGTCCGTGTGTGTGATGAGATAGAAGGCGCGCATACCTGGGATGTGAAGGGACGTGGGATTGACTCGCACGTCATAACAGACCTAGACACACCCTGGGGCAGTTCTGAGACCTGCACGAGCTGTGGCAAGTGCATACAGGTGTGCCCAACTGGGGCACTGTTCAAGAAAAGCAAGGCTGTTGGCGAAATGGAGAAGGAACGCGAGTTTCTGCCGTATCTGAAAACCATGCGTGAGGTGAGATAGGATGAGAAAAGTCAGTATGGCAACTGTGTGGCTGGATGGCTGTTCCGGTTGTCACATGTCGTTCCTCGACATTGATGAAGCGCTGTTACAGCTTGCACCACGCATTGATCTGGTCTACAGCCCGTTGGTTGACGCCAAGACGTTTCCCGAGATGGCAGATGTAACGTTGATCGAAGGAGCGGTGAGCAGCGAACACGATTTGGAGAAGATCAAACACGTTCGCGCTCACACGCGAGTGCTGGTCTCACTGGGCGATTGCGCTGTGACGGGGAATGTGCCCTCCATGCGAAACCCTTTCAGCGTTCAGGATGTTGTCCAGCGTGCGTATTTCGAAAACGTGTCAAACAATCCACAACAGCCGCAGGAGGCTGTTCCTGGCTTGCTGTCAAGGGTGCGGCCAGTGCATCATATTGTTCCGGTTGACGTCTTTATCCCTGGCTGCCCGCCCTCAGCTCAAGCGATTCTACAAGCCCTAACTGACCTGCTGGATGGCAAGCTGCCAGAGCTAAACGCCCGGTTTGGATGAGAGGAGTGCCCACTGATGAGTCAGACAATCGTTATTGACCCAATTACGAGAATTGAGGGGCACGCCAAGATCACTATTCGCCTCAACGATGTGGGCGAGGTGGCCGAGGCGCATATGCACGTCACGCAGTTTCGCGGCTTCGAGAAGCTCTCAGAGGGGCGTCCGTTCCGCGAAATGCCTTCTCTTATGGCCCGCATCTGTGGCATCTGCCCGGTCAGCCACCTCATCGCTTCCGCCAAAGCCTGCGACGCTATTCTGGCTGTGCGCATTCCAGAGCCTGCCGTAAAACTGCGCAAAGTGCTTAACTTGGCGCAGATCGTGCAGTCGCATGCCCTGAGTTTTTTCTACCTATCATCTCCTGACCTGCTGCTCGGCATGGACGCTGATCCTGTTAAACGCAACCTGTTCGGCGTGCTTGAGGCTGATCCTGAGCTTGCCCGCGGCGGCGTGCGGCTGCGCCAATTCGGTCAGCAGGTGATTGAGCTTCTATCTGGCAAGCGCATTCACCCAACCTGGGTTATCGCCGGCGGTGTGAACCACCCAATAACCCCTGAAGCCCGCGACACAATCCTTGCGCAAATACCCGAGGTAAAAAGAATCGCTCAACGCTCGCTAGAGTGGTTCAAGCCGCTGCTGGGCAACTACCGCGAAGAGATTCAAACATTCGCCAATTTTCCCACGATGTTTATGGGGTTGGTTGGACCGGATGACACGCTTGAATTCTACGATGGGAAACTGCGCCTGATCGGAGCTGAAGGTCAGACAGTAAATGACGATATTCCAGTAGAACGGTATGGCGAGTACATTGGCGAGTCCGTTGAGGACTGGTCGTATTTGAAGTCGCCATATTACCGTCCAATTGGATACCCCTCGGGCGTCTATCGGGTTGGTCCTCTGGCAAGGCTGAATATCGTCGCACGGTGTGGCACTCCGCTGGCGGACAAAGAACTGGCAGAATACAAGCAGATTGATGCCAGTGAGCGGATGAGTTCATTCTACTTCCACTACGCCCGGCTGATTGAACTCCTTCACTGCATTGAGAAGATCGAGCAAATCCTAGACGATCCTGACTGCCTTAGCAAGCACGTGTTTGCCAGCGCCAGCGCAAACAGCAGCGAGGGTATTGGGGTGAGCGAAGCACCGCGAGGGACACTGCTGCACCACTATCGGATTGATGAAAACGGGCTGATTGTTTGGGCCAATCTGATTATCGCAACAGGCCATAACAACCTGGCTATGGATCGCGGCGTGTTTCAGGTGGCTCAGCACTTCATCAAGGAAAATCAGATCACCGAGGGGGCGCTGAACCGCGTCGAAGCGGTCATTCGCACGTTTGATCCTTGCCTGAGCTGCTCTACACATGCAGTAGGTCAGATGCCGCTTCACGTGCAATTGATAGACTCTCAGGGCGAAGTGGTTGACGAGATTGCTCGCTAATGTTCCCTGTGCTGATCATCGGCTACGGGAATGTACTGCGCGGCGATGACGCAGTTGGGCCGCTGGCGGCCCGGTGTTTGGCTGCACGCCTTGCGGATCAGCCCGTCAGAATCATAGAAGCGCATCAGCTGCTCCCTGAAATGGCCTGGTTGCTAAGCCAAGCCCAACTTGTTGTGCTGATTGACGCCGCTATTGGCGCTGCTGCTGGCGCGGTGCGGTGGCAGCGCCTCGAGCGCGCTGAGGAGCAGAGGAGCATAGCGCTCGGCGTTGTTGGGCATAACTTGACCTGCCAGCAGCTGTTGGCCGGATGCCAAGCGCTGTATGGGGCATCGCCTGAGGTCCTCTTGATCGCGGTAGCAGGGAAGACATTTGAGGTGGGGGAGGAGCTTTCTGAGGCCGTGCAGGAAGTCCTCCCAAGTCTGGTAGATCAGGTGGAGCGGATCGTTCGGCAGCACCTCAGCGGGGTCCACTAACAACGGTTGCGTGACAAGCGCGCCAAGTGCCCTTTGTCAGCCAGATAGTTGAAGATGAGCTGGGCGTTTTCCTCCGGTGTTGCGATTTCAGCCGAGATGCGCAGCTCTGGGGCTGCAGGCGGCTCATAAGGGTCATCAACGCCAGTAAACCCAGTAATTTCTCCGCGACGTGCTTTTGCATACAAGCCTTTGGGATCACGCTGCTCACAAACAGCCAGCGGTGTATCTACGTGGACTTCAACGAAATTCTCGCCAATCAGTCGCCGGACCTCATCTCGCGCCGCGCGATAAGGACTGATTGCCGCACAGATTACGATGGTGCCCTGACGCACGATCTCGCTAGCCAAGAATCCCAAGCGCCTTATATGGGTGTCTCGGTCAGCTTTGCTGAAGCCGAGACCGTGAGACAAGTGCTGGCGCACCACATCCCCATCCAGCAGCGTTGTCTGCAAACCGATCTCCAATATGCGAGCGGCCAGGGCCTCCGCTGTGGTTGATTTACCCGCTCCGCTCAGACCGGTGAGCCACACACATACACCCTGTCGAGCAAAGGCGTCCGCCAGAATATCGGCGACCTCCGGCCGAGTGAACCACTCAGGGAGCCTGCGTCCGCGGGCGAGGTAATCGCGTCTGACTTGTGTTCCAGACAAACGAAACACACGAGTCTGAGACGACACGTCGGTTTCCGGCTCGTAACGGTTCTCATCCGGCAGGTAAACCATCTCACAGTATGGCAGTATGCGTATACCCAACTCTGCTTCGTGCTGGAGAGCGAGTGCCTGGGCTGCATACGGTTCATAAAAAGGCTTCCCAGACGAGTCTGTCCCGGGGCCAGCGTGATCACGGCCAATAATCATATGGGTTGCGCCGTAATTGCGGCGGATAATAGCGTGCAGGAGCGCCTCCCGCGGGCCAGCCATGCGCATAGCAAACGGCAGCAGCGACAACAGCACACGATCTCGCGGGAGATAGTTGTCCACTAGCACTTGATAGGCGCGCACACGTGTATAGTGGTCAATGTCGCCCGGCTGTGTCATGCCGACAACCGGATGGAGCAGCAGCGCACCATCTGTCTCGGCCATGGCGTGTTTAACAATTTCTTCATGAGCGCGGTGAAGCGGGTTGCGCGTTTGGAAAGCGACCACGTTTTTTCGACCAAAAGCGGCCAGCAGCAGGCGTGTTTGGGCAGGCGTATGACGCAGATGCTGGAAATCATAATGCGGTGGCATCTGAATGATTTGCAGGCGACCGGTCACATTGAGCGGCCCCCAATGCCGCATCTCCGCCACCAGTGGATGCGCAAGATCACACGTGCCACAAACGAGTTGTGCCATCTCATCGCAATCCCAGCGATAGATTTCTTCAACCGTCAGCACCGCTAACGGACGGTTTTCCTCGTCGCAAAGGGCGATATCGCGATCAAGGTGCAGATCGTTCGTGGCATGTACGGGCAGCGTTATCGGAACAGGAAATAACTGTCCAGTTGCAAGGCGCATGGTTTCCAGGACGTGCCTCAGGTCGTTCTGGCCCATAAAGCGATTTAAAGGCGAAAAAGCCCCAACAGCCAGCATTTCAAGATCGCACACTGAACGCCGAGAAATGACAAGAGCGGGCAAGGTGCGCGCATGGCGAAGGAGCGCTTGGCGGTCGTGCTCAGTATCAAGGGGTGCAGTTGTGTTCGAGTTCAACCTCTCTGCGGCTCCTCGTCCAGTTGTTTCTCCAAAATCACCGTGAAGGGTAACACAGCAAAACAGAACGAGGCTACCATCAGGCAGCCTCGTCCACAATACGCAGCATAAATGGCGTTATTTCGCCTTGAAGCCCTGTTCCATGAGGGAGGCATGAGCCGCAGCAAGACGGGCAATCGGAATGCGGAAAGGTGAGCAGCTCACATAATCCAGACCAGCTTTGTGGCAAAAGTGAATGCTGTCTGGATCACCACCGTGTTCACCGCAGATTCCGACTTCAAGATCCGGGCGTGTCTGACGACCCTTCGTCGTCCCAAGTTTCACCAGATAACCAACACCATCTGGATCCAAAACTTGGAACGGATTCTCTGGCAGGATGCCCCGTTCCACGTACTCAAGCAGGAACTTACCCTCAGCATCGTCACGGCTAATACCGAAAGTGGTCTGTGTCAGGTCATTCGTGCCAAAAGAGAAGAACTC
>Ga0308417_1002942_pt1 | contig 11044 bp, 8 predicted proteins | sample HotsprSampleOS65_FD_203528 | JGI IMG/M metagenome (GOLD analysis project Ga0308417, IMG submission 203528) | Hot spring phototrophic mat microbial communities from Octopus Spring, Yellowstone National Park, Wyoming, United States - 20090730_OS65 ... | reverse complement strand
CGAGGGACCAACTGAGTCGTCCACGCCACCAAGGTATCATATGACCCGGCACGCTAAGTTGATGGCATTGGGCGAGGACGCCCGTGCTACGTTGTGCGCCGGCGCGATTCCGTGTTGCAGGCCGCATAAACTGCCACGCGCCCGAGGGTGGCGCCGGGTCCGCCGGGGATTTGATGCTCGCCGACGAGTTACTATAATGCCCCAATTTCATTCGCACGGAATGGTCTAACATGGGCTTGATTGTACAGAAATTCGGCGGCACCAGCGTCGCGGATGCCTTGCGCATTCACAAGGCGGCGCAACGCGCCGTAGCCGCCAAGGAGCAGGGCAACCAGGTCGTGGTCGTCGTCAGCGCCATGGGGGACACGACCGATCACCTGATCGAGCTGGCGCAACAGGTATGCGAATACGGGGGGCGCAAGATTGCGCCGCCCAAGCGCGAGATGGACCAGCTCCTGGTCACCGGCGAGCAGGTTACCATCGCCCTGATGGCCATGGCCATCAGCGCTCAGGGCCACGAGGCGATCAGCTTCACGGGAGGACAGATCGGGCTGGTCACCGACGAGGCGTTCACCAAGGCGCGCATTCAGTCGATCAACAAACAGCGCATCTTCGAGCAGCTCGAGAAGGGGCGGATCGTGATTGTGGCCGGCTTCCAGGGGGTTACGCCGGAGGGCGAGTACACGACGCTGGGCCGCGGCGGCAGCAACGCCACGCTGGTGGCACTGGGGGCGGTGCTGAAGGCGGACGTGTGCGAGAACTACACCGACGTCGACGGCATCTTCACGGCCGACCCGCGCATCGTGAAAAACGCCCGGAAGATCGACCGCATCAGTTACGACGAGATGCTGGAGCTGTCGGGGCTGGGCGCGTCGGTGCTCCAGACCCGCGCTGTGGAGTTCGCCAAGAAATACAACGTCCCGATCCACGTTCGCAACAGCCAGAACGACAGCGAAGGAACCTGGATCGTCGCGGAGACACCCAACATGGAACACATTGTGGTTTCGGGGGCAGCGCTGAAGAAGGACCTGACACGCGTCACGATCAGGGGCGTGCCCGACCGCCCCGGCATCGCGGCGCGCATCTTCGGGGACATCGCCTCGGCCAACATCGTCGTGGACGACATCATCCAGAACGTGATGGACGACAACACCGCCAACATCTCGTTCACCGTGGAGCACGGCGACCTGAACGACCTGAAACAGGTGGTGGACCGGATTGTGGCCGACCTGGGCCCCGGCACCAAGGCCACCTACCAGAGCGATCTGGCCAAGGTGAGCGTGGTGGGCGTGGGCATGCGCACGCATACCGGCGTGGCCCAGCGCATGTTCGGCGCCCTGGCCAGGGCGGGAATCAACATTCAGAACATCACCACCAGCGAGATCAAGATCAGTTGCATCATCAACAAGGAGGATGGCCCCCGGGCGCTGCAACTCGTTCACGAGGCGTTTGAGCTGCACCGGCCCCGATGAGCCAACCTCATCGGCCATGCCCCGCGCGGCTCAGCAGCTCCCATCGTGCCGGCGGTCGATCCCCGTGGAAAAGACCCCTTCACCTGCGGCTAATCTGGGCGCTCGCCTGAGCGTTCTGGCGCGCGACATCAAGATCAGCCATACCGTCTTCGCCATGCCGTGGGCTATTCTGGCCGCGTTCCTTGCGGCCGACGGCTGGCCGCGAGCGGGTCAGTTGCTTCTGATCCTGCTGTGCATGGTGACGGCGCGCACCGTGGCGATGTCGGCCAACCGCCTGCTGGATGCGCGGCTCGACGCGATGAACCCGCGCACCGCCGGCCGCGCCCTGCCCAGCGGACGCCTCTCGCGCGCCTTCATGCTCGGGACGCTGGTGGCCTGTGCCGCCGCGTTTATTGCCGCCACCGCGCTGTTTCAGTTGTTTTACGCCAATTCCTGGCCACTGCTGCTGTCGGTCCCGGTGCTCGGCTTTCTGGTTGCCTATCCGCTGATGAAGCGCTTCACGCGGCTGTGTCACTACTACCTGGGCGGCGCGCTGGCCCTGGCGCCCGTCTGCGCCTGGGTCGCCATCAGCGGCGGCATCGCGCTTACGCCGCTGATTATGGCCGCTGCGGTGCTGCTGTGGACGGCCGGCTTTGACATCATCTATGCGTGTCAGGATTACGAGTCGGACCTTCGGACCGGCGTGATCTCGATTCCCGCGCGGCTGGGCATCGCGCGGGCCCTGTGGGTCGCGCGGCTGACGCACGCCCTGTGTGCCTCGCTGATTCTGCTGCTGGGCTGGCACGCGCCGCAACTGGGCCTGCTGTGGACCATCGGCGCCGGGGCGGCCGTGCTGCTGCTGGTGGTCGAGCACAGCCTGGTGAGGGCGGGAGATCTGTCCCTGGCGAACATGGCCTCCTTGCGGGTGAACGGGGTGATCAGCCTTCTGCTGGGGACGCTGGGCGTTGTGGACGTGCTGACGTGAGCCCCGGGGACTCCCGCGATACGGCGGGCAAACGGCGCGGTCCAGCGCCCATGCTCGTGGAGGCGCCGATGGAGGCGGCCGTCATGGCACCGCCGTCGCCTTTTCCAGTTGCTTCCTGAGGATCAGCAGGAACTGTCCGCCGCCGGTGCGCGGGATCTCGAATGCTGTTGGTCGGTCCTTGTTCGGATTCGCCACGCACCACTTCAGGGTGTCGCCCTCAACCGAGTAGATCCCCAGGTAGGTCTGGGTCCGGCCGTTGGGGCGGGTGTTGGTCCCATCCATCTGCGGCGGGTTTCCCGGCGCGACCTTATAGGTGCCATCGGTCATGGGCAGTTGCTTGCCGCTCATGTCGCGGGCCTTGATCTGATCGCCCTTGATGGTCAGCTCCAGGTGGACCGGCCCGCCGTTGGGGTTCTCACCTCGCCCCTCGACCACATAGCCGACCCAGACGCCGTCGAGCCGGGGATCGGGCGATGCGGAAGCCGGCCTGCCGTTCTCCGGGGCGCCGCCAGCCGGCAGGCCGCACAGACCCAAAGCCACCATGCAGACACCCGCGAGCACAGATCGATGCATGTTCAGACCTCCGCTTCGGTCGCCCGGTCCAACGGCGGCGATAGCCGCCCGGGACATCGAGACAGCCGCCGGCCCGGGCAACGTATTTCAAATATACAGCGCCGCGGGGGCCGACGCCAGCATGCGGCGGGAGTGGGGCAGGGGCGACTCTCGACCTTTTGCTCTCAGGGAGGCGGCGCGGGCCGGCCCGTGCGCGCATCCCACCAGATTTCGTAGCGATGGTCCGCCGGCAGGGGGCCCGGCACTACCTTCGTTGCGCCAACGTGAATGCCCTCCCTGGCGTCAATCACAATGAATGTCTGAGGCTCGGCCACGCCGCTGTAGAGCGGGATGGCGGCCGTGCCGTCGACAATGCGGATGTGCCCGCCGTTGGGAAAGCGGTAGTACACCGGCGGCGTGCCGTTCACCAGCAGCGTCAGCGGATCCTGACCCGGCGGGGGTCGGCGCGGCCGCAAGATCTCCGGATCGAAATCCAGTGGCCGCTGTTTCGGCGGCGATTGACACCCGCCCGCGCACAGTGCTGCGAGGATCAGCCCGCCAACCAACATCCGCGTCGCGACTGCCACCTGCGGCATTGACTACTCCTGAGCTTTCGCCTCGACCACGCCGGTTGCCTCGGCGCAACTTGGCCGCAGAACCGACTCCACTTCCGCCACCGGGTCGATGCGGTGCGGCGGCAGAGGCGCCGGCCGCGGCGGTTACACATGGATGTTGCCGTTGAGCGCCTCGATCCGCGCCGTCGCGTGGACGGGGGGCGACTTGCGGGCGAGGATGGGGGGCGCGGTCCATGTCCGCGGCGCATTATACGGCACGTTCGCAGCGCGGGTGTGTGGCACGTGCCTGGGATGGCGCCCGCCGCTGGCGGGCACGGGCAAGATGCGCAAGATGCCCGTGCTACGGAAACCCCGCCGGCCGGTAGTAGCACGGGCGTCCTCGCCCGTGCCGAACGAGGCTCCGCCACGGCCATCCTGACTCCAACCAACGCAGAAACTGTCACGCGCCCTGGATTGCCGGATTGTCGCCGGTGCGGTGGCCGGCGGCCGATTCCACTGTTACAATTCCGCTGCCGATGAGCACGGTCCACTCCAGCCCGCCCGCCTTCCAGATCATGACCAAGCCCATCGGTCCGATCTGCAACCTCGACTGCAAGTACTGCTTCTATCTGGAAAAAGAGAAGCTCTATCCCGACAAGTCGAAGTGGAGGATGGACCTGGAACTCCTGGAGACGTACATCCGCCAGTACATCCAGTCGCAGCAGGCGCCGGAGGTGTTCTTCGCATGGCAGGGCGGCGAGCCGACACTGATGGGCGTCGACTTTTTCCGCCACGCCGTCCAGTTCCAGAAGAAGTACGCCGACGGCCGGCGGATCAGCAACTCGGTGCAGACCAACGGCACACTTCTGGACGATGAGTGGTGCCAGTTCTTCACCGAAAACGACTTTCTCATCGGCCTGAGCATCGACGGGCCGCGCAAGTATCACGACAAGTACCGCGTCGACAAGAAGGGCCGGCCGACGTTCGACGATGTGATGCGCGGCATGGCACTGCTCAAGAAGCACGCGACCCGCTTCAACACGCTGTGCGTGGTCAATCGCCACAACAGCCAGGCGCCGCTGGAGGTGTACGAGTTCCTGAAGACGGAAGGCTCGGGGTTCATGCAGTTCATTCCGCTGGTGGAGCGCATCGGCCCGGCCGGCGGCCCGCTGGATTTGGCCGAGCCGCCGGAACCGAAGGTGGTCGATGGGCGCGTATCGCTGCCGCTGATCGGGCACTCAGGACTCAGGACTCAGGACTCAGGACTGGCGTCAAGGCACGCAGGCACGGAGGCACGAAGGCACGAAGGCCCCGCCCAATCGCAAATTGAAAATCAAAAATCAAAAATCGGAAATGCCCCCGTCGCTGCCTGGTCCGTCGAGCCGCTGGCCTACGGGCAGTTCCTCTGCGACATCTTCGACCATTGGGTGCGCCGCGACGTTGGCAGCGTCTTCGTCCAAATCTTCGACGTGCAACTGGGCATCTGGCTGGGCCTGCCGGCCAGCCTGTGCGTGTTCGCCGAAACCTGCGGCAACGCGCTGGCCATGGAGCACAACGGCGACCTGTACGCCTGCGACCACTACGTCTATCCGAAATACAAACTGGGCAACATCGCCGAAACGCCGATGCGGCAACTGGTTGACTCGCAGCAGCAGCGCCTGTTCGGCACCGACAAGCGCGATACGCTCCCCAAGTTCTGCCGCGAGTGCGATGTGCGCTTCGCGTGCAACGGCGAGTGCCCCAAGCACCGCTTCCTGACCACGCCCGACGGGGAATACGGCCTGAACTACCTCTGCGCCGGGTACAAGAAGTTCTTCCACCACATCGATCCGTACATGACAGTCATGGCGCGGCTGCTGAACGAAGGCCGGGCAGCGGCCGAGATCATGGGCATGCTGGCCCGCGAGGAGGCGGATCGGCGACGGCAGGCGGCCTGGGCCAGGGTGGGGAGGAACGACCCCTGCCCGTGCGGCAGCGGCAGGAAGTATAAGAAATGCTGCGGAGCTCGGCCCGGGGGGCTGCGGCCGCCGGCCGGGTTGATCCGATGAGCGGCGGCGAAGCGACGGAGGTCGGGTCATCGGAATCAAGGCGGATTTGATCGCGGGTCTATGATTGCAGTCTTGTGATGGTGATTCGTTAGAACAGGAAGGAGAACCAAATGCAGTACGTGAATCTCGGACGAACCGGTCTGAAAGTCTCGCGCCTGTGCCTGGGGACCATGAACTACGGCCCCGACGGCCTGACGACTGAGCCCGACGCCCACAGGCAGATGGACAAGGCCCTGGAGCTGGGGATCAACTTTTTCGACACGGCCAACGTCTATGGCTGGAAGAAGGGCGAGGGGATCACGGAGAAGATCATCGGCCGCTGGTTCGCCCAGGGCGGCCGGCGCCGCGAGCAGGTGGTGATAGCGACGAAGGTCTACGGGGGCATGGGCGATGGTCCCAACGATCAGCGGCTTTCGGCGTATCACATCCGCGCCGCCTGCGACGCCAGCCTGCAGCGGCTGCAGACCGACCACATCGATCTTTACCAGATGCACCACATCGATCGGTCCACGCCCTGGGATGAAATCTGGCAGGCCATGGAACTGCTGGTGCAGCAGGGCAAGGTCATCTACGTCGGCAGCTCCAATTTCGCGGGGTGGGACATCGCAACGGCCAATCAGACGGCCGCCCGCCGCAACTTCCTGGGTCTGGTCAGCGAGCAGTCGAAGTACTCGCTGCTGTCGCGGACGATCGAACTGGAGGTCCTGCCGGCCTGCCGCTACTACGGTCTGGGCGTCATCCCCTGGTCGCCGCTGGAAAGCGGGCTGCTGGGGGGCGTGCTGGGGCCGCACGACGGCGTGCGCCGCGACCGTCCGGAGATGAAGAATCGCGTTGAGAAACTGCGCCCGCAGCTCGAGCAATGGGAGGCGTTCTGCAAGCAGATCGGCGAGCGGCCGGCCGACGTGGCGCTGGCGTGGATGCTGCACAATCCGCTGATCACTGCTCCGATCATCGGCCCGCGTACCATGGACCAGCTCACCGGCTGCCTGCGGGCCCTGGAGATCAAGCTCGACAACGACGCCCTCAAGAAGCTGGACGGCATTTTCCCCGGCCCGGCGGGGCCGGCGAAGAAGCCCGAGGAGCCCTACAACCCCGCGCGCCACGAAGCGCCCCAGGCATACGCCTGGTAGTGATGGGCCTCACCATCGTGGCGTGGTCACAGGCACACGAAGGAGGCTCACGCGTGCTCGAGCGTGCCGCGGGTGACGCCCAGTTGGCTCAGCGCCCTCACGCGGCGCCAGGTCGACCGCCCGTCATCCAGGCCGCCGAGCACGCGCACATACCGCTCCAGCAGCGCGATCGCCTCATCCGCCGACTCGCGCAGCAGCTCCACCCGGAAATGCCGCAGCCCCAAGGCCTTCATCCGCGGCACGTACTCGGCGGCCGACTGCGCCGCCGCGTTGAACAGCGTGTTGCGGCAACCCACATCGGCTACAAGGGGATGCGACTGGCCGACGCGGTCGCGCAGGTCGAGCCGGTGGCGGTCGCACGGCCGCCCGCACGTCCGATGGTCCTTCCCCTCCGAGAGGGTGTGGGCGAAAACGCAGTGCTCCATGTGAAACATCGGCATATGCTGGTGGATGACGACCTCGAAGAACCGCGCGGGGAAGCGCCCCGCCAGCGCCGCCACCTGCGGCCAGTTGAGGTCGTAGCCGCAGGTCAGGCGCATCAGCCCCGCCCGCGCCAGAATCAGCGCTGTCAGCTCGTTGGCGACATTGAGCGAATAGTCGCCGATCATCGCCAGTCCGGGGGCGCTTTGGCGGAAGAAACTGAGACTCGCCAGATTCCGGATCAGAACGGCATCCGGCCGGCAGTCAGCGATCTGCCGCAGCAGTCCCTCCTCCGACGGCTTGACGATGCGCACCGTCGCCAGCCCCACGGGCATTGCCGCCGCCCGCGCCTCCGCCACCGCCTCGCCATACCGCCGCACATCCTCAAAGTCGCAGTAGACCATGGCCGGTCGCGGTCCCGTTAGCGGCCGCCATTGCGCGACGGCCTGGAGCTGTTCCATGGTCCTGACCAGCACGCACAAACGCGGCGAATCGTCATTTGGCGCTGACTGGGCGGCGCCCCACTGCTCGATCTCCCGCCGGAGCCGCGGCAGCGCGTCAGGTTCGACGATCGCGTGGCGGGATGCGCTTCGGCGCTGTTCCAGCAGCATCGCGACAAGCCGGCGGCGCAGGTCGTTGAGCACCGACTTGGGCGCCATCACCGCTTCGGGCGGCGCATCGTCGTCGGCTCCGCTCAGTTGCACCTGGTCCAGCGCAAAGGGCGTGTTGCCCAGCCGCCCGAGTTGCTGGCGCACGAGCGCCTCATCCAGCGGATGTCGCTGCGCCGGCTCCAGCGGCGCGTTCGACTCGACGCAAGCGCGGTGCCCGTCATCGTCGCACGCCTCGATGCGCAGCGGGCGCCCCACTGCCGCGCGAATGTGAAGGTGCAGCGGTGCGGTGCGGGCCACCCTCTCGCGCGCGAATGACTGCTCCAGCCGCCGGCGCATGGCCGGATCGTCGGTCTTCCACACGATGGCGCCGATGCCCACCGCGGCGAGATTGACGTCGCCGCGGTGGAAGCGAACCTTCAGCATCCGGCCGGCCTGCTCGACCGAGGCGATCCGCCCGCCCTGTTCATCCTGCTCGGGATGGCCCTCGTCGAAGACGACGCCGTCGCCGGGCTTGAGGGGACTTTCGATTCTCGATTTTCGATTTTCGATTGGCGGGAGAGGGCCGACAGACGGCTCCAGGTCGATCAAGAGCCCGTCGTTCGCGCGCTGGCAGACGGTGCCGATGCGCACGCCGCGCGACTTGGGGAAGCGCGCATGCACGAGAGTCTGATGGTCCGGACCGTTGAGGAATCCGTGGGAGAAGCCGCGCGAGAAGGACTGCTCCAGGTCCTGCCGTTGCCGTGGGTCGATGCGCCACGACCGGCCATCGATCGCCGCATCGAGCGCTGCGCGGTAGGCCTGCGTCGCGGCCGCGACGTAGTGTGCGCTCTTCAGTCTCCCCTCGATCTTGAACGCTCGCACGCCGAGCTTCGCGAGCGGCCCGATCAGGTCGTGGGCGGCCAGGTCCTGCGGCGAGAGCAGGTATGCCCGCTCCCCCAGGTCGCGGCGCTGGCCGTCGACGATCAGGTCGTAGGGAAGGCGGCACGCCTGGGCGCATTGTCCGCGGTTGGCCGAGCGTCCGCCCAGCGCCTCGCTGGTAAGGCACTGTCCGCTGTAGGAGATGCACATCGCGCCGTGAACGAATACCTCCACGGGGAGGGGCGATTCGGCCGCGATCCGGCCGATCTCACCCATCGACAGCTCGCGCGCCAGGATCACGCGGCCGACCCCCAGACCGCGCACGAAGTCGATGCCGCGCGGTTCGGTGAGGGTCATCTGGGTCGAAGCGTGCACCTGCAGCGTCGGCGCCATGCGCCCAATCAGGTTGGCAATGCCCAGGTCCTGCACGATGACCGCGTCCACGCCCGCCGCCGCCGCGCCGGCGACGACGCTGGCGGCATCTTCCAGCTCGTCGGAGAAGACCAGCGTGTTAAGCGTCAGGTAGCCGCGCACGTTGTGCGCGTGAAGGTACTCCATCACCTGCGCCAGCTCCTGGAGGCCGAAGTTGACGGCGCGGTGACGGGCGCTGAAGTCGTGCAGGCCGAAGTAGACCGCATCGGCGCCGTTGGCCACGGCGGCGCGCAGCGCCTCCCAGTCGCCGGCGGGGGCCAGAAGTTCCGGACGGGGCGTCGGCGCCGCGGAGGCCGGGTCGTGGCGCTGGGCCTGCTCGTGCTGGGCGTTGGCGGCGGTCATGGCTGCAGAGGGTTGATCACCATTCCCGTCGCCAGCTTGGGGTAAAAGTACGTGCTCTTCTGCGGCATCACCTCGCCGCTGCGCCCCAGTTGCTCCAGCGCCAACAGGGGCGTGGGTTGCAGCAGCAGCGCAATCTGATAGCGCTGGCCGTCTACCTGCGGGGCCACCTGTGCCGCGTCGGCGGTGTAGCCCTTGACCAGCTCGCCGCCTGCGAACGCCGGCTCGATCACCTCGTCCAGCAGGTAGCGCTGGAGGATGGCCACATCCAACTGCCGCCAGTGGGGGCTCTTGTCGGGCTCCAGAGAGGCCAGTACGTCGGGGTTTCGCAGTCGCAGTTCATAGAGCCGCCGCAGCCGGCCGTCGAACAGGCCGAAGGTGTGCGGCGGGCGCTGGCGAAGCACGTGGTTGGCGTAGTGCTCAATGTCCGCGCCGCCCACCTCGCTCACCTCGAACGTCGCTCCGAGCCTCGCCCGCAGTACATCCATGTCGAACGTCCTGAGCCCGCCGATCATCCGGTGCGTCGGCAGGATCAGCAGCCCCGGATCCTGCATACCCACCAGCACGAACAGGCACCAGTTGGCCGGGTGTGACTCGGGCAGGGGCCAGCCGGCCACATGCTGGGCCTCGGCCTGATACTGAAGGGCCGTGGTATAGCGGTGGTGGCCGTCGGCAATGTAGATTGGCCGCGAGCCCATCAGATCGATCACGCGGTTCTCGACCTCCGCATCGCTGATGCTCCATAGGTCGTGGCGCACCTCTTCGAGCACCGCGCTCTGCTCCGGCCGGCCAAGGTTGCGATACAGCGCTGCCGTGACCAGATTCTCCGGGTCGTTGTACAGACCGAAGATGGGCGAGAGCTGCACGCCCGTGGCCCGCATGAGGCGCAGGCGGTCTTCAATGGGCCCCTTGTAGGTCAGCTCGTGGGGCACCACCTGACCCTTGCCAAAAGGCGAAAGCCGCACCAGGGCGAAGAACCCGCGGCGGTGAAACATGCGCCCCCCGTGCTCGAAGCTCTGCATGTAGGGATAGAACGCCGGTCGGCTGTCGCGCATCAGGATGCCTTCGCTGAGCCATCGTCTGAGCGTCTGCCCGGCCCGCTCGTAGGCCGCATCGGGACCCACGGCCTTGGGCGGCAGATGCGGCAGGTCGATCTCGACGATGTTGTTGGGATGCTTCGCCTGCAGCGCGGTCTTTGCTTGCTCATCCAGTACGTCATACGGAGGCGCGATCACCTGCGAGAGATCCAGCCCGCGACGGGTATAGCGGATGGCGGCGAACGGTCGAATCTGGGCCATTGCGTGGTCCTTACCGTGTCCAGGAAGCGACGGCCGCGTGGCCGGCTGAGCCTCATCATATCCCAACGACCCCCGCCTGACACGCCGGCGCGCAGTCCCGCTGTGATGGTTGGTAATGCCTGACGAGGGCGCGTGGCAGTTTATGCGGCCTGCGGCCCGGAATCACGCCGGCGCACAACGTAGCACGGGCGTCTCGCGCGTCTCGCCCGTGCCCAACGACGTAGCGCCACCAACCGTAACACGGGCGTCCTCGCCCAATGCCATCAACTTAAGATTGTTCGTAAGTCATTGTCACAGCGCGCTTTATGGCGCTAGTGCCGTTTCCAGTTGACCAGTTGCGCGCTCATCGTGCCACTCATGCTGCCT
>Ga0308417_1002938_pt1 | contig 11048 bp, 9 predicted proteins | sample HotsprSampleOS65_FD_203528 | JGI IMG/M metagenome (GOLD analysis project Ga0308417, IMG submission 203528) | Hot spring phototrophic mat microbial communities from Octopus Spring, Yellowstone National Park, Wyoming, United States - 20090730_OS65 ... | reverse complement strand
GGCGACCGTCGGTAATCGCGGCGCCGCTGCACGGGAAACGCAACTCCCAACGTTCAATCGGATCACCCGTTCTGCGCGCGTAAATCTGTATATCAACAGGTGTTACGATTATCGTGCGATCATCGGCATGACAGGGCCGGCGCAGCCGGTGGGTCGAACGCAATACCGGGCGGACCCAACGCAACACCCCCGTGGGCGCGTCGACCGCATACACATACCCGTCCTGCGTGGCCAGGTATATCTGGTCGTCGACCACGTACGCGTCACAGACTTCCTGTCCACGGTCCAGCGGCAGGCGCAGTTGCCAATACTTCGTCAGCCCCGCGGCGTGCAGCGGCTCGGGCGCCAAGAAGTCGTCCTGAGCGCAGACGGACGGGACCAGGCAGGCCAGCAGCGTCCAGACACACACACGACTGGGCCACATGGGAGCATTCCCGACGGAGCAACCGACTGCCTGACGCGATCGCTCCGCGCGACCAGCGGGGCAGCGGGCTGTCCGCGTCGCAGGGTAGTCACGACGCGCCATGGCGTCAACCGCCGAGCGGCGCCTTGCATCGAAGCGCTGGGAGTTCTATTCTGCCGTGCGTGTATGCGCGTGCCCGGTGCAGCCGGCGATCCGGGTCAGTCGCGGCAGGGAGGCCGGCGGGTGCGCACAGCAAGGAGAACACCAATGAGGATGGCGCGGCCAATGTCGGTGGGTGCTTGTGGTGTCCTGGTAGCGTTGTGGGCTGCTGGGTGTACGAGCCCGGACCAGATTCAGATTGAGACGCTTCAGAAGAGGGTCCAGGATCTGGACGTGGAAAATGCGAGTCTGCGCGAACGGCTCGCCAAGGCAATCGCGGATCGCGATGCCGCCCTGGCGCGGGCGAAAGCGTTGCAGCAACAGCTCGACGAGCTGATGAAGGCTCCGCGGGAAACGGGTCCCGCCGGCTGGGAGGTATCCGGCCCGTACGCCTGGACCAGTGTCGGGACGGATTTCCTGTTCGACTCGGGCAAGGCCACGCTGCGACCTGAGGCACGCGCGAAGCTGGCTCAGATCGTCCGCGAGATCCAGGCGAACTACCCGGACCGCGTGATCTGGGTCCTCGGGCATACGGACACGGACCCGATCAAATACACCAAGGACAAGTGGCAGGATAACCTGGACCTGAGCTGCAATCGCGCGATGACCGTCTATCGTGAATTCATGAACCTCGGCCTGCGCCCGGAGCGCATGATTGCCGGCGGGCAGGGCGAGTGGTTCCCGAAGGCGAGCAACGCCACGCGGGCCGGCAAGCAGCAGAACCGGCGCGTGGAGGTCATCGCCGTTCCGCCGCGGCCAGCCGTCGGCACGCCGACCACGCCGGCGGAAACGACGCCGCCCGGCGAGACTCCGCGCACCGAGCCGATACGGCCAGCGACGCCGGCACCCACGGAGTCCGGTAGCACGGCGCTTGTGCCGGTTCCCACGGAATAGGGCGGCGGACGTACACGGGCACGCCGGGCCCGCGGGCCACACGCTCACCTGATGCGTGCGCGCCGCCGCGGCTACTCAACAACGCCGAACGCTCCGCGTGCGGCGCGCGGCCTTAAGCGACGCCAATGCTCCCACGGCCCGGCAAGGGTCTGGACGATGGACATCCTCCCCGCCATAGACCTGCTGGAGGGCAAGTGCGTACGCTTGCTCCAAGGCCGCTATGACCGCGTAATCACCTACGAGCACGACGCCGTCGACGTCGCGCGCCGTTTCCGCGCTGCCGGCCCGACCTGGCTGCACGTGATCGATCTGGACGGAGCGCGCGATGGACAGATCCGGAATCTACCCCTGCTCCACGAGATCGTCGCCCAGACGGGGGCACAGGTGCAGTTCGGGGGCGGCGTCCGTGACGAGGCCGCGATCGACGCCGCACTCGCCGCCGGCGCGCAGCGGGTGATTCTGGCGACACGGGCCCTGGAGGACTGGGACTGGTTCCGCGGTATCGTGCATCGGCCGCAGTACGCCGGCCGGATTGCACTGGGACTGGACGCACGTCTGGGGCTGTTGGTCGCCCACGGGCGGACGCGCCCGACGGTGCGTACGGCCAGCGAAATGGCGCGTGCCGTGGCAGACTGGCCGCTGGCGGCCATCATCTACACCGACGTGGGCCGCGACGGACTGTTGCTGGGGCCGAACCTGCGCGCCGTGGAAGATCTCGCCAGCGTGGCGCGCGTCCCGGTCATCGCGGCCGGCGGCGTGTCCGACCTGGAGGACGTGCGCCGACTGGCGCAAATGCCCCTGAGCGGGATCGTCATCGGCCGCGCCCTCTACGAGGGCACGATCCAACTGGAAGAGGCCCTGGCTCTGGTGCGCTGAGGTGGAAACCGGCGCGCGTGGTACGGCCGGCGGCTCATTCTTCGCCGAAAATCCGCTCGGCTTCCTCCACGCGTTCCGGCAGGCTCGCGACAATGCTCTCGAGCGTGCTCTGGGTCAGCCCCGCCCAACCCAACATCTCCTCGCTCACCGGTTGGAGCGCCGCGGTCAACCAGAACCCGCAGCGCATCTGGCAACACACGCTGTCGGCCACACTAACGGCCGCGACGGAACTGCGTAGTTCGGCTTGCAAGCAGCCCGGTTCGTGATGGTACGCGATCGCATGGCACAGCCCGGGCGGGAATTTCCAGCGGGCCGCCAAGGCGTAGCCCAGCGCCTGATGGTCCGCCCCCAGCGCCTGCGTCTCCAGCGCACAGAAATTTCGCGGGTTGCGGAGATACGTGTTCGCCACCTCTTTTAGCTTGGCCGGAAAGAGCTGCTGCGCCACCAGCAAACCCAGGTCATGAACCAGACCGGCCACGAACGCTTCGTCCACGTGCGGCGAGCGACCGGCATCGGCAATGGCCCGCGCCGCCACGGCCACGGCAATGCAGTGCCGCCACAGATCGCGGGCGGCGAACTGCTCGCAAATCGCCTCTGCCCGGAAAATGCGCGATAAGGACGCCGCCAGCGCGATATTCTTCACGGCGCTGAGCCCGAGCATGACGATCGCCCGCTCCAGGCTGGCGATCTGCGCCGGCAGGCCGTAGAAGGCGGAGTTGACGACCTTGAGAATCTTGGCGGCCAGCGCCGGGTCGGAGCGCACGATGTCGTGCATGTCGCGCGCGGTAGCGCGCGGGTCCTCGACCACTTGCACGATGCGGGTGGTAATCTCGGGCAGGGAGCTGATCTCCGTTACCCGCGCCACCATTTTCTGAAGCTCTGGCGACAACACCTTGGCTGCCGGCGTGGCCGCCGCGGGAGCAGATGTTATCGGGGACATCGCTGGCCTCGCTGTGCGGAAGCGGTTCCGGCACGACGCACTCCGCCGGTCGCGCCATGTCCTGGCGCCCCACGCCGGCGCGTCCGTCGCGGCGGCTTCCCCGATGTTCATCGGCTCAGAGCGACTCCAACTTCGTCCTTTCCAACCCCGCACCCCGGCGTAATCGGACGTACGGAAAGTCCCGTCTCCTGCAAATCCTGCGCCGCCCCCGCAATGCGACGGCCGCGGGCGCAGCTTGCTTGCTACCGAAAACGGCCAACCGTAGACTGGCGATGACTCAGGGTCCAGGACGGCATGGTCCCGAGGGCGGGCGCCCGCTTCGCTCCGGATGCCAGAAGCTCGCCGCCCCGCCCAACTGGTGCGGCAAATGCAGATCGAACGGCTGATTCCCATCGCGCGGGAACTGCTGATCATCTCGTTGGATGACACCAGTCGCGATCTGTGGCTCTGGGAACACGCCGAACGCGTCATGCATCTGGCGGAGATGCTGGCTGGTCTGGTCCAACCGGAGTCAGGCGGTCCGGATTTGACGGCTTTGGCCGCCGCGGCCCTGTTTCACGACGCCGGGTGGGTGGTCGAGTATCAGCAGGGCCGCTGGAAGCCGTGGCAAATCCTGAGTCGACCCACCACAGACGTGCAGCGCGAACTGGGCGCCGCCCTGCTTCAGGAACATGCCGGTCCCCTTCTACCTGGGGTCACCGTGCGGCTGGCCGCCGACGCGATTCGTCAGAGCGGCAACCGGGCCACCCGGCTGCTGGAAGCCCGGCTGGTGTGCGACGCGGAAGCGCTGGATGAAGTGGGCACGCTGTACGTCCTGCGGCAGTTCCGCCAATACCAGGCCGAAGGTCGGCCGCTTCAGCAATTGGTCAGCAGTTGGCAGCGGCAGAAAGAGTATCGCTACTGGGACTTTCGCCTGCGGGACGGGTTCCGCTTTGAGGTGACGCGCTCGTTGGCGCGTCAGCGGCTGGAGGCGGTGGATGCGTTCATGACCGCCCTGGCGCGGGACCTGCACGGGACGGATGTGCGGGAGTTGCAGCCCGGCACGGCCGGCGTCGCCACGCCGCCGTCAGCCTAGTCGCCGCAGATGGCGGGCCTGCGAGGAGTGCTGCGATGCACGCGGATCGACCGGCCCCGATCGCACCGGACATCGCCCGGATTCTGGTGCACTGCGACGAGATTCGGGCCCGCGTAAAGGCCCTGGCTGGGGAGATCGCTGCCCTCTACAACGGCGACCAGGCGGGACTGACGCTCGTCCCGATCCTGTCTGGGTCGATCATCTTTTTGGCGGACCTCATTCGCGAGCTGCCACTGAAGATGAAAATCGCCCTCGTTCAGGTCTCGACGTACCCGGGCACCGCAACAGCCCCACAGACGCCACGTACCGTCCTCGAATTGACGGGCAATGTCGCGGGCCGCAACGTACTCATCGTCGACGATATTCTGGACAGCGGGCGGACGCTGCGACAGGTGCAGGCGATGGTGCGCGAGCGCGGCGCACGCAGCGTCCGCACGGTTGTCCTGCTGCGCAAGCCCAGCAAGGCCCCGCCCGATCTCCCCGTTGACTTTGTCGGCTTCGACATCGACGACCTTTTTGTCGTCGGCTATGGACTGGACTACGATGACCACTATCGGAACTATCCGCACGTCGGCGTGCTCCATCAGGACCTGATGCGATGAACCGCCCCGACCCCGTCAGCGGCACTGTCGCCGAGGCCCAGGCCGTCGCCAAAGGCAACGCGGTCGCCCCCGCCCAGGCCGGCGTCCGGGTCGAACTCGACGGCAACGAAATCATCGAGCTCTCCATCAAGCCGTCGTGGTGGTTCATTCCCATGGTCTCGCTGAAATGGGTCCTGACCGCCACCCTGCTCGGCGCCCTGCTGGCCATCGTCGCCCGCGGCCGCGTATCCGCTCAGGTGCTGCTCGCCTTCCAGGTTCTCGCCACGATCGCGGTCCTGCGGGTCGGATTCGGCGCGCTCCAATGGGCCAGCCGCCTCTACGTCCTGACCAACCGACGCGTCATGCGGTTCCGCGGCGTCCTGAACGTCGAGGTCGCGGAATGCCCGCTGACCAGGATTGCCGGCGTCGACCTGCGCGTCCTCGGACACCAGCGCCTCCTGCGGCTCGGAAGCGTAGTGATGACACCCGCCGATTCCAACGCGGCCCCCATCGTGTGGGATGATCTGGCCCACCCGCATGAGGTCCATGAACGGCTGGTACGGGCCGTGCGCAGAGCGCAGGGGTCGGGGTGAGCGGATCCACCACGCCCCTTGAGCGGGCCGGGGCTGCCAAACCGCGTACACGCTGCTGTCACGAACGGATGAAGACTCTCCGAGCTATCCCGCGCTGGCGCGAGCTACTTCTCATCGCGGGGCCACTGGCCGCAGCAACTGTTGTCGCGCTGACCATAGTCGGCGGTACGTCCGTGTGGCTTGTGCTCGCCACCGACGGCCTCCTGGCGGTTGCATTGGTGAGCGCGGCCGCCGGCTGGGGGCTGTGGCCGGCGCGCTGGCTGAGTCGCCAGCCCCGTCGTCTCGGCCAGCAGGTGTGCCTGGCCGTCGCCCTCGGGCTCGGCACCCTGTCGCTCACAACGCTCACGCTCGGCGTCATCGGCCAGCTTAATCGGGTCACGGCGTGGGCGCTCGTGGCGGCAGGCGGCGTGTTGCTCCTGTGGTACCTGGCCCGCTCGCGTCCCGGCGCGCCAAAGGCCACCAATGCGGGGCCCGCCGCTCGGCAGCCTTTGTTACGTGGTCTGGCCCTCGCTCTGCTTGCAGTGCCCCTGACGGTCGCTCTGCTCGGCGCCACACTGCCGCCGCGGGTGTTGTGGGCCGGCGAGAACCGTGCGTACGACGTGCTCGAATACCACTTGCAGGCGCCGCGCGAGTACTTCGACGCGGGCCGCGTCCACTTCCTGTCGCACAACGTGTACGCCAGCTTCCCGCAGCAGATGGAGATGCTGTACCTCCTGCTGATGCATCTGGCGGGCAACCCACACGCGGCCGGCATCCCGGCCCAGATGCTGCACGTGATATGCGCTCTGCTGACCGTCCTGGCACTCGCCGCCTGGACGCCGCTCGGGCGGGCGCGTTGGCTCGTGGCACTGGCCGCCGGTTCCGTACCCTGGCTGGCGTACCTCGGCTGCCTCGCCTACGTGGAATGCGGAGTGACCTTCTTTGCCGCGGTCGCCGCCGGCCTGCTCGCGGAGACGACAGACGCCGGCGTTCCCGGCGAACGCCGAACCGCCCTCGCCGCCGGCCTCTGCGCGGGCTTGGCGGGTGGTTGCAAATACACGGCGGTCGCCATGGTCGCCGTCGCGCTGGGTCTGGCCTGGCTGGTCGCACAACGGGCGAAAGTGAGCACACGCCTCCGCCGGTTCGCCTATTACATGTTCGGGGGCACGCTTGCGTTCGCTCCGTGGGCGGTGCGTAACACGGCCTGGACCGGAAACCCCGTCTACCCCTTCGTCTACCGCTGGTTCGGCGGCACCGCCTGGAGCGCGGAACAGGACGCGCAGTGGCATCGTGGCCATCGCGTGCCGCCCCAGTTCAGCGGTTTCGCCGGTCGCACTCGACTGCTCTGGAGCGAATTCGCCGCATCACCTATGTTCGGCCCGACGCTGCTACTTCTTGCGATCGGAGGCGCTCTGCGGCAGCGCTCGCGCCAGGTGCGCCTGCACACAGCGTGGGTCGCGCTGATAATCCTGACTTGGGCAACCCTGACCCACATGCCCGGCCGGTTTGTGACGCCGGTGATCGTACCGCTGGGGTATCTGGCGGCGCTACCGTTAGCGCAACCGCTGAGGCAGGACAAACCTGCACCGCAGCAGACCCGAGTCGCAGCGTGGCATGCCATGGTCGTTGCTGTCGCGCTGGGCGGAGTTGTGCTCAGTGACGCCCATCTGGTGCGCCTTTTCCATCAAGAGGTGCGGACCTGGGCTGACGTGGGCGCTCCTCTGAATGCACTTATCGGAAACCCCGAACTGCTGGTCGCCGCCGAGCCGATCAATCGCGCGATCCCTCCCGGCGGGCGCGTCTGGCTCGTCGGCGAAGCCCGCGCCTTCTACCTGACCCCGCACGTCCACTATACGGTCGTGTTCTCTCGCGACCCCTGGCTCCAGTACGCCGAGCGGGCCGAACCACGCGACTGCGTCGCCTGGCTGCGTACCCGGAATGTCACGCATGTGGTATTCTCGTGGGCTGAGATCCGGCGGTTGCAGCGGACCTACGGTTTCCCGGAATTCGTAACGCCTGACTGGGTCCGCCGCCTGGAGAGTGCCGGGCTGCGTCGCGCGATGCTCGCCGACGACGTGGCACTGCCGGAGGTCGATGTTTACGAGCTCACTCCGGCGCGCGACCCGGAACCGGAGCAGGAATGACAGATGCACAAGACGTTGGGACGCTGGGCACTGCGGTTCGTCCGGTACGGCCTGTGCGTCGCCGCTGTGGTGTACCTGATTCGCGTCGTTCCGTGGCATGACCACGTACGACTGCACGGCCCGGACGGGCCGAAGGTACGGCTCCTCGAGCAGCAGCCGACGGCATTCGTCGTACTGATCGACGGCCAGCGCCGGATAATCAGCCCGGACGACGTTCATCGGGTCTCGATCGGCGGCCGGGATGTACCCGAAATCGAGCTCGGCATCGCCAACGTCGTAGCCCGGGCTGACAAGGCCAAGGCCGCGTGGGCGATCCTGATCTTCTTCCCCGTCATCGTGCTTCAGATCGGTCGCTTGGTGGTGATGCTGGCCATTCAGGACGTGCGCCTCGGCTACTGGCCCGCCACGAAATTGACCGTGGCCGGGAACTTCTTCAACTTCGCCCTGCCGGGAACAACGGGCGGGGACCTGATCAAGGCCTACTACCTCACGCGTTACACCCCCCTGAAAACCGAGGCCGTGACCACGGTCTTCCTCGACCGGGCCATCGGCCTGCTCGGCCTGGTTATCCTCGCCGGTACCGCCATTCTGTTCACCCGCAACCCCACCCAGTTTCGCCAACTTCTGCTCACTCTGCTCATCATCTGTGCTGTCCTGGCCACCGGCAGCGTGGTCGTTTTCAGTCGCCGCATCCGTAGCGCGCTGCAACTGCGAGAGCTTGTCGAACGACTACCCATGGGCGAGCAGTTGGTCCGCGTCGGCCGGGCCACGATCGCGATGCGGCACCACAAGGCCCTGGTCGCCCTCTCACTGGCCATGACGCTCGTATTGCAGGCCATCTGCATGTTCAGCGCGGCCGTTATGGCGTACGCCCTCGGCATGGAGGGCGCGTGGTCGCATTACTTCATCTACGTGTCGATCGGCTTTCTGATCGCTGCGATCCCGATCGCTCCGCCGCAGGCGTTCGGCGTGATGGAGGCTTTCTACGTGCAGTTCTTCACGACGGGTACGCTGCGTAACGACCCGTCGCAAGCGGTTGCGCTGGCGCTCGCGGTACGCCTGATTCAGCTCATCTGGGCGCTGCCCGGCATTCTTGTGCCGCTGCTGGGAGCACATCTGCCCAGCCGTAGCGACCTGGCAGTGCTGGAATCATCCGGAATACCGGATGAAATGCCCGCCGCCGGTCCCGCGTTGTGCGACTCCGGGCCGGAACCCGCCACCCGCCTGGCAGGCCCGCGGTGACGGATGGGAGGGAAGCAATGAACCCACAGCAACAACCCCTGCCGGCATTGCGCCCGGTGGAAATCACGCCCGTCCGCGGCGACAAAGACGAGGAATTGCGGTACCTGCTCTACGACCGCACACAGATCGCGCCCCACGGCGTGGCTGTCTCGCCCGCCGGTTACTTCGTGCTGGCGCACCTCGACGGCAAGCGCACCTGCGCGGACATCCAGGCCGCTTTCCGGCAATACACCGGCATGCACCTGCCCGAGGAACAGATCCTGCACCTCGTACGCGTTCTCGACGACGCCTTGCTGCTCTACGGGGAGCGCTACGAGCGGGCCTACGAGCAGCGACGGGCAGAGTACCGGGCGGCGTCCTGCCGGGACAATCGCAACCGCTATCCGTCAGCGGACGCCCTCCGGAAGGAAATCGAGGCCATGCTGGCCCAGGGACGGCCCGCCGAGGTGTCCGAGGTCCGCGGGCTCATCGTCCCGCATCTGGACTACGCGCGCGGCGCGCCGTGTTACGCCGACGCATACGCCACGTTGGCACGCTCCGGCTTGGCCGAGCGCTACATACTCTTGGGAACGAACCACTTCGGGCGATCCGAAGCGCCCGTTGCCACGAACAAGGATTTCCGCACGCCGCTCGGCGACGTCACCACCGACCGCGGGTTCCTCGCACGCCTCGCAGACCACCTCGGAGACGGCCTGACCGAAGACGAGCTCGATCACGTCTTCGAGCACTCGCTCGAACTTCAGGTGCACGTGCTGCAAGTGCTCCACCGAGCGCAACCCCCGGTAATCGTCCCCATCCTGTGTCCCAACCCGTGCGTCGAGGAGCCCCGCTGCGCGGCAGACCGTCGCTCTCAGTTGTGCAAACTGGCGGGCGCCCTGCGCGAGCTGCTCGCGCAGGATGGCCCCCGTACCATCGTCGTTGCCGGGGCCGATCTCAGCCACATGGGCGAGCGCTTCGGCGACGCGGGGCCGATCACCCCACAGATCATGGAGGTCGTGGGACAAGCGGACCGGCAACTGCTGCGGCTGCTCGAAGATCGAAACGAAGAAGAATTCGTCCGGCGACTGACGGCCTTCGACAATCCGACGCGGATATGCAGCGCCGGATGCATGTACGCCCTAGCTCACGTCCTGCCGGACCGCCCCTGCCGGGTTTTGCGCTACCACCAGGCAGTCGACTACGAGTCGCACACCCATGTGACGTGCGCAGCCGCCGTCTATTGCTGACGTCTCCGGGGCCGGGCGCGGCGGATGGCACGAAAAAGTGGGCCCCGGATGTGCGGGGAGCACAATCCGCGGCCCGTGCGCTGGGATGGGCAATTGAAGCGTTCCACTCCTTATAACAACGCAGCCGGCGAAAAGTGGCAGGCAACTTGTCAGCGCGGGCCGCATGACCGTAAGCGCTCACGGACACGCCCGTTCGGACATACCTGCACACAGCGGCCATCCCGCTTGCACCGGCGGACCTGTGTCCGTCAATTGCAGGAATCAAAGCGGCCTTGGAAGGCCAAGCTCCTCCAAGGCCGCTCGGAGAATTCCGCTTGATGCGAGCCCACCGGCTATCCGCCCCTACCAGCGTCGACGCACGAGCATCCCGACGATCAGGAGAGCCAGCGCCGCCGGCTCGGGGATCGGCGTCGGCCAGAACGCGACGCCGAAGAACGACAGCTGGTCAGGGTTGTTCGTGTACACGGAGAAGGTCGCTGTCTGCCCGGGGAGCACCGGATCGCTGTAGAAGAACAGGTCGATCGTGGCGCCCACGGACACGTTGTCGATAACCCAGCTCAGCGGCGACTGCGAACTCGTCGGATCGGGGCCGGGCGGGGTAGTCGTGCTGTCGAGGAAATGCACGTTCGCGATATTCTGTCCGCCAATCGGATCAAAAATCTGGAAGTGGAAGTCGCCCCAGGGATCAGAACCGCTGTTCGTAACCGTCAGGTTGATGAAGCCCTTGAAAGGTTCCGCATCCTGATGCGTGAACTGCACGGCGTAACCGGGCCCCACACCGGCAATGCTACCAGACCAGTACCCGTCGTCGGCAACGACAGACTGCGGCACAAACAAACACACTGCGGCCCCCACAATCAATGCACACATGGCGGATATGGATCGCATCTCGGCCTCCTCCTGTCCTTTCCAGGTCTCCTGCCCGGTACCGACCGG
>Ga0308417_1002933_pt1 | contig 11066 bp, 9 predicted proteins | sample HotsprSampleOS65_FD_203528 | JGI IMG/M metagenome (GOLD analysis project Ga0308417, IMG submission 203528) | Hot spring phototrophic mat microbial communities from Octopus Spring, Yellowstone National Park, Wyoming, United States - 20090730_OS65 ... | reverse complement strand
CCTCGAAAACTCCGGCCGCGCCATTCTCCGAGGCGTCGATCTCCAGTCCCAGTGGCGCCCCTCCCGCTCGTGGATGCTGAGCGCCGGCCTTGGGCTCTTGCGCTCCGGGCAGCTCGCCCCGCTTCTCCCCGCCAACAAGTTCAACGGCGCCGTGCAATACAGTCAACGCCGCTTCACGGCCAGCCTCTCGGCCATGATCGCCGGACGCCGCTACGCGAACGCCGCCCGTACTGCCACACTGGGAGGCTACCCGTTGCTCACTCTCCAGGCAGGTTGGAAAACCGGCCGCCGGCTTTCTTTCTTCGCGCTTGTCGACAATCTCCTTGATCGCCGTTACGAAGTGTTGCCCGGCTACATCATGCCCCGCATCAATGCCGCCGGCGGCTTCTCGTTCAGCTTCTGACGCATGCGCCCCATCGGCAAAGACACGCTTCGCTCCATGGTCGTCAGCGCCGCCATGGGCGCTCTCGCCCTCGTGCTGCCCGTCGCCTTCCACGCCGTCGGCCTCGGCTCGCGCTTCCTGCCGATGCTGCTGCCCCTGCTCGTCAACGGCTACCTCAGCCGCTGGCCCTGGGCCGTCGCCACGGGCTTTTGCATCCCGTGGGTCTCCGCCTTCGCCACCGGCATGCCTCCGCTCTATCCGCCTGTTGCCGCCATCATGAGCCTGGAAGGATCCGTGCTGGCAGCCGCCGCCGCTGTCACTGCGCGCCTTCCGCTGCCTCTGTCCGTTGCCATCGCTGTCGCCGCCGGACGCGCCGCCGCCCTCGCCGGCGCCTATGCCGCCGCATCGTGGCTCGATCTGCCTCCCGGCTTCGCTTCGCTCGCCCTTCTCGTGCAGGGCCTGCCCGGCGTTGTGCTCCAATTGGTAGTGACCCCGCTCGCCGTCGCGGCGCTGCGCCGGCGCGGCGGACTACTCTTCCATGAAACGAACCTGGTTTGACCAGCTCGCGCCGGCGTGGGATTCGCTTCCCGGCCAGAGCGAGACCGCCGCCCGCGCAGAAACATTTCTTCAAAAAGTTGTTCCGCCGGGATGCGCCCGCCTGCTCGACGCTGGCTCGGGCACCGGCGTCCTCGTCGAGCCGCTCCTTCGCCTCCCTCACCCGCCCGCCTGCATCATCGAGCTAGACTTCGCCCCGGCCATGCTCGCCGAAAGCCGCCGCAAACACGCGTTCCGCCCCGGCGTGCGATACGTCTGCGGTGACCTCGCAGCTCCTCCCTTCCCTGCCTTGTCTTTCGACTGCATCCTCGTCTTCAGCGCCCTGCCCCACGTCGAAGACCAGCGAGCCGCGCTCGCCGCCCTGCTCGCCCTGCTGCGCCCCGGCGGGCGCCTCGCCGTCGGCCACCTCATGCCGAGCCAAGCCCTCAACGCCATGCACGCCTCCATCGGGGGCGCCGTTGCCGGCGACCGCCTCCCTCCCGCCGCCGAACTCGCCGCCCTCTGCTCCTCCCTCGGCGCCCGAGTCCTCACCGCCGAAGAAAACGAGCAGGAATACACCGTCCTCGTGGAGAAATCCGCGTGAGGTTGCCCGCCGCCTGGTTCGGAATTCTTCTTGTCGCCGCAGTTCTCGCCGCAGCCGAATTCCTCATCTCCCGCCGCCCGCCCCTCCTCGCCGCGCGCATGATCCTTGCCGCCGCCGCAGGTATCCTCTTGTTCCGGACCCTTCCGTGGCCGCGCATCGCGCGATGGTCCCTCGAGCGCCGGGCTCTGCGGAATCCCGCGCTGTATTTCCTCTTTGTTGCGCACTTTATTCGTATTTTCCTGGAGGAAATCCTTTCCCTTTTCCATGCTTGGCGCCTTGCTGCCCCCCGCCGCTGGCGCGCCGGCTGGCAGCGGTCCCTCCTCCACGCCTCCGCCTCTCTTTTCCCCCGCACCCTCCGCCGGGCCGAGCGCTTCTACGCGGCCCTGCTTCTCAAGGGCTTCGCGCAATGACGCACGCGGTCCTGGTCGAGAACCTCGAGTTCCGCTACGGCTCGCGCGCCATCCTGCAAGGCGTCTCCTTTCGCCTCGCCCCCGGTGAAAGCGCCGGCCTCGCCGGCCCCAACGGCGCCGGCAAGAGCACGCTGCTCTGGTGCCTGATGGGCCTGCTCCGCCCGCGCTCCGGCCGCATCCAGGTTTGCACTCCCTTCGGCGCCGTCTTTCAAAACCCCGAGGACCAGCTCTTCATGCCCTCCATCCTCGAAGACGCCGCCCTGCCCCTTCAAAACCGCGGCGCCGCCCGCCCGCAAGCTCTGGAAAAAGCCCGCGAAGCCCTCTCTGCTGTCGGCCTCGATCACGCAGCCGGCCGCCCCGCGCACTCCCTCAGCGCCGGCGAACGCAAGCGCGCCGCGCTCGCCTGCGCCCTGGCTCTCGAGCCGCGCGTTCTCCTCCTTGACGAGCCCACCAGTGAACTCGACCCCCGATCATCCCGCCTGCTCGCCGCTCACTTGAACCGCCTGTCTTGCGCCAAACTCATCGCCAGCCACGACCTCGCCTTCCTCCGATCGACCGCCTCGCGCCTGCTCATCCTCGACGAGGCCCGCATTGCCGCCGACGGCCCTGCCGCATTGCTCATCGAGGACGAAGACCTTCTCCTCCGCCACGGCCTGAAATGACCTTTGCCGCCTTGCAACAATAGAGCGAGCGCATGGGCATCGCCGCGGATTTCGTTCTCATTGTCATCGCCGGACTCCTCGGCGCCGTCGTAGCGCGCCTCCTGCGCCTCCCTCTTCTCGTCGGCTACATCGCCGCCGGCGTTATCGTCGGCCCCAACACCGCCGGCCCCACTGTCCAGTCCATCCACGACATTGAACTGCTCGCCGAAATCGGCGTCGCCCTGCTGCTGTTCAGCCTCGGCCTGGAAATCTCCATCCGCGACATGCTCGCCGTCCGCCGCATCTCGCTGCTCGGCGGCCCCGTCCAGATCCTCGGCTGCGCCGCCCTTGGCTGGCTCGCCGGCCGCCGCTTCTTCGGGATGAGTGACACGGAGGCGCTGTGGTTCGGCGCCATGGTGGCCATGTCCAGCACCATGGTCATCGTCAAAATGATCGACGAACGCGGCGTTTCCCGCACTCTCGCCAGCCGCGTGATGGTCGGCATGGCAGTCGTGCAGGACCTCGCGGTAATTCCTGTGCTTATCCTTCTCCCGCAGGCCGGTTCCTGGTCCGGAGCGGCGGAGAGAGTCCTCCGCTCTCTCGGCGTGGCCGCCCTTTTCCTCGGGCTCGTCGTTGTCCTCGGCACGCGGCTCCTGCCTTGGGTTCTGCGCCATATCCTCCGCTGGGGCTCGCGCGAGATGTTTCTCGTCGCCGTTGTCGCCGTCAGCGTCGGCGTCGGCTTCGCCGTCAGCCAGGCCGGGCTCAGCTTCGCCCTCGGCGCCTTCATCGCCGGCCTGATTCTCAGCGAGAGCGAATTCAGCCATCAGGCCCTCAGCGAGCTCGCCCCCTTGCGCGACATCTTCGGCCTCCTCTTTTTCGTTTCCGTCGGCATGCTGTTCGAGCCTCAATACGTCCTCGCCCATCCGTGGAAAATTCTCTCGGGCGTCGCCTTCATCTTCGTTATGAAGTCGCTCTTTATCGGCCTGCTCGCCCGCAGCTTCGGCTACATTTACATGGCCCCGTGGATCATCGGCCTGGGCCTGGCCAGCATCGGAGAATTTTCGTTCGTGCTCGCACGCACAGGAATTCGCGGCGGGTTTCTCTCCAAAGAGACTTACGATTTTGTGCTCACCTGCACGATTGTTTCCATCGCGGTCGCCCCGGCCGCCGCTTCGCTCGCCCTGCCTCTCGGCCGTTGGTGGCGCAAGCGATTCCCCCCGCCGCAGAACGTCCGCCACTTTGAAACGCCGCGCGAGCTCCTCCGCGATCACATCCTCATCGCCGGCTACGGCCGCACCGGCCGCGCTGTCGCAGGCGTGCTCCGCGCCGCCGGGCTGCCCGCCGTCGTCGTCGAGCTGAACCACGCCATCTTCAACGACATCCGCGCCGATGGCGTGCCCGCCCTCTGGGGCGATGTCACCAGCGAAGAGATCCTCCGCGCCGCCGGCCTCAAGAACGCCCGCCTCCTCATCCTGACCGTGCCGGATGCCGATGTCGTCCGCCTCGCCACCCAGCGCGCCCGCCGGCTCGCCCCGCACGTTCCCGTCATCGCCCGCGCCGCCCGCGTCCACCTGCTCGAGGAACTCCGCCGCCTCGGCGCCGCCTCCGCCGTCCTTCCCGAGTTCGAGGGCGGCATGGAAATGGCCCGCCAGGCCATGCTCCGCAGCGGCGTGGATCCCGGCCGCGCCGAGGAAATCATCCTCCAGGTCAAGGAACGGTTTGTGGGGGAAGGCGTCTAGCAGCCTGCCGTATTGTCCCGAAAATCTGCGGACAATGCGCCCGGCAAGTCCAAAAACACGCCCTTGTAAATTGTCGAATTCCCGGCCTATTCCTGCTCTTCTTCCTCCGGAACCTCGCCGAATCCCGCCGTCCGCCGCAGGCTTTCCAGCTTGTCGCCCTTCACCGGCAGAAGGATGCGGCGGTAGTCGTTCCAGTTCGAGGCCACCAGGAAGATCGTGAACAGAATCGAACCCACCACCAGCAGCGTCACCCCGATCACCGCCGCATAGTGCAGGCCCCGCAACTGCTCACCGGCAAAGAACAGACGCTCGAACTCCCGCCCGAAATTCATTCCGAAATAGCCCGTGATCATCGCCCCGCCGCCCAGGATCATGCTCAGCATCGCCAGGCGGTTGATCGATTCCGTGTTCCGCTGCTGGTAAATGCGCTCCAGCGTGTGGTTGAGCTTCTCGATCTCCTGCTCGATCTCCGCCTTCATCTGCGGCACGCGGAACTCCGCGCACTGCATCTGGAAATGCTCCATCTCCTCGTCCTTGTTCGCCAGCTCGCTGAAGTACCAGTAGTTCGAGAAAAGCTGCACCTCCGCCATCAGCCGGGTCACCATGCGCGTGTCTTCGTCGGTGATCTCGTAGGAGCCGAATTTCCGGCTCAGCAGCCGCGACACGAGCGCCGTCCGCTCGCTGAAGTCGAGCAGCGTCGCCCGGTAAAACAACGCCACTACCGCCTGCAGGTAGTAGCGCGACATGAACATCCGGTGCACCAGGAACCCTTCGCGCAGCTGGTGCCCGTCGCAGTCGAACCGCCCCATCACCAGCGTCACATTCGAATAGCTCGAGAACCCGTACAGCGTCCCCTGGTGCGCCCACCGCCGGTACACCTGCCGCCGCATCGACTCGCGCGTGAATTCGCTGTCGTACCGGTAACCCTCGCCCCACCGGTCCACGTACAGGAACCGCGCCATCAGCATTTCGTACTCTTCGCTTTGGTCGAAGTCCGGCTCCACGCTCGCCGGATCCACCGACAGATAGGAGTACACCGTCATCCGCTCGTCCAGCAGCGGCTCGAACTCCTGTTCGGAGTAATTCAGAAAATACAGCAGCTCCGTGAGGATCCGGCTCAGCGGCGGAAGATACCCGCGCATCGCGCAACGCGTGAACCGCTCTTCCGCCACCACCTGCGTCTCGCCCCCGCCTTCCAGCCGCAGCTCCATCCGGTTCGGCACGCGCCCCTCCCGGATCTGCCGCCCGCTCGACGGGTACACCTTCCGCATCATCTCGTTCACCCACAGCGCCTGCGGGATCGGAATGTCGTTCGCCTCCACTCCAATCGTGAGGATCCCGATGCCGTTGGCGAACATGAACAGCCGCAGGTCCGTCACCCGCACTGCCGCGCTCCGCCCGCGCGCATCCTCGGCGTAATAGATCAGCTTCCTGCCCGTCTCCCCCAGGTGCGCCAGAGGGATCGTGTACACCCGCAGCATGTTCTCCGGAGCGCCTTCCTCTCCGGCAATCCCCTCGCCGACGTCGAAAAACACCCGCCTCACAAACGGGTGGAAGAACACCATGTCCTGATAGGCGAACGAGTCCATGTCCAGCCGCCGGAACGGATCCCGCTGCCACCGCCCGAGCTTGCCCGGCACCGGCGAACCCGCCCCCATCGCGTGGTCGCCGATCCACTCGTCCAGCCCCGCCGTCCACAGCCGCTGCTTCTCCCACACGCGCTGATGATCGGCCATCACCGCTTCCTTGTCCACGGCGAACGGGAACAGAAAATACGTGTGCAGGTGCTGCGCGCGGGCTTCCATCGAACCCGTATTGTAACCCGCCGGCCCTTCCACCCGTGCGATGATGGCCTTGATCCGCCATGAAATTCGCTGTCGTCACCGGCGCCTCCAGCGGACTGGGGGAGACCTTCGCCCGCAAGCTCGCCGCCTGCGGATATGCGCTGCTGCTCGCCGCGCGCCGCGTCGAACGCCTGGAGTCCCTCAAGCGCGAACTCGAAGTCAAAAACAAAATCGAAGTGGAATGTTTCCCTTGCGACCTCTCGAAGCCCGCCGAAGCCGAGGGCTTCGCCGCCCGCATCGAGTCCGGCGCCACCCCTGACCTGCTCGTCAACAACGCCGGCTTCGGCACGCTCGGCTTCTTCCACGAAACCGATTACGCCCGCCAGGTCGAGATGGTGAACCTCCACGTCCTCGCCACCATGCGCCTCACCCGCGCCGTGCTCGGCCCCATGATCCGCCGCGGCAGCGGCGCCATCATCAACGTCAGCTCCGTCGCCGGCTTCTGGCGCAGCGGCGGCAACGCGAGCTATTGCGCCACCAAAGGCTGGATGAACGACTTCACGGAAGGGCTGCGCATCGAACTCGACCTGCTCGGCTCCCCCGTCATCGTCCAGGCTCTCTGCCCCGGCTTCACCTACACCGAGTTCCACGACGTGCTCGGCGTCGACCGCAACAAGGTTCCCCGGTGGCTCTGGATGGACGCTGACACCGTCGTAGAAGCCAGCCTCCGCGGCCTCGAGACCCGCAAGCTCTTCGTCATCCCGGGCTGGCAGTACCGCATCGGCGCCGCCCTCGGCGAGCTGCTCCCCTTCGGCCTCCGCCTCTACTTCGAGCGCAAGAGCCCCCACAAACGCCGCTGATCAGAGCTTCAGCCGGTCGTAATCCACCGGCTCGTCGGCCAGGTGCAGCAGCGGCTCGCCCGGCATCCGCAGATAGATGCTCTTCAGCTCGTGGCGCGGGAAGTCGGTCAGCTTCCGCGGCACGGGTCCCGCATCCGTCCACTCGTACAGGTCCACATCCCACGGGTTGAACGTGTCGCACAGCCCCCGCTCTTTCGCGATGCGGTACAGATAGACGTTGCCCGGCTCGTGCCCGCCAAGCCACAAGCCCACGATGTCGAGCCGGAACTTGTCCTTCGAGAACATCACCAGGTTCGTCAAATAGTCGTTGCCCAGGCCGAAGCCGTCCCCGTCGCGCCCGTAGATGCCCTCGATCATCGCCAGCCCCGTCTTCAGCACGCTCTGGTTGTCCAGCGTTTTGTGGGCCCAGATCTCCTGCGCCAGCGGGCTGACCGTGTTGTCTTCCGCCCGCGCTTCATACCGCCGGAAACCCATCTTGCGATGATTCTCGAAATAGCGCTGCACCCGCTCCGCCGCCTCGCGGCACATGTGCGGCTTCATCACTTCCGGCACGTTCGCCACCATCCGCATCCCCTGGCAGAACCGGATGAACGGCAGGCACACCAGCCCCTGCTCGTTCTTCACCGCCTGCGTCAGGCACATGGAATGGCCCTTCCACTTGGCGATGTTCAACAGCCACGTGTCCGGCGCATTCACAGGCCAGTGATGCGGAATCCGGTCATAGACCACCCCATCGGGCACCTTCGACCACACGATCTCCCGCTCCGCGCGGGGCGAGCGGTAGTTCTGCTCCGTCTCGTTCAGCTCCACGCCGTGCCGCTCGTAGATGTCCATGAAGCCGCGGTAGTGCCACGAGTGATACAAATTCGTCTCGACCGAATGAAACTTCCGCACCCCCAGTTCCTTCAGCCCGAGAATCAGCCCTTCGCAGAAATCCGGGTCGGTGCCCGTGCCCCAGTTCTCCTCGTCGGCGCGCCCGCGGCTGCGCACGCTGGTCATGTTCGGCTTCAGAATCACGCGGTGCGTCGCCGGCACGCCCGGCTCGCTCTTGCGCACAAAAATTTGCCGCGCCAACTCCAGCCCCTCGCGGAGCTTTGTTTCGCGGTCCATCTTGTGCGGCACGCGCGTCCGGCGGATGAACACCGCCTTCGGGTGCTTCTCGATGAAATCATGCAGCCCGAAATACGGGGCGGCTGCGGCGGGAGCGGGAGCGGCTGCGAGAGCGCCCAGCATCTCGCGGCGGGTCAGGGTCATCGCACAGCCTCCTCGAGCGTGATGACTGCAATCCGGTGAAGCCCAGGCTGATCCCATTCTACACGCTCTCCCCGCGGCATCAGCTTTACCGGCTGCGCCGCCGAAGCGGGCTGCGCCAGCCGCGCCGCCCGGAATCGCCCGCGCGTTCCAGCCAGGAAATCATGATCCGTCCACCTGCCATAGCCGATCAGCACCACCGTCAGTTCTCCGTCTTTCTCTCTCCGCAGCGCCGGCAGCACCGCGGACGCGTTCCAGAGCCGCACGTCCAGCCCGTGCAGCCCTCGCCCCGACGGGTTGTCCATGCCGAGCTGCTCGCGCAGATCCAGCGCGAACACGAACGGATCCAGAGCCGGCTCCTCCATCACACGCACCGTGCCGCGCCCGGCACGGAACGTTTCTATCCCGCCCTCTTTGCCCGCCGGCTTCGCATCGCCCCACCATGGTTCCACAGGCTTGCCAGGCTCGGGTGTCACCATCACGATCCCGCCCGCGGCCGCAAATTCCCGCAGCCGCGCCTGCGTCTGCCCCGGCAGCGCCTGGTTCGGCGCCGCAACCATCCGAAGCCCTCGCGCCGGCGCAAAGCCTTCTGCAGCTATCACGCGGGGCGAGAGCTGCTGCCGCCAAGCCAGGTTGAGGATCTCCTCGAACTCTTCATCCCACTGCGGCACGAGCACCGCCAGCGACGACGCCGGCCGCTTAGGCCCCTCGCCGCTGCGGCTCAGGAACGCCGCCACTTCCCGCAGCCGCTCCCACGCACTCTGCGCCCTCGCGTCCCCTTTGGCCAGCCCCTCGCGGTAGGCCGGCGGGAGCCGCAGCACCACGGCGCCGCCGAACGTCCAGGCCTCCGCCAGCGCGATCTCCGCGCCTTCATATTGCATGCTGTCCTGCGGCGGCTCGTAGTCGAGCGCCGGCATGCGCTTCGGATAGAACCCTTCCAGCCACGCGAAATGGTGCAGGTTCGCGTTGATCCAAGGCTGCTCGGTGGCCGCCGCCTCGCCATTCAGCGCCATCAGTCCCGGCCACTGCCCGGTGCGCACCGCCGCCACGGCCGGGCTCACGTCCCGGTGAGCCTGCTCCCGCTTCAGCGACACAATCCGGATGAACGATCCATGCTCCTTGAGCAGTGCTTTGAGCGCCCCTTCATCATCCGGCGCCCCGATCATCACGCCGCCGAAGCCCGCGCGCTTCGCCGCGGCGACCGCCTTGCCGTCCGCCGCCACCGCAGCCACGACTTCCAGGCCCTGCGGCGCCTCAGGCGCACGCGCTGCCGCGGGAACAACCAGCACCGCGGCGCCCAGCTCTGATGCCCTCTTCACTGCCTCCGGCGATGTCTCGGGCCAGGCCAGAATGATGGTAAACGCTGCCAGCGCCAGCACGCGGGATCACCCCCTCCTCGACAATCCTTGCACAAAAAGAGAGAACGATCGAAGTCCTTGTGCCCGGCCATCCATCATCCCGGAGCGGCTGGCGTGCGCGGCTTGCAGGACCGGCCGCAGCCGCGGTTCCCCAAACCGGCGGCGGAACCGCGCACCCCGGCGCCGCCGCGCCGCCCGTTTCTCAGCGCAGCGCAGCTTCCAGCGTGTGGGTGCGGCGGAGCAGCTCCAGCCGTGCGAGTTCGAGATCGTGGACCGCATCATAAAACAGAATCCACCGTTCCTGTTCCTGGAAACGGGCCAGTTCGAGATCGCGCAGGGACGCGCGTCCTTCCTCAACCCGGGCGAGCGTCAGGGAGACCTGTTCGCGCGCCAGGTCGAGATCCATGCGCGCCAGCTCCCGCGCGGCTTCCGCGTCGCGCACCTTCTGCCATGCCTGGCGCGCCTCGGACTCGGCGCGGCGGCGGTGCTGCCGGATTTGCTCCTGAAGGCGGCGCGCTTCGATTTCGGCCTGCGCGGCGCGCGCTTCGTCCTGGCTGCTCGAAAACAGCGGGATCTGGATGGAAGCGCCGAGTTGCCCGTTGTGGCGCTGGAAGCGGTTGAAAAATTCCTCGTAGTTGTTGAACTTGGCGAGCAGCCCGTACTGGGCCACCAGATCGATGCGCGGCAGGCGCATGGCGCGGTGGGAGCGAGCCTGAAGGTTGCGCGCGGCAACCTCAGCCTCCAGGCGGCGGATCTCCGGGTCGTCCCGAAGGGCAGCGGCGATGGAAGCCTCTTCCTCCAGCGGCAACTCCGGCGCGGAGCGGTCTTCCGCCGCGGGCGCAATCTCTTCAGACGGGTCGAGCCCCAAGGCGACGGCGAGGGATTGAGACACAAGCCGGCGCTGCGAGCCCAGTTGCTGCAGGCGGAGCCGCGCGCGGGCAGTCTCGAGCGCGGCGCGCCGAGCCTCCAGGGGAATCTCCCTGCCTTCTTCGGCGCGCAGTCGGGACGCCGCTTCCATGCGGCGGGCGTGCTCGAGCTGCCGCCCGGCGGCTTCCGACTGCCGGGCGAGCCGTTCCAGATCCAGGAAGAGCGCAGCCACGCGCAAGGCGGCGTCCTCGCGCACAGATGCGGCGGCGGCGGAAGCGGCGCGGGCGCTTTCCCGCGCGGAGGCCACCTGGTAGCCCTGCGGGCGGTTCCACAGCGTGCGCACGCCTTTCGCCTGCACGACAGCGGGCGTGGCGCCCTCGATCGACATCGGCATGCCGCTGGAGTACGCCAGACCGCTGCCGGCGATGACTCGCGGCAACAGCGGCTCGCGCAACGCCTGGATTTCCAGCGCCGCGCGTTGTTCGTCCAGACGCGCCAGCACGACTTCCGGGCTTTGCCGCGAGGCCAGTTCGACCGCCTGTTTCAGCGTGAGCACGCGCGGCCCGGCGAAAGAGGGCAAGGCGGCAAGGAGAAGCACAAGAGTTTTCCGCATGGCTGTTATTGAACAGGGTAGCC
>Ga0308417_1002926_pt1 | contig 11091 bp, 14 predicted proteins | sample HotsprSampleOS65_FD_203528 | JGI IMG/M metagenome (GOLD analysis project Ga0308417, IMG submission 203528) | Hot spring phototrophic mat microbial communities from Octopus Spring, Yellowstone National Park, Wyoming, United States - 20090730_OS65 ... | reverse complement strand
GGGGGCCCCTCAGAGGATGAACCGGGAGAGGTCAGCATTCGCGGCGAGCGGGGCGACACGGTCGCGCACATAGGGTGCGTCGATCGTCACCGTCTCGCCTGGCCTGTCAGCTGCCGTGAAGCTGATCTCCTCAAGCAGCTTCTCGAGCACGGTATGCAGGCGTCTTGCGCCGATGTTCTCCACCCGCTCGTTGATCTCGGCAGCGAGGTCGGCGAGCGCGTCGATCGCGTCGTCGGTGAAGACGAGATCGACGCCTTCTGTGCCGATCAGAGCGCGGTACTGCTTGATCAGCGAGGCCTCGGGCTCGACCAGGATCCGCTTGAGGTCGTCGCGCGAGAGCGGTTTGAGTTCGACGCGGATCGGCAGCCGGCCCTGGAGCTCGGGCAACAGGTCTGAGGGCTTGGCGAGGTGGAAGGCGCCGGAGGCGATGAACAGCACATGGTCGGTCTTCACCGGGCCGTGCTTGGTTGCGACCGTCGTCCCCTCGATCAGCGGCAAGAGGTCGCGCTGCACGCCTTCGCGCGACACATCCGCCCCCCTGAACCCTGCCTCCGAGCGAGCGCAGACCTTGTCGATCTCGTCGATGAAGACGATCCCCTGGTTCTCGACGGCGCTGATCGCCTCTGTCTTCACCTTCTCCGGATCGAGCAGGCGGTCGCTCTCGTCCTGCACGAGCACGCTGCGCGCCTCCGCCACCGTCATCCGCCTCGGGCGGGTGCGGCCGCCGAACATCTTCGCCATCATCTCGCCGATGTTGCCGAGCTGGTTCGGCGGCAGGCCGGGGATGTCGATCTGGCCGATCGGCAAGCTGGTGGGCGACTCTGCGACCTGAACCTCCACCTCCTTGTCCTCGAGCCTTCCCTCGCGCAACAGGCGGCGGAACTTCATGCGCGTCTCGGCAGACGCCCCCTCGCCCACGAGAGCGGTCACGAGACGCTCCTCGGCGGCGAGCTCCGCCCTCGCCGAGACCTCGCGGCGCAGACGCTCGCGAGTCATCGTCATCGCCACCTCGACGAGGTCGCGGATCATGCTCTCGACGTCGCGGCCGACATAGCCGACCTCGGTGTACTTCGTTGCCTCCACCTTCAGGAACGGCGCCTGGGCAAGCCGTGCGAGCCTGCGCGCGATCTCGGTCTTGCCGCAGCCCGTTGGGCCGATCATGAGGATGTTCTTTGGCAGCACCTCGGCGCGGAGCTCCTCGGGCAGCTGCTGCCTGCGCCAGCGATTGCGCAAGGCGATTGCGACGGCGCGCTTGGCTTCCGTCTGGCCGACGATGAAGCGGTCAAGCTCGCTGACCGTTTCGCGTGGGGAAAGGTTGGTCATCCGAGTGCTCCAGAGAGGGAAGGGCGGGGGAGGGCAGCGCCCTCCTCCCGCACCCCCAAGGCATGAGGGTCGCCCTCCCGCTGGTTGGGCGATGTGCCGCGACCAACGGGAGGGCCACCGCTGGCGCCAGGGGGCGCGGGGGCCGCGCTGCCCTCCCCCGCCTACAGTGTCTCGATCGTCAGCCGGTCGTTCGTGTACACGCAGATCTCGCCTGCGATCGCCATCGCGCGCCGCACGATCGCCTCCGCGTCCATCTCTTCGCGGTCGATCAGCGCGCGCGCTGCGGCGAGCGCGTAGTTGCCGCCCGAGCCGATGCCGATGATCCCGTCCTCGGGCTCGAGCACATCGCCCTGGCCTGTGAGGATGAAGGACCGGCCCCTGTCTGCCACCGCCATCATCGCCTCGAGCCGCCTCAGGTAGCGGTCGGTGCGCCAGTCCTTGGCGAGCTCGACGCAGGCGCGCTCGAGCTGGCCTGGGAAGCGCTCAAGCTTCGCCTCGAGCCGCTCGAGCAGGGTGAAGGCGTCGGCAGTGGCGCCTGCGAAGCCCGCGAGCACAGCCCCGCCGCCGATCCGCCGCACCTTGCGCGCGTTCGCCTTCACCACGGTCTGGCCGAGGCTCACCTGGCCGTCTCCCGCCATCGCGACCCGCTCCCCCTTGCGCACGCAGAGGATCGTGGTGCCGTGCCAGCCGGGATCGCCCGGGCTTCGAGTGTCGTCCATGCTGCCTAGATGGCCCGGCAGAGCGGGCGAGGCAAGCAAGCCCCTGGCAGCGCCGCTGCCCAGGGCGTAGAAGGCGCGGCATGACCTCGCCCCTTCCGCCCGCCACGCGAGCCCCTCGGCGCGCCGAGATTTCCCGCGCCACCGCGGAGACCCGGATCACCGCCGCCGTCGACCTGGACGGGTCTGGCCGCGCCGAGGTCGCAACCGGGATCGGCTTCCTCGACCACATGCTCGCCGCTCTCGCCCGCCACAGCCTGCTCGACCTCGCGCTCAAGGCGGAGGGAGACCTGCAGGTCGACTTCCACCACACGGCCGAGGACACGGGCATCGTGCTCGGCCAGGCGGTCGCCCGCGCCCTCGGCGACAAGTGCGGCATCGCCCGCTACGGCCAGGCGCTCGTGCCGATGGACGAGGCGCTCGCCGAAGTCGCGCTCGACCTCTCCGGCAGGCCCTTCCTTGCCTGGAGCGTCGCCTTCCCGACGGAGAAGGTCGGCGGCATGGACACGGAGCTGTTCGCCGAGTGGTTCCGCGCCTTCGCGACCAATGCCGGGGTGACGCTGCACGTGACGCTGAAGTCGGGCGCGAACAGCCACCATATCGCCGAGGCCTGCTTCAAGGCGCTCGCCCGTGCCCTGCGCATGGCCGCCTCGCCCGACCCGCGCGCGGCCGGGGCGGTTCCCTCCACCAAAGGCGTACTCTGAGCCGATGCCCACGCGCCGATGACCGTCTGGACCGTGCATTCTCGGGGCGCCGCCGAGCCGGTGCTCGTCAGGGAGGGGTTCTCGCTCTGGGCCTTCCTGTTCGCCGCGCCGTGGTTCGCGCTCCGGGGCATGTGGCTCGTGCTCGTGCTCTACCTCGCCGGCGGGGTGATCCTGGGCGCCGCTCTCGCCCCTCTGCCTGAGGCGTTGGCGACGCTCGCCGCTCTTGCCGCCCAGCTCCTGGTCGGCTGGCACGCGCGCGACCTCGAGCGCTGGACGCTCGCGCGCAAGGGCTATCGCCTGATCGCCGTGGTGGCGGCGCGGGGCGGCGAGGACGAGGCGCTCGCGCGGCTCTATTCGGAGCGGCCTGAGCTCGTCGCCTGGGTGCGGCCTGCCTGAGCGCCATGGCCTACACCGTCGCGGTGATCGACTACGGCTCGGGCAATCTGCGGAGCGCCGCGAAGGCGCTCGCCGCCGTCGCGCCCACGGGGACGGAGGTCGTGGTGACGGCGGAGGCGCGGGCGGTGGCGCGCGCCTCGCGCATCGTGCTTCCCGGCCAGGGCGCGTTCGCCGACTGCCTTGCCGGTCTCTCCGCCCTGCCCGGCATGCTCGAGGTGCTTGCCGATCAGGTACGCCGTCGCGGCCTGCCCTTTCTCGGCATCTGCGTCGGCATGCAGCTTCTGGCCGATCGCGGGCTCGAGCACGGGCTGCACCAGGGCTTCGGCTGGATCGGCGGAGACGTCGCCCGGCTCGATCCGCGCCTGGGCAGCAGCGCGGCATCGGGCCGCCCCGCCCGGCTGCCGATCCCGCAGATGGGCTGGAACACGCTCTCCTGGGACGGGCCCGGCCACCCCCTTCTGGAAGGGGTTCGGCAAGGAGACCATGTGTATTTCGTGCATTCCTATGCGCTGCGCGCCGCCGACCCCGGTGACGTGATCGCCACGACCGACTATGGCGGGCCGGTCACCGCGGCTGTGGCGCGCGGCAACGTGGCCGGCGTGCAGTTCCACCCGGAGAAGAGCCAGGCGGTGGGGCTGCGGATCCTGGCGAATTTCCTGCGCTGGTCCCCGTGACCGGGCGGCGGGGCGGAGGAGGGGGCATGGACGCCGAGACGAATCGCGACGGCGACACGGCAGCCAAGGCGGAGGCGATCGGGCGCCGCCGGCATGCGCCGAGCCTCTCCGTCGAGCGCATCACCGAGCTCGGCGACGAGGCACTCGCGGAACTGTGCGAGGCGGCCGCGGCGGCGATCATCGACGGCGGCGGCTTCGGCTGGGTCAAACCGCAGCCGCGCGAGGTTCTGGCGCGCTACTGGAGAGGGGTTCTGCTCGTGCCTGAGCGTGAACTCTTTGTCGCGAAGCTCGACGGGGCGATCGTCGGTGCCGCCCAGCTCGTACGACCGCCGCGCAACAACGAGGCCCAGGCCTTCGCTGCCAGCCTGATGCACTTCTTCATCGCGCCTTACGCGCGCGGCTTCGGGCTTGCGCGCATGCTGGTGCGGCGCGTGGAGGCGGGGGCGCGGGCGCTCGGCTACAAGGTCCTGAACCTCGATGTGCGCGCGACCCAGGCGAGCGCCATCGCCCTGTTCGAAGGGATGGGCTTCGTCCGCTGGGGCACCCACCCTGCCTATGCCCATGTCGACGGCGCGGTGATCGCTGGCCATTACTACTACAAGCTCCTCGACGGAAAGCCCCTGCGCAAGGCGAAGGCGACGCCCAGCCGCTGATGGGCCTCACCCTCTTCCCGGCAATCGACCTCAAGGGCGGTGCCTGCGTGCGGCTGCGCCGCGGCGAGCTCGGCGAGGCGACCGTCTATTCGGAGGACCCGGCAGCCCAGGCGCGCGCCTGGCAGGAGGCAGGCTTCGCCTGGCTGCATGTGGTCGACCTCGACGGCGCCTTCGCCGGCGAAAGCCGCAACGGCGCCGCCGTGCGCGCGATCCTCGGCGCCGTCTCGATCCCCGTGCAGCTCGGCGGCGGCATACGCGACCTCGCAGCGATCGAGTCCTGGCTCGACAGAGGCGTGGCGCGTGTCATCCTCGGCTCGGCGGCGGCCAAGGACCCGGGCCTGACCCGCGCCGCCTGCCGCGCTTTCCCGGGCCGGATCGTGCTCGGCATCGACGCCCGGGACGGCAGGGTCGCAACCGAGGGCTGGGCGGAGACCGGAACGCTCTCTGCGCTCGAGCTCGCGCAACGCTACGGCGACGCCGGGGCGGCGGCGATCGTCTTCACCGACATCGGCCGCGACGGCATGCTCGCGGGGATAAACCTCGCAGCGACGGAGGAGCTTGCCCGTGCCGTGCCCATCCCCGTGATCGCCTCAGGAGGGGCGGCGTCGGTCGAGGATGTGCGGGCGGTGCGTGCCTCGCCTGCCGGGATCGCCGGGCTGATCCTTGGCCGCGCCCTCTACGATGGGAGGATCGCTCCGGCCGAGGCGCTCGCTGCGGCCGACTGAGCGCGGGCCGCCGCTGCCAAGGCCCGGCCCGGCCGCTGGCCAGGCCGCGCGCGAACACGCCGCGGGAGCGTCCTGTCACCCTTTTTTCGTTTGCGACCCGGCCGATCGCGGCGCATAGGACAGAGTTCACCCTGGACCGAAGGCTGAACCGTCTCGCCGATGCTCGCCGTCCGGATCATCCCCTGTCTCGACGTCAAGGACGGCCGTGTCGTCAAGGGCGTCAACTTCGCCGGCCTGCGCGACGCAGGCGACCCTGTCGAGCAGGCGCGGCTCTACGACAGGGCCGGGGCGGACGAGCTCTGCTTCCTCGACATCACCGCAAGCCATGAGGACCGTGGCACTCTGCTCGATGCGGTCTCGCGCGCGGCGGAGGCAGTGTTCCTGCCGCTGACCGTCGGCGGCGGTGTTCGGGAGGTCGCGGATTTCCGGCGCCTTCTTGTTGCCGGGGCAGACAAGGTGAGCGTGAACTCGGCAGCGGTTGCGAGGCCCAGGCTGATCGCCGAAGCGGCGGAGAAATTCGGCAGCCAGTGCGTCGTCGTCGCGATCGACGCGCGAAGGCGCGCGGAGGGGGGCGGTTACGAAGTGGTCACCCATGGCGGGCGACGGCCGACCGGGCTTGACGCGGTGGCGTGGGCTGCGACCGCTGCCTCCCTCGGCGCGGGCGAGATCCTGCTCACCTCGATGGACCGCGACGGCACAGGCGAGGGGTTCGACCTCGCGCTCATCCGGGCAGTGGCGGAGGCCGTGCCCGTGCCCGTGATCGCCTCAGGCGGGGTCGGATGTGCCGAGCATTTCGCTGAAGGGGCGAAGGCAGGGGCGACCGGGCTGCTCGCTGCCTCGGTGTTCCATTTCGGCCAACTCTCGATCGCCGAAGCGAAGTGCGCGGTGGCGCGCGCGGGGCTTGCCGTGCGTCTGCCGCGGGAGGCGGCCTGAGCGTGGCCAAGCCTGCAAGCAAGCCCCGAAAGAAGGCGGAGAAGAAAGCCGCGACGGCGCTCGCGGCGCGCGCTCCCGTGCCGCCGCCCCTACCCGGGCCTGACGGGGCGATCCTCGACCGGCTTTGGGCGACCGTTCTCTCCCGCCGCGGCGCCGACCCTGAGGTGTCGCACTCGGCGCGCCTGCTCGCCCGCGGCACCGCCAAGGTGGCGCAGAAATTCGGCGAGGAGGCAGTCGAGGCGGTGATCGAGGCAAGCCTCCGCAACCGCCGCGCGCTGGTCGGCGAGAGCGCTGACGTGCTCTATCACCTCATGGTCGTGTGGGTGGATGCCGGGATACGCCCCGAGGAGGTTTGGGCGGAGCTCGCGCGGCGCGAATCGATCAGCGGTATCGCCGAGAAGGCGGCCCGGGCGCGGGCGCTTGCGCTCTCCCCTGCCGCGCGCCGCGACAAAGCGAGGCCGAAGACGACGAAAGTCTGGTAGTCGGGCGCCGCTTGGCGCAACGGCGAGGCCCCGGGGAGACCGCCCCGTGAGCCTGGAGCGGTTTACGGGTGGACACCGCCCAAGGCATGCTATGCGGGAAGCCTCACGCACACGGCTGGTTCGAGCCCTGTGCGATCTTCTCTAGCACGCCGAGGTCGCCCCGATGCCCGTCTCAGGCCTGCCCCCCTACGACCCGACGAACGTCTTCGCCCGGATACTCCGCGGCGAGATCCCCTGCCGCAAGGTCGGCGAGAACGACCACGCGTTCGCCTTCCACGACATCGCCCCGCAGGCGCCTGTGCATGTGCTGGTGATCCCGAAGGGCGCCTATGTCTCGCTTTCCGACTTCGCTGCCCAGGCAACCGATGCCGAGATCGCCGGGTTCTGGCGCCTGGTCGGCGAGGTGGCGAAGGCGCTCGGGGTCGAGGCGACGGGCTATCGCGTGCTCTCGAACATGGGCGAGCACGGCCAACAGGAGGTGCCGCATTTCCACGTGCACCTGTTCGGCGGCCGCCCGCTCGGGCGGATGGTGCCGCCGGCTGGGTGAGCGGCGCTGGCCGCCGTTGCGCCGCTGTTGCGCTCCTGCCACGGATTTACGCGCAGGACGAACGCCTTGAAGCCCGTTCTTGATGCGCCAGGCGATCGTTCGCAGGATTGCGCGCATGCGCACCGCTCTCGCCCTCGCCCTGGTCGCCGCCGCAGCGCCCGGCTGCGCGCCCCTCTACTCCCCGGCTCGGGTTGCGATCACGGCAGGCGCCGCAGCCGGAATGATGGCCACCCAGGCGCGCGGTCTCGACGGCGCCGTCTCGGACAACGCGCTCGCGCTTGCCATCAACGACGCCTGGCTGCAAGACGACCCGGCGATCTGGCGCAAAGTCTCGACCTCGATCCACGAGGGCGTCGTGGTGCTCACCGGCTCGGTTGCCTATCGCGCGACGGCCGACCGCGCCGAGGCGATCGCCCGCGCCGTGCCAGGCGTGCGTGCGGTCGTGAACCACATCACCGTCGATCCTGGCCGCGGCATCGGCACGGTGTTGTCTGACCGGCTGATCACCACCCGGCTTCGTTCCGCGCTGACCCTGGCGCCCGACGTCAACGCGGTGAACTATGCGATCGACACGGTCTCGGGCACGGTGTTCCTCTCAGGGCTGGCGCGCGACCAGCGGGAGGTGGAGCGGGTCGTGGCGATCGCCCGCAGCGTCCCTGGCGTGAAGGATGTCGTGACCGAGATCAGGCTTCGCTCTGAGGATCCGCCGCCGGCCACCGCGCTTGCCTCCGCAGCGCCTAAGCCGTGACGGCAGGGGAGGGTGCGGCGTCGGAGACGAGGGCGCGTGCGCGTGCCTTCCTCGAGTCGCTCGGCGCCCTGCCGGACGAGCGTATCGACATCGCCGAGGCCGCTCTCGCCTTCGCCCGGATCGATCTGCCTCTTGAGGACCCGGAGCCGGCTCGGCGGCACCTCCGCGCTCTCGCCGAGGAGGCTGCACGCCTCACATCGGGCGAGGCCGAGGAGAGCGCGCGCTCTCTCGGGGAGCTTCTCGCGCTGCGCCACGGCTATCGCGGCGACAGCGAGACCTATGACGACCCCGCCAACGCCAACCTGCTCCGCGTCATCGCCCGCAGGCGCGGGCTGCCGGTCGCGCTCGGCATCCTCTGGCTGCACGCAGCGAAGGCTGCGGGGATCGAGGCCTGGGGCATCGACTTCCCCGGGCATTTCCTGGTCGGCGTCGCGGGGGCGAGGGTGCAGGCGAGGACGGGTGGGGCGGCGGTCGCGGTCGACGTGTTCGACGGCGGGGCGGTGCGGACGCGCGACGAGCTTGCCGCCCTGCTCGCCCGGTTCGCAGGCCCTGCCGTCATGCTCGGGCCGGAGCATCTGCGGGCGATGAGCACACGCCAGGTGCTCCTGCGGCTGCAGAACAATCTCCGCCTCAGGCGCGCCGCTGCCGGAGACCTCGAGGGCGCACTCGTCGCGGCGGAGGACATGCTGCGCCTTGCTCCCGCGGCGGGGCCTCTCTGGCGCGAGGCGGCCGTGCTCGCCGAACGCCTTGGGCGGCCCCGCGCAGCCCTCGCCGCCTGGGAACGCGCTGCCGCCCTGACCGGCGCGGACGAGGCTGTTGCGGCCCTGGCGCGGCTGAGGCGTCAGCTGCACTGAAGCGAGCGGCTTTTGCGCGAGGCGTGCGGGCGGCGATCGGGGGAAGAGGCGGCGGCGGGCTGCCTGCGTCCTGCCTGGGCGCCGCCCCTCGAGGGGCCGAGGCCTGATCGGGCGCTGACGCCTAGTCTCGCGGCAGAAGCCCCTCGGCTCGAGCGAGCGCGAAGAGATCAGCCGTCGCTTCCTCAGGGCTGACCCGAGAGAAGGGCGGCAGCATCTGACCGGCGAGCCCGTCGATCAGCGCAAGCAGCCGCCGCGCAGCGCCCACAGGGTCCGGGCAGGTCATGCTGCCCTCAGCCACGCCCCGCTCGATCAGCGCCGCAAGCCGCGCCTGCCAGGCATGCATCTGCGCCGCGCACGCCTCGGCGATTGCAGGGTCGTCGCGCGCCACCGTCCAGGCGTCGAACCAGGTGCGCCAGGTGTCGTCCGTAGCATCCGTCAGCACATCCGCCAAAAAGCGCGAAAGCGTCTCGGCAGCCGTCAGCCCCTGCTCCATCGCGAAGGCGGAGGCGAGGTCGCGCTCTGCGATCCGGGCGAAGGCGGCGGCGCGCAGCGCGCGTGCCGAAGGGAAGTAGTGGAACAGTATGCCGACGGAGAGGCCAAGCCGCGCGGTGACGTCACGTGTCGTCCAGGCCTCGAGCCCGTTCTGCAGGATCGCGGCGCAAGCCGCCTCGAGGATCTCCTCGCGCCTGTCCTCCGCCGGCTTACGCGTCGTCATCGCCGCATCCGTTGACCGGTCACGAGAGTTGAGCGTATGTTCATTTGAGCGTCGGTTCAACAATCTGATCAGAGGAGTTCCCGTGTCTGCCCCCCTGGACGCCGTGGTCGTCGGTGCCGGCTTCGCTGGCCTCGCCGCGGCAGAGGCTCTCGAGGCCGCCGGCTGCCGAATCGCGCTGATCGAGGCGCTGCCGCGGCCCGGGGGGCGTGCCGACACGGTTGCTGGCGCGGACGGCAGGCCCTGGGACGCGGGGGCGCAGTTCATCAACGGCGACATGCGGCGGGTGCTCGCGCTTGCCAGGCGCTTCCGCTTCGGCCTTGTCGCCGCTCCGGTCGGCGGCAGGCCAGCCCTGCACGCGCCCGGCGCAGGCGAGGCGCAGAAGCGGCTCGCTCTCGCCGAAGCGGAGGCCTTCGAGGCAGCCGTGCCGGCGGAGCCCGGGCGTATCCCGCGCGACGCCTCGCTTGCCGATCTCGTCGCCAGCGAGCGCCTTTCCCCGCTCGGCCGCGCGACCGTCCGCTCCGCGATCGCCGAGCTCACCTCCGCAGCGCCCGAGGCGGTCTCAGCCGCCTGGGCTGCGGCGGGCGATGCGCGCTACGGCTCCGATCGCGACGACGTGGAGTTCTTCCTGCGCGAGGGGTTCGGCGCACTCGCCGCCGCTGTCGCGGCCTCGCTCCGCGCGCCGCCGCGATTCTCCGTTCCCGCGCTTGGGATCGCGGCCGAGGGGGCGGGTGTGGCGGTGGCGACGCCGCGCGGCACGCTGTGCGCCGCGGCTGCAGTTCTCGCCGTTCCTCTCCCGGTCGCTGCGCGGCTTCCGCTTGAGTGTCTCCCGCCCCAGCTGCGACAGGCGCTCTCGGGCTTCCGCGCAGGCGCGGTGGTGAAGATCGCGCTCCGCTACGCAGAGCCGTTCTGGCGCTACGGCGGGTTCTCGGGGAGCCTGAGGTCAGCCGTGCATGAAGGCCTCTGGTTCGGCGACACGACTTCGGGCGAGGGCGGGGTGCTGACGGCGCTTGCCGGGGGCCCGCTCGCGCGGCGGCTGGCCTCCATGACGGCTGCAGATCGTCTCGCTCTCGTCACGCAGGCGGTGCGCGAGAGCTTCCCCGGCGCCCCGCCACTCCTGTCGTCGGATGAGCGGCTCTGGCTCGATCACCCAACGCTCGGGGGCGGGTACTCGGCGCATCTCGCCGCCGGCGCCGCGCCTGACGTGGAAGCCGCGCTCACCGGGCTCGACGGCCCCCTGGCCTTCGCTGGGACCGACCTCGCGGCCGAGTTCCCGGGCTTCGTCGAGGGCGCGCTCGCCTCAGGCGAGGCGGCGGCTGCGCGCGTGCTCGCCCGGCTCGGCGGCACGCCGCCGGTGCGCGAGGCTCGGCTCGCCGCCTGAGCCGCTTGCCTCGGCGCTCGGCTGGGGCCACCGTGCGCGGCGCAGCGGGAGGGAAGGGATGAGCCGGTCGCTCGCCGTCGCGATCCAGATGGACCCGATCGAGACCATCAACATCGACGCAGACAGCACCTTCGTGCTCGGGCTCGAGGCGCAGGCGCGCGGCCACCGCCTCTGGCACTATCTGCCGCGGCACCTCGCCCTCTCGGCCGGGCGCGTGCTCGCGCGCGCAAGGCCGCTCGCGCT
>Ga0308417_1002920_pt1 | contig 11103 bp, 10 predicted proteins | sample HotsprSampleOS65_FD_203528 | JGI IMG/M metagenome (GOLD analysis project Ga0308417, IMG submission 203528) | Hot spring phototrophic mat microbial communities from Octopus Spring, Yellowstone National Park, Wyoming, United States - 20090730_OS65 ... | reverse complement strand
CCAGCCATCCCACCTTCCCCCTTTTAACCGTGTAGAAGAGGAATGGTTATGAGGACCAACCTCCCCCCTTCCTCGCCCCTTCTGGAAGAGGAAGGCAGCCAGGGGAAGATGAGGGAGGCTAACCTCCCTTCCTCGCCCCTTCTGAGAGAGGAAGGCGGCCAGGGGGGATGGTGAGGGATCCGCAGGCGTGCTTCGTAGCACCGACGCTGAAACCGGTGCAACGCATATCTATCTCCATCTCACTGCCGGGCAGGAAACAAGGGTGAACCGCTCGCCACCGATCCTCACTTCTTTGACAAGCCAAATATCCGTCTAAAGCATCTGGTTTCTGGCTCAGCGTTGTTGTAAAGTCAACCAAAGCCGACGAGATGCGTCGGGTGTAGGTAATGGTGAGGTATTTGTGGCGACAACAACGCGCACCGATCAGCCGGTTTTGTTTGCCGGTTTAACGGCTATCGACCTGACGATGTTGCTGGTGGTGGTAATTTGGGGGGCAAACTTCAGTATCGTGAAGTCGTCCTTAACCGAAATACCACCTCTTGCTTTCGCGACCCTTCGCTTCGCAACTGCCAGTGTGATCTTGCTGGTATTTATGCTGTGGCGCGAAGGAAAGCGAGCGTTACCGGATCGGCGGACGCTCTGGAAGCTGACATGGGTTGGTATCATTGGCAACACTATCTACCAGGCGCTGTTTACGTACAGTCTCACGCTGACGACCGCTGCCAATGGCTCGTTGATTATCGCCACAACACCAGCTCTAGTGGCATTAGCGGCGGCGCTGCTGCGAATCGAGCGGATTCGGCAGGTTATGGCAATTGGTATCACACTGGCAATCGGTGGCGTTGCGCTGGTCGTTGCCGAACGTGGTTGGCTCTCGGTGGTCGGGGTCTCCTCGGTGATCTGCTGATGCTCGGCGCGGCAATCTGCTGGACAATCTATACGCTTGGTGTACGTACTCTTGGTCAGGGATTATCATCACTGGCCATTACGACATGGACGATGATAACCGGTGTCCCGGGAATGGTTCTGGTCAGCTTGCCTGACTGGTCAACGGTGGCCTGGAGCGAGGTCAGCCTTCAGGCGTGGCTGGGATTAGCATATGCCACAATCCTGGCATTGGTTCTGGCCTATGTGCTCTGGAATAACAGCGTGCGCATCGCCGGTAGTGCTCGTACTGCCATCTATGGCTGTGCAATCCCACTGGTGGCAACCATGATTGCCTGGCCGCTGATCGGTGAACAGCCCACGTGGGTACAGGGAATCGGTGGCTTGCTGATTATCAGCGGTGTCTTACTGACGCGCCGTCCGTGACCGGTGCTGCTTCTCGTGTTACTATACTACAATGCGAGTGTGATAATCGCCGGTAGCTTTGTCGGCGGTTGATAGTGTTTTGGCTGACGATGGCGACTCTACTGCCAACAATTCAGCGTCTAGAGCGCATCAACGAACTGGTAAAAATTATTGCTGAACTACCGGTTGTGGTGTCGTTGCAAGCTGCGCTGCGACCCGGTTATCAGGCAATTGCGCCGGTTCCGGCGGCAGCCCGATCGGTATTGTTAGCGGCACTTGTCAGTCAACGCACGACACCAACCCTCTACGTTACCCTCAGCGCCGAGAGTGCGTTGCGGGCGGCAGATGATCTTCGGCAGTGGCTCGGTAGTGATCGAGTCTGGCTTTTTCCGGCTGCCGATGCCTTGCCCTACGAGCACATGTCTCCCGGGCGTGATGTCGTTGGGCAACGCCTGGCGGTTTTACGCGGCTTACAGGCTGCGCGCTTTTGCGGGGTGATCGTGGCGCCGGTGAAAGCCTTGATGCAGCCAACATTATCACCCGCCGATCTGACCACTGTCACGCTTCACTTGCAACGGGGAATGCAGGTATCGCTCGAGCAGACAGTGGCGACGTTGCTGACCAATGGGTATCAGCGGGTAGCAATGGTGGAAGCACCGGGTGAATTGAGTCGCCGTGGTGCGATTCTAGATGTCTGGCCGCCGGGTGACGAGTTGCCGTTGCGCATTGAATGGTTCGACGACGAGATCGATAGCTTGCGGCGATTTGATCCTGCTACCCAACGGAGTGAGCAGCGTTTAGACCAGGCAGAGATTGGTCCGGCACACGAGATACCGTTCTGGCGACGTGAAGCGGCATTGCGCCAGATCGATCTGCTCGATCTGAGCATGCTGCGGCGTGAAGTGCGCGAAGAATGGGCGATTGCGCGTGAGCAGCTCGCCAGCGGTCAACGTTTTGAAGGTCGTGCGTTTTACGCCCCTTTCTTTTACACGCAGCCGGCCACGCTGTTAGATTATCTTCCCGCCGGGAGTCTGGTGGCCCTGGCGGAAGGTCATCTGCTCGCGCAGCACGCCGCAGAGATTGATGCTCAGGCGGCAAATTATCGCTCGCAACTACAAGCGCTTGGTGAACTGCCGCCTGATTTTCCACGTCCTTATTTGCAGTGGAACGAGTTAGGTTTAAGCGATTCGTCTAGACTGGTGATCGCCGATCTCAGTCACAATGAGTATCCATACGCGCTCACACCACCATCGTTCGGGGTCGCACCGCTGTATGGTGGGCAGTTGCGCCGTCTCATTGATACGATTGCTCAGCAAGTCGATGCTGGTGAGCTGGTTATTACCGTCACAACGCAGGCAGCCCGCTTACAGGAGTTGGTCAGTGAACGATTGGGGGATAAAACGCCACTGGGACGCTTTGTGCCAATTTACGGCGGATTAGAAGCCGGTTTTACACTTGCCGACCTCAATCTGACATTACTAACCGACAGCGAGATTTTTGGTACTCGGCAGCGTCGGTCATTGCGCGAGCGGCGACCCAAAAGCAGTACCGCTGATCGTACAGCGTTTCTGCGGGCACTGAAACCCGGCGATTATGTGGTGCATATCGAACACGGGATCGCGATCTTCGACGGCATGATCCGGCGTACAGTTGGTGAAGTTGAGCGGGAATATCTGGTCTTACGCTACGCTGGCGAAGACAAGATTTACGTGCCGGTTGATCAGATAGATCGCGTCACCCGTTATATCGGCGCCGGTGATAGTCCACCAACGCTCACCCGTCTCGGTACGCAAGATTGGGAACGTACCAAGCGCAAGGTGCGAGCCGCTGTACAGAATCTGGCTGAAGAACTGCTACGACTCTACGCCCAACGCCAACTTACCTCCGGTTATGCCTTCGCTCCTGACAACGAGTGGCAGCGCGAGCTGGAAGCCAGTTTTCCTTATCTTGAAACTGAAGACCAACTGCGGGCCATTGCCGAGGTGAAGGCCGATATGGAAAAACCAACCCCGATGGATCGGTTGGTTTGCGGCGATGTCGGCTTTGGCAAGACCGAAGTTGCGCTACGGGCTGCCTTCAAAGCTGTCCAGGATGGCAAGCAGGTGGCAATTCTGGTGCCGACCACAGTGCTAGCGCAGCAACATTTCGACACCTTTCGCAAACGCATGGCCGCCTTCCCGGTAACTGTCGAGATGCTCTCACGCTTTCGCACGCCGAAAGAACAAGAGGCGATTGTGCGCGATCTGGCGCGGGGGAAGATTGACATTATCATCGGAACCCATCGCCTGCTCTCTAACGATGTGGTCTTCCGTAATCTCGGTCTGGTAATTATTGATGAAGAACAGCGTTTTGGGGTACGCCATAAAGAACGGCTCAAACTGTTACGCACCGAGGTCGACGTACTAACGCTCACGGCGACACCTATTCCGCGCACGCTGCACATGGCGCTCGCCGGCATTCGTGATTTGAGCGTGATTGATACCCCGCCTGAAGATCGTATCCCAATCAAGACATACGTGGTACCGGCAGATGATCATCTTATCCAAGAAGTCATCCGACGCGAACTCGAACGCGAGGGGCAGGTCTATGTCGTCCACAATCGGGTGCAAAGCATTTATCACGTTGCCGAACGGTTACGGCGGCTGGTACCAGAAGCGCGGATTGCGGTCGGGCATGGTCAACTTGCCGAACGCGAACTCGAGCAGGTGATGATGGATTTCTTCGAGGGGCGCTACGATGTATTGGTATGCACCACCATTATCGAGAGCGGTCTTGACGTTCCGAATGCGAATACGATCATCATTGATGATGCAACTAATTACGGCTTGGCCCAACTCTACCAGTTGCGAGGCCGGGTTGGGCGGGGTGCGACTCGTGCGTATGCTTACCTGCTCTACAATCCGACCCGACCACTCTCTGCCGATGCCCGTCTACGGCTGGAAGCAATTCAAGAAGCCACTGAATTAGGGGCAGGCTTTCGTATCGCAATGCGTGATCTCGAAATCCGTGGCGCCGGTAATCTTCTCGGCGCCGAGCAATCCGGTCATATTGCTGCCGTTGGGTTTGATCTCTATTCACGCCTGCTCGAACAAGCGGTGCAGAAGCTGAAACAAGAGGTTGATGCGTTGACCGAACAGCATGCAGGGACAGTGCAGGGGGTACCGACAACAATAACCGAGAGTCTACGGGCACCAACGGTTTCCGAACGAGTTCTCGTTGCGCCGCTGGTGACCATTGATCTGCCACTCACGGCCTATCTGCCACCGGAGTATATTCCCGATGAAACAGTACGCCTGGCAGTGTATCAGCGCATGGTTGACGCCACAACTATCGCTGAAGTTCGTGGTTTGCGTCAGGAATTGATCGACCGTTTTGGCGCGCCCCTTCCCGATCCGGTGCTGCACCTTATTCTCTGGTTGCAGATTCGGTTACTGGCCCTACAGGCTGGCGTGGTCTCAATTACGACCGAAGGCGACATCTTTCTCATCCGTATGGCGACACCCCTCGCACCGGCAATCCGTGACCGATTACGACGACGGCTCCCCCGTGATGCGTCAATAACGTTTGGTCCGCAATCCATTCGCCTCAATCGGCGCATCCTCGGTCCTCAGTGGCCTGAACGATTACTGGTCGTTGTAGAACTACTTGCAAACAGCGATCATGCGTGAACAGAATTAACGTCTTACCTGTACCAACTGGCTGCGACGAAACACAACCACAACCCGATCGTACTGATAGCGCTGGCGGGCATTCGTGAAGATCACGCCATCGTAATTGTACCGATCTAACCACCACTCAACCACTGCATCGGTCTCTACATCAAGCCCTAAACTCGCTGCTTCCTGTTTCATCTGATTTACCTGGTGCCGCCATTGGTCAAATGCCACGGTGAGCGGTTGTTCGATGCGCGCCCGATAGTGATTGGGGGTAAGAGCAAACAAGCGTTGCAACCAACCTTGCCGCTCGGTCTCTTCAACTTCAACCAGGACGAGACCTCTGCCGGCTGGCGTGCGTTGTTGGACATCACCACCAAGGAGGCGGTACGTTCCCTGCGTTGCACTACCGGTTAGCCAGCGCCTGGCTTCATCAGCGCGCATACGCCTGATCACCTCCCGAAGGTCGGAGACGCGCGGAATTCGGGGTGGCGCCATGATCTGTATCTCTGGAATTGGATGCTGAACTGGTTCGCCATCCTGGTTGCGCCATTCGGCATGGACAACCTGCATCGGCGGATCATCTCCTTCACGGTAGCGAAAGCCAAGCCGACTACGCCCCTCTGCGGATTCAGCAATCGCGGCAATAGTAATGTGCAGGCGTATACCACCACCACACCCCGGCGCAGGGAACCAGACTCGCTCGGCGGTGAAGGTATACGCCATTCGTGAATCGCGCAGCGCAGAGCGATCACCACGGCGCCAGCCATGACCGCTCAACCCGCTCCAACCGCCGACAACTGCTCGTAAGGGGGCATAAATGGCGACAACGGTTTGTGGACCGGGTGGTTCATCGAGCACCCACATCCCCGGTGGAATAGCGCCTGAGGAAAGTAATTTGATCGTGCCACCGATGACACTCTGTTCAACTCGTGCATTGGGCAGACGAACGGTAACCTGCCCTCCTGCCGCTGGTTGGGGTACAGCTTCCGGCTGAACTACGTCACTCAGGCGGTGACCGCATTCGATACAAAAGCGTGGGTTTCCTTCTGGGAGCATGCTCCCACAATGGGGGCAAAAACGAGGCGAACGCTGCCTGTGATTCATACTGACCTCGGCACGAGTGATTTCTGTCGCTACCTGTATTGTCGGGAGCTATCTTATGCAGTGTTCTCCCTGTGGTCTCTGTATCGCAATTATACGGGTAATCCGTCTCGTATATCGTGATACTCAACAACGCCCCGATAACGAATCTGAAGCATACGCACCGACATTTCACTGTTGGTTGGGATGAACATGTCGAACATCTCTATTTTTCACTTTCCAGACTTGACGCCGCTGTATCTATCCTCTACCATACCAAACAGTGCAGGATCGATGCACCGGATACTACCCTACACGGAGAAAGACTACATGGGGCAAATACTGGAACAACTCGGACTCTGGATTGAAAGTATCATTCTGGCAATTGGCTATCCAGGCATTACACTGGTAATGATGGCAGAAAACCTCTTTCCACCTATTCCGTCAGAGCTGGTAATGCCGTTCGCCGGTTTTCTGGTTGGGCGCGGTGAAATGAACCTGGTGCTGGCAATTGCTGCTGGGACGCTAGGATCGGTTCTAGGAGCGATTATTCTCTACTACATCGGGATGCTGGCCGGTGAACCATTGGTGCGACCCTTCTTCCGTCATTATGGCCGTTTTTTCCTGCTATCCGAGCAAGACCTCGATAAGGCACTCAATGCCTTTACCACCCACGGCGATATTATTGTGCTTGGGGGTCGGGTTATTCCGATCATTCGCAGTCTGATCTCATTACCGGCTGGCATGAACCGGATGCCGCTTGGCCGATTTCTGCTCTTTACAACCATCGGTTCGACGATCTGGACATCTCTGCTTACGGTTGGGGGTGTTATTCTTGGCGCCAACTGGGAGTTCGTGATTGAAATTGTTGATCAGTACCAAAAACTGGTCCTGATTGTGCTGGTCATTGCTGCTGTAGTTTTCGTTGTGCAGCGATTGCGCGGGTTGCGACGTATGGCATTTAGCCGTAGTGAATAATAAACGTGCCGATTTTCGTTTTTATGAATCAATGTACTGATAGTTCAGAGGCTAACCCTGTGGTTGGTCTTGCTCATCTTTCGCCATTAACGGTAACTGAACGAGAGTTATGTTGGGCCTTAGCTCCTTTCGTGCCAGCGACAACCTGGCTGATTATCGGTCCTACTGCCTGGCTGGTGCATCATCGTTCTGTTCGGCCAACACCGATCTGGCCGTTACCGCCAACGGCAATGCCGCTCACCGAGACACCGGCCTTTGAAACCTTGACCTCCGTTCAGGGTTCTTGGGTGCCGTTCAACGTGCGTGGTCGTGTGGTTGGGGGCCTGGTCTTGCCAGACGAACAGTCAGTATCGTCAACCGTGCTTGAGGGCCTGGCATCGTTGGTCGAGGGTATCTATACGCGCCGTATGGCGATACGGCAGACGATCTGGCAACATCTGCTCGAGCAACTCAGAGTGCGATACGCTGCTGGGGAAGAACGCCAGGCGCTGCTCAGTGAAGTATTACTGCGCAGTTTGAATCTTGTCCCTCAATCTACAACCGATGCGCCGATTACGATTCCCCACATCTTTGACAAAGAGGGTGATCGGTACGGACGTTCTTACCCTTTTTGGCACGATGAGCTTCATTTTATCGAGTTGGCCCTGGCAATTACCCATCCGGCCATCATGCAGCTTCAGGTTGTCGGGCTAGCGGCTGCGGGTGTCGCGCACGACATCAATAATTTGATGACGGTCATTTTGGGGCGTGCGCAATTGCTTGAACTTGATGTCGGAGAGGATCAGCTCTTCGATCTCCAGATAATTGAAACGGCAGCCGAGATTAGCGCCGGTAGCGCACGTCGCTTGCAGCGTTTTACCCAAGTTGAACATACCGTTATCCAACCGGTAAATATGACAACCGTCGCTTTGGCCGCAGTAGCTGAGGCCAAACGAGAACTCTCCCTACTGGGAAACATACAGCTTGAGACGAGTCTTCCTGACTTGCCACCGGCAGCCGGTGCAAGTGGATTGATCTATACTGCCCTAAAGAATCTCATCATATCAGCCGCACGGTCATTACCAGATGGCAGCATTATTCAGATCGGTGGTGCGGCTGACGAACACTATGTCTGGATCGAGGTAACCGATCCAGCTCTGCCACCAAGTACCGACTTACAGGCAATTTCGGCACAAATACAACGAGCGCATGCGCTTGAACTGATTATTGCCCGTCAGACCGCACGTGTTCATGGTGGGCAAGTTCGCATCGATGCCAATCAGGCCGGGGGAACGTGCATGCGGTTCATCTTACCGCGCTGGGAAGCACAGAATGGAGTAACACATGCCAGCATGGAAACTTCTTGAGCGAGAAGTATTGCTGCATCAACCACCATTTTTAACGGTTGAACGGCATCATCTTGTCTTGCCTGATGGCCGCGAAATTCCGAACTGGCAATGGGTGATCACGCCGGAGTATGTCAATGTGGCAGCGATCACGGTTGATCAGCAGTTCGTGCTCTTCAGACAAGAGAAATATGCGGTCGAAGGTCTGTCACTAGCGCCGGTGGGTGGGTATCTCGAACCAGGCGAAGATCCACTGCAAGCGGCACAGCGTGAATTGCAGGAAGAGAGTGGCTACGTCGCCACCGAATGGGAAGCGCTAGGAAGATATGCGGTCGATGGCAACCGGGGAGCTGGCATCGCTCACCTCTTCTTGGCCCGTCAGGCCAGGTTTGTTGGTAAAGGCGAGAGTGACGATCTAGAGGCGCAAGAACTGGTTCTTCTATCGGCTGACAACGTGCGTAGAGCATTGTATGCTGGTGAGTTTAAGGTACTGGCCTGGGCAACGGTGATAGCATTGGCACTGCTGCGCCTGGCTGCGTGAGGTTTCGTGCTCACGGCGCACCCCGTCTGTTACCTGGCAGGGCTTTGCAAGGTTTTTTCCGGCGCCGACAAGTGATGATAGAGAAGAAACTGGAACCTCATTCTACCCACGCATCGCAGTGTGGGCCGGAAGCTGGCGTTTCCAGATAAGGCAACGGCCCAGAGCGGGGATCGCTCTGCGGATGTGCATGACATTCAAAATGGAAAACGTTGCAAGCCCTTCCCGTACAGACGCGATATAATTATCCTGACATTCATTCTTTATAAGCGGAATCGGAAGCTATGGGCAGAGGACGCTATCCTGCACGCTTACACGTTACTGCGCCGCCACCTGAGATTGCAGCCCGTTACTACCGTTCGTGGCCGGCGCATGAACTGTACCATACGCCAGAGCGCTTTCCACCACTCAGCGCCGAAGGGTTGTTTGGTCGTGTCGCTCCCCTAACCCTCGAATTTGGTTGCGCTACCGGTGAATACCTGTGCGCTCTGGCAGCAGCACAGCCGACCACATACTTCGTTGGCATCGACATTGTCGCGAAACCGCTCTACCGTGCTGTTGAACGTGCCGTCGCACTTGAGCTGACAAATATCCTGTTCATTCATGCCGATGCGCGACTACTCTACCAGCGCATTCCCGATGCAGCGTTATCTACCATCATTTTGCATTTCCCGCCACCACTCCTGCGGAATCGCCAGCGCAATCAGTTGCTCGTCTCACCACAAATGCTGGCGTGTGCCGCTCGAACCCTCGTTCCCGGTGGTTATCTCAGCTTTCTTACCGACCATCCTGCCCTCTTTGCGCTGATGCGAGAACTCTTGCCCGCTTTTCCTGCGCTGCGTGCTATCCCGGCTTCACCGGCTGAACTGGCAGTCTTCGAGTCGCACTATCACCGACGCTGGGCTGCACGTGGCCGTACTATTAGTGGTCTGCGGATCGAGCGGGTAGACGGAGACAATCCATAACACCAGTGCGACTGCGCTGGTCTGTCATCGCACCCCACCCGCTACCCGCCCACCAGATTATCTCTGGAGATAGCCTATGGAGTGTCGAGTCGGTTGCGGCGCCTGTTGCATTGCACCCTCGATCTCATCACCTATTCCTGGTATGCCCAACGGTAAGCCAGCCGGCGTGCGCTGTGTCCACTTGACTGCTGACAATCGTTGTGCATTGTACGGCAAGCCAGAGCGACCGGCAGTATGTGTGAGCCTGCGTCCGCATCCTGATATGTGCGGTCGCACCTTTGAAGAAGCAATGTGGTTGCTCACAAGCCTCGAGCTGGCAACCCAACCTGAAAAATAACTGAAATTTTATCTCCAGCGGTCGCCAGGTGAAACACAACCGGGCCAACTTGCGTTATTATTGCAGTGAGAGAAAATCGCAGCCAACCCCCTATGTGGAAAGGATTCTGTAACAAAATTGGAGTATGATACATATGGGGGGAAGGTTAGCAACCAACGCACACCGCAGTGCGTGCTACCAATCCCAAAGATTCTGTTTATGGGTGTCGAGGCGGGCCGGCAAGAGCGTACATGCTGTAAACCGGATCGACATCCCGGAAAGGAAGCCGCAGTGACTGACTTCGATCTGGAAAGTTTGAGCGTACCTGAGCTCGAACGACTGCGGGACGCTATTAATCAGCGCCTGCTCCAGTTGCGCTACAGTACACCCCGGTCATTACCGGAACTGCTGCGCATGTTGGAGGAGGTTAAGATCGTCCTGAGTGATCAGGGCAAGGAATGGCGCTCGCTCGAGCGCTGGCAATGGATGGATGGCCAGATTCGCTTCTGGCTTAATCCAGCCGATCAGGTGCGTTATCGAGCGGGATGGTATACAATCGAAGAACTCATCCTCTGGTCGCAGGATCGAGGCCCGGTACTCGTCCCGCAGGAGGAAGAGGAAGAGGATCTCGAAGGCTGGACGGAGATCAACGGCGTTCGTATTCGCTGGTTACCAGACGGTACGATGGAGCGTCAGTGAGTAATCCGGACTCTCCCCTTGCTTTTGAGGCAAGGGGAGAAGATGGTGATGTTTCATCATGACACCCTGCTACAGTCCTAGCCAGGGCACGATGAGAGGGGCCAGTAGTGACGTTACGGCTCCGTTGAGGCCCATTGCCAGTCCGGCCAGTGCCCCGGCTACGCTACTAAACTGCAACGAACGTGCTGTACCCAGGCCGTGAGAAGCCAGCCCAAGCGCGAAACCCCGTTCTCCATCGTCGTGGATGCCGATCAAA
>Ga0308417_1002919_pt1 | contig 11105 bp, 8 predicted proteins | sample HotsprSampleOS65_FD_203528 | JGI IMG/M metagenome (GOLD analysis project Ga0308417, IMG submission 203528) | Hot spring phototrophic mat microbial communities from Octopus Spring, Yellowstone National Park, Wyoming, United States - 20090730_OS65 ... | reverse complement strand
CTGGCATACATTAGCAACGGCAATGCCTGGCTCATGCGCAGCAGCAGCAGCGCCAAGATGCCAATTACAACTGATGGCGGTCTGGATCAGCGCGTGTTCAGTCTCTCTGGAGATGGCCGCCAGCTTCTGTTTACACGCAGCAGTAACCGGAACAGCCGCCCTAGTTTCCTCAATCAGCTCTGGTACATCCAAGATACGACCGTCCCAACAACCCCGATCCAGCTTGTTCCTGAAGATGTGCTGTACGCGGAGTGGGTTCCAGGACAACCAAACAGCATCAGCTATTCTACTGGTGAGGCCCAACCTACACCACCAGGCTGGCGCGCGTTCAACGATCTATGGGTTATGCGCATTGACCCCAATACCGGTGATCCATTAAGCATCAGAACCGTACTTCAGCCATCTACAGGCGGACTCTATGGTTGGTGGGGAACTGTCTATAAATGGTCACCAGACGGCACGGCGCTCGCCTGGGTGCAAGCCGATGGACTGGGACTCGTTGATCTAGAGACAGGTGCGCTCAATCCGCTGGTCAATTACCCGCTTTTCAACACACGCGCTGACTGGTCATGGCGTGCAACTGTTTCATGGTCGCCGGACGCCAGCCTGATACTTACCACTGTACACGGTAAACCGATTGGCAACGAACCGCCGGAGTTCAGCCCCGTCTTCAACGTTGCGGTGGCCGATGTGAACGGCGCGTTTAGCGCAGAGATCGTCCCCAACGCAGGTATCTGGGCCTCACCAAGCTATTCACCACAAATTACCCAAGGGGGTAATGGCTTCCCTGCAGGCTACATCGCCTACTTGCAAGCCCGCGATATCGCTAACAGCATCAACCCCCAAGCCGAATACGATCTAGTTGTAGCCGATCGCGATGGAAGCAACGCTCGCGTTGTTTTTCCCGACGCCGGCCAGCCTGGGCTGACAGCTCCGCAAAGGGTTGCCTGGAGTCCCGATGCGCGTCAGATCGCGTTCATCTATCAGGGTAACCTGTGGGTAGTGGATGTTGTGTCGCGCGTCGCTCACCAGCTCACGCTAGATGGTGCGGCTTCTCACCCAGTCTGGTCGTCGTAGATGCGTCGCTGGGTTCTGTTGGGCGCTGCGGCTGCCGCGCTGTGCGGCAGTCTGGTTGGATTGTTTGCTACAGCTTCACAGAAGGCTTTCGCGCTCCGCGGCTACACCGATCCCCTGACAAACGCCTATCTGCCTTACAGGATTCCGCGGCTGGGCGTCAATGCTGAGCTTACCCAATACCAGGGAGAAGACCTAGATACCCAACTTGAAGCGATGCGCGCTGCACATGTGACTTGGGTGCGCCAGTTCTTCCCCTGGGATCTGATTGAACCGCAGCCCGGTGTCTACGCTTGGGATGCGTGGGATCGGATTGTTGGCGCTGTTTCACGTTACCCTGATCTTCGCCTTGTGGCCGTGCTCGTTAACACGCCCGCGTGGGCGCGACCACCCAACAGACCAGAGATCACCACGCCGCCGGCCAATGCCGAGGCTTTTGCGCGCTTTGCTGGCGCGGTGGCCGCGCGCTACAGCACAGCAATAGATCATTATCAGGTGTGGGATGAACCCAACTTAACAGCTGCATGGGGCGGTGAGCCACCGCGTCCGACGCAGTACCTCGATTTACTGCGCGGCGCCTATCAGGCTGTTCACGCTGCCGACCCGGATGCAGTTGTGCTTGCCGCAGCGCTTGCCCCTACTGTCGAAACTGGACCAGCTAACATCAGCGATCTGATCTTTCTCCGCGACCTGTATCTGCACGGCGCGCGCGATTACATGGATGCAGTAGCGGCGAAACCCTACGGGTTTAATACCTCTCCTGATGATCGCCGAGTAGACCCACAGGTGCTCAATTTCTCTCGGTTAATCGCCTTGCGCGAGGAAATGGTTCGCCACGGCGACGCTCAAAAGGCTCTGTGGGCCGCCAGCTGGGGATGGAACAGTCTGCCCGCTGATTGGACTGGAACGCCCTCGATATGGGGTGCTGTTTCTTCCGATGAGCGCACCGCCTTCACTCTTGCTGCGCTTGACCGCTCTCATCGCGAATGGCCGTGGCTTGGTGGCATGATTCTGACTCATTGGCAGCCAGCCGTTCCCTCCGATGACCCTTTCTGGGGATTCGCCTTGGTGGACAAAGATGGTGGGTCAACCCCTCTGCTCCAGGCGCTTAAACAGCGCTCACCGGAAAAGGCAGCCGAAAACGGGCTTTTCTTTGCTGCTAATCCATATGCGCGTTACAGCGGCGTCTGGGTGTTTGGGCCACTCGGTGCCGACACAGGCTGGATCAACGATAGCAGTTTGACCTTCGACTTCTCTGGCAGCGCTGTTGCTCTCCTCCTGCGCGAGGACAACTACACTGCCTACTTATACCCCTTGATTGATGGGCAGCAGCCGAACGCGCTTCCCCGCGATCCTGCTGGAAATGCGTACATTGTTCTCACCAGCGACAGCCGGCAGCCCGAGATCAACCTTGTCACAGTTGCTCGTGATCTCTCGCTTGGCCCCCACACCTTGCGCGTGGTCACCGATGACCTTGTGCTCGAAGACGCTGTCAACCGGTGGCCCATAGTTGGTTTCGCCGTCAGTGATGGAAGTCTCGCTGTGCCATATGACCGTCAGCTTGCTGTTGCCTTCGTGAGCGTGCTTGTTTCATTTGCTGCGTTAGGCACTGCTGCCGTGCGGGTTGATTGGACTCCCCTGCGCGGCGCAAGCATAAGAGTCATGCGCGCCCTCGGTGAGGTGGGCCAGCTCATCGTCAGCGCTGTTACATCCTTTGCCCTGCTTTTGGGCATGATGTTGACATGGGGCGGCTCGACGCCAGCGTTGTTTCGCGGCGAGTCGGTGCAGTTTGCTCTGGCAGTCCTATCTGCGGGTTTGGTTTACATAGAACCCGGCCTGCTGCTTACATTCGTTTCGTTGGCCCTGCTTTTTGTCGTGGTTTATCACTGTGTCTGTTGTGGACTTGCTCTTGTCGTCTTCTGGTCGCCTTTTTTCCTGTTCCCGGTTCAGTTATATCGCTTCGCATTCCCTCTAGCTGAGCTGATCCTTCTGGTGACAGCAGCAGCCTGGGGGTTGCGCATGCTTGTCAGTTGGGGAAGCTGGCGTCAAACCACAATCACCCATTTGCCGGCAATTCCAGTAAAAGCCTTCATATCAAGGTTTACGATACTCGATTGGGCTGTGGTGGCCTGGGTCTCAGTTGGTGTGATCTCGCTGACCTGGACACAGTACCTACCACAGGCAATCACGGACCTGCGCGTGATGATGGTTGAGCCGGCTGTTTTTTATCTCATCATGCGCACGTCCTCGCTCAGCCGCCGCAGTCTTGTCCGGCTTGTTGACGTTCTCCTACTTGCTGGTGTGGCTGTGTCGCTTGTTAGCCTGGGTTTGTTTGTGCAGAATGAAGCTGTAATTACAGCGGAAGAGGGCGCACGTCGGCTAGCGGGCGTCTATGGCTCGCCTAACAACCTCGCGCTCTTTCTAGGCCGTTGTGTTCCGTTTGGGCTGGCTTTTGCCCTCCTTGCACCCCAGCGCTTGCGCCGTGCGCTGGCAACCCTTAGCCTGCTGCCAGTCTTGCTCGTGATTATGCTTACCCAGAGCGCCGGCGCAATCTTGCTGGGTGTGCCGGCAAGCGTCGTTGCAGTTATCTTGCTCGTCTTCGGTCGCCGCGCTGTTCCGGCACTTGCGGGATCGGTGTTTGCTGCCGCAGTTGCTCTTTCTGCTTTTCTGCAGCTGCCGCGCTTCGCCCGACTGCTCGACTTCACATCGGGTACTAACTTCGCCCGCGTTCGCGTCTGGCAGAGCAGCCTTAATGTCATCCGTGATAATCCTATCACCGGGCTAGGACTGGATCAGTTCCTCTACGCTTTTCGAGGCCGGTATATCATGCCCGATGCGTGGCAGGAACCAGACTTATCACATCCGCATAACATTCTGCTCGATTTCTGGATTCGTCTTGGGCTGGCTGGCGTAGCAGCCCTGATCTGGCTGCAGCTAGCCTTCTGGCGCGCCGCATGGCAAGCTTATCACTATTGGCGCTCCAGTGATCGGCTCCGCTTTGCGCTGATTGTTGGCGCGATGGGCTGTATGGTCAACCTGTTAGCGCACGGCATGGTAGACAATAGCGTATACGTTAACGATTTGGCGGTGGTATTTTCGTTCATCCTCGGCCTTACTACTGTCTTATCGAACACCAGAGCTATTGACGCTGCTCCGAAAAGAATGGTGTAATTGGCTGAAAAGCCCGTGGAAGCTCGTTTATGAAAGCCAGGATTAATCGCATCACCGTTGAGATTTGTCAGGGGGACACGCTGTCTGTTTCAGCCGCCGCGGTAGTGGTCGAGACTGACACCAACCTATCCCTTTCACCTTATCTACTGCAAAAAGCGGGGCCAGACGTTCAGCGCGCCTGCCGCGAGATCGGCTGGTGTGATGTTGGCTCGGCTGTCATTACAGGCGCAGGCTGGCTTCCCTTCGAGCGCATTATTCACGCTGTTGGGCCGCGCTGGGGAGAAGGTTCAGAACGCGCCCGCCTTGCCAGCGTAACAATGGAGTGTTTGCGTCTCGCTGAAACCAATCGCCTGAAGTCGCTTGTGCTGCCGGCCATCTCGACGGGTCCGCTCGGTTATCCTGCCGAGAGTTGCGCACGCACAATGCTGACTCAGATCGTCAATTTCACCTTTGAGGACCTTAAACACCTCAAGCGGATCGTGATCTGCGTCACCAGCGATCCCATTCTGCAGGCGTTCCAGGACGAGCTTGGCCAGCAGCTGGCCAGTCTTAGCCAGACTAGCGGCCCCACCCAAGCCCAGGCTTAAAGCGCCCATTGTTGTGATAAACTCCCACCAGCGTTGTACTGTTGATACACCGGAAGGATGAATCCGTGCGCATCTTGATTACGGGCGGTGCGGGTTTTCTGGGGTCTCATCTGTGTGACCGTTTTCTCAGGGAAAACCATCATGTTATCGCAATGGACAACCTCATCACAGGCAATGTCCGAAACATTGCGCATCTCGCTGGCAACTCTCATTTTACGTTTATCCGTCATGATGTGACTAACTACATCTACCTCGATGGTCAGATAGATGCCGTGCTGCACTTCGCGTCGCCAGCCAGCCCGATTGACTATCTGACGTACCCCATTCAGACGCTGAAGGTCGGCGCATTGGGAACGCACAACACGCTGGGTCTGGCGTTAGCCAAAAAAGCGCGCTATCTGCTTGCCTCCACATCTGAAGTCTATGGTGATCCATTGGAGCATCCCCAGCGAGAAGAGTATGCGGGCAATGTAGATGCTATCGGCCCGCGCGGTGTCTACGACGAGGCCAAGCGCTTTGCCGAAGCTTTGACTATGGCATATCACCGTTCGCACGGTGTTGACACGCGTATCGTGCGAATTTTTAACACGTATGGGCCACGTATGCGCCTGGAAGACGGACGAGTCGTGCCGAACTTTGTGGCGCAAGCGCTGCGTGGTGAGCCGCTCACTGTCTATGGGGATGGCTCGCAAACGCGTAGTTTTCAGTACGTTGATGATCTGGTTGAGGGCGTCTATCGCCTACTTATGTCCGACTATCACGAACCGGTCAACATAGGCACGACCGATGAAGTGTCTATCCTCGAGTTTGCACATATCGTCAACGAACTGGCTGGCAATACCAGCGGAATCGTCTTCAAAGCCGACCAGCGCATTAAAGGAGATCCACAAACGCGCCGCCCTGATATCACGCGGGCGCGCACTGTCCTTGGCTGGGAGCCGAAAGTGAGCCTGCGCGATGGCCTGACGCAGACTATAAATCACTTCCGGCACGCGTTATGATCCCACTATCACTATCTAGCGCTGTTCGGTCAGCCCACTGGCCCAGTGCTGCTCGCTCGGCCGTTTGGCTCGTTCTTGTGCTTTGTGTCGCGTTCATTGCGGCGCTGTTGCCAGTGGATCTGGTCTTTGTCTGCTTGACTGGCGCGATACTCGTCGTTACAGCGCTCATTACCCCGATCGCTGGAGCTGCGGCGCTGTTAATCCTGGCTCCCCTGCGCACGCTCATTGCTACAGAGTCAACATTAGCGTTACCACTCGATATTGGGCAGATCGCTCTCCTGGTTGTTCTGGGCACATGGTTGATTCGTGAGATTGCTTCGCGCGGTAGTTTTCCGCGTCTAAGCTGGTCGCCGTTTGTGCTGCCAGTCCTGCTCTTTCTTGGTGTTGCTGGCCTGACCGGGTTCTCAGCTCAATCTGTTGGGTTGTGGCTCCCAGAATGGCTGAAGTGGGCGCAGATCGTGATCCTGCTGATTTTTGTGCGATGCGCAGCGGGCCGGGCTAACTGGCGCTGGTTTCTTGCTGGTTTAGTGGCAGGCGGCGCAGCTAACGCTGTCATTGGCATCTACCAGTTCTTTGGAGGTAGCGGCGCGCTGCATCTCCTCATAAGTGATCGTTTCTTTCGTGCCTTTGGCACATTTGGCCAACCAAACCCATTTGGCGGTTTCATGGGGCTGCTGCTCCCGTTAGCTGCAACTGGCGCGCTTGCCAGTATCCACACTTTTCGCGCTTCGCCAGGCCGACGCCATCTGCCGCTGATCACCTTTTACGTTCTATCAAGTGTATTGATGCTGTGTGGTCTTTTGATGTCCTGGAGTCGAGGCGCTTGGCTAGGCTTGGCTGCAGCGGCCACCGTTCTGGTCGCTGCGATCCCGCGCCAGCTTTGGCACGGTCTAGCGCTTGTCACCGCCGGACTCGGAGTCGCGCTTACACTGTGGCTGGCTGGCTGGCTGCCCGATGCATTAGTTGCTCGAGCAACCAGCGCTGCTGCTGAACTGTTCACCCTTGGTGATGTCCGCGGGGTTTCAATCACAACAGAGAACTATGCTGTTGTTGAGCGCCTTTCTCACTGGCAGGCAGCGCTGAATATGACGCGCAGTCACCCTTGGCTTGGCGTTGGTCTGGGCAACTACGAGTATGCGTATGCCTCCTATCGTCTGATCAACTGGCCGGAGCCGCTGGGGCATGCCCATAATTATTATCTGAATGTTTTAGCCGAGGGAGGGCTGATCGGTCTGATAGGCTATGGCAAGGTCTGGCTACTTATAGTTGTGCTGACATGGCGTGCGCTTCGTCATCCAGATACGGCTACACGCCTTGTTGTTGCTGGCCTGCTGGGAAGCTGGATTTACCTGCTGGTGCACAGTTTGTTTGATAATCTGTACGTCAACAATGTCTTTCTTTATCTTGGGGTCATGTTGGGCATCGCTTCTCTTCTTTACGACGACGCTAAACGCTGCATAACACTGAGGTTTGTATGAGTTCACTCCCAACCAACGCTGCCAGCGTAATCCGAACCCCGCTTGATGCCTTTATCATCCAGTTTGCGGCCCGCTTTGGTGAAAAGTCCAAAGAGGTCGAACGCTTTCTCAAGTTTGCCGTTGTCGGCGTGATCGGCGCTGTGGTGGATTTTGGCACGCTGTTTATCCTCCAAGCTACAATCCTCCCGCCCACCAGCGCCTTTTTCGTAGTTTCAGCCACGACACTGGCGTTTGTGGCTGCCATCATCAGCAATTTCACCTGGAACAGACTCTGGACCTATCCTGACTCGCGGTCACGGTCTGTCCGACGTCAGCTTGCTCAGTTCACGTTTATCAGCGTGGTGGGTTGGCTGGGCCGCACGATATGGATCACAGCCTCATACCTGTGGCTGGGCGCGTTGCTTATGCCCGTCCTTCTGCCTGAGATTCGCCTTCTGCGGCCCGACTATGTGCCCTCCGCAACCGCTGAAGCGAAGCTGGGCACTATAGCTGCGCAGGTTGTCGGCGTGATTGTCGTCATGTTCTGGAACTTCTTTGCCAACCGGTACTGGACCTATAACGACGTCCAATAAACGCCCGGTCGTGGCGATTGACTACACACCGGCCTATGAACAGGGGGGCGGCATTGGACGGTACGTGCGCGAGCTTGTCGCTGCGTTAGCAGGTGTAGATCAACAAACGCCCTATCGCCTGTTCGTTGCAGGCGCGCACAGCGCTGCGCTTCCGCCGCCGCCCGCGCATAATTTCACCTGGCGATCTACATCCCTCACCCCCCGTTGGCTGACCCGCATTTGGCATCGTCTCCAGCTGCCTCTTTCCGTTGAGATATTTACTGGTCCGGTTGCGTTGTACCATGCGACTGACTTTGTCCTTCCGCCCATCAGAAAGCAAATAAAAACGCTGCTTACCGTGCACGACCTGTCGTTCGTCCGTGTGCCAGAGACGGCAAGCCCGCGTCTGAAAGCCTATCTTGACACAGTTGTGCCGCTTTCGGCTCAACGTGCTGACCACATCCTGGCTGACTCTGAAGCCACAAGACAGGATTTGATTGATCTCTATGGGCTGCCGCCAGAGAAGATTACCGTTCTCCTCAGCGGCGTTGACGAGCGTTTTAAACCAGCGGATACTGACGCCATTCTGCAGGTTCGGCATAAATACCGTATTTCAGACGTTGATTTTCTGCTTTCAGTTGGAACTGTACAGCCCCGCAAGAACTATGCCCGCCTGATTCAAGCCCTGGCGATCCTGCGTGAGCGCGGCCACGATCTCCATCTCGTGGTCGTTGGAGGAAAGGGTTGGCTTCAAGATCCAATTTACGAGGCTGTGCATAAGCTTTCGCTCCAGCCCTATGCGCATTTCGTTGGGTTTGCCGATGACGCCGATTTGCCCGCGCTTTACAGCGCTGCTTGCTGCTTTGCTTTCCCGTCGCTCTATGAAGGTTTTGGTTTGCCCGTTCTCGAAGCCATGGCCTGTGGCACACCTGTAGTCACATCAAGCGTGTCATCTTTGCCAGAGGTAGCAGGTGATGCAGCCCTGCTCGCCGACCCGCTTGATGTGTCAAGCATCGCTGATACGGTAGAAAGAGTCCTTACAGATAACAACCTGCGTAACAACCTTGTCCGTGCCGGGTTGGCACGTGCTGCCGAATTCACGTGGGAACGCGCCGCGCGTAAACTCCACGAAATCTACTATCGTTTACTTGATCAGCCCTCTGGTTAACGCTTCTATCTTTACACTTTGTCGGAATCGCAATCAAGCAATGGTGCTATAATACATAAAAGCGAAGACTGTAAACGAGAGTAGGAGGCTGGTGTGGTAAAGCCTGACAAGGGTTTCGTAATTGACCCGGAAAAGCCCTTTTTTATCTTCGACTCCAACGGCGAATGGCACGCCACCCTTATAAAAGGCTGTCTCTGGGACTCGCGAGGCGAGTACATGGGTTTTGTGCGCGGTGATGCTCATGATGTTTACACTGCTTACGGTGAATGGGTGGGGAATCTCACACATGACGGACGCATCGTGCGCCGGCGTGTTGTCGAGCGTCAGCCGCTGCTCAGGATCAAACGCCTTCGTCCGGAGAAACCCAAGAATCTGCCTGCTCGCGCCCCGCTCCCACCACAGCGCGCAGAGCTTGCGCACACAATGATAGATGTGCTCGATTGGGATCCCGATATCTTCAGAAACGTTCCTGATCTGAAAACAGACCTGAGCTGACGCTGGCAGCCTACGCCTGTGCCCGAAGATCGCTTTCTCTCCGATTTTGAGCGCGAACGTGCGCCCTCTAACCTGCTTCGCATTCTTAATCAAGCCGGTGCACGCAGAATCCTGGCTGAGAAAGAAGCCGATCTCGGCCTGGCTGAACACCGGCCTTATCCCTTTTTGGCTTTAGTTGGTCAGTACGAAATGCGAGTTGCGCTCATGCTGGCCGTCATTAACCCCGCCATTGGCGGTGTGCTGCTAATCGGCCCGCGCGGCACTGGCAAGACCACTGCGGTTCGCAGCCTCTCCGGCATTTTGCCCGATATTGAAGTGAGTGACTGCGATGAGGAGGTTCTAGCCGAAGACTTGATGGACGAGTCTGCGCGTTTCCTCTACCCAGATTGTTATGAAAAATACCACAGCGGTCAGCCTATCTCGCATTTTGAACCTGTTAAGTTGGTGGAACTGCCCCTCAATGCGCGTCTTGAGGACGTTGTCGGTGGCATTAATGAGCGCATTGCGGTTCAGCAGCAGCGCATCCGCATCGAGCGGGGCATTCTAGCCCGTGCCGACCGCAACCTGCTGTACATTGATGAAGTTAATTTGCTGGATGATCAAATTGCCGATGCTATCCTTGACGCTGCTGCTCAAGGCTCATACACAGTGCGGCGTGGTGCAATGTCTGGTACATATCGGGCGCGCTTTGTGCTTATCGGTTCAATGAATCCCGAAGAAGGTCGCCTGAGGCCGCAGATTCTTGATCGCTTTGGGCTGCGGGTATTTGTGCGAGGCTTAGAGTCACCCCAGGAACGGTTGGAGGTTTACCGGCGAGTGCGTGCCTATCGCAGCAATCCGACGTCGTTCATACGTCAGTGGGAACGTGATACTGCGGAAACACGTGAGGAGATCACTCTGGCACGCGAGCTTCTGAAAGAAACCTCTTTATCTGACGAAGCGCTTGAGACCGGCCTCCAGCTCGTACAAAAGATGAGTATTGACTCGCATCGAGCGGAGTTCACTTTGTTCGAGGCTGCGCGTGCCCATGCGGCCGCTGATGGGCGCGATCTTGCCGACGTGCGTGATATCCGTGCGGTAGCACCGATGGCCCTACGGCAGCGGCGTAGCGATTTTATGATCGCCTATTTCATGGATCAGCAGATTGAAGATGAACAGATACGCAGCCGGGTCGAGCAGATCACTGCCTCAAAGCGCTCATCGGCAGGCGCCTAGTCAGTTCAGGTCGGCGCTGTTGGTGCTGGCTGTCCTGCTCACGGCCGTATACTATCTGCCGTGGCTGAGCGGTTCGGGCGCTGGATTGTCGTTCAATGCGATTGACTTGGCCGAATGGGTTAGTCTTCACCCGGCAGCCCGTGCCGAGACGCCAGCTCTTGTTACCCCCATGCTTCTTCGCATTCTGCTTATCTTCATCGGAGCTATTGCGATCTTGAGCCTCCGTTGGATGCTTTTTCAACTGGTGACCACAGGTCTCGTAATGCTGGCGCTTGTGCCGCCTGTAGGGTTTTCTGCAATAACTAGCGCTGACCCTAACTATCGCCAGCAGTTTGTGCTCGCACTTTCTGCGGCCGGTTCACTAG